>Ga0306924_10003881_pt1 | contig 14474 bp, 12 predicted proteins | sample sta12Can44000111_FD_203756 | JGI IMG/M metagenome (GOLD analysis project Ga0306924, IMG submission 203756) | Lab enrichment of tropical soil microbial communities from Luquillo Experimental Forest, Puerto Rico - statanox.12C.anox.44.000.111 (v2)... | ecosystem: Environmental > Terrestrial >... | reverse complement strand
TTGAAAAGAGGGTAGGTCGGCACCGCACGCCTCTTTTCGGCAACCTCCGCTGACCGCAAAGAAGTTACCTGAAATTCGGTGCGTGCTTTTTGTGGAAACTCTCTCTTATTGCGAAAGATGGGTTAGCGTCAACGTCCTTGCGTGGCATGGTCGAAGTAGATGCCAACAAAAAAGATAGCTTATTCAAGCACGTCGTAGAACAGCGAGCGGCTCACGAATCGAACGGGGCGCTCCATTATTGGCTGAAGATCCTCGCGAGCAGCGGATCGTATGGCTTATTCGTGGAGCTCAATCCAAACGAATTCGACGAAACAAAGCTAAAGGTGTTTTCAGGCGAGGAATCGTTTGAGACCACGTCGGACATAGTTGAAGAACCGGGAAAGTGGTTTGCGCCGCACATTGCCGCGCTCATAACGGCGGGTGGCCGTTTGCTTTTGGCGATGCTCGAAAAGTGAATAGCGGATGCCGGAGGAACATTTCTTTTTTGTGATACGGACAGTGCAGCCATAGTGTCAGCGAAAGACCGGCAGCAAATCGCGATGCCAGATGGCACGGAGCCCATTACGGCGCTGTCTTGGGGTGAAGTGCAGAGCAGCATCGTTGACCGGTTCACTTCCCTTAACCCCCATGACCCCAAGCTGGTTCCCGGCTCGATTCTGAAGATTCATAAGCTGAATTGGGATTGCAACCAACAACGCCGTCAGCTTTTCGGCTACAGCATCGCCGCGAAGAGGTATGCGCTATATACAAAGACCGACGATGACATTGAGATTGTGGAGCCTAAGGCGCACGGCCTCGGCTACTTCTATCCGCCAAAGGATTCTCCCAAAGGCTGGAACCATGACTCTCCTCAATGGATATTCGAGGCTTGGGATTGGATCATACGCGACGTTCTAGGTTTGGAACGAAGGAGACCCAAATGGTTCAATCTGCCAGTAATGATGAAGTTGACGCTCAGCACTCCACACCATGCTCTCAAGAACCTCGCCAAGGGTTCACTCACGCGCCCGTTCAATTTCATGATGCTCCCACAGTTATGCCGCTTTGGGTGCCCACAAAACGTTGACCCGAATAAATTCACGCTGATAACTCCGTTCTCAGATGTCCGAAAAGATTGGATGAACTCAAAATGCATCAACATCCACGACTACCAGTCGCCGGTTTACGAACTCACCGATGAATATGACGGCAAGAAAGCTATGACAAAGAATTTCTTCATGCTTCTGGACTCGTATCAGAACCACCCCGAAGCCAAGAGCCTTGGGCCGAAAGGGAGGCCGTGCGAATTCGATACGCGGGGATTGCTGCAGCGAGCGCACATTATCGCGAACTGGCCGCCCATCTACATCGGAAAGGAATCAGACCGACATTGGGAGGAAGGTGATGATTTGAGTCTGCTGGAATTCAAAGCCATCCAGTACAGACGAAGAGGAAATGCGATCGCGGACGATGAACAGCTAGCGCGTATCGCAAGAGTTCCCAAGCGAGAATTCATGCGGCGCGGAATCAATCAGCACACGCTGGAGAAAATCTGCGAACGGAAGAGTGTCCGCGCGGCAAAGCTAACGGAATGCCTGAAGGCGCTCGAAGAATATGAACGGGATGATCCGCTCATCTATAACGACAACCTGTGAAGAAACGGACTGCTTCTTGGTACTAGCCTCAACTTGTCCGGTAACCGGACATTCCGTAGGCTTGCGTATCGCGACCCAGGACGACACTTCCAATTAACGGTATTGGAGATCAAGCCTGTAGATTTCTTGCGTGCTCCTTTCGAGCATCAGCAGTGGAGAATCGTCAGGCAATAGACTTATCCAGTCAGACCAAAAACCGCCTAAGGTTACATCCTTCAGATCAAGCACGCGATCTATCTTGCCGCCCGGAACGCTGATGCGGACCAGGTCCGCCGGTTGAGTTCCTTGTTTAAGTTGCAGGTACACGAATTTGCTGTCATGCGACCAAGTGATCGAGCCTCCACCTTGAGCAAGCTCTGACCATCTCTCAGTCTGAAAGTTATAAAGCATCACCTTAGGGTTGTTACCACTGACAGGCTCGGTGGTGAGGTAACGGCCATCCCGGGAGAGGCGAGCCCGAAACATGTCGTCCGATCCAGAGATTTTGGAGATCTGCTGGGTCTTCAGATTTAGGCGGTAAATGGCATTCTTTTCTGATCCCTTGCCGCCAGGCGGTGTGCCGAAGGAAACCATCACAAAAACAATGGAATTTCCATCTGGCAACCACGCTCCTGCCCCAATTTGATATATGGTGGAATCGCTAGACATCAGCTGCTGCGGGGTGCCGCCGTTCGCTGGAACAATGAAAATCTTGCTGGGCACATCGGTGAACAGAATTTGTTTTCCGTCTGGCGACCAGCGAGGCTCGTGAGCATTCATTGGTGCAAAGGTTAATTGCAAGCGTTCACTGCCGTCCAACTTGCTGCGCCAAAGAGCAGAGTCTGGGTAGGTCGTGTACGCCACCCACTGACCATCAGGCGAGACTTCTGGTTCTCCTGCGGATATGCCTCCCAGAAAGGGTACGAACTGCTTCGACTTGCTCTCATAGTGGACCAACTCGATCCGCGGCTGTTTGCCGAGGACAAACAACTGTTTTCCGTCTGCGCCGGGTGTCGGTGCGCCAAATGTTATCGGCCCAGCGGTTAACTGCACAGGAGTACCAAGTTCAACTCCACGAATAATAGATCGTCGTTCAGGCAGAACCCAGACATCACGGTTCGTTTGATAAAAATAGTACTGTCCATCTGCTGACCACGTACCACAACATCCGTGGATAGGCAGGCGATGCGGTCCACTTCCGTCCGCCCCCATCTCCATAATGTCCCACTCCTCGGGATGTGTACCTTTGTTGAAGATTGTGAAGCGCAACCGGGTTCCATCAGGCGAAAATCGTATCCAAGACGGGCAGCAGTCGGTAGTTGCGAGTTTGCGAATTTCGCTGCCATCTGACTTGGCGGCAAATAAATCTTTGCCATGGGCGAAAACTAATTGACGTCCATTGGGGGCCCAGCTCGCATCTTGAGCAGCGATGTCACCGAGACGATGCGGTGATCCCACCGGGAGAGGCACAGCCCAGAGGGTGTTTCGCTCATCAGCTGGAGATTTGGATTCGCGTCCGCCTACAAGGAGTTCAGAACGAGCTTGGGAAATGTCATAAACCGTGGGGTCTTCAAAAGGCACTGGAATGCGGGCTGTGTCGCTTCCCTGAGTTGATACCTGCACCAAAGCACCGCCTTGGATGAATGTCGAGAAAGGCTGGTGCCCCGAAATGGTCCCCTCTTGGAAATAAAGCCGCGTACCGTCGCTGAGCAGCTTGAGGGTAAGTTCTTTGGGCAAGCCATCCTTTGTAACCTGAATGGAATCGACAACCCTCGGTACCGATAGAGGAGACCGCAGGTTCATCCAAAGGACGACGGCTGCGACAACAAGAAAACCGAGGATCGAGAACAGCAGCGCCAATCTCTTGCTCTTGACGAAGGCAAAGTTAGGCGTCCATTTGGCAGTTCGAGGGAACGCCGAAGAGCGCCGGGCCTCCACTACTTCTTTTATGCCCGGATTGTCGACCGGAGCAATAAAGCGGTAACCGCGTCGGGGGAGAGTCTCGATGAGATGGGGAACGTCCGCCGAATCGCCTAACGAACCACGAAGCTTGGTCACAGCAAGATTGATGGCATGATCGAAATCGCCGAAGCTTTCCTCGGGCCAGATTAATTGCCGGAGCTCCTCCCTCGTCACGATTTGCCCGGGACGTTGCAGCAGCGCCGCCAGCACCTTGAACGGCTGGTCCTGCAACTTCAGTCGCACACCCGTCCACACTTCCCCTGTTTCCAGATTGACCTGGAAGTCGTGGAAGCGGATGACCGGCTCGGTTTGGACCCGGTTGCCCATCGAATTGGGCCTTATCTCAGCACCGCCCCGCCACAATGTCAACACACACCCGCCCGAGCTTGTGTCTTAGGCCATAGCCCCAAACCACTTAGCCAAGGGGCGCTACGAAATCACCAGTAGATGCAGAGGGTAAGTGTTGTCCTTTCATAGCGCTGCGCAGAGACAAAGGTAATACCAACACAAGACCGCTAGCGAATTGAGGCTCCTTTTTGTCAGCCGGAATCTCGCCGTCGCCGAAACCGCGACGGAGGCGAATTCCATGAATGCCTGGTTCCTTTCTCTGGCCTGTCTCAGCCTTCTTCTCCCGTCACCCGCACAAGCAGAGGCTCAAACCAACTCTGCCGAACCCCCGTCGAGCGAACTGCCGTTCAAAGTTGCTTCTGGCTATCTCATCCAGGTCGAAGGCCGCGTCGGCACGCAATCCAACTTGAAGTTCATCCTCGATACCGGCGCGACCATCACCATCGTCGACCGGAAAATCGCCGACAGGCTCAACCTCGATCGCCGGCCTGCTCAGAGCTTCAACTTCGACAGAAAACTCAAATGGGAGTCCGCCACCCTTCCCGAACTTCAATTCGGCCCAGTCCACGGTGCCGCCATCACCGTGTTCATTGGTCGCTTGGTGGAGTATTCCGAATTCGCCAAGAATGCCGATGCCATCATCGGCATGGACCTGCTCAAATTCAGCAACTTCAGCATTGACTTCGACACGCACAAGATCGCCTTTCACCCCTCAATGCAAAAGGCAACACTCGTTTCCGGAGACCCACTCCTGCAATGTCCCATTCTCGAAATCCAAGTTCAGGGTCATCCCATTCGCTTGATCGTGGACACCGGATTGACCGGCATCATTCTCTACGAGGAACGTCTCCGCAATCACGTCCCCGGATTGCGCACGACTGGCCATCTTGCTGAGGCAGTGATGGGCGCCCGGGTGCAAGCAAAGCAGGCCACCATACCCGATGTTCTCTTCGGGAAAACCAATCGCGATGTCACGGTTCTTCTCGTCGCCTCGCCTGCCCCTGAGATGCTCCCGGGAATCGATGGCATTATCGGCGTTAACGCTCTGCATGCACACCACATTGACTTCGATTTTGCGGGAAGAACAGTGAGCTGGAACTGAGATCAGTCCTGGTAACTTGCATCGGACCGTAAAACGCCGCGCCCTACTCCGCACGCGCTCCCGCACCCTCACACCGCCCAGCCCTGCGGCTCTGCGACCCGAGGGGTGTAGCATTTTCCCCTCAGTGCGTAATACCCCCGTGGTTTCTTGACGGGGTAAGCTATAGGGAGGGGAAAAGTGATACACCCCGGGTGCAGCGCGACCCTCGACGATGAGAGCATCCGAGAATTGCTTGCCAAAAGGGCGGGCTCCGCATGGCCAGTGTGTCAACCCCGCAGAGCCCGGCCCGCCTCACTTTCTAGTGGACCTTCTTCGGCGGAAGCATTCTGACGCTTTTAATCGTTAAGCCATGCCTAGGCGCTTCCAGCATCCTTGATAGTTCTTAGAAGAACAGTACCCCTGGCAATTTCCGCTGATCTTTCCATTCACCTGCTGAAGGTGTGTCCCGGCCTCAGAAAAAGCATGAGCCTAACCATCGTTAGAGAGCCACGACAGAGGAAATCCCTACGAGACCTCGACCGAGTTGCAGCCAAAAGGGACATGGATCGCCCTTCCAGCTCCTCTCCAACCCCAAAAACCGTATTGAAAATACATAGCCGAGAACTCACCGCGCCAGCGGCTCACTATAGAAGTTGGCACAAAAAAGGGACCGAAACACCGGTCCCCTTCGTATTTGGAATGAATGACAGAGCTTTAAGGCGCGAGGGCGCCCACAAATGCTTGTCCGTTCGGAGTCCCGACTCCGGTTACGTTGTCCCAACCTGCCGCTGTTTCGAGGGATGTGTCCGTGCCAAACGTGATCACGAACCACCGGGTGGAGAAGGGACTGTTATACAGTGCACTAAAGTACGTGGTAGTGCCAAAAAGCGGTGCAGCAAGCTGATCCGCTGTAAAGTTGGTTGTGCCACTCGGCGTGGTGATCGAGCCAGTCACGTTGTTCGCCGAACCAACCGGAGCGACATCAGTAACCGCGCCCGCAGGGAGACTGTAGACCAGGGGCGCAGCCTGGCCGAGCCCATGCCCAGCCTTCTGCGCGGCAATCGCCATGACAGCAGAAAAGGTTGGGGCACCAACGCTGGTGCCACCGATTACGCTGACGCCTGTCACACCACCAACTGTCTGAATGAGCTCCACACCGGTGAATGGGTCGGCCACCATCGAAATGTCTGGCACAAGCCGCACATTACCAGGCAGGCCCGATTGGAACGCAGGCTTCGCAAAAGTGAGGCTTGATCCGCCACCTGCCCCACCCTGGAATCCCAATTGAAGGGGGGGATTGACCGGCGTGCTCCCTTCAGAAACGCGGTTGGCAATTCGAGTAAGATTGTTACCCCAGCCAGTCTGGAAATTGATGGAATCGTCGGAGTTCAACACCAAGCTCGTGCCGCCGACCCCGGTCGCAAAGGGAGAACTGGCAGGGAAAGCCACCGTCTTGAAAGGCAGGGGCGAACAAAATCCCGGAACTAAGACGGTTTGGTCCCCGCAGTCGCCCGAGGCAAAGTTCACATCGATCCCCTGGACGATAGCCTGTTCCAGAATTCGATTCACGCGATTGAACTGGGCGGGATTGCCCAATCCTTCCGGGCGGGACCAGCTATTCGAGATGGTGTTACCGAGGTGATGCACCACAGCGTAGTTAATGGCTTCGTCGAGCGAACTGTGATCGGTGGCTATAACGAGGGCGATATGAGCTCCAGGGGCTAAGGCATGAGCCCATTCCACGTCCAACGTCGTTTCAATGTCCCAGTTTCTTGCCACGCCATGTGGATTGTTCGCCAGTCCCGGCGCCTTTACGATTTCCACAGTCAGCTCGGGTAAATTGTAGACTGCCGAGAAGATTTCCGCGTCCTGCGCGATAGTGGTGGAGCCGTAGGCCTCGGTGATAGCAATGGTCTCACCGGAGCCGTCGAAACCCGCCTTGTAAAGCGGGGTCATGTTGTAGGCGGCCTGCAGCTCACTCGGCTGAAAACCGCAGGGAGGTAAATGGCCCAGCGTGTTGTTCGTGATATCCGCGCCGAAGCGATTGCCGGTGTACGTAGCAGTCGTGGATGTCGCAGGATTGGTAAAGGTCTGGGCCTGCGCTGCGCGGAAGCACTGGCTCTCAAAGAATAATCCATTGGGGCTGATACCCAGGGGAATCATCGGTGCAACGGTACCGTCGGACTCAATCGGGCGCGCAACGGCAGGTTCGAAACCCACATCATCCAGACCCGTGACTGCTGCGACGAGGCCAAGGCTCGAATCATTTCCTTCTGGGTCTCCAGTGTTGGAGCGAAAACTGGACCCATTGAATGTGAAATTGTGAATCGAAACATGAAAAGTCTGCTCGATTTGTCCGATAGTACCCTGAACCTTAACGAAAAAATTGTTCTCCGCAACGGCAATCACGGACAGTCCATGCGCGGTCAGGAAATTCTGCACCGCGTTGACCTCCTGGGACGTCGGTGAGAAGTTGGCGTTGAATTGCTGCTGGTTGATCCACTTGTGGAAGCCTGGTGATTTCTTATCGTAGAGCTGCTGAACCAATTTATCGAGCTGACTCTCGTTGTGAAGTTTGAGCCAGACCGTCACGCTAATGACCGCATTCGGATCGGCCGAGCCTTGGTCCACCGCCCCGCTTACGAAAAGTGGTGTATTGTCCTTCACAACATGCCCGTAAGCGTTTCCGTTCGGGCCGTTACCGGACTGCGCCGAAGGCGATTTCGAATATGAAACCAACGATGCCAGGGCAATGATGGACAAAGCTCCCAACGCTACGCGCAATAGTCTGCGGCTGCTTTTTGAGACCATTTTGACTTTCTCCTTGTAGGCGCGATCAAATGGCAGGCCGTGGATGGATATCACAAGAGTAGAAAAAGTGTCAAGACACAGGACGTATATAACTCCGGGCCTCCTCAGATACAAAACGTGAGGTGGGCGCTGAAGCACGATTCCTGAGGAGTTGAGTTATCGGAAAAGTACATTGTAGTACCTAGACTGAAAGTGAGTCCGCAACAGCCCGGAATGTTGCCATCGTTTGGGGACGTACCCCTTTACCGGAAAGAATGGAATAAAATCGCCTTCTGGGTGAGACTAGTCGCACGCATCAGCTGTCGGATGCCGTTTTTGGCCCACCTTTTCCTTTCAGAAATGTCTGCCACCACCAATTTCCCGGACGGTAGATATACCTGAATTTTGGGATCGAGCATGGTGGGGTCCTCACCTTGCTCCCAATGTCGATCAGTCTCTTTTCCTACGGGGATCAGATTCTTGGCCTCAATTTCGGCGCGGCCAAGCAATCCTTTAGTCTCCGCTTCGCATGGCGTGCCGTCGGGTGCGAGAGACTTCAGTTCGGGTTTTCCAAGATATCGCCAACGATTCCCTTTCCGCCTGCGCGCATTTCGTACTCAATTCACGCGTGCTAAAACGAAACCCCAGGCTAAAATCGATAGCCGTTACCAGCACAAGCTGTAAGATTCTCTTCGTCTCCACGAGCGCTTTCCTAGAGAGGAGAAGATGGAAAACCTTCGGAAGCTGTTTGGGGAAGAATGGATCAACCGAGAAGTATTGACCGCCGAGCCTCAGCATCCGCTTGGGAAGTGGTACAGGAAAAGTCCGGACAATCTGGTAACGAAGTACACGGACCAACTTGTAGGCGTTGCTTTGAAAGTCGACGCGCTGAAATGTGACAGGTCTCGGCTAGCAAGCAAACTCCAGGGGGAGTTCGTCGATACGCTCGTGGAGTTGGGCTACGCCGTGTTTTTGACCCAACTCGGATGCGAAGTAACGATGGAGCCTACGGCGCCAAGGTCTGGACCGGATTTGCTTGTCGTGAAAGGCGAAAGCTACTACGTGGAGATAAGGAAAGTGCATTTGGATGAAGAGCACCATGCTGTGGATGCTGCGACGGAAGATGTGTTTGCGCGATTGTGCGGTACGCCGTCTCGGTACAGTATCGCGCTCTCGATGACGAACGAATACACAGCTTATTCTCGGAAATTGACGCAAGCATCTAGGCGTGTGGCGAGCGTGTTGAAGGATTTGGAAGTAAAGAAGTTATCGGAGGCTGTGTTGTACTATCACGGCCCAAAGGACTGGTTTGTGCGCGAACAGGACGTAGGTCAAATCGATTTTGATTATTCGGACGGCGCCAAGCTGCTGGCTCAGATGCGGGAGTTCGAGCGGGCACGGCAGGCGCAATTCGTGGCGCACTTTTACGATTCGGGTAAGCAGCAGGATCGGACGCACGTGTCTGTGCTTTCGCTCGGGGACAACGTGAGACGTTTGCAACCCGACCAGACCTACTTGCGCCTGCGGGGGATCTTGAGCAAGAAGCGAGAGCAAATCCCAAAGAACTCTCGCGGAATAATTGTTCTCGAAATATCGGATCTTCTGAAACTAATGGTGGACGACTTTACAATCTCGAGGGCCCTTTACGGAGACTTGTTGTTGAAACCGGCGCCCGGAGCAGGAGAGGAGGGATTTGACTGGGACATGAGCCGCGCGCCCAATGGCTTTTTTCTCGGAACTTCGCGTGTCTCGGCCGTCGTCGTCGAAACGGTGAACTTCGGCCCAGAGGAAATCAGTTTCAGTCGAACAGTCTATCCAACGAACAATCCACAAGCGCGTGTCCTCCATTTGGATGAGCTGAAGTTGTTCGGTGAGATCGCGGAAGGATTGCAGAATTTGTGTTTCGAGGAGCTGTAGCGATGCGCAAACTTATCGGGAGGCACATCGTTAGGAGCGGCGCGGGCGAACAGAGGGATAAGTCTCAATTCGTCTTCGGAAATAGAATCGCTAAGGACGATGGGTTCTGCACGCTCAAAGTGTGTTTGGTTAGGCAACGGCGAGAACCCTAGAGGGTGGTCAAGGAGTTGCCTTTTACTTGTTCGCCAAATCGTCTACATTTCTGATATGACGACTGAGCTAACTCGTCGCGTGTTGCGTGTTTTTCTGGCCTCTCCCGGCGACCTCGGTGAAGAACGGGCCATCGCGGAGACGGTGGTTGGCGATGTTAACAGAACGATCGGACGATCAATGCTCTCTCCCGGCACAATGTCGAAACAATCGCCAAGAAATTCAGGAAACTAAACCCATACGATCCATCGCTTGTACCCTGAAATCCTGAAAATCGAAGATATAAACTTCGTTGATTCTGATCCCGAAAAACCATTCCGCCAGCTTTTTGGTTATTCCATTTCCGCCAAAAGGTATGCGCTTTACTCTAGATCAGGAAATGATATCCACATCGAAAAAGCGAGCGGGCACGGCCTCGGCTACCTGTTTGCGCCAAAGGAACGAAAGAAGCACGAGGAATCCGATGAAGACGAAACTCCCAAATGGGTAATAGAAGCGTGGGAATTTCTTTTGAGGAAAGAATTGGGATTGGCATCGAAAGAGCCCGCCTGGCTGGATCTACCTGCCATGATGCGAATGGTTCTGACGACTCCTAACGTTTTAAAGAACAAAAGGCCCGAATGGTTAGGCCCTTTTAACTTCTTTTTGCTTCCCTTAATTTCGGACCTTGGCGGATATCCGTCCGGTTTCGATAAATCCAACTTCCTGTTCATCACTCCCGTGGAGTTGGACCGAAGGAAATGGCGGACTCTTGTGGGTATCAATCTCATTGACCGGCAAACATACCAGATATCGATGTTACCACGTGTAAGACAAGACAAAGTCATTCCGGATTCGTTCCGAATCATCTTAAATAGCTATCTGAAAAAGGCCGAAGCGAAATCCCTCGCACCGGACGGAACGCCCTGCGCACCCGCCACTCAGGGATTGCTCCGTAGGGCCCGGATCATTGCGGGTTCCGTAATTCCAATCGCGAAAGAAACTGATCGGCACTGGGAACAGGGTGAAGACCCAAGCATGATCGATCCAGAGACACAGCTGTATGACAATCCGAGAAACAGACGCGTTGCGGACCCTTCAGAAATACAAAGATGGTCCAAAATTGGCATTCGACGGCTAATGCGAGAATCGGGTTTTAGCCAAAGGACCGTCTATGCGATTCTTAACGGTAAACCAGTCCGCCCTCAAACTCTCTCAATCTTCAGGCGCACAGCGGACAAGATGACCGCCTAAGCCTAGAAGTAGGGGACTGGGATCGGGCCGTGAACGTCAAAGCGGCGGCCCCTGTTCTTTCGTCGTTCTGCGTTTTGTTCACTAATCTTCATTTCCTAGTTGAGCACTTCACACTCTCGCGCCCAGACGTCTTGCTAGACTGGTTCCCAAGGAGGTTGTCCATGAAGAAAGCCCGATGGGCGTTGCTGCTATTGGTTCTGTTCGTTGTCCCTGGTGCCGGACAGATCGAACACATCGCAGCTGCTAGCCAAATCGAACACGCCCCCACCCCAGAACAGTGCAGGGCTGACGCGGATGCGTGGGGCATTCCAACCGCGGGTGTCTTAGTTCCCAATGAACAGGAATTTGCTCGACTTTCGACTGCTACTGCCCTCGATCCGAGTGTAACCGCCAAGATGCTGGACGCTCGAATGAAGCAGCTTACGCAGTGTACGCGAACCGATAGCAACCAATCGACGCGCTACACTGAGGCGAACCAGGCTTACGCAATCGCTGGATTGCTCCGCATGGCCAACTTCATGAAGCGGCACAACCTTACCTCGCAGTTCCTCGCGGAGGATGAGCAAGGGCAGCGCTGATGAATGTCCCGTTCGCGACTTTTGCTCTCCGCTGCTGCGTCGTGTTGTTGGGAGCTTATCCAACAATCGCCCAGACCACAAAGCTACTAGGAACCGCCCACTCGGTTCATATCGTGTCGGACGTTGTCTACAATAAGAATCGACGATATGATTCGCAGCCGATTCCGACCGCTTCGCTGTACAGGACAGGTCTTTTCAAGTTGTTCCGTGAGGTCGAATCTGATCCAGATATCATCATAAAGTTTCATAAAGACGTTTTCGGTATAGATACCCAAACAGTATCTATAACCGTGTTTAACGCAGATGATAATAGTGTTATCTATTCAGAGGAACGAAAACTCGTAGATGAGCAAAATGATGTAGACCGTTTAGTTTCGCACTTCCTAGCTACTTTCCGTCGCAAAATGGCCGATTTTGATCAGGCCAATCGGCCTCCAGAGATCAACTTCTCCTGTTTGCGTGGTCGATTCCTGCCCGCCCTCACATTTGTACTGCGAGGCGGGAGGAGCGCAACGCTATGCTCGCGCGGCGAGACAGCGGCCGATCTGAATGATGTTGTCCGCGATGATTCCAAGACCGACCCATCGTTGCATCCCTTCGAAACCTCGATAACGACAACGACTCAATCCATGGCGTCGCTTTAACACGCTGATGCGGCCTTCACATCCCGTCCGCCAGCGCTGCCCCAACCGGAACCAACGCGTTCGCTGTAGCTTTCTACGCTCGCTACTTTTCGTACTCAGACTTGGCACCGCGACTCGCTTCACTCCCATCGCTTGGATGGTTCTTTCATTTCTTAAACTGTAAAAGCCTGTGTCGGCAGCAACCATTCGTGGTGGTCGCCCGAACTGACGCTGGTGTTGTTCGACGGCGGGAACCAGCAGTCGGGAATCCACGGGACGTTCGGCGAACACTTCATAGTGTGTGATGATCTGGTTCTCGGCCTCCTGCACTTTAACCAGGTTGCCGAACTCGTTCGGTTTACTGGTCTTCCCTTTGCGAATGATTTCCGTGTGCGGCTCGAAAACACTCAGAATCTTGTGGGGATACTGGGTGATCCCTTGGAACACGCGCGCCTTTGTTTGTCGTATCACCTGTCGTACACGCTCGCCCATCGCTTCTAAGATTTCACCAAGGGGTTTCACCCGCACTTGTCGACGGCTCGGAAGATCCCTCATTTCTTCCAACACTCCCTCCGCTTGATGCAAAACCTTTCGCGTTAAGCTCACAAGCTCTCGATACCGCTGCATCCGGCGTTCCTCACCGTCGGATCCTTTAAGCCTTCCCGCCAAGGCGATGGCTATCACCTTCTTGTTTACACTGCGCATGCGGTCACGAATGCGCTTTTTCAGCCCGCCGGTTGCCTTCTCGACCTTCTTCATCGTCCGCGTGAGCACGCGCGCACCATCCCCCAATAAACTGCTGTCTGTCGGATAGTGGATGTTCGTCTCCACTACCGTGGTGTCCACCCTCATCTTCCGCCCTTGCACCACGCCTCGCTCTCGCGCCAACTCCATCAACCGCTCATGCAGCTTCCCAATCACTTCCGGCCCAATGGCTTGCCCCAGTCGTGCCAGTGTCTTGGCATCCGGCACTTTCTCGTCTCCGATCCGCGTGAACGCGCGATACACCAAGTTGGCGCGCACTTCTCGTTCCAGTGTGTCGTAGCTCCAATTCCGCACATGTTTCAGGATCAATAGCCGCAGTGCGACTTCTGCCGGTGTCTGCGTTCGCCCGCGTGTCTGACTCTTGGGATGGCGTTTTCCCTGTGCTTGGTAAACCTCTTCCACCAAAGTCGCGTCTTCCAGCAGTTGGTCCACTTCTCTCATCCAAGGTTCCCACAAATCCTCGATGTCTTTCGCCAGCCCCTTGTGCCACAAACTTGGTTGTTGATGCCGCAGTTTGATCACGCTGCCTCCTTGATTTCTTCAGACGCAGCATGAACGCGAAAAGCTACACTTCCACATCACCGAATCCTCTCAAAGTGCACAAACCCGCACTACACTGCGCTATATTTGCGACGGAAAGTAGCTAGCGCTTCGAGGCGGCATCATCTTTCGACGGGTGGATGACGACCTGGCGGTCCTCGCCTGTGCCGACGCTTTCGGTGCGCACGCCGGGCATGTCCTTCAGCGCGAGGTGTACGATTCTTCGTTCGCGCGAGGACATAGGATTCAGGCGGAATGGCTGGTGCGAAGTCTGCACCCGTTCGGCGGCCACGCGTGCCGTCATGCGCAATTCCTCGAACCGCAGCGCGCGGTAGCCGCCGCAATCCAGGTGAATTTTTTCATGAAAGGTAGGTTCCAGGTTTAGCGCGCGAAAGACGAGATGTTCCAAAGCCTTCAGAACCTCGCCGCTGCGGGCCAGCAGGATCTCGCGATCCCGTCCGTCCAGATCCGCGAAAATCTCCGCTTCGCCCTCGCCAGCCTGGTTGGCCGGGGCCGCTGTTCGTACCTTCGCGTACAGTTCGAGCCCGGCCGCCTTCAGCACTTTTTCGAGAAACTCGCGAAGAGCCGCGGCAGCGCCTTCGCGGTCCAATTTTCCGTCGTGTACGAAATCTTTGCTCATGAGACGCCCGCCAGGCCTGTTTGGGCCTCTACGCTCAGCGCGGCGCGCTTACTTCTTTGCGCGCGTGGGTTTGACCGGGGCGGGAAGAGGGTGAGTCCGGTTCAGGTACCACTGTTGCAGAATACCTACCAGGCTGCTAGTGAGAATATACAACGCCAAGCCGCTCGAGAACGGAAAAATAACAAACATGACGGAAAAGGTGATGGGCATGAGCTTCATCATCTGGGCCTGCTG
>Ga0306924_10003878_pt1 | contig 14483 bp, 15 predicted proteins | sample sta12Can44000111_FD_203756 | JGI IMG/M metagenome (GOLD analysis project Ga0306924, IMG submission 203756) | Lab enrichment of tropical soil microbial communities from Luquillo Experimental Forest, Puerto Rico - statanox.12C.anox.44.000.111 (v2)... | ecosystem: Environmental > Terrestrial >... | reverse complement strand
AAAAGCCGTGCGACGGACAGCACCGGTGAGGTACAGCCCACGCGGGAACACCTGGTGGCCGAGCATGGCAACAACGCCGTCTTCCACTACAACGCCATTCAGGCCTGGAGCGTGTCGGAGAGCGGCGAGGTGAAGAATGTCTACGCGTAACCGCATCGGGGTCGCCATCTGTGTCGTCGCGCTGGCCGGATGCGCCAGTCCGGCGGCCATTATGAGGGAGACACGCGGCCCCGGACTCGGACGGGAGGCGACTCCGGCCGAAGTAGCGGCGTGGGACGTGAGCATTCCGCCAGACGGCGCCGGCCTGCCGCCGGGTCGAGGCACACCGGCACAGGGCGCCGTCATCTACGCGCAGAAATGTCAGAATTGTCATGGCGAGAAGGGCGGCGGACAGCCCAATGACCGGCTGGTAGGAGGACAGGGCACGCTCGCCAGCAAGGCGCCCGTCCGCACGATCGGCAGCTACTGGCCCTACGCGACGACGCTGTTCGACTACGTCCGCCGGGCCATGCCGTACACGCAGCCGCACTCGCTCACGGATGACGAGGTGTACGCGGTCACCGCATACCTCCTGCACTTGAACGGGATCATCGCGGAGATGTCCGTCATGGACGCGGAGACGTTGCCGAAGGTGCGGATGCCCAACCGCGAGAACTTCATCCTCGCCTATCCATCACGGCCGAAGTAGGCGCGCAGATCAGCGGGAACCTGTGCCGCTCAACGGTCGAGCCACACCTCCTGCATGCGCCCGTAGCTGTAGAGCGAGTGATGGGGGACGAGGTTCTTGACGCGCGGCCACTGCGCGAAGTGGTCGATGCCCCAAGCCACCGTGGGCCGGGCTCCTGTCTCCACGAGCTTGCGCTGGATCTGCTGCACGAGCGCGAGGCGCTTCTTCCGATCGAGCTCCTGTGATTGCTGCTCGATCATCGAGGACACGGCGTCGTCGCAGTAGCCGGTGTAGTTGCGAAGCGACGTGCAGAGATAGTTCTCGAACAGGATCGCGTCGGGATCGTCCACGCCGTAGCCCGAGATATTGATGCCGAGCTGGAACTCCTTCCGCGTGGTGATCCCGTACCACTGCACGCTGTCGAGCTGCTTCACGGTGATCTCGATGCCCACCTGCTTGAGCTCGTTCACGACGTAGGAGGCCAGGTCGACGTAGGTGGCGATGGCCCGCGTCTGCGTCTCGAATCGGAGGGGATTCGTGGGACCGAAGCCGGCCTCGGCGAGGAGCTTGCGCGCGGCGGCCTTGCGCCCGTCCGGCTTGCCCAGGATCTGCGTCAGAGCGGTCTCCTCGAGTCCCCACGAGCCGTACGGTTTCGGCGCGAGCGCAGCGCCCGGAATGCCGGCCCCCTGGAGGACGCCCTTGGTGTAACCCTCGCGGTCGATGGCGAGGTCCACGGCCCGCCGTACGCGGAGGTCGTTGAAGGGAGGGCGCGTGTGGTTGACGAGTAGGTTGGGCGACGTGAGCGAGCCGACACGCGTGAGGACCATCTGGGGCACGGCCGCCTTGAGCTGATCTGCGATGGGCTTGGTTGTCTCGCCCGGTCCCGCGGCGTCAAGCCGGCCCGCCTGCAGCGCTGCCGTCCGCGTGCCGCGCTCCGAGATGATCACGTACTTGAGCCCGTCGAGATAGGGTCGGCCCTTCACGAAGTAGTCCGGGTTCTTCACGTATTCCACGAACTCGCCGCGGCGCCACTCCTTGAACTTGAAGGGGCCGGTCCCCACGCAGCGGTTGCGCTGGTCGGAGAGCGGCACGTGGGCCGGATAGATGGGCGATTGTCCGGAGGCCAGCATCATCAGAATAGAGGGCTGGGGCCGCTTGAGCCGGAAGACCACCGTGTAGGGCTCTGCCGCTTCGATGGCCTCGACGCTGGCATACCAGTCCTTCCGCGGGTTCAGGCGGAGCTTGCCGTGCGCGTCGGGCGCCTCGCGCACCAGGTCGAAGGTGAACTTCACGTCGCGCGACGTGAAGGGCTGACCGTCGTGCCACTTCACGCCCTTTCTCAGGAAGAAGACCAGGTTGCGGTAGCCGTCCTGCCACGACCACTTCTCCGCCAGCTCCCCGATGATGCTCTCGGGGGTCTCCACGGGCTTCATGGGATCGAAGTACACGAGGTTGTTGAAGCAGGGCGAGGCCGGCCACACGGTGGCGATCGTCGAGCTCTCGTGAATGGACAGGCCCTGGGGCAGCTCCTCGCGCTGCATCAGGTTGAGGACGCCGCCGTACTTCGGCGTCTCTGCTCGCGCCGAACTGCAGACTCCCGTCGAAACTGCGAGCACCATGGTGATCCACAGCCATCGCTTCATCAGCGTGTCCTCTCGTAAAGACTGCTCGCAGGCCACCCGGGCGGCGACCGCTGACGCCGCGGGCGAATGTTGCCTACGCTCAGCGAAATGGTGCGGCTCACCGTCTGCGTGCCCGCTGGGCGGAGAGCCGGCCGAGCGTGCCGCTCAGGTCCGTGTACCAGACGTTGCCCGCCGCATCGACGGCGATGCCGAATGGGCGGGCGTCGCTGCGTGGAAGAGGAAACTCGACAATCACGCCGTCGCGGAGGCGGCCCAATCGCTGACCGCGCAACTCGGTGAACCACACCGCACCGTCGGGCGCGATCGCCAGCGACGCCAGTCCTGCCGATTTCGTTGGCACGAGGAACTCGGTGAACTGCCCGTTGGCGAAGCGGCCGATCTTGTTTGCTTGCATCTCCAGGAACCACACGGCACCGTCGGCACCAACTGCGACGTCGCCAAGCTGGGCGGCCCGCGTAGGAGGATCCAGCTCGGCGATTTCTCCGCGCGCCGAAATCCGGACGAGCCGGTTGAGGCGCGGCAGCGTGCCCCAGACCGTCCCACTGGCGTCGACGGCGACGCCGAACGGCGCGACCCCGGGGGTGCCGATCGCGTGGCGCGTGAACGCGCCGTCCTTGAAGCGCGTGAAGCTGTAGGTAGATTCTTCCGCGAACCAGACGGCGCCATCCGGCGCGGCGGCCAGCCGAGCCAGTTTCGCCACCGGTGTCTCCAGCGCGAACGAGGCCACCACGCCGTCGGGCGACACTCGCGAGATGACGCGGGTCGGGCTGTCCGTGTACCACGCGACGCCGTCCCGATCGACGGCGAGGCCGAGCGGCTCAAACGTCTCGCGTCCTGTTCGGATGCGCTCGAGACGTCCGTTTCTGAGCACGCCGATGGCGTCGGCGAAGTCCAGCGTGAACCACACGGAGCCGTCGCGGCTCACGGCGACCGCGGTGGGGATGTCGCGGTCGCGCTCCATCCGGTATTCGATGAAGCCGCGCCAGATCCAGAGCGAATACAGCCACAGCACGCCTGCGACGAGCGTAACGCCGAGAACGGCGACGATGAGGATGTGGCGTCTGCCCATCGTCGCGAAGGTCATTTCCGTCCATCGGGTGCTGCTGGCGCATGCGTGCGGCGGTCGCGATCGTAGCGCAGGAACCATCCCACGGCGCCCACCACCGCGAGCCCGACGAGGGCGAACAACGTCACGGTCGGCGCCAAGCCCGTGGCTCCGACAAGCGATCGCGCCGCACTTCGCTCCGCCGCCACGCGCCAAAGCTCTGAGTACGGCCGCAGCGCAAACCCGGCATAGAGTGTGTCGGGATCACCCGGATCGCGAACGAGCGGCCAAGCCTCCAGGTGCGCCGGAAGACTGTCGCCAGGCATCTGCCAGCTCTTGCCATCAGCACTCCGGTAGAGCCCGCGATCCGTCGTGAGCACGACGTCACGATCGTGCACCGAGACGGCGACGCCGCGCACCGACACTCGGGCGTCTTCGATGGGTCGTCGTCCCCACGGTCGCCACGTCGTCGCGCCATCCTCGCTGCGGAACACTTGTCCGGCCGCGGTCGCCCACAGCTGCCGAGCGTCGCGCGGATCAACGGAAACCGCGTCGATGCCGCCGTGCGGAAGCCCGGCGTCGACGGGACGCCAGGCGTTCATCCGATCGTCCATCGCCCACAGCCGGTTGCCGGCGATGGCGTAGACAGGGCCGGCGCCACGCGCGACGACGACGTGGCTCACCGGCGTTCGGGGCAGCGGCGAGGCGATAGCCTTCCACGACCTCGCCCAATCGTCGCTCGCATAGAGATGGTGCCAGCCGACAAGATACACACGGCCGGCGCCGTCGGCGACGAGCAGGCGGGCGGGCAGCGTGCCCACGGGCGCGGTAACGGCGTGCCACGTCTCGCCGCTGTCATTCCGAAGGAGCGCCGTGTCCGTCGATGCCAGGGCGCGGCGACCGTCGCGGTCGAACGCCACCGCAAACACCGCACCGACGAGGACCGACGGCGCCTCCGACGACCAGTCGAGACCGGCGTTGCGCGAGCGAAGGAGCCCGCTGTCGGTGGCGAGGAGCAAGTGGTTCGAATCGACGGGATTGACGGCGAGCGCGATGGCGCCACTGATGATCCGGCCAGGGTTCGCGGGAAACCACGTGACGCCGCCGTCCCGCGACCGGAACAGGCCACCAAACGCGCTCGGATCATGAGCCCTCACCGGCGTGGGGCAGAGCAAGATCGTGCTCAGCAAACCTATCAGGACGAACGAGGCCGCGAACATCGGTGTCCAGCGGGCAGCGCCGGGTGCAGAGTATCGATGCCGCGACTCCGCACCCGGCTGAGAGCTGGCGCCCGCTATGGCTTGCGCGTACGCTCACCCGGCGCCAGGGCCACCTCGGCCAAACGGGAATCGTTGGGCCCGATCCAGAAGTTCTTGGTGATCGGATACTTGTCCGAGTACGAGAGCGGCTCGTGCGCGGCCACGCAATTCTGGTAGCCGCCGGTGATCTTGTAGCACTTCTCGTAGGCGAGGAACTGCTGCACCGTGTCCGTCTGCTGCGGGTTGGCGATCATCCAATCGCGAATCCCTTCCCACGACGAATAGGCGTCGCTGCCGAACACGAGCTTGCCGATCGTGGTCGGCACCACCAGAAGCTGCGAGCCTGCGGTGTGAGCCCGGTAGGCCGGGTGGATGATCACGCCGGGCGCGATCTCCATGGTGCCGTCGACGATCACGGCCTTGCCGCTCAAGACCTTGCCGTAGATTTCCTGCAGCGTGAGCGGGGGATAGCCGCAGGCCGGAGTCCGCGCGCACCCTCCCTGTGACGTGTTGACCGCGGAGATCCTCGGATTGGGATACGTCAGCGCCCACTCGATCCCTTCCAGCTCCGCCTTCTGCACGTAGAGCACCGCATTGGGGAAATCGGACAGCTGGCCGGCGTGATCCCAGTGCCCGTGGCCGATGACGATCTTCGTGACATCGCCCGCCTGGATGCCGAGGCGGGTGAGCAGCTCCGGCAGAGCTACCCAGTTCACGCTGTTCGTCATCTTGAGGTAGTCCTGCTGCTTCCAACCGGTGTCGTACAGGATGATGTCCTTGCCGCCCTTAATGACTCCGACGTTGACGGGAAGCTGGAAGAAGACCTGGTTGTTCATCGGGTCCGTGCTATTCGGAACGTAAGCCCGGTCGGGCATGAACGCGCCGGCCGGGACGTCCTTGAACACGCTGTTGCGCACGAGCCACACCGAGTACACCGGGCCCTGGGCGGGCGCCGATCCGAGCGAGAGGGCCAGCACCGCGAGCGCGAGCAACACGGAGATGTGGAATCGTTTCGTCACCTTTGTCCCCTTTCGTGGCTTGACCACTGCGGCGCCTCGATCGTGGTTCAGCGGCTATTCCCTCACTCAGTTCGGCAGATACTCGCCGGGCCAGATCATGTTGCCGACCCGCAGCAGCTTCTCGCTGGCCTCTTGACTCAGAGGCTGGGCGACCAGCAGATGATCGTCCCGACCATCCTCGGAAACCTTCAGCATCTCCGCGGCGGACTGCTGGAAGAGATGGACCGCGTCGAGGTACTGAGTGTGAACCTGAGTGAGCGACGCCGGCGGCGCCAGCGCTCGGACGCGCTCTTCGGCATCGCTGAAGCTCTTGGATGCAGCCTGCACGCCGGTCTCGAATGCGCGAACCTGAACCTCCTTTAGCTTGTACCTCAAACCACTGAAGGTCAGCGTGACGGCCGCGCTCTTGACGTCGCCATGGATTGCCCACAGCGCATGCGCGTACGCTTCTTCCGGAGGCGTGAGCGCCGGCCGCGGCGGCACCAGTGAGGACCGCGCGTCGGCGGCGGCTGTCCGGCCCGCCATCGCCGCCTCTCTCAGCAGCGATGTGCACACCGCGCCGAGCACGGTGAGGATGATGATGAGGGCAACGACGAGGAGCTTCACCTGCGAGGGACCGCGCTGAGAAATGACCATTTCGACCCTCACCATCCGAACGGTAGCCGGGAGCCGCCTGGGACGCCGGGAGTATAACCAGTGACTATCTGCGAAGGCAAGGGCCCTGTACCAGGGCGCCGTTGGGAAGGCGGTGTCCGTCACGCCCGAAGCTCCATACTCAACCAGCTCACGATCACGTATCCGGATCTGCCCCAGCGCCTCGCTCGCGGCTCGCAAATCGTGCGGGACGACCCGTCTGGCAATCCGATCGAGCTTTTCCAGCCCCGGCATCAGTGACCGCTGACCGGCGCGGTTACTTCTGCCAGAGAGGGGCGAACTGCGTCGCGACTACCTCGTCGTATTTGACTTCACCGTCCAGCACACCGATCTCACGCGCGAATCGGCCGGCGTGCGCGACCATGTCCTCGGTGATCGTCGCCTCGTAGAAGGGGGCATCGCGTGCCGTCTCGAATGCGATGAGACTGGTTTCCTCGGCAGGAAACACACGTTCCGCGGCCTTCACGGCGAGCTGCGGATTGGCCCTGAGCGCCCGCTGAGTCTTCACGATGGCCCGCACGGCCGCGGCGGCGACGTCCGGCTGCTCCTTCACGAGTCGTTCGGTGGCCACGAGCGCGGGGAAGGTCCAGTGGCGGGCTGCGGGAGGCCCATCGCCCCGGCGCACGTCGAGCAGGATCTTGGCGATGCCTCGCTTCACGCCCAGATCCGCTCGCAGGCCGTTGCCCCAGTAGCCGTCCGCGATGCCTTGCTCGAGGGCATCGACACCGTCCCAGGCCAGATTCGGACTGGTGCGCGGTGGTGTGGGAACGATGCGGACGTTGTCTCTCGCCAAGTCGATGCCCGCTTCCTCCAGGAGTCGTTTCATCGTCATGGCGGGCTCGGGCGCCGCGCTCAGGCGGAGCCCGTTGACCGCGCGGACGTCGCCGCGCTCGCATGGAATGTCGGAGCGTACCGCCAGGAACCAGTAGGTGTAGTGCGACAGCGCGCAGAGAAGCTTGCCGCCTCGCCAGCGGGGAAAGGCGCGCAGCCCCGTGTAAGGGGAGCCCCCGAAGAAGTCGACAGCGCCATCCTTCAGGGCTTGCGACGCACCCGGCGGGGTGAAGACGAACTCCATCTCCACGCCTTCTTCCCGGAAGAACCCCAGCGTCACGGCAGCGATGGCCACGAAGTACGAGGGAGAGATCGCGTCAGCTACGGTGAGTCGCATCGTGCCCTCTTCGGTTCACTACGTGCGCCAGCTCGCGAAACTTCCTCCGGATTTCGTCTTTGCGATAGGGATTCTGGAAGTCGCCGCGGGCGCTTTCTCGCAGGCGCGTAACCTGACGCCCATCAGTGAACGTGACGGTGACTCGTGCCGGCTTGAGGCGTGGCACGCCGGCGTTGAGCTCGGGATCTTCGCGAACGGTGACTTTGCGGCAGAGCGCCCCGATCGCGGGATCTCGCACCACGTCTTCCGTGAAGGCGTGATGCCCCACGGTTCCCCGGAGAATCAGCGCTCGGCGTAACCGTCCAAGCCGTGCCCCTGGAGCCACTGGACGCTACCACGCGTCGGTCGACATGAAAGGAATGCTGCGAGGCGTTCTCTTGCCTCAGGCCGGGGTGAAGGCCACCGGCAGCCGCTTGATGCCGCGGATGAAGTTCGAGCGCAGCTTCTCCGGCTCGGCCGTGGCCCGGATGTCCGGCAGGCGACGGAACAGCTCGACGAACATCGCGGTGACCTCGCGACGCGCCAGGTGGGCGCCGAGGCAGAAGTGGGCGCCGCCGGTCCCGAAGGCGCCCTGCTCGTTGGGCGTCCGCGTGACGTCGAAGCGGTAGGGCTCGGGGAAGTACTTCTCGTCGCGGTTGGCCGAGATGTACCACATCACGATCTTCTGGTCCTTCAGCATCGGCACGCCAGCGAACGTCGTGTCGCGCGTGACGGTCCGGCGCATGTGCATCACCGGGCTCGCCCAGCGGATGATCTCCTCGACGGCCGACGCGCTCCGCCCGTCGAGATCGGCCTGCCACTTGCGTTTCTCGTCCGGGTACTGGGTGAAGGCCCACATGCCCTGGCTGATGGCCGTCCGCGTAGTCTCGTTGCCGGCCGCGATCAGCAGGAGGACGAAGGGGCCGAGGTCCTCGGGCGGCATCGCCTCGCCGTCGACCTCGGCGTGCACGAGCACCGTCGCGAGGTCGTTCTCGGGGTGGGCGAGCCGCTGCTTGCCGAGCCAGAGCCCGTAGTCGCGCAGCTCGGCGGCCGCCTGCATGAGCGACTCGCGCGTGCCCCCGAACTCCTTGTCGCCGCCGGCCAGGAGCCGGTTGGTCAGGTCGAGGAGCTTCGGCCGGTCGCCCTCGGGCACGCCCATCATGTCGCAGATGATCGCCACCGGGAGCGCGTCGGCGACCTCCGTGACGAACTCGGCCTGGCCCTTCGGCGCGATGGCGTCCACGATCCGCCGAGCACGCTCCCGCACTGCGCCCTCGGCTTTCGCGATCATCTTCGGCGTAAAGCCGCGATTCACCACGCTCCGAAGCTTCGTGTGCCTCGGCGGGTCGGTGGAGATCATGGAGCGGGTGGCTGCCATGTACGACATATCCTCGGGGTCCATCATCGCCTGGATGCCGTAGGCCGAGCTGAACGTCTCCCAGTCCCGCGTGGCTGCCGCGACGTCGTCGAAGCGCATGATCGACCAAAATCCCTTACCGGAGTCGGGGTGCTGATGCCAGGCGATCGGCCGCTCGTGCCGGAGCTTGGCCAACGCGCCCTCCACGTCGTCGCGCAGCCAGAAGTCCATGCTGGCCAGGTTGATCTCGTCCAGGGCAAGCCTCGTGGTCGGGGTGGGCACAGTGCTCATGGCGGCCTCCTTGCGCGCGGTCAACGTCTCGCATCGGCTACACTCTGTCAAGACACCCAGGGGGAGGCGAGTCGTATGCGGATTGTGGTGGACCGGACGCTCTGCGAGAGCAACGCGAAGTGCGCGCGGCTCGTGCCCGAGGTCTTCGAAATCGGCGACGACGACGAGCTGCGCATCAAGCAGGACCGGCCGCCCGAGGCGCTGCGTGAGCGCGTCGAGCACGCCGTGCGCCGCTGCCCGAAGCTCGCGCTGGCGATCGTCGAGGACTGAAGAGGCGCGTCGAAAAACATCCCAAGCGAGGAGCGGCAGGAAGCATGGCTGCGCGTTGCCGCGAAAGCCCTACACCGAGGAAGAACGCGCAACCACGCGGCAAGCTCGTGACATTGCTCGACCGCATGGAGCAGTCGCTCACCGAGACGAAATGGCTTGCCGCCGACACTTACTCAATCGCCGACATCGGCGCCGTGCCTTTCGATGTGGTCGATCTTGGTGACGGCCATCGAAGTCCCCTCTCGGTCTTGCGCTATGCCTTGAATGTCGACCCCACCGCCTGGTGGCCGCCGGCGTCCCCCATCGGCTCTTCGTAGTAGAGCCCGAGCGCCTCGAGCACCGGCCGGTCCTGGATCGAGAACAGGATCGCGGCGTCGCGCGACGACGTGTTGGCGTGCTCGTGGAGCGCCCAGGACGGCAAGGTGATCACGTCGCCCCGCCCCCACTCGAACCGGACGCCGTCGATGATCGTCTCGCCCATGCCCTGCACCACGTAGTACACGGCACTGCCGGTGTGGCGATGCGCGCGGAGCCTCTTGCCTGGGCGCAGCATCTGGACCCAGCAGGACATCGTCGGCAGGAGCGTGCCGCCGGTCTGCGGGTGCGCGTACTCGAGGGCCAGGTCGTCCCACTCGTCGCCCGGAAGATCGCGCATCGACTCGAGCGACCGCAGAGTCGTGTCCCAGGCGTAGAGGAGCAGCGGTGATGACTGCGGCCGCTCCTTCACCCACGTGGGGCGCAGGCTCACGTGACCGTGGAGCGCGAGGGACGCGTTGTGCGGCTTGGTCAGCGGGAACTGCTGCTTGTCGTACATCTGAAAGAACATCGCGTTGAGCGCCTGGGGCAGCGGCACGTCGAGCCCGTCCATCCACACCACAGGCTTGTCGGTCTCGTTGCCGTGATCGTGCCACGCCCAGCTCGGTGTCAGCACCAGATCCCCTGGCGCCATGTAGACACGCTCGCCGTCGACCGCGGTGTAGCCGCCCGCGCCTTCCATGATGAAGCGGATCGCGGGGGGCGTGTGCCGGTGCGCGCGAGCCACCTCGCCCGGCAGCAGGAGCTGGATCGCCGCGATCATGGTGTTGGTCGTGGCCCAGCGCCCGTCGAGGCCGGGATTGAAGAGCTGGAGCGCGCGGCGCTCTTCGCCCATCGGCACCGCCTCTCCAGCTTCGCGCACGAGGGCTTCGATCAGCGACGCCTTCCACATGTACGGGATCGCCGTCGGCTCGGGGTGCTTCGTCATCTGGCTCGCCAGTTCCCAGAGACCGTACATGTGAGCGGCGTGCATCTTCTCGTGGAACTCCTTCTCGACCGCGGTCGCAACGGGACGCGTCATCGCTATCCTCCTACTTCGTCGCCGGCGCCTTCAGATCGTAGAACCTGAGCGCGTTCTGTCCGAGGATCTTCGCCTTCACGCGGGGCTCTATATCTTCCCGGCCCATCAACTCGTCCACCGTGTGGGGCCATTCACTATCCCAGTGCGGGTAGTCCGAGGCGTAGATGATGTGGTCCTCGCCGACCCACCCGAGCACGTACGGAATGGTCTTCTCCTCCGGCTCGCACGAGAAGTAGGCGCGGCCACATGTCACGTACTCGCTCGGCTTGGCCTTGCAGAGCGGCGCGTCCCACGGACGCTTTTCGAACTCGCCGTCCATGTGCTCCATGAAGAACGGCACCCAGCCGGCGCCCGACTCCATGAAGCCGATGCGCAAGCGCTTGAACTTCTCGAACAGCCCGCCGTAGACGCAGCTGATGACGGAGATCATCTGCTCGGGCGCGTGCGTCCACGTGTGCACCGCCAGGAAGTTGCTGAAGCGGTACGGATCACCCGTCTCGCTTCCCGAGGCATGCATGCCGACGGGCACACCCAGGCGCTCGGCCTCTTCGTAGATCGGCCAGAAGAACGGATCGGCCACGTTCCGTCCGGGGATGAAGGTCGGGAACATCAGCCCGACCAGCCCCAGCTTGGCGACGGCGCGATCGAGCTCGCGCGCGGCCTCCGTCGGGTCGAGATAGGGCACGATGGCCACGCCCTTCAGGCGATCGGGAGCGGCCTTGCACCAGTCGGCCATGAAGTCGTTGTAGGCGCGGCACAGCGCAGCTTGGTAGTCGGCCTCGCGAATCTCTCCGATCCGCAGCGCCGACGTCGGATAGAGGAACGCGAGATCAATCCCCTCCTGGGCCAGGTCGGCGAGCATCTCCTGTGGCGTGTCGGGGTCACGCCCCATGTCACCGTTGGGCGCCTGGCGCCGGTCCCACTGGGCGCCGGGGAAGAACGCGATACGGCGGCGGTACTCCTCCGGCAGGTACTTCTGATAGCAACGGTGCGGGAAGTCCATGACATGGCCGTCGCCGTCCACGATGTAGATACCGTCGCGCATGACGTCCTCCCCGAAATGTGGTAGAGCACGCATCATACGCCTGGGGAGACGCCTCATGATCTTGATCATCGGCGGCATGGCCTTCATCGGCAACGACCGCTGAGCGCCCTCGTATCGGCGTGACTACGCGACTCGGCACTGCGTCATCAGCTTGAACGGGTCGAAGCGGAGGCGCCGGCGCAGGCACGCGCGACGTCAGCGCCTGAAACTCCAATCACGCCGCAGGGCTTCCGAGCTCGCGGAGAGAACGAGACCCGCCACGACGATCGCAACGACCATGACCATGGCGAACGTGTTCATGGCGCAACCCTCTGTGAGGCTCGGATTGTCACCACAGCGTGGTCGCCGGACAACAAGAAACGTTTTGTCCTGTGGATCTCTGATGGACTGGGGCCGGCGCGTTGGCGCCGGCGCGATCACGCCGTCAGCGAGCGATGAGCTGGCGTGGGTCGACGGGTTTCCCGGCCACCAGCACCTCGTAGTGGAGATGCGGCGCCGTGCTGTGGCCGGTGTTACCGGTGAGCCCGATGCGCTGATCGAGCTCGACGCGCTGTCCGGGGACCACGTCGATGCTCGCGAGATGGCCGTAGCGGCTCTCGATTCCACGCCCGTGATCCAGCGTGACGACGTTGCCGTAGCTTCCGGCGTGGCCGGCCGAGCGCACGACGCCGGATGCGGCGGCCTTCACGGGAGTCCCGGTCGTCGCCGCCAGATCGATGCCGGCGTGGAATTCCGGCTCGCCGGTCCACGGAGAGCGACGCAGGCCGAACCCGGAATTGACCGCCGACGACAAGGGCAGCCGCGAGGGCAGCGCGGCGAGGATGTTCCCTGCCTCGCGCGTGACGCGCCCGAGCGCACGAAGGCGCTGGCTTTCATCGTGGACGTACGCGAGCAGCAGGTCGATCGGCTCGAGGTCCCCGATCGGGCGTGACGGGCCGCCGATGCCCAGCGGCGCACGCCGATCCCGGGCCAAGGGACTCAAGATAGCGGCGTGCAGGCTGTCCCAGGTCGTCATCTCGTCGCGCAGCTCGACGAGCCGGCGCTCCAGCGGCTCCAGCACCCGCGCGCGCTCTTCGAGGCGATCCCGCGTTGCGGTCACCGCCGCATGCTGTCGTCGAAGGCTCACGTAGTCCACCAGCAGCACGGCATTCACGGTCACCGCGAGGGCGCTGGCAACCGTCGCGACGGACAGGACCCAGCGCGGCAGGTTGAGACGGCGAATCGACCGGCCGTCCCCACGTACCACCAGGACTTTGAAGTGTGATGCCGTGACCACCGCATCGGTTCCTGAGCAAGAGGCTCGCCATCCACGACGGGCGACCAAGTAGCGGTTGCGTAAGGCCTGCGGGAGTCGACGGCGCGGTGCGCGATGTCAACGGGAGATCGACGCGTCGATGACAGAACACTCGCGTGCTGGCGCCAGACTAACGGTTGGCGCCCGCCAGCACCGCGTGCAGCAGCACGTTCACGCCCGAGGCGGCCTCTTCCTGCTCGGCGTGCTCCGCTTCGTTGTGTGAGATCACGTCGCGACACGGCGTGAAGATCATCGCGGTGGGGGCGATCCGTGAGATGTAGTACGCGTCCTGGCCCGGCCTAGCTCAGGATGTCGCGACGCCGAGTGTCTCGGCCGTTTCGCGAATCGGTGTGTCGCCCCGCGTGCGCCGTCTCGCCGTGCACGTCGACGTGCATGCCGCGCACCGCTTATCCGGAGCCCAGCCGAAGCGTGTCAGTCCGTTGACGGCCTACGTCGCTCCCCCAGTCCTCGCGCATGCCGCAACGACCCGAACCCGCGTCAAATCAAGCGCCGCCTGATGGCGCGCGACGTGCAGTTGCGAAGGCTGCCTTGAAGACGCTTCGTGCCTCCGCCGTGCTCGCCTCGCTCACCCGCATCGCCTCCGCCTTCTCGATCCCGCAGGCCGAATCGGTTCCCGCCTCGGGCCCCGCGCTGACCGGCGCCCCCGGGTCGGACCGCACGCCCCGCCAGACCCCGACCGCCGGACGCCGGCTGCGCCGCTCGCTGAACGCCGCCGTGGCAGAGGGCGCCTTCGCGGAAATTTTTGCCGCCTGCGCCACCGGCGCCGTCATCACCGGCTGGGCGCTCTACCTGGGCGCGGGCGCCGCCATCATCGGCCTCCTCGGCGCGCTCCCGCTCGGCGCCCAGGTGGCGAGCCTGCCGGCCGCTTGGTTCACCAGCGCGCGCAGCCGCAAGACGGTGGCCCTCTGGGCCGTCGGCATCTCGCGCCTGACGTTCCTCCCGCTGCTCGCCCTTCCGACGCTCGACGCGGGACCGGCCACCAAGCTCCACCTCTTCCTCGGCGTCGTCGCGATCAGCACGGTGGCCAGCGTGATCGGCAACAGCGCCTGGGTGGCCTGGATGGGCGACCTCGTGCCCGACCGCCTACGCGGGCGCTTCTTCGGGCGCAGAATGGTCTTCCTGAGCATCGCCGGCACGCTAACCTCACTCGCCGCCGCGATCCTGCTGGACCGACTCGCGCCGATCGGCTGGACCGGCGCCGCGCTCTCGACCCTCACCGCCGCCGCCTTCCTGGCCGGCGTGGTGAGCGTGGTGCTCATGCTCCGCCAGCACGAGCCTCCGGTGGCCGTGGAGGCACACATCTCGGCGTGGCAGGCGCTCGGGCTCACGCTGCGCGACTGGCGCGTGCGGCCCTTCCTCGGCTACCTCTTTGCCTGGAACGCCGCGGTGGGCATCTCGGCCAGCTTCTTCGCGTATCACATGCTGACGAACCTCC
>Ga0306924_10003877_pt1 | contig 14486 bp, 13 predicted proteins | sample sta12Can44000111_FD_203756 | JGI IMG/M metagenome (GOLD analysis project Ga0306924, IMG submission 203756) | Lab enrichment of tropical soil microbial communities from Luquillo Experimental Forest, Puerto Rico - statanox.12C.anox.44.000.111 (v2)... | ecosystem: Environmental > Terrestrial >... | reverse complement strand
GGTCGAGGAGGAGGTGGCGGACCAGCGGGACCTGCTCGGCCTGGTGCTGGAGGCCAACATGACGGTGATCTCGGTGGAGCAGACGAGGGTGGGTGTCCGGCAGAACTCCACCATCGAGAGGCTCACTGTACTGGCGACGATCTTCCTGCCGCTGACCTTCATCACCGGCTTCTTCGACCAGAACTTCGGCTGGATGGTCGACCACATCGACACCCTGGCCGCGTTCGTGATCTACGGCATCGGCGGCCTGGCCGTGGCCCTGGTGCTGTTGTCCTCCTGGCTGAGAATTCACCCGGCGCACACAGACACCCGCGCCGCGGCCGGCGAGACGACGGGCCGCAATGGCGCCGCCAGGACCAACCCCCACACGCAGGCCGCCTGAACCTGGGCGGCGACGGGCAGCCGCCAGACCCGCCCCCCGGCAACCCCTGAAGATCACGGTCGGGCAGCGCGAGGCCGCCCGGCAGGGGCCGGATGCGGCGCGGGTGCTGGTACAGGCGCAACATGACCAGTGACAGTCAGCTTGGTGGCTGGCGGTCATGGCTGCCTATGGCATGGGCCAGGCCCCTGCAGGTGACTGACAGCGCCAGCCGGGCGGCCTCATCGTCGATGAAGACGGCAGCAAGATCACCCCCGAAGGGGTGATGACTCCGGGCCTGCCGTGCCGAACGCTGAAGCCGCCGGGCCGACCTCCTAGGAGGCTGTGATGACCCACCAGGGTGAGGCGAAGCAATCGAATCAGGGACTTACCGGCGGGGTGATCGCCTCGGCCATCGGGGCGGCGGTACTGGTCACCTTCGCTCTCCAGAACCGGATGCATATCAAGATACGCTTCCTGATCTGGAGCTTTGTCTGGCCGTTGTGGGTCTACACCATTGTGACCGCAGTATTTGGGGCACTGGTGTGGTTCGGGTGGGGTGTGATGCGGCGTCACAGGCGACGTAAGGAACGCCGCGAAAATCGGCGGGACTGACCCGCCTGGGCCCACCTTGCCAGCGATCACTTGTCACCCTCGGGGTAGTGGTCGGCCCACTCGGCCTGCCAGTCCGCTATGGCGCGGTCGCAGGCATCGCGCAGGGCGCAGCCATGCCAGCCCGCCCCAGCGCTGGTGGCCGGCTGGGCTGAGTTCACCCCCCGCACAGCGGGGTAGCGTTGCGCCGGCTGATACCCAAGGGCTGCCGCCCGACCCCGACCCCGACGCAAGGTAAGTAAACCGCGGCTGACCTGCGAGCCAATTAGTTGGTGCCGGGCAGGCTCAGCCCATCCGGCCGCTGACGTGGTGCCAGACGACGACTAACTGCACGCCGCCAGCGGCACCGCCATCACGTCCTAAGCCGGTCCCGCCACGGCGATTGTGGAGATGCGCCACGTTGCGTATTAGAAACTGCTCCCAGCTACCTGCCCAGAGTTGCTACCAGGATGGCCTTGATGGTGTGGAGGCGGTTTTCGGCCTGGTCGAAGACGATGCTGGCGGCGGAGCCGAAGACGTCGCCGGTGACTTCCAGGCCGGTGGTCATGCCGGTGTGTTCCATCATGTCCTTGCCGACGGTGGTGTTGGGGTCGTGGAAGGCGGGCAGGCAGTGCATGAATTTGACCTTGGGGTTGCCGGCCGCGGTCATCAGGTCGGTGTTGACCTGGTAGGGCTTGAGCAGTGCGACGCGTTCGGTCCACACGTCCTTGGGCTCGCCCATCGACACCCACACGTCGGTGTGGATGAAGTCGGCGCCGGCGACGGCGCGGGCGGGGTCGTCGGTGATGGTGATCCGGGCGCCGGTGGCGTCGGCGGCCTGCTGCGCCAGGTCGACGACGTCCTTGGGCGGGTGCAGCTCGGCCGGGCCGGTCAGCCGGACGTCGCTGCCCATCAGCGCGCCCATCACCAGCAGCGACCGGCCCATGTTGAACCGGCAGTCGCCGGTGAACGCGTACGAGATCGCGTCGTACGGCTTGCCACCGGCCTCGTGCATGGTCAGAAAGTCGGCCAGCATCTGGGTCGGGTGCCACTCGTCGGTCAGCCCGTTATACACCGGCACCCCGGCGTGCGCGGCCAGCTCCTCCACGTCGGCCTGGGCGTTGCCGCGGAACTCGATCGCGTCATACATCCGGCCCAGCACCGCGGCGGTGTCGGCGACCGACTCCTTGTGCCCCAGCTGCGACCCCGACGGATCCAGGTAGGTCACGTGCGCGCCCTGGTCATACGCGCCGACCTCAAACGCCGACCGGGTCCGGGTGGAGGTCTTCTCAAAGATCAGCGCGATCTCCTTGCCCGCCAGCTGGCGGGTCTCGGTGCCGGCGTACTTGGCCAGCTTCAGCGCCTCGGCCAGCCGCAGCAGGAACCGCAGCTCGGCCGGGGTGAAATCGATCTCCTTCAGGAAACTCCGGTTGCGCAGGTTGAACGCCATCGCTGGCTCCCCTCGGGGGTCAGAACGCGGGATCGCGTTCGATCGGGCAGGTCATGCAGTGGCCACCGCCGCGGCCCTTGCCCAGCTCAAACCCGGCGATCGTGATCACCTCGATGCCGGCCTTGCGCAGCGCCGTGTTGGTGCCGGTGTTCCGCTCATAGGCGACCACCACCCCCGGCTCCAGCGCGACCACATTGTTCCCGTCATCCCACTGCTCCCGCTCGGCCTCAAACGAGTCCCCGCCGGTCTCGATCACCCGCATCTTGCCCACCCCCAGCGCCCGGCCCATCAGCTCCGGCAGCGTCCCGTGCCGCTCCTCGGTCACCACGTCCTCAGCCGACTCACCGGGCGTCAGCGCCCACGTCCGCGCGCCGTAAACCACCTGCGGGAACAGCGTCACCAGATCCCGGTCACACATGGTGATCACCGTGTCCAGATGCATATACGACCGCGACTTGGGCAGATGCACCGCCAGCACCTGCGCCGCCGACCCGGCCCGGAACAGCTCCCGCGCGATCCACAGCACCGCCTGCGGGGTGGTCCGCTCCCCCATCCCGATCATCACCGTGCCGTTGCCGATCGGCTGCACATCACCACCCTCCACATGGCAGCGGCCCCAGTCCTCATCCGCGCCGCCCAGCCAGACCGGGAACCCCTCGCCCGCGAACATCGGATGGAACCGGTAAATCGCCTCCATGATCATCGTTTCCGGCTTCCGGGCCGGCTTGGTCATCGGGTTGATCGTCACCCCGTTGAAAATCCAGCACGACGGATCCCGCTGGAACAGCAGGTTCGGCAGCGGCGGCAACAGCATCGACGCCGGATCCGCCGACTCCCAGATCAGGCCCACGTCCTGCCGCACATCGGCCCTGGTGATCCCCCCGATCAAGAACTCCGCCACCTGCTCCGCGCCGGCCGTGGCGACCCACTGCCGGGCCCGGTCCGCCGCGGTGATACCGACCTCGCGCTCGTTGAGGATATGGCCGGCCACCCAGTCCCTGACCCCAGGCTGATCAAGCGCCTCCGCCAGCAGCCGCTCGGCCAGGAACACCTCCACACCGCGGCCACGCATCACCTCGACGAACATGTCGTGCTCAGCCTTAGCCCTTGCCACCCAGATCACGTCATCGAACAGCAGCTCCTCCGCATTCGACGGCGTCAGGCGGCTATGCTCCAGGCCCGGCCGGTGCACCATGACCCGGCGCAGCTGGCCTACCTCGGAATAGACTCCCAGTGGCACGGCGATCTCCTTGCTTTGCGGACTGCCTGAAGCCTTGACTACCTGGACTCTGTGAAGTTGTGACGGCCTGGAGAGATCAGCCAGGTGAGGTTTCCCCGAACGTGACGCTTGCGGCGTCAGTCGTGACACGGGTGCCCGCGGTCCCGGCGAGCATGGCATCGATGTCGGCCAGTGCCCCGATCATGGCGGGCTTGCCCGTCGCCTTCGCGAAATCGCATGCGGCCACCACCTTGGGGAGCATCGATCCGGCCGCGAACTCCGCTTCATACTCGGTGAGCAGGACAGCCGGGTTGGCCTCTGCGATGGCCCGCTGCTGAGGGGTGCCGAACCCCACGAACACCGCCTGCGCGTCGGTGGCCATGATGAGCACGTCGGCCTCGATGTTGCGAGCCAGCAGCGCACTGGCCCGGTCTTTGTCTATCACTGCCTCAATGCCGATCAGCTCCCGGCCCGGCCGGTAGGCGGTGGGTATCCCACCGCCGCCGGCGCAGATCACCACGCATCCCCGCTCGAGCAGCCAGCTGATGGGCCGGTGCTCAAAGATCCGCTGTGGCACCGGTGACGGTACGACCCGGCGCATCCGGTCCCCATCGGGCTTGAACGTCCAGCCCCGTTCCGCAGCCAGCCTGTCCGCCTCGGACTTGTCATACACCGGGCCGATCGGTTTGCTCGGGTCGGCAAAGGCCGGGTCGTCCGGATCCACCTCGATCATCGTCAGCAGCGACGCCAGCGGCCGTTCGAACGGGAGCCGGTTGCCGAGCTCCTGCTCCACCAGATAACCGATCATCCCCTGGGTCTCTGCTCCCAATACATCAAGCGGCGCCTCGGGCACCTCCTCGTATGCCGCCTCCTCCAGAGCCAGCAGACCGATCTGCGGGCCGTTCCCGTGCGAGATGATCAGTTCGTGATGCTCTGCGATCGGCGCCAGGTGATCACACGCCACTCGGACGTTAGCCCGCTGGTTCTCGGTTGTCATCGGCTGACCCCGGCGCAACAGCGCGTTCCCGCCGAGGGCTACCACCACTCTCATGCCCGACCCCCACGCCTCATTTCCCCTATTCCCGCCGCAATGACCCGGTTTTGGTGGGGTCCCCGACCCAACCTATCGATATGGGCGGTGATCTGCGACAATCAGCATTATGGGTTCTCCGGCTCGGGGCGGCCAAGAGCCATCTGACAATTCTTCAACTTCTCCTCGCCTTAACTTCACCTCTTCGTCATTTAATTCTCACCGGAACTTTCCCGGCATCACCGCCAGCCCTGATCTCATTTTGGTGCACGGCCGTATCTCAGGGCGGTGATCGCCCGGGCCTGCACGTAGCGACGGCTCCCCTGCTGCGCATGGAGAAAGCCTGGCGAGGCAGAACCGCACGAGGCAGAAAGAAGATGGACATGACCGGAGCGCCAGGCGACCCACCCGGGGGCGGAGTCCCGAACCCTCCGGCCGGAGCGGCCGTGCAGACAGCGCCGGGCGGGCCTGCAGCTACCCAGGACCGGGGCTTCGGCCTGCCGGTGGCGATCGCCCTGATCATGGGCAGCATCATCGGCGTCGGGATCTTCAATCTGCCCACCTCGCTGGCCGGCATCGGGCCGATCACGCTGGTCTCGATGGCGCTCACGACGGTCGGCGCCATCGCGCTGGCGCTGATGTTCGCGGCGCTGTCGCGCCGGCTGCCGGCCGACGGCGGGCCGTACGCGTACTCACGGGTCGCCTTCGGCAACGTGGTGGGCTTCTTCAACGCGTGGTCGTACTGGATCACGGCGTGGGCCGGTAACGCGGGGATCGCCGTTGGCTGGGTCCTGTACGTTGAGGTCTTCATCAACAAGGGCCAGAACAAGCTGATCACGGTCCTGCTCGTGCTGGTCGGCCTGTGGATCCCGGCTATCATCAACCTGTCGGGCGTGAAGAACATGGGCTCTGTCCAGCTGATCACCACGATCCTCAAGTTCGTCGCGCTCGCCTTCATGGCGATCGTGGGCCTGTTCTACATCAACACCGCAAACTTCACGCCGTGGAATATCAGTGGCGATAGCGCGATCAGCGCAATCGGCGCCGGCATGGCGATCGCACTGTTCAGCTATCTCGGCATCGAGGTCGCCTCCGTCGCCGCCGGCAAGGTGCGCGACCCCGACAAGAATGTCCCGAAGTCCACCGTGCTCGGGACGCTCGCCTGCGCCGCCGTCTACCTGCTGTCCCTGACAGCCGTGTTCGGCATCGTGCCGAACAGCACGCTGCAGAAGTCGACCGCGCCGTTCTCGACCGCGATCAATTCGATGTTCGGCGGCACCTGGGCTGGCTACGTCATGGCCGTTGTCGTTATCATCTCCGGCTTCGGGGCGCTGAACGGCTGGACCATGATCTGCGCTGAGATGCCCCTTGCGGCGGCCAAGGACGGGCTCTTCCCCGGCCGCTTCAACCGCATCTCAAAGAGGGGGGTGCCTGCCTATGGCATCATCGCCTCTACCGTGCTGGCGTCAATTGCGATGGCCATCAACTACATCGGCTCCGGCGGCGCGGAGGTTTTCACGACACTGGTGCTGATGACCGGCATCACCTCCGCTATCCCGTACGGGTTCTCCGCGCTGGCGCAAATCAAGTGGCGCATTGTAGACCGCCGGGCTATGCATGGGCGGCGTTTTGCGCGTGACGTGTCCGTCGCCGTGGTGGCGCTCGTGTTCTCGATCCTGTTCATCTATTACTCGCGCAATACCGGTGCCAGCGGCTTCCAGTACTGGGCCCCATTCGTGCTGGCGGGAGTCGCACTCCTGCTTGGTATCCCTGTCTACTTTGCCCAGCGGGGAAAGATCACCCCGCCAGAAACCGTTCCGGAGTACCGCTGAGAAGAAGACCGCGGTAACCGGCCGGAATCTGCTGCCGCTGACCGCCCTGCCGGGACAGCCCAGGGAGGAGCGCGCAGTCCCGGTCCCGGTCGGCCGGACCAGCAGTTCCACCCCCTTGGCCTGGGCCTTGCCCAGCAGCTGATCAGCCAGCTCCTCATCGACCAGCGGCCGCCGGACGGCCGATCGCCGCCGGTTTTCGGGGGCACCGTTGAAGTGTCTTACATTACGTGTCTTTCCGTGAGCCGCATTCCTGCGGCTTCATCGGTCAGGCCACGTTACTTACCCAGCTGGTATGAGACGCCCCGGACAGACTCCAGCCGGGTCAGAGTGCTTCACACACTCTGACCCGGCTGGGTGTGGTTGATTCGCTTGTTTAGCCGCCGGGGAGGACCTGGATGCCCTCGGTCCGTACGGAGTCAAGCTGGTTGGGGTTCAGGCCGAGGTCGAACAGGATGGTGGGAGCCACCTGGTACGTCCGCACCGGCTGGGTGATTGTGGTCCCGACCGGAGTGTTGTTGACGACGTTGGCTCCGTTGACGGTGAGCAGGGCGACGTGGGTGTCATCTGGGGCGAAGCCACCGTGCTCCATCACCTTGCCGGTGCTGTGGGAGTAGATGGTTCCCGGTATGGGCTGGATGATGATGTCGGGGGTTCGCGGATCAGTTGCCGGATTGCCGAACTGGGCTGCGAGAGCAGGCCCGGACAGCAACGTTTGGATACGGGCCGGGTTGCCAGCCGACATGCTGGCCTTCAGGGCTGCCACGCCCTTGGCCGTGTCGGCCACCCGGGTCGCCGGGTTCATCCAGATCAACGCGACGTCGTCGTCGGTGACCATGGCCGGGAAAACGCCGGCATTGTTGAGGACCGTGACCTCAGCGTGGCCGATGAGCGCGAGCTTGGAAGGATCGATGGGGGACTGTCCGTGCTTGGCGGTGATGATGATCGTGGTCGTGGCCAGCACACCCTGCTTACGCAGTTCGCTGACCATCGCCCCAATGGAGTTGTCAACGAACTTGATCGCGCGTTTCAGCTGTGGAGTGAAGATGGGGTGGGCCGAGGTGCTGCCCGGCTTGTACCCGCCAGGTACATAATTCGGGTCACACCCAGGTCCGTTGTTACTGCGAGGGCATGACAGGATCGGGTCGACCAGCTTTTGCCCCACGCTGACGGCCTGGAAGTTCATGCCGAAGATGTTCGGCACAGGAGCTGTCCTGGTTGCAGCCGAGTTGCGACCGTCGATCTCGTTGAGGATGGCGTCGACTTTGATCTGGTCGTAGGCCTCGGTGTTACCGAGGTAGTCGGTGATGAAGAACGGACCTGTTCCATCGGGGTTGGGCAAGGGGAAGGTAACGGTGTTCCCACGGGTGTCGACGAGCGATGGCGGGATGTGATCGGCGTTGATCTCGGTGTTGAATGGATCATTAACCGTATTCGGTGTGCTATTCCCGGCGACCTGGGCGTTGTAGACGGGATGCTTGTCTGCCCAGGCGGTATACAGGCCGGCCCGGTTTGCCACGCTGAAGATCGAGTTAGTGCGGAGGAAGTTGTTGGGCAGAAGCGGCTGGCACTTGCCCATTTGCTTCAGGAAGACTAGCTGGTTGGGATCGACTGTGGGGCCAATGATCGGCCGGGTTCCGTTGGGATTATAGAAGGTGGGAGCGCCCGTATCGACGTTCTCGAAGTACGGGGCCTCATTACCTGCGGGTCCGGTGCAGTTCTGGCTGAGCGCCGCTGTTTGGGCCGGAGGTGCGTAGACCGTGCGGTCGTAGCTGTCGTCGTAATACACGCCGGTCAGCTTTGGGTCACCGCCAGTGGCAAGAGCCATCAGGCCTGGAGCCGAGTCAGACGGTTCCGAGGTATGGGCGTTTGCATAAGTGGTGCCATGACTGGCCAGGGAGGCCAAGTTGGGGCACAGGCCCTGCGCCTCGCATGTGGCCAGGTCGGACGCGTGAAAACCGTCGATACTGATCAGCAGGACGTGCCTGTTCACTCCTGCGTTTGTCGCCGCCCCTGCGAATCCGCTGGGTACGGTCACCCACGCCAGCGCAGCAAGCGCGCTCACCGTGGTGGTCAGTATGACCTTCCATCGAAACCGTCTCTGCACGCGATCCTCCTTGAGCGGTAATTGATCGTTCACGTAAGCGGCTGGGGTTGCAGCATGGCCCCCCTTGTCACTTGCCAGGACCATCGACCACGGCGTTGCCACGACCTATGGGCCACTCTGCGCCGCTGCGTCATCTTGGTGCGTGCGGCTTACAGAACGGAGACCAGGAGGTAAACCGCTGGTGTGCGCAGCCGTAACACCACCGTCTAGCGGTGGGAGTCGCTCAACCGGCCCCCGCGGACCAGAGAACGCCAGCAACCGGTCAGCCGGCCGAACGGGTAGCTACTCCCGGTACCGGAAGCGCCTGGTCCACTGCGGGCCGACAGCGGCCCACGCCTGTTCCCAGCCCGCCAGCGCACGCCGGTCAAGCAGCAGCCGCCCGGCGCCCATCAGGCCGAGCAAAACGATTCCCAGCGCGATGACGGCAACGGTCGCTGCCCTGACCTCGTCGGCCACCACCGTCCCGGTCGACAGCGGCGGACCGGTGGGCGTCCCCGCCGCGTCCACCCACACCCGGACCGTCTGGCCCGCGGCCACCGCGGCAGTGACCGGGATCAGGCCAGCGCGTGCCCGCCCATCCGGTGCGGTCCACCGGGCCCGGACCCAGGAATACCCGACCAGGCCCCAGGCCGGTGACGCGGGCGCGGCCTTCTGCACCACGGCCAGGACCTGACGCCACGAGCGCGCGGCGTGCTGCCAGGTTGCCGCGCTCCGGCCGACCCAGCCGACGGCCGCCACCGACACAGCCGGCGCGCCGATGATGAACACCACGACCAGCAGGGCAGCGAGCCAGGCCGCGAGCTTGTCGGTCCGCCGCCGCAGCGGATTCCTGTCCACGCCCAGTCTGCGCGCAAGCCGGGAGGCTCTCATGACGGGACCGTTCGGATGTCGCGCACGGGCGTACCTCCTCCGCGTGCGGGCTCGAACCTACCGCACCCAAAGCGCATTGGTGCCTTGCGGCTGCCATCGACGCTCAGAACCTCGGGGACCGTCCCCGCGGGCGTGTGCTCCCTTCAGTGTGCATCACAGATGCAATAGCTGCTCAGGCTGGCTTCGGTGAGGGTGAGGGCGACCAGCTACAGCGGCGTTAGGACGGGCGGTAACCTGCACTGCTCAGCATCCGGCGCAGATCCATGACCATCTGCGCGTCGATGTCCTTGCCGCGGGGCGGGTCGAGGAACTCCCGCTCTGGCCCGAGTGTGACGGCGACCTTGCCGTCGTGCCGCACCGTGACCGTGCCGACGGCCTCCAGCAGCGAAAGCACCGCCCGCCATTCGACGTTGTGGCTCACCGGGTGCCGGAAGATCTGGCGCAATGTATCGCGGTGCCGGTTGTTCAGATGCTCTGGCTGAGGCGGCGATGTCATGGCACTCCCTCCTGCCCGGACCAGGGCGGCGGGCCCGCGGCACAGCAAAGCGGCGTCCGGCCAGCGGCCCGCCCGGTCCGGTAGCTGCACCATGATCGCATCCGGCTGCGGCGCGGCCCAGACTAGTCCGTCTGCCAGACCCGGCATCAGGCTCCCTGCTGTTCGATCATGCGCGCAACGCGCTAGCTGCCATCCCATGCCCTTTGCGCCAATGCCCAGCACCGCGACGGCCTCGTGCGTCCCTGCCATCGGTCTCTCCCTTGCCGGGTGTGGGCTAGTTGGGATCCGGCCAGCATCGTGCCCCAGCCGCCGCGGCGGCGGCTGTCCGAGAATGTGGTAATGGGTGGGTGAGTTTTCCGACTCCGAGTCGGCGCAGCAGCCGACTGTTCAGCAGCAAGGTCATGGCGACGGTGGCGGCGGGCAGCAGCAGGCCGAGCAGCACGAACGCCCAGGGCGAGTTCAGGTTCTTGACCAGGACACCGAAGTCCATCCCGAAGAATCCGGTCAGGAATGTCAGCGGCACCCAGTGCAACTTCACCCTGGACGACACATTCACGGCGGAGGTGGTCTTCCTCGCCCCTCCTAACGGCGACACCGTGACACTGGTGACCTCGAACGTGACCCACACCAACCTGGCCACCGGCTCCAGCCTGAGCGAGGTCGACCACATCAACACGGTGGCCAAGTCCCTCTCATCCACCGTCATGCAGGTCGGCATCTTCTGGCACCTCCGCGATCCGAGCGGCCACGTCGTGCTGGTAAAGGCACGGCAGGCGATCCTCGACACCGCGACCGGAAACGTGATCAGCTTCACGCCCAACAGCGGCTTTGACCAGACGTACGCACAGATCATCTGCCCCGCTCTTGGTGGGAGCCCGGCCTGATAACCGGAAGATGCAGGATGCCCCGCCGAGCCGCGGGGCATCCTCGCTTTCCCGGAACATCCGCCGCCGCGGGGAGTGATCCGGGCAATCCGGCTTGAGCCGGGATCAGAGCGTGAGCAGGAGGATGACCGCCGAGGTGGGGTGGGGTGATCCACCGGCGGGTTCGATGGTCAGGCCGAGGTGATCGCCGGCTTTGAGCCCGGACGCGAGTACTGGCCCGGTCATGTCGTGCTGTGGTTCGGGCAGCATGGCGGCGGGTTTGTCGCCGCCTGGTCCCATGAGCCACAGCTCATAGCACTTGGATGAGGGCAGTGAGCGTAGCCCGGCCGCGGCAAAGACCAGCGCGCGCTCGCGGCCCGACATGACGACGGTGGCGGTGCCGCCGGTCCGCACTGGCGCTCTGATCATGGTGGCATCTCGCGCGGTCAGCACTGCGGCGATCGTGTGGCTGTGCTGCTGGTCTTGCCGCAGTTGATGTTGCGCGCCACGCGCGGCCTGGCCCACGAACCCGGCGATGATCATGGCAGCCGCGGCGACGGCGAGCGCCAGCCTGGGTGTCCACACTTGCCGGAAGACAAGGCCTCGAATGCTTCCAGCCCGGCCTACGCTTTCGGCAGCCGCCAGGCGCCCAGCCCGCCAGCGGCGGGGTGCGCTGGGCGTGAGTGGGGGCAGTTGCCGGGTATGCGCCGCGGCGGCCAGCGCCTGCTCGGTCAGCCGGGCCGGGGCTGGTTCAGCCGCTGCGGCCGCCAGGCGGGCGGTGGCCTCCCGCAGCCCGCTGACTTCGGCGGCGCACTGCGGGCACCGGGCCAGGTGACTTTCGAACCGCGCCTGATCTGCGCCGGTCAGCGCGTCCAGCGCGTACGCGCCCGCCAGGGTGGGTGGTTCGGGTCGGCCGGGTTTCATCGCGTTACCCCCAGGCAGTCCCGCAACCGGATCAGCCCATCGCGCATCCGGGTGCTCACCGTGCCGGCCGCGATCCCGAGCAAAGCGGCGACCTGGCGGTAGGTGTAGCCGCCGTAGTAGGCCAGCGTGACCGATTCTCGCTGCAACTCGGTCAGCGATGTCAGGCACCGGCGGACTCGCTCGGCTTCCAGGTTGGCCTCTGCGGTCTCCACCACATCGTCGTAAGCGACCGCGTGCGCCGCGGCCCGCAACTCCCGTTCCGCCGACCGCTGCTCGGCCCGGACCCGGTCCACGGCGCGGCGGTGCGCGATGGTGGTGATCCACGCCATCGCACTGCCGCGGCTGGCATCGAACCGGGGGGCGCACTGCCACACCTCAAGCAGAACCTCCTGGGCAACCTCCTCGGACTGCGCCCCATCACGCACCACGCGGCGCACCGTGCCGAACACCGGCCCCGCGACCAGGCGGCAGACGGCCTCGAACGCCTCCTGGTCACCCCTGGCCACCCGGCCGAGCAGAGTGGACAGCTCATCTCTGTGTGCCTCGCGGGTGCCCGGGCCGGCCCAGGGCGATACCCGGCCTTCCTGCACTCTCACATCTGTTATTCGGCGCCGGCGCGGCCGCGTCTTGGCCGGCCACCGAGGCAGGCGGGGCGGGGAGGTTCCCGTGACAGGGCAAGGCAACACTGCCCGCACGCCGAATAACGGGTGTGACAACGCGGGCCCAGCCGCTATCAGCAGAAACCGTCACCAGGAGAAGCAATGGATCGCAGCGACACCAGGCAGGTCAGCGCACACCGGGTTATCGCCGCCAGCGTGATAGCTGGTGCCCTGGCGGTGACCACGGCTGCCTGCGGCAGCAGTGCGTCGTCCTCGCCGCCAGCCGCAGCCGCCAGTCCGTCCCATCACGCTATGGCCTCCCACCACGCCATGGCCCAGGCCGCGGTGTTCGGGTCGGACTGCGGCATGGTCCCCACCACCGGCATGGGCAGCTTCCACACCATGAGCATGGATCCGGTCGCCACCGCCGCCGCCCACAACCCACTGCTGACCACCCTCGCCAAAGACATCAAGGCCACCGGGCTCACCGCCGACCTGAACTCCATGCACGCTGTCACCATCTTTGCCCCCGCCAACGACGCGTTCGCCAAGCTGCCCGTCGCCGCGATGACCATGATGCACAGCCGTGCCGAGCTCACCAAGATCCTCAGGTACCACGTCGTCAACGGAACCGTCACCACCGCCCAGCTGGCCAGCGGCAAGCCCCTGACCACTCTGGAGGGCAGCACGATCAAGCCGTCAAAGATGGGCGCCGTCTATGAGGTGAACAACGCCGCCATCATCTGCGGCAACATCCACACCGCCAATGCCACCGTCTACATCATCAACAAGGTCCTCACGCCCATGCACTGACCGCACCACGCGACACCCGGTGAGACCGGCGCCGCTGGCTCCCGGGGATTGCGCAACGGCTAGCGCGAAGACGCGGAGGTGAGATGCGTCAGGCCCGGGCTGAGCGGGAATGTGATCAGCCTTTGCCCAAGGCGTGACCGGAGCCGGTGAGCCGGATCCCGCTGCAGGACCCGGGCCAGCCAGCTGCCCGGCTGGCGGCCGATCGCCAGGATCACCTGGTCATAGTGATGCACGCGGGTTTCCGCGCACACCGCGCTGACCAGGTCGTCGTCGCTGATGAAGCCCGTCGCCTGACAGCCGATCAGCCGCAGGTGGCGCACGGCCAGGTTCATGCGATGCCCGGCGGCCGCACCGATGTTGTGATCGGGCTGCGGCGCTACCGGGAACTTGGTGATGTTGGAACTGGTGCCGAGCAGAAGTTCCAGCACTGGCAGCCGCCCCTGGCGGTGGTCGGCCAGCGACAGCACCACCACCTCGCACGGCTGCTCTTGCTGCCGGGCGAGGAGATAGCTGATCGGCTCCAGGCCGAGCCGCTCATCGACGGCCAGCAGGTCCATGTCCAGAACCAGCAGAAAGCGCCGCAACGACACCTCCCTTCCCTAACCGCTCGTGCCCGCCCCACCACTGGATAACCACCGCAGGTGCGCCGGATGCCGGCATCAGTGGCATCCCTGCCCATCCCACCGTTCGGGCTCTCTCCAGGTCATCACTCCACAATTTCGAGATCGGCGGATCGGCGTCCGCGGGGGGTGCGGTGGCAAACTTGTCGCTGCCGGCCGGGCTGGCAGCCCGGCCGTCTGGGAGGAGGCGGCCGGCCTGCCGGGTGAGATCATGACCGAGGTCGGCGCAATCGTTGCCACCAAGCGCGCCGATGAGGTCCCGCGGCGTTCACCGAGTTCACGCAGCGGCCGCTGCCCGAAGGGCTGCTCCGGACCGAGCTGCTGGCGGGCCCGGACGGGGAGTGGAAAGTCCATTCGCTGTGGCCTGACCAGGCGGCCCTGGATGCCATGCGAGCGGGCGCCGAACCACCGGCCGCGCCCGCCCTGTACCGGCGGCTCGGCGCGGAACCGGTCCTGCGGATCTACCACCTGCGGGCGCGTCACACCTCGCCGCTCTGACGTGCTGCCTGGCCGGCTACCGGAATGCCGCCCGCAGCGGCGGATATCTGTACCGGCCTATGGTCTGCTTGTCTGCTGCTTCGCGCTATCGGCACTGGCCGGGGCCGGGCCGCGGCTGGGGGCGCGCTGCTGCTGGGCCTGGCTGATGGCCCAGGCGGCGTTGATCAGGCCGATATGGCTGAATGCCTGCGGGAAGTTGCCGATCATTTCGCCGCTGGG
>Ga0306924_10003876_pt1 | contig 14486 bp, 13 predicted proteins | sample sta12Can44000111_FD_203756 | JGI IMG/M metagenome (GOLD analysis project Ga0306924, IMG submission 203756) | Lab enrichment of tropical soil microbial communities from Luquillo Experimental Forest, Puerto Rico - statanox.12C.anox.44.000.111 (v2)... | ecosystem: Environmental > Terrestrial >... | reverse complement strand
CAATCCGACGCCCTTTCGCTTGTCACGCTTCACCGACGGCTCGAACCCGAAGCCACACCCGCTAGCAAGCTGAAGCTGCCACACCTGAATGCATCAAACTCGCGGGCGATGCGGGCAGTCGATCGTATTGACCCTCCGCGTGGTGTTGCGTCGATCGGTTGAACCCACCGCCAAAAGCGACCGCGCTTGTCGCCCCGGTGGGCAGTGGGGAGCATCCCGCCAGGGTTTTCGGAGACGAAAGAGGCCAGACGCGGCGGCGCGTTCACTGCTCCATCAATGCCTCGACGATCATCGCATCTTTTGCATTGGCCGCATCGGTGAGCGCAAAATCCTTCGGCAAGTGGACCATCTTCGCGAGGTCGGCGTGGCCCAAGGACCGAAGGGCGTGCAGGGACCTCCGGGTCCGATCATCGCCGCTTGGGAAATCGATTACGTGAACTATCGCGCGCGCGCGATCATGAGCGACGGCTCAGTCGGTGGCACGCTCGACCTGCGCGGGATGTTCGAGCACTTCCATAGAGAAGCGCGTTAGCAGCGCTCACAGCAGACGCGGATTACCGTGCCCGCAGGCGTATCGATACGATGCGATGCATGTGCCCGTCGCAGCGCGCCAGCGCGTCGGCACTCAAGCACGCGAATTCAGCTAGGGTTAGCGGCGCACTTAATGTCCGCTTTGCTCCGTTAGCGACCGAATTGCCGCATCGCGGCAATTCGCCGCTTTGTGCCAAAAGCAGACGTTCGCATTGCAGCAGATTTTGCAGCAGCTTGCGTACGTGCGTTCCCACGCACGCACATCACTTACGTCATTAATCGGCGTTCATGCCTTGGATCTGCCAGGGGCTCGGCGCTGAACCGGTCGAGCCGCCGCCCATCACCGACGTCCCGTTCAAGAACCACAGCACCACCTGACCGGTAGTGCTGTTCCACCAGAGGATGTCGCTCATTCCGTCGTCGTTAAAGTCGCCGGTTTGCGCAATCGTCCAAGGGCTCGGAACTGAGCCGGGCGAGCCGCCACCGATCACCGACGTGCCACTGAGCAGCCAGATCAGCGCTTGTCCCGTCATGGTGTTGTACCAGAGGATGTCGCTCTTACCGTCGGCGTTGAAGTCACCGGTGCCGGCAATCGTCCATGGGCTCGGCGCCGAACCGGGCGAGCCGCCGCCCATCACCGAGGTGCCGTTCATCAGCCAGATCACCGCTTGCCCGGTGCTGGTGTTGTACCAGACGATGTCGGCGTAGCCGTCGGCGTTGAAGTCACCGGTGCCGGCGATGGTCCAGGGGCTCGGCGCCGAACCGGCCGAGCCACCGCCGATCACCGACCCGCCGTTCATGAACCAGATCACCGCTTGGCCGCTGCTGGCGTTGTACCAGAGGATGTCGGCGTAGCCGTCGTTGTTGAAGTCGCCGGTGCCGGCCACGGCCCAGTCGGTGGTCACTGTGCCGGGCGAGCCGCCACCGATCACAGACGCGGCGCCCAAAAGCCAAACCACCACTTGGCCGCTGCTGCCGTTGCGCCAGAGGATGTCGGTAATGCCGTCACCGTTGAAGTCGCGCTGGCCGACGATTGCCCAGGGAGGCGGCGCAGCACCGGGCGAGCCGCCGCCGCCCACCGAGGTGCCATTGAGGAACCACAGCACCACCTCGCCGCTCGTGGCGTTCCACCAGAGAACGTCGCTCATGCAGTCGTTGTTGAAGTCGTGGCTGCGCGGCAGGCAAATGCGCCCGATGTTGTTGGCGCCCTCCGTGAACCACAACGCGCGATCCGGCCCCGCCGTGATAGCGAAGGGGCTGGAAATGCTCGTAGGGATCGGGAATTCGTGAAACACCCCGGCCGTCGTGATCCGCCCGATGTTGTTGGCGCCAGAGTCCTGCTCGGTGAACCACAGATTCCCATCCGGGCCCGCCGTGATACCACGTGGCTGGCTACGGCTCGTGGGGATGGAGAACTCGTTCGTAATCATACCAGCCGTTGTGATCCGCCCGATCTTATTGGCGAAATACTCAGTGAACCACAGCGCCCCATCTGGTCCCGCCGTGATGAACTGGGGCCCGGCATTGGGCGTGGTGACGATGTATTCGGCGATAAACGTCCCATCGGGTTTCATCCGACCGATCTTGTTGGTGTTGAACTCGGTAAACCACAAATTGCCATCGGGCCCCGCCGTTATGCCGGTGGGTTCACTATTGCTCGTGGGGACAGAGACTTCGCTAAGCGCCCCAGCCGGGGTGATCCGCCCGATCTTGTTGCTGTCACGCTCGGTGAACCACAGCGCCCCATCTGGACCCAACGCGATTACCTGGGGAGCGGAACCGCTCGTGACAGCGAATTCGGCAATCACATTACCCGTCGGGAACTTGCGCCCGATCTGGCTGGCGAAAGCTTCGGTGAACCACAGCGCGGCAGGCGGCCCGCCCGTGACAAGCGGCCCCACCGCGATACCGTTGGGCTCGCTCTTGCTGGTAGGAACCGCGTATTCGAAAATCGCACTAGGATTCGTCGGGTCCAATCGCCCGATGTTGTTCAGCTCGGTGAACCACAGCGCCCCATCCGGACCCAACGTGATACCGGACGGAGCGCTATTGGGCGTCGGGATGGGGAATTCAGTGATGTTCTGCGCTGCCGCGCTCTCCAGCCCGGCGAGCGCGAGCAGCGCAAGGGGAGCAACTCGAAGTAGACAGACGCGCAGCGGCCGCGGGCATCTCTGATTGTCAGCCGAACACTGCGATCGCGAGTCGGCACGATCACTCATGTGACACGCCCACCGTCGTGCCACCTCGGCACGTCTTGGCGCGTGCCGCCACCAGCCCTAACCGCCTGACGCTAATCCCGATCAGGCCTCGCGGCAAGCACCCCGGTTGCGCTGCGGGATTTCAATCCGGTCTATGTCGGCTCGGGGTCAAAAGCGGCACGTCGGAAGACTCGCGATGCGCGTGGAATGTCCGCTCTTAATCCGAAAGCGGACCTCCGAGCCGCCTAGCATCTGCTGGGCAGCAGCCCACAATTGGCACGCTAGAACGACTACCAAGGTAACCACTTTAGGTGCCGTTTTTGTGTTTGCTGCGCCAAACGTGCGCTAATGCCATCAAACCACGGTCCAAGCGGCTCGTGAACTGTTCGATGCGCTCCAAGACCGCGACAATACGGTCCAGCCGCTCGGCCGAATGTTCCCCTCGTTCCACAAACGGGTCGATTGTCTGATTTTCCCGCGGTGTCGCAGGTCCCTGTCCCTTCGAGTGCGCATATTCGTTGATCGACTCAACGGAGACGCGGCGTACCCGCCCTATCTTCATAGACCGAATTTTTCCCGTCGCGATCAAGCCCTGCATCGTTGATCGGCCTACACGTAGGCGGGCGGCAGCTTCGTGCACCGAAAGAAGTACAGGCGCTCCGCCATCTAGCTCTTTGGCTTTTGATATCCGTGCAGCCAGTTTTTTGTTTTGAGTCATTCGGCACCCCAGAGCTTTGGACCCCCAGACTTTTCGAGTCTGTTGGAGCCGCGAAACGAAGCAAATTTGCGGGCCGACGTAGCTCTCCACAGTTTGAGGAAAGCTAAGATACGCCCATGTAAGCACGACATACCTCGTTGTAGCCTTCGAATCTGGGGGTCGGGGGTTCGAATCCCTCCGAGCGCGCGCCAAATCCAGGCGGCTCCGCTCGAACCGCAGCCAGCAACCGGGCTCGCCCGCTTCCGCACTCGCCGAAAACGCGCGATAATCACAAGACAAATGCATCGTCGGGAGATGCCCATGCGGCCCAGCCGGATTTTGCTTACAGCAGCGCTCATTTTTCTCGTGCTTGGATCGGCATCGTTCCGCGCGCAGGCGCAAATCGCGCTCAGCGGGCTCGTCTCCTCGAGTGAGGAGGGCGCGATGGAAGGCGTGCTGGTCAGCGCCAAGAAGGAGGGCGCCACCATCACCACCACCGTGGTGTCCGACGCCCAGGGCCGCTACCGTTTTCCGTCGGCGCGCATGGAGCCCGGCAAATACACGATCTCCATCCGCTCGGTCGGCTACCGCCTCGATGGGCCGAAGATCGTCGACGTACCCGCCGGCAGCGCGCAAACCGCCGACCTCAAGCTCAGCAAGGTCAAAAGCCTAGTGCCGCAGCTCTCCAACGCCGAATGGCTGCTCAGCTTGCCCGCGCCCGACAAGCAAAAAGCGTTTCTCACGATGTGCGTGGGATGTCACACGCTGCAACGCGTGTTGACTTCGAATCACGACGCCGCCGAATTCCAGCAGGTCTTTTTGCGCATGTCGCGCTACTCACCGGGCAGCACGCCGATACATCCGCAGCCGCTGCTTCCCGGGCCGCGCGGCGAGCGGCCCGCCGTCACCGGCGATGCCGCCAAGGCGGCGGCGGAGCTCTTGGCGAACGTCAGCCTCGGCAATTCCGAAGCAATCGAGTATCCGCTCAAGACATTGCCGCGTCCGAAGGGGCGATCCACTGCGGTCGTCGTCACGGAATACGATCTTCCGCGCAAGAACGCGCTGCCCCACGACGTGATCGTCGATAAGGACGGACAGATTTGGTACTCCGATTTCGGCGCGCAATTCGTCGGCGTGATGGATCCGCGAACCGGCAAGACCAAGGACATTGCGATCCCGGTGATCCGGCCGGAACAGCCGAAAGGCGGGCTCGACCTCGAGTTCGATCCAGACGGCAACGTCTGGCTGGCAATGATGTATCAGGCCGGCATTGCCAAGATCGATCGCCGCAGCCACGACGTATCGGTGTTTCCATTCCCGAAGGAATGGATCTCGGCTTCGGCGCAGGCTTCGATGGTGTCGCCGATGCACGCCGATGTCGATGGCAAGGTCTGGACCAACAATCAGGAGGACCACTTCAACTACCGGCTCGATGTCGCGACCGGCAAGTTCGAGAATTTGGGCCAGGCCAATAGCCCGGCGGGCAAACAGATCCGCGCTTATGGGATGCCTACCGATCTCAACAACAATCTGTATCAGCTGGAATTTGGCGGCCAGAGCATCGGTCGGCGCGATGCCAAAACGCTCGAGGTTACGATCTGGCCGACTTCTGCGCCGGTGTCGCGACCGCGGCGCGGCCGCGTCGACGCGCAGAACCGCCTCTGGTTCGCGCAATACGGAGCCAATGCAATCGGCATGTTCGATCCACAGACCGCGACGATCAAGGAGTGGCCGCTGCCGACGCAATGGAGTGCGCCTTATGACGCGGTCTCGATCAGGAACGGTGGCGAGGTTTGGACCGGTTCGATGCTCACGGATCAGGTCTCGCGGCTCAATACCGCCACCGGTGAAGTTGTGGATTATCTGCTGCCGCGCACGACCAACATTCGACGCGTGTTCGTCGATGATTCAGGTGAGCGGCCGGTGTTGTGGGTCGGCAGCAATCACGCCGCTGCCATCATCAAGGTAGAACCTCTCGATTAACATTCTGCGGTAGCGCGCATTCGGGGTGCCGCGCTCGCGCGCGCCACGCTGCCACTTTGAGCAAAAGGCGGCGTGAGAATGTCACGCTGGCGGGTTGGCGCCGTGCGCACGGTATGATTGATTCCAGGTCGAGAGCCCGCGCGACTGGAGTTCCGTAAATGGCTTCCTCAGCCGATTGGGAGATGCCGCCGGCGCTGCAGCCCAAGCCGGAAAACTACGACTACGATCTCGACGAGGCTCTCACGGCATTGGTGGGGCTGCGGGCGATGGTTCCCGCCGATGCGTTCACCGCCGAGACGCTCGGGACCGAGCGCAGCGGCAACGGCGTGCTGATCCGCGAGGGCGTCGTTCTCACCATTGGTTACCTCATCACCGAGGCAGAAACGATCTGGCTGCATCTGGCCGACGGCCGTGCCGTGCCCGGCCATGTGCTGGCCTATGACCAGGAGACCGGCTTCGGCCTGGTGCAGGCGCTTGGACGGCTCGAATTACCGGTCTTGCCGATTGGTCGGTCGAAGTCCGCCAAAGTGGGTGATGCGGTGGTGGTTGCCGGCGCCGGTGGACGCAAGCATTCGGTGGTGGCGCGCATCGCGGCGAAGCAGGAATTCGCCGGCAACTGGGAATACGTGCTCGACGAGGCGATCTTCACTTCGCCGGCGCATCCGTTCTGGGGCGGCACTGCGATGATCGGACGCGACGGAGAACTGCTCGGGATCGGCTCGCTGCAGGTGCAGCAGATGCGCGAAATCGGCACGCCCGAGCCGCTCAACATGATCGTCCCGATCGATATCCTCAAACCGATTCTCGAAGATCTGCTTACGCTCGGACGACCCAACCATCCGCCGCGCCCCTGGCTCGGGCTCAATGCGGCGGAGATCGAGGACAAGGTCGTCGTAGCGCGGGTGTCGAATGGCGGTCCGGCACGGCGCGCCAACCTGCGCACCGGGGACGTCGTGCTGGCGGTTGCCGGGGCCGAGGTCAGCGAGCTTGCCGGGTTTTTCCGAAAGGTGTGGTCGCTCGGCAGGGCAGGGGTCGAGGTGCCGTTGACGATCTATCGCGACGGCCGCACGTTCGAGGCGCGGGTGACCTCCGGCGACCGCAATCGATTCCTCAAAGGACCAAGCCTGCACTGATCGGAATTCTGAGTTGGACGCGGTCGGCGCAGCGAGCTTGTGTCCGGGTGCACCCTTGGGTCGCGCGACGACGATGACTGACCTCCGCTTGCCCCGATCAGCTCCAGCAATAATTGCGTTTCTTGCGATGACGCCGATGGTCGCGCACGCAGCCGGGGTGGAGGAGTTCTACAAGGGCCGCAGCATTTCGCTGGTCATCGGTTACAGTGCCGGCAGCGGCTACGATCTCTACGCGCGGCTGCTCGGGCGATTTATCGGCAAGTACATTCCGGGCAATCCGGGCGTCATAGCGCAGAATATGCCGGGGGCGGGGAGCCTCAAGGCGGCGCTCTACATGCACAACGTGGCCGTCAAGGACGGGAGCGTCATCGCCACGGTCGGACGCAGCGTCCCGCTCGAGCCGTTGCTCGGCGAAGCGCAGTTCGACGCACGCAGTTTCACATGGCTCGGCAGCATTGCTAGCAATTCGAGCCTGTGCGTCACTTGGCATAGCAGCGCGATCAAGACGTGGCAGGACGCTTTGACCAAGCCGTTTGCGCTGGCCGGGGAAGGGTCCGGCTCCGACCCCGACAATTTCGCACGCATTCTCAAGAATCTGTTCGGCGCCAAGGTGAACCTGGTGACCGGTTATCCCGGCGGCACGGAGATGAACCTGGCGATCGAGCGCGGCGAAGTGGATGGGCGCTGCGGCTGGTCGTGGGACAGCATCAAGAGCACGCGTCCCAATTGGCTGCGGGAGCACAAGCTCAATCTGCTCGCGGTCTTCTCACTGCAGAGAGCGTCCGATATTCTGGACAAGGTACCGCTCATCGGTGACCTCGCCGCGACCGAGGAGCAGCGGCGCATCTTGCACGTGCATTTGGCAGGGCAGGCGTTTGGCCGTCCGTTCTTCACCTCGCCCGGCGTTCCCGCGGAGCGCAAGGCGGCGCTGCGCGAGGCTTTCGCGGCGACGATGCAGGACCGCGATTTCATCATGGAGACGACGAAGCTCGGACTCGAGGTCAACCCCGCGAGCGGCGCCGAAATCGATCGGTTGCTTGGAGAGATCTACGCGACGCCGAAGGGCGTGATCGAGAAGGCGAAGCGGGCGGTACGGAATTAAACGGGTTACGCGCCTGACCAAGTATCGTCGGAGGCGAGCGGGCTTTAGAAAAACTCTTCAGGGCAGGGGTCGACAATGGCCCAAAGCTCGGGACCGTTTTTGACCTTCTTCATCTCGGCGCTCAGGCCGCCATGGCGGCTGATCCAGTCCTTCACCGTTTCCGGATAATACGACATCAGATCGGCGGTACCGGCATAGCTCGTAACCTTCACGCCGAAGGTAGTCGCCTTGTCGAAATAGGCCATGTGGAAGCCGAGGCTCGCGCGCGGCGTCACGCACACGCGGTTGAGCGGCACGATGCCGAGCACCAGGGTACAGGCCGAGTTGCAGATGCCGTCGATGATGACGCGTTCGCCGCGGTCGCGGATCATCGCGTATCGGTATTTGTACTGGTCGACCAGCCCGCCATGGTCGCGGGTGATGCGGTAGTCGGCCAAGACCGACGAATTCCACAGCAGCGCCGGCGCCAGCAGCGCGAATGCGAGGCGACGCATTCCCCCAATCCCCCGAAGCACGCCCGGGGCGTCCCATCACATGGGCATTCGGCAAAACTTTGTCGGGGTCCGCGCCTCGGCGTTCAATGCCGCCATGTTGTTGCCGCAATCGAACCGAGGCGCGTCAATAGAGCACGACGCTTCTGATCGATTTCCCTGCGTGCATCAGATCGAAAGCCTTGTTGATTTCGGCGAGGGGCACCACGTGCGTGATCATCGGGTCGATCTCGATCTTCCGCTCCATGTACCAGTCGACGATTTTCGGCACGGCCGCCGATCGAAAAGCGCGAGCTGCCGTCGGGCATGATACCCTGGCCCTGGGTCGCTCGGATCGCCGTGCACAGATTGGTCTTGCGCGACAGACACGAAGGGCACTGCCGGCATTCCGGCATGTAGGGCGGGATCACGTGATCGCCGCGTTTCACCGTCGTCACATCGCGCCCGACCTCGACCACGAGACCGGCGCCTTCATGGCCCAGGATCGCGGGAAACAGGCCTTCCGGATCGGCACCCGAGCGGGTGAATTCGTCGGTGTGGCAGATGCCCCGTCGCCTTGATCTCGAGCATCACCTCGCCGGGCTTCGGCCCTTCCAGCGTGACCTGCGTCACTTCGAGTGGTTTGCCGGCCTCGAACGCCACCGCTGCGCGCACTTCCATGAGTATTCCTCGTTAGGCTCGGCTTTGCTCGGGCATCATCCAACCACGTGCGCTTTGATTGAAGTGGATGGATTGCTAGGTCAAGCCCGGCAACGACCACAGTGGCCCCTTGAACGACACTGGGCGCGGCTTGCGCCGCGCCCAGCCGGGTCGAGACGACTCGATAAGTTTTACGTCCGCGGCTGCGGCACGATCCGGATATACGGCTTCGGCGCCTTCCAACCCTGCGGATATTGCTTCTTGGCGTCTTCATCGCTCACCGAGCCGGCGATGATCACGTCCTCGCCTTGCTTCCAGTTCACCGGCGTCGCCACCTTGTGCTTGGCCGTGAGCTGGAGCGAGTCGATCACGCGCAGCACCTCGTCGAAGTTGCGGCCCGTGGTCATGGGATAGACCAGAACGAGCTTGATCTTCTTGTCCGGGCCGATCACGAACACATTGCGCACCGTCTGGTTGTCGGCGGGAGTGCGCTTCGACGCATCTCCTGAGGCGCTCGCCGGCAGCATTCCCCAAAGCTTCGCAATGTTGAGATCGGGGTCGCCGATCATCGGGTAATTCGGGGCAAAGCCCTGGGTCTCCTTGATGTCATTGGCCCATTTCGCGTGCGAGTCGACCGGATCAACCGAGATGCCAATGATCTTCACGCCGCGCTTGTCGAACTCCGGCTTGATCTTCGCCATGTAACCGAGCTCGGTGGTGCAGATCGGCGTGAAGTCCTTGGGATGCGAAAACAGCACCGCCCACTTGTCGCCGATCCAGTCATGGAAGCGGATTTTGCCTTCGGTGGTATCCGCCTCGAAATCCGGTGCCGTGTCATTGATCGCGAGAGCCATTGCTCACCTCCGTCGCCCTATAGCCATTTGTTATGGAGGTAAAAGTATAGTCGGTTGCGCAGCGTGCAACCAGAGTCTCGCTGAAAGCATCGTTGTTTCAGCGCGTTGATGCAGCGAGAAAAGAATGCGGCGGCCGCCGCACACCGAAGGAAAGGAATTTCTTTGCGGCGCCCAGCGTGCGGCATCGCGGCGCAGGGACGCCGCTAGGCGCTCGGGTCGGGAGCGGCATTGCTCACGGCGCCATTAGCGGAAACCGTAGCCATTGAAACAATGCACAGGATCGGACGGCTGTCCGGTGCTTCTGCCGCAACTTCGCCACATCGCTGCCATGAGCCCAGCAGGGTTGGCGTTGGTACCGATTCGAACCAACACCGCGCACGAGACGACAAAGAGGGCAACGGCGAGGAACTCGTGGGCAGCGGCCAACGTTGACCCGTGGAATTGCAAAATCCTGCCGAGGGGAATGGGAGGCGTGAATGACCTCCAAGAGATTCGGTTACGCGACCTTGCACCAACTGCTCGCGGCGGTGAGGCGCTCGCCCATTATCGTGCGCGCCATGAGCCGCATACTCTACGCATCAGATTGGGCCAGCATGCGGAAATCACCGCACGTCGACGCGTTCGTGCTGGCCTGGATCGCCAGTCACGTGCACGAACCGCGGTACGTCCCGCGTCGGTTCATCTAGCCCGGCTCGTGCCGTCACGCAGGAATTGCGATACAACGCGCCGATTTGATTGACTTTTTTTACCCGCCGCGCGAAGCCTGAGGACGGCTCGCGGGGTCCATTCGCGGCATGTTCAAGCGTATCCTGATCGCCAACCGCGGCGAGATTGCCTGTCGAATTATCAAGACTGCGCGGCGCATGGGCATCGAAAGCGTCGCGGTCTATTCCGACGCGGATGCGGACGCGCTCCACGTCGAATTGGCGGATCTGGCGCTACCGATCGGCCCGGCGCCGGCCGCCGAAAGCTATCTTGTCATCGAAAAAATCATCGATGCTTGCAAAAACAGCGGCGCTGAGGCGGTGCACCCGGGTTACGGCTTTCTCTCCGAACGCCCGGCATTCCCCAACGCGCTGGCGGCTGCCGGCATCGTGTTCATCGGTCCGAACGCCGCGGCGATGGCCGCCATGGGCGACAAGATCGAGAGCAAAAAAGCGGCCGCGAAGGCCAATGTCTCGACCGTTCCTGGCCATCTCGGAGTAATCGCCGAGGACGCGCAGGCAGCGAAAGTCGCCGCCGAGATCGGCTATCCCGTGATGATCAAGGCATCGGCCGGCGGCGGCGGCAAGGGCATGCGCATCGCCCATTCCGAGCGCGAACTCCGCGAAGGCTTGGCGCGCGCCCGCTCGGAGGCGAAGTCCTCCTTCGGCGACGATCGCTTGTTCATCGAAAAATTCATCGAGCATCCGCGCCATATCGAAATCCAGGTGCTGGCGGATCGGCACGGCAACGTCATCCATCTCGGCGAGCGCGAATGCTCAATTCAACGTCGCAACCAAAAGATTGTGGAAGAGGCTCCATCACCGCTGCTCGATCCGGCGACACGCAAGCAGATGGGAGAGCAGGCGGTCGCGCTGGCAAAGGCGGTCGGCTACGACTCGGCGGGCACGGTCGAGTTCGTGGTGGGGCAGGACAAGCGATTCTATTTCCTGGAAATGAACACGCGCCTGCAGGTGGAGCACCCCGTCACCGAGCTCGTCACCGGCATCGATCTCGTGGAGCGGATGATCCGCGTGGCCGCCGGCGAGAAGCTCAAGCTTAAGCAAACGGACGTGGCGTGCTCCGGTTGGGCGGTGGAGACGCGAATCTATGCGGAAGATCCCGCGCGCAATTTCCTCCCGTCGGTGGGCCGGCTGGTGCGTTATCGGCCTCCCGGGAACCCGGTCGAACCCGGAGCGACGGTGCGGATCGATACCGGGGTTTACGAAGGCAGTGAAATTTCCCTCTACTACGATCCGCTCATCGCCAAGCTGATCACCCATGCGCCAACCCGCAAGGCGGCGATCGCGGTCCAGGCCGACGCGCTCGATGCATTCGTGATTGACGGGCTGCGTCACAATATTCCGTTTCTCTCCGCGCTGATGCAGCGCAGGCGTTGGCAGGAGGGAAAGCTCTCGACGGCGTTTCTCGGTGAGGAGTTCCCCGGCGGGTTTCATCCGATTAGCCCCGAGGGAGAAATTGCGCGCGTGATCGCCGCGGTCGCGGCCGCCGTTGACCACGTACTTGGCGAGAGAAAGCGAAGCATTTCAGGACAGCGGCCAGGGCGCGCGGTGGTGCGGGAGCGGCGGCGGGCGGTGCAGCTCGGTGAGCGCGAAGTCATGCTCGACATCGTGCGCGAAGGCGATGCGCTGGCGGTACAGTTCGCGGACGAGGACAAGCCGCTGCTTTTGTATTCCGGTTGGCGAGCAGGCGATCCGGTGTGGTCCGGTACGATCGATGGAAAGCCAATTTCGGTGCAGGTGCGCCCGGTGCTCAACGGCTTCGATCTCGCCCATCGCGGGGTCGAGACGCGCGCCTACGTCTACACGGAGCGCGAGGCGGCGGCCGCCCGGTTGATGCCGGCCAAGCAGTCCTTCGACACCGGCAAGGCGGTTCGCTGCCCAATGCCCGGCGTGGTGGTTTCGATTGCCGTGCGCGAAGGTCAGGAGGTGAAGGCCGGCGAGACGCTCGCGGTGGTCGAAGCGATGAAGATGGAGAACGTTCTGCGTGCCGAGCGCGACGGCGTGGTGAAAGCGATCAAGGTCAAGCCGGGCGAGAGCCTTGCTGTCGACGCGGTGATTATGGAGTTCGCGTAATGCGCGGGCGCCCGCCACCAGGGCGGGCGCGCCCTAGATCGTGCGCCGCGTGCCGATCGCGCCGAACACGGCCGCGATCACGAACAGCAGGGAACAGCGGGTCGCCTTGCGTTGCGTGCGGTGGCATTTGTGCTAATCGAGCCGGCGCGATGCTGCACATCGCTTATGTAGAAACGAGATTGTTAGTTATTTCAACGCTGCGTCCGTGAACGTCTTAGCAACGCCACTGGGTCTTGGACCCAATCTGGACCCAAAGCGTGTACTCCGCTTTCTGTAAGCGGCTCAGTCAATGTCCCGCTTCGCTCCGATCTCTCCCCACTGTGACAACCATCACAAAAATTGTGCTTTTTACTGCGCGGCCGGTGAAGACGCTGCGACAGGACGCGCAAGGTCGGACCGCGCCCAGTCGCCGCTGAGCCGGTCGGGCCGAGAAAGCGCACCTTTTGTGACCCGCATCACATCGTTCCTGTGACCAGCATCACATCGCTCCCGCAACCGCGTCACTAGATTGGCACCATCGATGGGATCGGCGATCGGCTGCAAATGTTCTCACGAACTCAGCAGGGAGCCTCATCATGAAAAGGATTGCTACGATGCTCGCAGCCGGCGCGCTGGCGCTGTTCGCGAGTTTACTGGTCATGGTCGAAACCGCTGACCAGGCGAATGCATTTATGCGCCTCGGCGGCTTCGGTGGCGTCATGCGCTCGTTCGGTGGTGGCATGCGTTCGTTCGGTGGCGGCATGCGCTCGTTCGGTGGTGGCATGCGCTCGTTCGGTGGTGGCATGCGCTCGTTCGGTGGCGGCATGCGCTCGTTCGGTGGTGGCGGAGGCGCAATGATGCGCTCCAACGTCAGCGCCCGACATATCAACGCCACCAAACACCTGAACGTAGCGCACACGAATACCGTCAGCCGCGTCAACGTCAGTAAGGGAAGCTTGGTCAAGCAAGCGAATATCCGCAACACGCCGAACAGCAAGCACGTCAGCGTCGCCAAGACGAACACGAGCAAGAACAGCACCAAGACGACCACCGGCAAGCTCGCCGATGTGCGTAAGCCGAACATCGGAAAGCCGGTCGGCACCGCCAATCTCGGCGCGACGCACGTGAATGCCGGCAACACCAAAACCAATACCAACGTCAATACCGACAACAAACTCGGTCCGAGCGCCATCAACCAAGGATCTGCCCACGGTCTCGCCGGCGGTCCCGCGGGACCTGCCGGACCGGGCGGCATCAAGCAAGGGCCTGGCGCCCTCAAGCCCCGCCTGGTCGGCGCGCTCCAGCCTCCACCCGGCGGATTCAAACCGGCCCCCGGCAGGATCGGCGTCATCAACAACAGGTACGTCAACATCTTCCGCGGCCCGCGCCAGATCTGGTGGGCCGGCACCTGGGTATCGCTCTCCGCCTTGGCCGTGATCCCCGCTGTGTACGTCGGCGGGATTGATTATGAGCCTTATGGGTACGTGGCGCTCGCCGAGCCGGTATGCTCAGGGGTCACTCCGGAAGGCTACCGGTTGACTTGGCGCAATGTGCCGACCGATACCGGGGCCACCATTCCGCAATGCGTCGCATATTATCCGCGCGGCAGAGCGGCACCGGCGGTCGTCACAGGCGCGGTGCCCGGCCAGACGGTGGGCGCGGCGCAGCCCGTCATGTCTGCGATGGCGCAGGGCTGCCTGCTCGAGATTTACGCGGAAGTGGCGTTCACCGGCATGTCCTCGGACGTCGCGGCCGATCAGCCGCGGCTGAGCGAGCACGGCTGGGACAAGCAGATCTCCTCGCTCGACTTGAAGACGGGAACCTGGGACTTTTACTCCGAGCCGGACTATGGCGGGCAAGTGGTGCGGCTGCCTCCGGGCCAGTACATAAACCTGGAAGGCTGGGACAAGCGGATCAGCTCGTTCATGTGCATCCAGGTCGAATCGCGCGATTGGGTGAAGAGCAACGATGCGGTAGCACCGGTCGTCAACTGGGATACCGAAAGGGCCTGGGAGGGGGTGAGCTGGCGGTGAGCGCTTAGTTTAAGGGAGATATTGCACTGCGCAGGTAAGGCACTCGCC
>Ga0306924_10003873_pt1 | contig 14494 bp, 12 predicted proteins | sample sta12Can44000111_FD_203756 | JGI IMG/M metagenome (GOLD analysis project Ga0306924, IMG submission 203756) | Lab enrichment of tropical soil microbial communities from Luquillo Experimental Forest, Puerto Rico - statanox.12C.anox.44.000.111 (v2)... | ecosystem: Environmental > Terrestrial >... | reverse complement strand
ACGATCTTGCCGGCCCATTTTGCATCGAGCAGATCAGCGAAACTTTTCGGCGCCTCGTCGGCTTTCACCAGATTGGTGTTGTAACCGATCGGGCTCAGCGTCACCCGGAAGCTCGCGAACATGCCGTCCGCATCCCGGTGCTCGGCCGGATAATATTTCGCCACATCCTCCGGCACGAACGGCGCGAGCAGGCCATCGCGCTTCCACACGATGAAATGGGCGGCGTCCGAGGAGTTCACCACATCGACAGCATGGATGCGGCTCGCATATTCCTGGCCGATACGCTGGAACACGCGCTCGGCCCCGGTGCGCTCGACCCGCACGCTGATCCCGGGAAACTTCGCCTCGAATGACTTTGCGATTTTCTCCGCCAGCGGCAAGTCGACCGAGGTGTAGTAGACGATCTTGCCTTCCTTTTTCGCCGCGTCGATCAGCGCCCGCGTGATCGCGGTCGCCTCCGGCGCCGCGCGCACCGGCGCGGCGAATAGCCCGGCAGCGGCGATGCTTGATGCCTTAAGCACCTCGCGCCGAGATAATCGCGATCTTTTCACGTTGCTCTCCCGGCCCCTCATCCTGAGGAGGGCGCATGGGTTAGCACGCGCGCGTCTCGAAGGATGGAGGCGGCCAGGGGCACCCCAAAAATTCGCGAACGCGAATTTTTGGGGGACCCCGTCATGCTTCGAGACGCATTGCTTCGCAATGCTCCTCAGCATGAGGCCGATTGAGAAGTCCATTGCACCCCCGTTACACGCCGAACAATCTGCTGTAGCGCGCCTTGATCTGCTCGCTCGATTTTTCGACCGCCACCGGATCGTCCTTCATCTTTTTGACCTCGCTGAACGGCTTGCGGCCGGGCTTCTCCTTGACCTGCGGATGGAGCGAACGCAGACCGCCGACGTCAATGATCAGCTGCTGCGCCTCCGGCGAGAAGCAAAAGCTCTGGAACAGCCGCGCCGCGTTCGGGTTGGGTGCGTCCTTGAACAGCCCGTTGGGACCGACGATGAGCGGCGAGCCTTCGCTTGCGTAGACGATCTCGACCGGGCTGCCCTTCTCCTTCTCGATGAACATGTTGTACTCGTTGCCGTCGGCCATCACCGCGCGCTCGCCGAGCGCGAGCTTCTTGGGTGGATCGGCCGATGACTGCACCTGCATCACCTTCTGCTTGGCTAGCCTTTCGAAAAACTCCCAGCCGAGATCGCGCGACATCTGATAGGTGGCGGTCATGATCGTGCCGCTGTAGCCGGGATGCGCCTTGACGATCTTGCCGGTCCATTTCGGATTGAGCAGATCGGCGTAACTCTTCGGCGCCTCCTCGGCCTTCACCATGTTGGTGTTGTAGCCCATCACGCACGCCCAGGCGCGGAAGCTCGCGAACATGCCGTCCGCATCCCTGTGCTCCGCGGGATAATACTTGGCGACGTCTTCCGGCACGTAAGCTTCGAGCAGGCCGTCGCGCTTCCAGGCGATGAAGTGCGCGGCATCGGAGGAATTCACCACGTCGACCGCGTGGATGCGGCTCATATATTCCTGGCCGATGCGCTGGAACACGCGCTCGGCGCCGCTGCGCTCCACGCGCACGGGAATGCCGGGATATTTCGCCTCGAACGCCTTGGCGATGCGCTCGGCAACCGGCAGGTCGATCGAGGTGTAGTAGACGATTTTGCCTTCCTTCTTCGCCGCTTCGATCAACTGCGGCGTGACCGGGCTGGCCGGCGGAGCGGCGGAGGCAACCGAGGCGAACACGCTCGATGCCGCGCAGGCACTCGCGCCTTTGACCACATCGCGCCGGGAAAATGTCGGCCGTTTCATCATTGTCTGCTGTCCTTCTTTTTTGTTCTCGCCCCTTAACCACTCAATACCCGGCAGCGATCCGGCGGCAGATAAAGCCACACCGGCGCACCCAGCGAAATGTTCTCGGCCGCCGAGGCGACCACGCGCACCTGCGTTCCATTGCCCACGGCCACCAGATAATCGCGGCTGGCGCCGAGGAAAGTCTGCCGCACGACGGTGCCCGGCATCACGTTTTCCATGCTGTCGGGCTTGCTCGCCCACAGCCGCACCACGTGCTGGCGCACCGCAACCGCGCCCTGCCCCCCGCGCGCAAACTTGCCGCCGGTGCAGCGCAGCGCCGCGCCGGCGCAGGAAAGATGGGTCTCGTCGAGCACCTCGCCCTTGATCACGTTGCTCGAGCCGATGAAGCGGGCGACGAATTCCGAACGCGGCCGCTCATAGATGTCCTCCGGCGAGCCAGCCTGCTCGATCTTGCCGGCGTTCATCACGGCGATCAGGTCGGCGGTGGTCATCGCTTCCGACTGGTCGTGGGTGACGTAGACCGTCGTGTAGCGATACTCGTCGTGCAAGCGACGCACCTCGAAGCGCATCTCTTCGCGTAAATTGGCGTCCAGATTGGACAGCGGCTCGTCGAGCAGCAGCGTCTGCGGCTCGACGATGAGCGCGCGGGCGAGTGCGACGCGCTGCTGCTGGCCGCCGGAAAGCTCGCCGGGATAGCGATCCGCAAGGGCGGCAAGATGCGTGGTGCCGAGAATGGCCGCAAGCTTGCGCTTGATCGTTTCGCGATCGACCTTGCGCAGCTTGAGACCATAGGCGACGTTCTCGGCCACCGTCATATGCGGCCACAGGGCGTAGCTCTGGAAGATCATCGACATGTTGCGCCGCTCGGGCGGCAGCGTCCGCGCTGGCGTGGAAACGAGTTCTCCGCCCACGCGAATTTCGCCGGCCGAAGGCTCGACGAAGCCGGCGATCAGGCGCAGCGTCGTGGTCTTGCCGCACCCAGACGGGCCGAGCAGGCAGACGAGCCGACCGTGCTCGACGGTGAGCGACACGTTGTCGACCACGGCGGCATCGCCGAAGCGCTTCGTCAGACCCCGCAATTCAACCGAGGCCACGCCCGCGTTCCTCCTTGGAGGGCAACTGCTTTTCTGCAGCCTTTGCCATTGCTCATTGAAGCACAAAGCCTTGGCCGGCATCCGCGACAGCTTGCCGCCTCGCGGAGCGGCCCGCCCAATCGCTCCGCTCCTAGAGTACAGCGAAGCTCGCGCCGCGAACTCCACCTCTGCCCAGCGGGGAGAGGCATAGGCAGCCGCCGGGCCGCCGTTCTTAGCGCTAAGAACGCCGATGCCGAGCATCGGCTTTGCGCCGAAGGTGGCCGGGTGAGGGGGCTCAGACCTCTCAATAGATCCGAGCCCCGTCACCCGCCCGCGCTACGCGCGGGCGACCTCTCCCCGCTGGGGAGCGGTGGAACTCGCGGCACGCGTCTGCGCCCAACACACTTCATCGCAATTTGCTCACTTGCCGGTGAAGGCGGGCTTGCGCTTCTCCATGAAGGCGCGGCGTCCCTCGATGAAGTCGCTGCTGGTGAAGCATTGCTCGACCATTTCCGCGCAGCGCGCCACGTTGCGCTTGGATTCATCCTTCATGATCTCGCCGATGATGTATTTGGTCGCCTTGAGCGTGAGCGGCGCATTGGCGGCGATGGTTTCGGCATAATTCTTCACATAACTATCGAGCTCGGCCGTGGGCACGACGCGGTTGACGAGGCCCATCACGCGCGCCTCCTCGGCATCGAATTGGCGCGCGGTGAACAGGATTTCGCGGGCAAACGCCGGACCCACCATATCGACGAGGCGGCGCAGTCCGGCATAGGAATAGCCGAGCCCGAGCTTGGCGGCGGGCACCGCGAACCGGGAATTGTCGGAACAGACGCGCAGGTCGCAGCACACCGCGAGCCCGACGCCGCCGCCGATGCAGTAGCCCTGGATCATGGCGATCGTCGGCTTGGCGAAGTCCTGCAGTCCCGCATAGGCCTTTTCCACCGTGGCGTTGTACACCTTCGTGGCGTCGAGATTGGCGCGCTCGCTCTCGAACTTTGAGACGTCCGCGCCGGAGACGAAGGCCTTGCCGCCTGCGCCTGTGACCACGACCACGCGCACCTCATCGTCGCGGGCGAAATCCTCGAGGATGCGGCTCGTCGCCGCCCACATGTCGAGCGACACCGCGTTGTGACGCTCGGGATTGTTGAAGATCACGTAACCGATGCGCCCGTCCTTGCGCGCGAGCATCTTTTCGGTCTTGGTCACGTCGTCCATGGCTTATCCTCCGCGCGCGTCCCGCGCTCGTTTTCATTTATCACAGAGCATTCGCCTTGCGCAGCGCGGCGATCTCCTTCGCGCTGAAGCCGAATTCCTTCAGAATTCCGTCCGTGTGCTCGCCGAGGCCGGGTGGCGGCGCCACCAGTCGGCTCGGCGTACGCGAGAGCGACACGGGCTGGCGCGCCATGCGCAGCGTTTTCTTGTCCCTGGTCTTGACCGGCTGGGCGATACCGAGATGCACGACCTGCGGATCGGAATAGACCTGATCGATCGTGTAGATCGGCCCGCAGGGAACGCCGGCCTTGTTGAGCAGCTCGATCCATTCCGCGCTGCTACGCTTGACCGTGTAGCGCTCCATGTCGGCGTTGAGCGCGTCGCGATGCTTCGAGCGCTCGGCGGCGGTCTGATATTCCGGACGCTGCGCCAGCTCCTCGGCGCCGGCGGCTTCGCAGAAGCGCGCCCAGATGCGCGATCCGGTCGAGGCGATGTTGATGTAGCCGTCGGTGGTCTTGAACACGCCGGTGGGGATGCTGGTCGGATGATTGTTGCCGGCCTGTTTCGGCACCTCGCCACCGATCAGCCAGCGCGCGCCCTGGAAGTCGAGCATGAAGATCTGCGCCTCCAGCAGCGAGGTCGCGATGTGCTGGCCTTGCTTAGACTTCTCGCGATCGAGCAGCGCGACCAGAATGCCGAGCGCGCAGAACAGGCCGGCACTGAGATCGGCGACCGGGATGCCGACCCGCACCGGTCCCTGGCCGAGCAGGCCGGTGATCGACATCAATCCGCCCATGCCTTGCGCGATCTGGTCGAAGCCGGGCCGATCCGCATAAGGGCCGCTCTGTCCGAAACCGGAAATGCTGGCGTAGATCAGCTTCGGGTTGATCTTGCGCAGCTGCGGATAATCGATGCCGAGCCGCTTTTTCACGCCGGGACGGAAATTTTCCACCACGACATCGGCCTTCTTCACCATGCGCTTGAAGGCTGCCACGGCGGCAGGAACCTTCAAGTTGAGCGTCATACTGCGCTTGTTGCGGTGCAGGTTCTGGAAATCCGGTCCCTCGCGCGGACCGCCAAGTGTGTCGCCGCCGCCGGGATCGGGCGGTAACTCGATCTTGATCACGTTGGCGCCCCAGTCGGCGAGCTGGCGCACGCAGGTCGGGCCGGCACGCACCCGGGTCAGATCGAGGACGGTGAAACGTTCGAGCGCGCGCGAAGCCCTGGGAAACGGCATTATCCGGCACCTATAAGGTGTTTGCATCGGCCGGCGGCAGCGCCGGGGACCCGACATTGCCCCGATCGCTCCGGCATTGTCCACCGCGCTACGGTTTGACTCATGGCGCGCAATATCCGCTATGGTGCGGGCAACTGGGGGCGCCGCTGGATCGAAAGCCGCCCATGACCACGCCCGCAGACCCGTTCCCATTCATGACCAAGCTTCAGGGCCCGCGCGCCTGGCGCTGGCTGCTCGCGCTGCTGATCGCGGCCGGCACCACCGTCGCCACGGCACAGGAGCGTCCGCGCCGCGCGCCCACGCAACAGAGCGAGCAGCGGCCGCCCGAGCAACGCGCCGGCGAAGCGCGCGAAAGCGTGCTGCGGCTGCTCCCGGCGGACTCCGTCACCGAGCACAGCATCGAGCTTCCCGGCGGCAGGCTGGATTACACGGCGACCGCGGGAACGCTCTCCCTGTTCGACCAATCCGGCGAACGGTCAGCGGCGATCTACTACACGGCGTACGTCGCAAAGAACGGCGACGCGGCGAGCCGTCCGGTCACCTTCGCATTCAATGGCGGGCCAGGCGCAGCGTCGGTCTATCTCAATCTCGGGCTGGTCGGCCCGCGCATCGCCGAATTTCCCGGCAACGATGCTGCGGCGGTCCGGCTGCAGGACAATCCGCAGACTTGGCTCGCCTTCACCGACCTGGTGATGATCGATCCGGTTGGCACCGGATGGAGCAGGGCCGCGAAAGCCGAAGGCGACAAGGCCTTCTACGGCGTACGCGCCGACGCGCAGGCCATGGCCAAAGTTGTCGCGCTCTACACCGGCAAGAACGGGCGCGGCAATTCGCCGAAATATATCCTCGGCGAAAGCTATGGCGGATTCCGCGCCGCCAAGGTGGCGCAGGCGCTGCAGCACGAGCAGGGCATCACGGTTTCTGGGATCATCATGGTCTCGCCCTTGATCGAGGGCGGTCTGTTGTTCGGCAGCACCCGTTTCGCCTTGGGCGCCGCGCTGCAATTGCCGTCTCTGGCGGCGGCCGAATTGGAGCGCAAGGGTGCTTTCAGCAAGGAGGCGCTGGGGCAAGCCGAGCGCTTCGCGCTGACCGACTATCTGACAACGCTCGCCGGCCCGCGGCTGACCGGCGATGCCGCGCACGACTTCTACGCGCGCCTGGCAAAGATCAGCGGCCTTCCCGAAGAAGTCGTCACCCGGTCCCGCGGCTTCATCAGCGACGCCTACGTCAAGCATCTGCGCTCATCGGAAGGAAAGATCGTCAGCCGCTACGACGCGACCTTCGCGGTTGCCGATCCGTTTCCCGAGCGCGAGAGCGCGCGGGCGCCCGATCCGCTGCTCGATGGGCTCACCCGCGCCTACGGCGGCGCCTACGCCGCCTATGCGCGCGATGAGCTGGGCTTCAAGACAGAAATGACTTACATCCTGCTTGCTTCCGACATCGCCGGCAAATGGGATTGGGGCGAGCGCGCCGGCCGCGGCTCGGCCAGCGCCAGCGACGATATCCGCGAGCTGTTGTCGTTGACGCCGTCATTCCGGCTGCTCATCGCCCACGGCTACAGCGACATGGTCACGCCCTACGCGGTGAGCCGCTACGTGCTCGACCATCTGCCGCCGATCGGAGAGCCGGGCCGCGCGCAGTTGCGTCTCTACCGCGGCGGACACATGTTCTACATCGACGCCGAATCGCGCAAAGCCTTCAGCGCGGACGCCAAGGCGTTCTATCAGACGACGCAGTGACGCGACGACACAGCTCAGGTGTCGTCCCCGCGAAAGCGGGGACCCAGTAAACTCCGCACATTCAGGGGTTACTGGGTCCCGGCTCTCGCTCCGCTTCGCTTCGCTCGGCCGGGACGACAGCATTGAAGTGGGCAAGATCAAGCTCGCACCTGATACTCCAAAACATCGAATCCGACGTGGCGGTCGACGATACAGATGAGGCCGCGCCCGTCGAGCGCCACGTCGTTGCTCTGCGGCGCGGGCCGACCGTTAACCGGTTCAGGGATGAAATAGCCGACCTCACGCGGGGAAAGCGGATCGGCGACATCGATGATGCGCAGGCCGCCGCCGAACCAGACGGCGTGGATGAGCGTGCCGGAGACGCGCTCGCAGAACTGATGCGCGCCGAAGCGCGCGCCGCCCGTGCGGCTGAAAGGTGAATCGAGCTCGCTGACTTGAAACTGACCGAGCGGCTTGATTGCAGCGAGATCGCTTACGCCGAAGGTCAACAGGCAGGCGTGAGCGCGGCCGCGCCGCGCCTCCTCCTCTTGCGCATTCAGCGCCTGGTCCTCCTCGTCGATGGCAATGGCGATACGCCGACCATTCGCCCGATTCGGCAACGGCAGAACCGTATGGGTCGGCTCAGGAAACAGCGGATGATAGTTATAGGTGCCGGCGCTTTTCGGCTTGCCCAGGTCTGACACGTCGATCACCCAGAACCCACCGTGCCAGCAGCTTGCCCACATCTCGTTGCCGAAGCGCAGCGCATGGTGCAGACGATGGCGCCGGCCGGACCAGGTGGGCGTCTCGCCACCCCCGATGTGTTGCCCCGGGATCCACCAGCGCGAGACTTCTTCCGGCCTGCGTGGATCGCGCATGTCGTAGATGACGAGGATGTTGCCGACGTAACCCGCCATCTCCGTGGAGATGTAGGCGTAGCGCGCATCGAGATCGAAGCGGTGCACGCCGATGCCGCCAGTCTTCTGATAGCAAATCAGCTTCGGCTGCGCGGGATTTGAAATGTCGTAAATCTTGAAGCCGCCGTTGTGATAGCCGCGCTGCTCGAAGGCTTCCAGCGCGCGCAAATCGTCCTCGCTCACGCTCATTTTCGCGGCGATTTCTTTGGAGCTGGGTTCGCGCTTGAGCATCTCGCTGAGCGCTTTGCGCACCGCGGGCAGCTGCTCGGCGCGCCGGCCGATCCGGCTCATGTTGCGCTCGTGATTGACCACCATGATGCTATCGGCGACGCGCACCTTGTGACTGTGCGAGTCGGGATCATCGAGCGTGACCGTGGCAACGACGCGCAGGCGGCGCGGATCGGAGATGTCGATGATCGAGGTGCCGAGCTGCCGCTCGTTCGGGAGGTGCCCGACATAGGCAAGGGAGCCTGCGATCGTGACCTGCCCGGCGCCGGCGAGATCGAGATGACCGAGCCGGCGGACGTTGCGGGCGAGGGCTATTCCTTTCGGATCAATCTTATTCATGGAGCGATTCCGGTGTGATTCTAAGTCAGTTCCGACGCATGCTATCAGTTGTCATTTCCATAATCACCCCGGAATGACGCCGGAGAGGTTGTGCCGATTCACTCCAGCTTCGCGCCAGAGGCCTTTACGATCGCGGTCCATTTCGGGATTTCCGATCTGATATAGGCGGCAAACTCCTCCGGTGTTCCACCGATGATGTCAACGCCGAGATCGGCGAGCGACTTTTTGACCGAGGCGTCCTCCAGCGTCGCCGCCAGCGCGCGATTGAGCGTCACGATGATTTCCCTGGGCGTGTGCGCCGGCGCGACCAGCCCATGCCAGGTGGTGGCATCGAAGCCCTTCAGGCCCAGCTCGTCGATGGTGGGAATATCCGGCAGAACCGTGCTGCGCTTGAGCGTGGTGACCGCGAGCGGGCGCAGCTTTCCGTCACGAATGTGCGGCACCACGGACGAGGCGGTGGCAAACATCATCTGCACGTGGCCGGCGATCACGTCCTGCAGCGCCGGCGCCGCGCCTTTGTAGGGCACGTGCACGATATCGATCTTGGCCTCGGTCTTGAACAGCTCGCCCGCGAGATGGGCAGCAAGCCCGTGGCCAGAGGACGCGAAATTGAGCTGACCCGGTTTCGCCTTCGCCAACGCGAGCAGCTGGTCCAGCGACTGCACCGGCAGCGCCGGATTGACCACCAGAATATTGGCCTGGGCGCCGATCAGCCCGATCGGCGCAAAATCCTTCTCCGCATCGAAATTGATGTTCTTGTAGAGCGCTGCATTGGTGGCAAGGATGCCGTTGTTGCCATTGAGCAGCGTGTAACCGTCGGGCGCGGCATGGGCGACCGCTTCGGCGGCGACATTGCCGCCGGCACCCGGCCGGTTCTCGATCACGAACGGCTGCCCCAGGTTCTGCTCGAGCTTGCGCCCGAGAATTCGAGCGAGCACGTCGCTTGCCCCGCCTGGCGTGAAGGCAACGACTAGGCTCACCGGCCGCGTGGGATAGTCCGCAGCGTGAGCAGCTGCGAGCGCGCACAGCAACAAGAGCGCAACAGCAAATCCCAAAGCTTGGCGCAGCATCCCTGCCCTCGCCCGCCGGACTTCACACGAACTGCACCGCGATCCCGCCGAGCGCGCCGAAATCCGCGTGCAGCGTGTCGCCCTTGCCGGCGAATACTACGCGTGTGAATGAGCCCGCCAGCACGAGGTGTCCTGGCTCGAGCGCGCTGCCGAAGCTTGCCAGCTTGTTCGCCAGCCATGCCACGCCGAGCGCGGGATGGCCGAGCACGCCGGCGGCTACCCCGGTCTCCTCGATCTCGGAATTCTTGTACATGATGCCGCCGACCCAGCGCAGATCGACATCGAGCGGCTTGACCGGACGGCCGCCCACGACGATCCCGGCAGCGGCGCCGTTGTCGGCGACGGTATCCATGATCTTGCGCGGATCCTGCAGGCGCGCGTCGACGATCTCAATCGCAGGCACCACGTATTCGGTCGCGCGCAACACGTCGGCGAGTCCGAGCCCTGGACCTTTCAGCGTCTTGCCCATGACGAAAGCAAGCTCGATCTCGACGCGCGGCCGGCAATAATTCTCGTGCGGAATTTTGGCGCCGTCCGCGATCAGCATGTGATCCAGCAGATAACCGAAGTCCGGCTCGTCGATCTGCGACGAGCGCTGCATGGCCTTGGAGGTGAGCCCGACCTTGTGGCCGATCAGCTTGGCGCCGGCCGCGAGCTTGCGTTTATTCACCTCGGTCGAGATCGCATACGAATCTTCGATCGTAATATCCGGCCATGTTTTCGAGAGCTGCACCGCCTGTTTGCGTTCCTTTTGTGCCGCCATCAAAATGTCGGCGGCTTTCTTGCGGTCGGCTTCGGAAAGCATGATCGATTCCCCTCTTTGGCGGCCCCGATCGTCGGGGGAGTGATAATCTAGCGTGAAATCAGCACAGCGTCAGGGCAACGGTAGCGCTCGCCCAACGCGTGGGGAGGATTGCGATGCACGATGAACTCAATGAATCCATGGCCGCGAGCGAGTGCTGTCATGATCCGGCCAACCGTTCGGCGGCGGTACGATCGCGGCGCGATATGCTGCTGGCAGCAGCGGCGGGAGCCGCCGCCGGGGCGGCAGGCGCGATGTGGCCGCACCGCACCTTCGCTCAGGGCACCGGTGCGGCGGATGCCGAGCTGGCCCGCATTCACGGCGCACGCCGCATCCTGCTCAAAGGCGGCGTGGTGCTCACCCTCGATCCTCAAATCGGCGACTTTGCCCAGGCGGACGTGTTGATCGAGGACGGCAGGATCCGCGAGATCCGACCGAATGTTTCCGCAACGCCGGAAGCGGCCGCGGTGATCGACGCGTCCAATCGGATCGTGCTTCCCGGACTTATCGACACGCACAGCCATTGCTATCAGGGGCTGCTGCGCGGCATGCTCGCCAACGGCCTGGTCGAGCCGGACTATAACCGCGACATTCAACGCGCGCTGACTCCGGCTTATCAGGCCGCCGACGCCTATGCCGGCATGCTGGCGACCATGCTCGGCATGATCGATGCGGGCACCACCTGTGTCGTCGATATTTCCCAGGTCAACCACACGCCAGAGCACAGCGACGCCGCTATTCGCGCGCTGCAGGAGTCCGGCATTCGGGCGGTCTACGCCTACTCGAACGGGAGCGGCGCGGCCGCGCAATACCCGCAGGATATCGTGCGGCTGCAGCGCCGTTATTTCAGCTCCAAGGACCAGCTCCTCACGCTCGCGCTCGCCGTGAGCCCCGATGCCAAGCTGTTCGCGCTGGCGCGCGAGGTCGGCGTCCCCGCCGTTGCCCACGTGCGCAACGTGCTTCCCGGACGCAACGACGCCGAGCGGCTCGCGGAGCTTGGACGCGCAGGCCTGTTGCGGCCAGGCGACGAGTACGTCCATTGCCTGCATTTGACCGACGCGGCGTGGCGCCTGATCAAAGACAGCGACGGGCGCGTGTCGCTTTCAACGGCGATCGAGATGACGATGGGGCACGGCACGCCTGCCGTGCAGGATGCGCTCGACCACGGCGTGCGGCCGTCGCTGAGCTCCGATCACGGCGTGACGCTCGGACAGGATTTGTTCACGGCCATGCGCGCGACGTTCACGCTGCAGCGACTCATGGTTTTGCAGCGCGGGCGCAACGGTGAGCAAAATCTCCCGCCGCTCCTCACGTGCCGCGACGTGCTTGCGTTTGCCACGATTGAAGGCGCGCGCTGCGCCGGCCTGGAGGCAAAGGCCGGGACGCTCACGCCCGGCAAAGAGGCGGACATCGTCATTCTTGCTGCGGACCGCATCGATGTCTGGCCGCTCAACAACGCGCCCGGCGCGGTCGTGAACCTGATGAATCCCGGCCATGTCGAGACCGTGTTCATCGCCGGCAAAGTGAGGAAGTGGCGCGGCAATCTGGTGGGCGTCGACGAGGCGCGCATCCGGCGCCTGGTGCAAGAGGCGCGCGATGCGGTCGTGCGCCGCGCCGGCTTTCAGTTGAATGTCTTGGGTTGATCGCTCTGCGTTCAGCGGCCGTCGCTCATACCGAAACTTTTTCGCCAATATTGCCAGCGTAGGCGGCTGCGAGCTTGGCCTGAGCGATGCGGCGGTCGATCTTGCCCGCGCCGTTGAGCGGCAGGGCATCGACGATCTGCACGAACCGCGGATGTGCGTAGGCCGCACCTTTGTCCAGACAATAGGCTTTGAGACCGTCGGCGCTGACGCTGGCGCCCTCGCGCAGCACCACCATTGCCGCTGGCACCAAGCCTTTCACCGCATGCGGCACTTGCTGGCGGGCAAGCTCAGCGCGCGGACGACGTGACACGGGTCAATTTCCTGACATCTGGATGTCGTACCGCCGGTACCTGCCCCGGCCGTGCTCAACGAGGTGGCCGCGGCGGTCAGGCGCCTCGCCGAGATACTGAATAATGAGGACCTAGGGCAGGTTTGCCATAGGTCCCGAAATTGTTCGACAGCAGGAAGGCTGTCGAGACCGCCAAGGGGGCCTAGAAGCTCACGGCCGCCGTGCGGTCGAGCACCACGTTGATCGCGACCTGCACGGCCGCGTCGCTCGGCTGCCCGGACAGTTGCAAGGCGACCTGCGCCAAGAAATCACTGCGGGCGGCGGGCGGCAGTGCCGCGGCGGCACGCTCGATCGCGTGCAGCTGCCCCTCCGTCAGCGCCAGTGCGTCGCGTCGGTTCATCGGGGGCCTACCCCCCGTTGGCTCTCACGGTGTGATAGCCTTAGCACCATGAGGCGGCGGGAATTCATCGCACTTCTCGGCGGCGCGGCGACGTGGCCGCTCACGGCGCGGGCGCAGCAGACAAACAAGATGCCTCGGATCGGCATGTTTAAGTGTAAGAGGAGCCTGAAGCCATGCCCCTGCTTCCCGACATCGCGATGTTCCAGCAGTCGCTCGGTGCCCTTCCCCTCGCGACCTTTCAGGCCGGTGATACCGTATTCACCGCGGGATCCAGGACCAACCTGTTGCTAATTCTCAGGAGCGGAGCGGCCGCGATTGTGAAGGACGGTATTGAGATCGCCAAAGTGACCGAGCCCGGCGCCGTCTTTGGCGAGCTTTCTGCGTTGCTAGATCAGCCCCACACGGCAGACGTACGCGCCTCGGAACCCTCGCAGTTTCACGTCGCCGATGCGGCAACCCTACTCACGAAGGATCCCATTGGTCTCCTCTATGTTGCGACGGTTCTGGCGCGGCGGCTCGATGGCGCTAATAAGGCACTGATCGAACTCAAGAGCCAGCTTCAATCCGTCCAGCCGAACAGCGTAATTGGCAAAACGATCGAGAAGATCGAGGAACTACTCAGCCCCGGTGGTGGTGCCAGCCTGGTGTATGCCGGCTACCCATACAATCCTTATGCGTAGCTGAAAACGCCACCGATCGCGCGCAAGTGCAAGATGTCCCGGAGGCGCGGCTGGCGCGCTCAACACTCGGGGTCACATCCCCATTCCCCCCGTACCCGCTTCTGTTTCCGGCATAACTTGCAGCAGGGGATCGGGTCTCACTGAGAGCTCTCCCCTGAATGGCCGGTCGTGAGAGAGTATCAATAAGATGGACGCGGCTACCCCGGTCGCAAAGACCCCCATCGTTATTATGGACGCAAGCCGGTTGTCGCTGTGGACCATGGCAATCGCGAGCAGAGCACAAACTGCCTGCACAAACAGACATGACCATTTGACCAAATTGACTTGCGATTGGCTGACGATGATGCGCTGCCGACGCGCGTCGAGTGCACTTTCGAGCGCGGTGGCAATTTCGCGCTGTGCAGTCTTCTGGCCTTCACTCTCCGGAGTTAGAGCAAGCGTCAAGTGCAGCGCCTCGGCGAGGTCATGAGGGGTAATCCTCAGCGTGGCCACTTGCTGAGCCATCATTGGCCATTCCTGAGTAGCGGCTTCTGCAATGTAGCGACGGACCAGGGCGCGCATGTGGGTTTCCGGCTCTCCTGGAAAGCTCGCGGCAAGGATCACGACCGCCCTAAGGGCGCTAGCCTCGCGGTTGACCGCGGCGTTGGCTCGTTCGTTGTCGGTCCAAACCTGCGCAGCGGTGAAAGCGACGAAAAGGCCAAAGATGATACCCAGCGGGGGCAACATACCGGGGGAGACGGCCTTGAAGGAACGCGCTCGCTCGCCCACCGCGAGGACCGCTACCACTGCATAGATTGCCGCCGTAACCAAATATGTAAGGCCGAAAGCTACCACTGCCATCCATACTACAGGTAGATTATGCAGCCAGTCGCTCATGCTCTTGCCAGGTATTCGCAGTTGGAGTGACCATTTCGGGTCGAGCAGCTTCGAGCAGCTTAATGCCTGCGTGATGATTTTGCAGAATTGTCGCGAGCCTGAGGTGCCCTCGGTCACATTAGGAAGCGCGCTCTTCGGAGGCAACCCGAAAGCAGGGCGTGTGGACCGCGTCGCCAGCGGATCATGAGGTTG
>Ga0306924_10003869_pt1 | contig 14498 bp, 9 predicted proteins | sample sta12Can44000111_FD_203756 | JGI IMG/M metagenome (GOLD analysis project Ga0306924, IMG submission 203756) | Lab enrichment of tropical soil microbial communities from Luquillo Experimental Forest, Puerto Rico - statanox.12C.anox.44.000.111 (v2)... | ecosystem: Environmental > Terrestrial > Soil... | reverse complement strand
CCGCTCGGCAGCAACTCGGGATTGCGGGTGAACGGCCATACCCGGGTGATCCTGCCGCCGAACCGATGGCCGATCCAGAACGAGACCGTATCGCCGAGAACCGCGCCGGTGATCGCCCCTACCACGATCGGCAGGTAGGGCAGCGAGCCCGCGGCCATCAGGGCTCCGGCGGCGATCAAGAGCGAGGTGCCGGGAAACAGGAGGCTGACAAAGGCGAACGATTCGCCAAACGAGGTGACGAACATGACCGCAGCCGCCCAGCTCGAATGCGCCGCGATAAAGTCGAGGGTCGGCTGAACGAGGTTCTCCATGTCCTCCTTATAGCGACGTCGCTGCTGAGGCGCCAATCGCCCAGCGTGTGTTGGAGAGGCGGCTTACGACGCCTAAGCAATATCATGTTGGGATCGACGGCTATGATGCGAGTCTTTGCATGCAGTCGTCGGCAACGTGAGCTTGCATTGAGCGATGAATTTGACTACGATGCGTGCACACAGCTGCATGGGACAAGGATGACCACGCGCGAGGGCAAGCCGCAGATGCGGGCGCCTGCGTGACGGAGATGGTGCACCCCAAAGTCTATACGATTGCGCCCGAGCGGCCGTTTTTGGCGACACTGGTGGACGGACTGCTCGGGATGGCCGCCGGCGCTCCGATGCGGCTGGCGCGCGTCATCGTTCTGCTACCGACACGGCGCGCGGTCCGCGCTTTGCGTGAGGCGTTTTTGCGCGCGTCACCCAAAGGACTGCAGCCCGGTGCGCCGCTGCTGCTGCCGCGCGTGCGGCCGATCGGCGACCTTGATTCGGACGAGCTCAGTTTGGCCGACGGGACGGCGGTCGGCGACACGCTTGCGGTACCACCGGCCATCCCCGAGCTCCGCCGGCGCCTACTGCTGACACAATTGGTCATGCGGTGGGGCGAGCTGCGTGGCCAGCTCCCGCTACTTCCGGGCCAGGCTGCGGCACTTGCCGCGAGCTTGGCCCGGTTTCTCGATACTGTGGCGACGGAAGGCGCCAGTTTTGCGCGGCTCGCCGACCTGGTTCCGCAAGACCTCGCCGCGCACTGGCAGGTCGTATGCAAATTCTTGGAAATTTTGCCAACGCGGTGGCCGCAGATCCTCGCCGCCGAGGGCGCGCTCGACCCGGCGGTGCGACGCAACCGCCTGCTCGAGCACCAGGCTGCAGCGTGGCGCCGCTCGCCGCCGAGCGACCCGGTCATCGCCGCCGGGCTCACCGGTGGCATCCCGGCGATGACCGAGTTGCTCTCGGTCGTCGCTATGCTCGATCATGGCGCGGTGATTCTGCCCGGGCTCGACCGTCTTGCTGACGAATCCGAGTGGCGGGCGATCGAGCGCGACGAGGCCCATCCGCAGTACCTGCTGGCGCACCTGCTGGGCGCGCTCGGGGTCGCCCATACCGAGGTACGGGATTGGCCCCCTCCCCCCTGCAATCTGACCGAGGAGCTGGGAGATCTGCCGCTGTTCGCCGTCGCTGCGGCCAAGCGGCTAACACCTCAGACCGCGCCACTGGGGCCCCGCTTTTGCGGGGGTGACGATGAGAAACGGGCGCGGCGGGTGCGGCTGGTCGGCGAGGCATTGCGCCCGGCGGCAACCAGCGATGCGTGGCGCCGCGTGCCGCGGCAACCCGGCGACACCTTCGACGGAGTCAGCCGCCTCGATTGCGCAAGCGCTCACCAGGAGGCGGTGACGATTGCGCTCTTGCTGCGCCGCAAGCTCGAGACCCCAGGGGCGACCGCAGCACTCGTCACCCCCGACCGCGAACTCGCCCGCCGGGTCGCCGTCGAGCTGCGCCGGTGGGGGATCGAGATCGACGATTCGGCGGGCCTGCCACTAAACCGCACCCCGCCCGGCGTCTTTCTGCGGCTCGTGCTCGAGCTTGCCGAAAGCAGGCTCGCCCCGGTGCCATTGCTCGCCGCGCTTAAACACCCGTTCGCCGCCGGCGGGCTCGACCCAGCCGTTTTCCGACGCCGGGCGCGCCGACTCGAGAGGGCAATCCTCGGACCCCGCCCGGCCCCGGGAATTGCCGGGCTCAAAGCGGCGCTGCGCGACGAAGATGCCGCGTTGCATCGCTTTGTCGATCGGCTTGGTGCCTGCCTCGGCCGGCTGCCCGATCTGCTCGACATGCGTGCCGTGCCGCTCGCCCGCCTCGTGATACCCCATATCGAGGCGGCCGAGCGGCTTGCGGCGAGTGCCACCGAGGCCGGCAGTAGCCGGCTCTGGGCCGGCGAGGCGGGCGAGAGCGCAGCACGCCTTTGCCATGAGCTGATCGAGGCCGCGCGCGACTTCCCGACGGTCTCCGGCCACGATTACCCGGCTCTGTTCGAAGCGCTATCCGCCGGGATGGTCGTCCGCCCGGCCTTTGGCCGCCATCCTCGGCTGGCGATTTGGGGCCTGGTCGAGGCGCGACTGCAGCAGGCCGACCTGCTCGTCCTCGGCGGGCTCAACGAAGGCAGCTGGCCGGGATCAGCCGAGCATGACCCGTGGATGTCCCGGCAGATGCGGCGCGACTTTCGCATCGCCGTTCCCGAACGGTCGGTCGGCATCGCCGCACATGATTTTGCCCAGGCGTTCGGTGCACCGGAAGTGGTGCTGACGCGCGCTGCGCGGCAGGACGGCGTACCGACCGTGCCATCGCGCTGGCTATTGCGCCTCGACACCGTGTTGCGTGCCGCCGGCCTCGACCATGCTCTCCGTCCTGACGAGTCGCTCAAGGCCGCCGTGGAACGGATCGATGCGCCCGGACAGTACCGGCCGCTTCCGTCGCCCGAGCCGCGGCCGCCGTTGATCGCGCGCCCACGCCGGCTCTCGGTAACGCAGATCGAGACCTGGCTGCGCGACCCCTATGCGATTTATGCCCGTCATATCCTCAAAATCGAGCCACTCGACGAGCTCGATGCCGACCCCAACCGGGCCGATCTCGGCATGGCGATCCACGCCACGCTCGACGAATTTGTCCATCGTTATCCGCGCGAATTGCCTGCCAGAGCGGAGACGGAACTGCTGGCAATCGGCCGCGCACATTTCGGCGCGCTGCTGTCGCGCCCGGGCGCCTGGGCCTTCTGGTGGCCGCGCTTCGCGCGGATCGTCGATTGGCTCGTCACCGTGGAGCGGGCGTATCGTTTCGAAATCCTCGAGAGCCTGAGCGAGTGTGAGGGCAGCCTGACCTTACCTGCACGCGGCGGGCCGTTCACCCTGACCGGCAAGGCGGACCGCATCGACCGCCTCGTGGCCGGGGGCTTTCGGCTGGTGGATTACAAGACCGGCTCGCTGCCCCAGAAAAAAGAGGTTAAGGGGGGCTTCGCGCCGCAGCTGCCGCTCGAAGGGGCGATCCTGCGAGACGGCAGCTTTGGGGAGGTCACCGGTACCCCTGTGGCGCTCGAGTATTGGCGGCTGAGCGGCGGGGTGCCGGCCGGGCAGCGCTGGTCGATCGCTGACGACGATCCCGACAAGCTAATCCAATGCGTGCTCGATCGGGTTAGATCGCTCATCGATCGCTTTGACGATCCTGCCACCCCCTATCTTGCCGAGCCGATGCCGCAATGGGCGCCGCGCTTTTCCGACTATCGTCACCTCGAGCGGGTCACCGCGAGCGAGGAGGAGGAATGATCGGGGCGGTCGAGGCGCATACGGCGCAGCGCCAGGCGGCGGCAGCAGGGGTCTCGGCGTGGGTATCGGCTTCGGCCGGCACCGGCAAGACCAAGGTGCTGACCGACCGCCTGCTCGGGCTGATGCTGGAGGGCGGCGATCCCGCACGCGTCTTGTGCCTGACCTTTACCCGCGCAGCGGCGGCGGAGATGGCCAATCGGCTCAACGAGCGACTGGCCGAGTGGATGACGTTGCCACATGCGGCGTTCGTCGAGGAACTGCGCGAGCTGACCGGAAGAGACCCCGACGACGCGATGATGGCGCAGGCGCGGCAACTGTTCGCCCGCGTGCTCGACACGCCGGGCGGTGTTAAAATCGCGACGATCCACGCCTTCTGCCAAGCATTGCTCCGCCGCTTCCCGTTGGAGGCGGATGTCTCCCCCGAGTTCACCGTGCTCGACGAGCGCGGCGCCGCCGAGATGCTGCACGAGGCTGCCGAGAGCGTCATCGTCGCCGCGCGGGACGCCAAAGACGGGGGGGATCTCGCAGGGGCACTCGCAGTGGTCGCCGGTCATGTCGCCGAGGAGCGTTTCGGCATGCTGATGGCAGCACTCGCCGGCGAGCGCGGCAAGCTCCGCCGCTCGGTCGAGCGCGGCCGTGCGGCGTTGCGCGACAGGCTCTGCACGCTGCTCTGCCTCCCACCGGGGGCCACTCCAGAGAACCTTGTCGCCGCCGTCTGCGCCGAAGGAGCCGGCGACGAGAGCGCGTTACGCGCCGCCGCGGTTGCGCTTGCCGCCGGATCGATCACGGATCGCAAGCGGGGTGCGACTATCGCCGCCTGGTGCACCAACCCAAAGCAGCGGCACCAGATGATCGAGGCCTATTCCGAGGCCTATCTGACCGACGAGCGGGAGATCCGCAAGGTCCTGATAACCCGAGGCGCGGCTTCGGCGGCCGCATGCGACGCCTGCGGGATCCTCGCGACCGAGGCGGCGCGGGTCGCAAAATTCAGCCAAGCGTATGCGTCAGCTGTCGTGGTCGAGGCGACCTGCGCGCTGAGCCGGCTCGGCGACGCGCTGATCGAGGCGTATGACGAGCGCAAGCGAGCTCGCGGTGCGCTCGATTACGAGGATCTGGTGGTCAAGGCGCTCGACCTGCTGCGCCGGCCGAATGTGGCGCCTTGGGTGTTGTTCAAGCTCGACGGCGGGCTCGACCACATTTTGCTGGACGAGGCCCAGGACACGAACCCCGAGCAGTGGGAGATTGTGGTCGCACTCGCCGAAGAGTTTTTTGCCGGCGCCAGCGCACGCAACCGGGCCCGCACAATCTTTGCCGTCGGCGATGCAAAGCAGTCCATCTACAGCTTTCAGCGCGCCGATCCGCACGCCTTCCTGCGCATGCGGCAGCATTTCGAAGGGCGCATCATCGCCGCGGAGCAAGAGTGGCGAGTAGTACCGCTGGAGATCTCGTTCCGCTCCACCGAGCCGGTGCTGCAGGCGATCGACGCGATCTTCCGGCACGACGCTGCGCGCGATGGGGTGGCGCTCGACGGCGGCTCGATCCGCCATGTCCCCTGCCGTACCGGCCAGGCGGGGCTGGTTGAGCTGTGGCCGCCGGTGGAACCACGCGCCGACGACGACGCCGATCTACTGGCATTACCGGTCACCCGCCGCCGCGCCGCCGAGCCCCGCACCCGCCTCGCCGAAGGGATCGCGGCGACGATAAAAAGCTGGCTCGCCGGGGGGGAAATGTTGGAGGCGCGCGGCCGCCCGATCCGGCCGGGCGACGTGATCGTGCTGGTGCGGCGGCGCAACGAATTTGTCGGAGAGTTGTTGCGCGCCCTTAAGCAGCGCGGCATTCCGGTGGCGGGCGCCGACCGGCTGATCCTGACCGAGCAGCTCGTCGTCCAGGATTTGGTGGCACTCGGTCGGTTTTTGCTGTTTCCCGACGATGATCTGACATTGGCCGCCGTGCTCAAGGGTCCGCTGTTCGCCGTCGACGAGGAGACTTTGTTCGATCTCGCCTACGGGCGCGGAAAAGAGCATCTGTGGGACCGGCTGCGCAGCCGCACCGAAACAAACGTGGCAATGCAGCAGGTTGCCGCTCGGCTGTCAGCCCTTCTCGCTCGCGCGGATTTTGTTCCGCCTTACGAGCTTTACGCCGAGATCCTCGGAGCCGAGGGTGGCCGACACGCCTTGCTCGAGCGTCTCGGACCCGAAGTGGAGGACGCGGTTGAAGAGTTCCTCGCGCTGACCCTTGCATTTGAACGCGAGCACGTGCCGTCACTACAGGGTTTTCTGCGTTGGCTCGCTGCCGGCGACACCGAGGTTAAGCGCGATTTCGGGGCCCGTCCACGCGATGAGGTACGCATCCTGACCGTGCACGGCGCCAAGGGGCTCGAAGCCCCGATCGTCTTTCTGCCCGACACGATGCAACTGCCGAAACCATCGGAAACGCTGTTGTGGACCGAGGGCGAGGAGCTGCCATTGTGGCGCCCGCGGGCCGAGTTCACGGTCCCGTTCTATAGCTCCGAGCGGGAAGCGCTGCGCCGGCGCGAATTGCAGGAATATCGGCGGCTCCTCTATGTTGGCCTCAGCCGGGCGCAGGACCGGCTCTATATCTGCGGCTGGCAAACCCGTGAGGCACCAAAGCAGGGTTGTTGGCATAGGCTGTGCCATGCCGGTCTTGTCGGGATCGCGACACCTTTCGCATTCGACACGATGGCACTGATCGGGCACCACGGGTGGTCGGGTCAGGGGTTGCGGCTCATCGGCGTGCAGACCGTCCCGCCCATCGTGGAACGCCCGGCGGAAATGGCGCGTCCCGGACTGCCGTTGCCGCATTGGGTCAGAGAGCCGCCGCCTGCCGAGCCCGACCCGCCAACGCCGCTCTTTCCGTCGCGCCCCAGCGAGGCCGAGCCTCCCGCTCTATCACCGCTAGCGACGGGCGGGCGGGACCGCTTCAAGCGGGGGCTTCTCGTTCACCGACTGCTGCAAAGCTTGCCGGAGCTGCCCGCCGGAGATCGCGAACATATGGCGCGCCGGTTTCTCGCCCTACCGACGCACGGGCTCTCGATCGAGGAGCAGGACGAGATCCGGAACGAGACACTTGCGGTGCTAGGTCACCCGGATTTCGCTGCGATCTTCGGGCCGGGCTCACAAGCCGAAGTGCCGCTGGTCGGTCTGGTCCAAGGCCATGCGCTGTCCGGGCAGATCGATCGTCTGGTCGTCGAAAAAGACCGCGTCTTAATCGTTGATTTCAAGACGTTGCGCCCACCGCCGGCCACCGAGGAGGAGGTCGCGCCGCTCTATCTGCGGCAGCTCGCTTTGTACCGGGCCGCACTCAGCGAGATCTATCCCGGACGTGAGATCCGCTGCGCGCTGTTGTGGACCGAAGGCCCGCGTCTGATGCCGATCAGCCCCGAGCGTCTCGCAGGGTACCCCGCTTGACGCCGCTTTTTCGCCTCCCTTAATCTTTTCGACGATCAACGCAAGGATGACCCGATGAAGCCGAACGCCGTCACCGACAGCAATTTCGACGCCGCGGTCCTCCGCGCGAGCGAGCCCGTTCTCGTCGATTTCTGGGCAGAGTGGTGCGGCCCTTGCCGCATGATCGGTCCGTTTCTCGAAGACTTGGCGACCGACATGGCCGGCAAGCTGACCGTGGCTAAGGTCAACATCGACGAAAATCCCCAGACCCCGATGAAATACGGGGTGCGCGGGATCCCGACGATGATCCTGTTCAAAGACGGGCAGGTTGCCGCCACCAAAATCGGCGCGCTGCCTAAGAGCAAGCTCTACGAGTGGGTCGAATCGTTGCTGTAGACCGAACCGCCGCTCAGCCTGGCGGCGGAAACCGGGCAATCCAGTGTCGAGCGATATCCTCGCGGCGGCAAATCCAGACATGGCTGTGGCCGAGGATGTGCTCGATGAAGCCGATCAGCGCCTTGGCCCGGCCGGGATGGCCGGTCAGGCGCATATGCAAGCCGACCGACATCATACGCGGCCGCTCGGCTCCCTCGTCGTAGAGCAGGTCGAAGCTGTCGCGCAGAAAGGCGAAGAAATCTTCGCCGGAGCCGAAAACGCCGCGGCCAAACTTCGAATCGTTCGTGGTCAGCGAGTACGGCACCACGAGATGGGGCCGCTCGCCGACCCGTACCCAATAGGGCAGCTCGTCGTTGTAGGTGTCGCTGTCATAGAGAAACCCGCCATGTTCGACCAGCAGGCGCCGGGTGTTCTCCGAAGGCGCATAGCGGCAATACCAGCCGGCTGGGTTCTTGCCGGTGGTCTGCCGGATCAGCTCGACGGCAGCCGCGATCTGCCGTCGCTCCTCGTCTTCGGCGAGCCCAGGATGGTTGATCCAGCGATAGCCGTGGCTGCAGATGTCCCAATCGTTGGCAGCGATCGCCGCGGCCGCCGGCGGATTCGCCTCGAATGCCCGGGCGCAGCCAAAGATCGTCACCGGCAGCCGAAAGCGCGTAAAGATCCGGTGTAGTCGCCAAAAGCCGGCCCTCGCACCATATTCGAACATGCTCTCGGCACCGAGGTCGCGCCCTCTGATACCGAGATCGCTGCCGAGCATCTCGGTCAACCCACCCTCCGACACGCCGTCCCCGGCTGGATAGGAGAGTTCGGAGCCTTCCTCGAAATTGATGACGAAATTGACCGCGATGCGGGCGTTGCCAGGCCAGCCGGCATGCGGCGGCTCGGCGCCGTAACCGACAAAGTCGCGCATCATGGCTTGTCTCCGGGCGGCTCGGGATACCAATCCTCACTGCAGATGTCGTCGAGCGAATAGGGGCATGTCTGCGGTAGCGCCCCGGCTGCCTGGTCCTCACCATATCCGCGCAAGGCCAGTTCTGCTTGACGGCGCGCGTTGCGATAGAGCTTCGCCATTTCCTCCTCGACATCTCGGCGCAATGTTGGAGAGATCTTATCTCCCAAGACAGCTCGCGCATCGACGATCGACGCCATCCAGTCATAGCGTGGTTGCTGAGCCGGCGAATGAGCGAGCTTCAGAAGATGCTCGATGATGCGCCGGACCTGGCTGCGCACCGCATCGCGCTCGCTTCTGCCCAAATCCTCGATCTCCTCGGCGACATTTTCGCGGTCGAAACGGTTGTCGGCGACCTCCATCGAGCGCAGCACCATCGCCTGATGCTGCGTCCAGGCGTAGAAGTCGTCGTCGTAGCGCGGTCCATCCGGCATCGTCGTCACCGTCTGCAAAGCTTCCCAAAGCATAGCCCGGCATCATCCTTCAGAGGAGCACGCCGGAAGTCAGTCCGCCGGAGTTGGCTCGATCTCCCCCCGCGTCGACGCAGACCGAGCGGCGCGGCGAGTCATCAGCGCCAGCGGCAGACACAACAGCAGCATCAATGCGCCCAATATAAAAAAGCTCGCGCTCACCCCGCAGCGGTCGGCGATCCCTCCCATCAGCGGCGGGACTACGATCGAGGTGAGCCGCTGGCCGGTCTGACGCAGGCCTACGACCGCACCCTGCTGATGGCGGCCGACCGCTCTCGCCTGTACCGACAATATGACCGGCTGGATCACCCCTTCGAGCCAGCCGCGCAGCGCCTGCGACAGCAGCAGTAGGGTGAAGACCCCACCCAGAAGCGGTGTTGCCGCGATCAGCAGGATCGACAGCACCGTGCCGCTCAGCATCGTTCGCTGCGGATCACCAATTCGCATCGCCCGACCGGCAAACAGCGAACCGAGCCCGCTCGCAATCTCGACGGTTGCGAACAGGACACCGATCGTCGTGCCCACGAGCCCGATGCGGTTGAGATAGACGACATAGACCGAGGTCTGGATGCTGTAGGTCGTATTGCGCATCGATATGACAGCCATCGACAGGGCAACGGCCGGGATGGCGATCAGCATAAACGAGTTGATGTAATCCGAAGCTCGGGGCAAGGCGTCTCGGGCGCGAAACCGCACTCGTCCCCTCCCGTCAGCACGTCTCGGCCCAAACATCTCGGCCTCGGGTGTGCGCAGCAGGGCGATCGTCAACACCCCGCCCCAGAGGGCGCCGACGAGATAGGCCGGCCAAGCCCCGCCATAGTCCCAGACCGCGCCGACGAGGATCGGCGCCGTCGTCGAGCCGAACCGGGCGAAAAAGCTGAACTTGCCGATGTACCCGGCATCGCCCTCGGCGAGCTGGGCAATCAAGGTCTGCGCCCCCGACCAGGCGAAGGAGACGGCGGCACCACTGACCAGCTGCAGCAGCAGCAAGGTCCAGAACCCGGGCATCAGTGGGAATAACGGCGCCAACGCCATCCCGGTCCACACAAAAACCAAGGTGACCCGGCGCGTGCCAAAGCGGTCCATCAGCACGCCGATATGGATCGATAGGAACAAGGCAAGGATCGAGCGTCCACCCACCAGAATGCCGATTTCGGACGCGTCGAGCCCGAGCGAGAGCCCATACAGCGGGATCAGGAAGGTGTAGAAATCGACGTAACCCATGCTGAACGGCCCGGCGACATAGAGCGACGCCGGGGGACGAGGATGAGAGCCGTTCATGCTGGGAACATCGAATGGCGCGAGATGGTCAGTCGGCCAGCCGCGGCTCGCGCTGCTGCAAGCGCCCCGCGCGGCGGCTGATCAGAGCGACGGGCACAGAGAGCAACAGCAGCAGGCTGCCGAGAATGACGAAGCTCTCACCGGCTCCCCAGCGGTCGGCGATCATGCCCATCACCGGCGGAATGACGATCGCCGCTAGACGGTTCATCGTCTGTCGCAGCCCGACGACCGAGCCTTGCCGGTAGCGTCCGACCGCCTTGGCTTGCACCGAAAACATGAGCGGCTGGACGACGCCCTGCAGCCAGCCGCGCGCCGCCTGCGCCAGGAACAACAGCAGGAAGATGCCGCCCAGGAACGGCGTCAGGCAAATCAGCACGATCGACAACACCGTCCCGCTCAGCATCGTGCGCTGCGGATCGCCGAGCCGCATCGCCCGCCCGGCGAACAGGGAGCCGAGGCCGCTCATTACTTCGATCGCGGCAAACAGAATGCCGATCGATGTGCCGGTTAGCCCGGTCCCCTTGAGAAAGACGACATAAATCGAGCTCTGGACGCCATTGGTCGCAGTGCGGAGAAAGATGATGGCCATTGTCGTTGCCACCGCTGGGATCGCCATCAACGCGAAACAACGCAGGTAGTCCGGCAGCCGAGGAACGACGTCCCGCACGCGAAAGCTTGCCCTTTGGCGCGAGACCCTCCCGTCAACTTCTGAGATCACCGCCTCAGGGGCGCGCAAGAGTGCGATCGTCAATACCGCACCCCAGGCCACACCCAGCGTATAGGCGGGCCAGGCACCGCCCCAATCCCATGCCGTGCCGGCGATAATCGGCGCCAAGGTCGAGCCAAAGCGCGCAAAGAAGCTGAAGCGGCCGATATACTCGGCCTCGCCTTCGGCCAGCTGAGCGATCAAGGTCTGCGAGCCGGACCAGGCAAAGTTTAATGCCGCGCCATTGACGATCTGCAACAGCAGCAACGGCCAGAACCACGGCACCAGTGGAAAGATCGGCGCCAGCGCCATCGCCGCCCAGACGAAGAACAAGGTTACCCGGCGGGTTCCGAACCGGTCCATCAGAACGCCGACATGGATCGACAGGAACACCGCGAGCAATGAGCGCCCGCCGACCAGCATGCCGATCTCGCCCGCGCTCAGGCCGACCGCGAGGCCATAGAGCGGGATCAGAAACGTGTAGAATTGGGTGTAGCCCATCGCGAACAACCCGGCCACGTAGATTGAGGCCGGCGGGCGAGGTGGGCCTGCTGTCATCCCGGAGGGACCGATCCCATCTGTCCGCCTTCGGCCGGCTCCGGGTACCAGTCTTCCCGGCAGATCTCGTCGAGTGACCAGGGACAGGCCGAGGGCAACCGTGCCGCGGTTTCCGCCTCGTCATGGCGGATGAGCGCACGTGCAGCCCTCCGCCGACCCACCGTATAAAGGTTCTCGAGGCTTGCCTCAGCGTCACGACCCAGGGTCGCACTTAGCTTGTCGGAAAGCGTTTCGCGCGCCTCGTCGATCGTCTCCATCCAGCCAAGGCGAGGTTGCTCGGCCCGCGAATACGACAATTTGAGAAAGTGCTCGATGATGCGGCGGATCTGGCTGCGGACCGCATCGCGCTCGCTCTTACCCAAATCTTCGATCTCCTCGGCAACATGCCCGCGGTCGAAGCGATTGTCCGGTGCGGGCATGGAGCGCAGCACTTCGGCCTGGTATTGCGTCCAGGCGTAAAAATCGTCCTCGTAGCGCGGTCCGTCGGGCATCGTCATTGCCTCATCCTAGTCGCACGTCATGGCGCGGGCGGCCCCAGTCGGCGGCCGCGGCGGTTGCGCTCTCGACATCCTCTTCGAGCATCAGCCCCTGTTCGACGAGCTGCCGAGCGGCCGCCGCGATTGCGCTGACATAGGTGCCGGGATCGGGGTAGCGCTCGAGGATCGAGCGTCTCGGGTCGCCGGTCGCTCTCCGCTCCTCGGGTGTCTCCGGGAGGGAGATGTAACTGCCCGAGAATTCGTGCATCGCACCTTGACCAAAGCCGCGCGCCCGCAAATTCCAGCCGCAATAGGTGCCGAGCGGTGCTGCCACCATCGGCGCCCTGACACCGGCTCTGTCGTTGCCGTCCTCGTCGACTGCCGGCACCAGGACAGTGTATTGGCCGCCCGCTACGATATCCGGCGGCTCCTTCAGGATCCCGCCCTCCGCCTCCGGTCCGAAGTCCAGCAAAGGCAGCGCGCTCGGCGCACGCGGCGTGGCCACGCCGGGAATTTCCGGAAATTGCCGCCGCCATTCGTCGATTGTGACCAAGGTGCCGTCGGCACGGCTCGGAATCCGGCTTTCAGGGGGTGGCGACCCTGCGGTCGCCCAGCGGTCCATCGCATCGATCATCGCGCGAAACAGCATCGAGGTGGCAACGGTGTTGCGGTAATGCTGGCATACGCCACGCTCGGGCTTTTTGGGCAGAGGGTCGGCGAAATGTTGCGAGCTCGCCCACATGTAGATTCGCACGGTGTCGGGCTGCGGCAGATCGTTGCCACGCGTGTCGGTGTGCGCCAGCGACCCACGCCGCTGCCAGTACTCGGTCGCAGTCTGGGTGTGAATAACCAACGGGTCGGTCTCTGGGCGTTTCAAGATCGCGTCGCGCCGTCCGGTCAGGTGATCGGTTGTTTCGGCGTAGGAGAACGGGAAGGTGTCGGCCGGGTTGAAGTGGTCCTCGTATTGCTGTCCGCCAGAGACATCGGCGTTGGCGAAACGATGGTTGAGCCACATCCGGCCAGCCCCGGCGACATGCGGCAGGATGCCGTCGAACACTTTGCGCCCGGCCGTGTCGGCGTTGAACCCGCGGTAGATGAAGTCGCGCAGGCAGCGTCCCGTTTGCGAGCGGCCCCAGGCATAAGCTTTCTCGATTGTTCCGCCGCGTTCGCAAAGCGGGTTTACACGACCGGCGGCATCCTCCTTCGCATATCGCAGAAAGCTGATGAAATCCCGTACCGCGACATGGCCGAGCCCGAGCACCAGCGGGTCGCGGCCGGTGTAGACTAGTTCATAGATCCAGCCCGACTCGAACCCGTCCGGAATGTGGATGTGGCTGTCGGACGGCACGACCGCCTGGACGGCTCCCTGGTTGTCGAGGCCGGCACCGCCTTCGACCCGAGCGAAACACCAGCTTTCCGGCGGCACCGGTATCCGCTCGTCATAGGGATAGCGCCGCCGCGTCAGCCGCGCCTCGCGCGGGTCGAGCGACACCGTCGGATGGCTGCGCACGGTAACGCGGCCGCTCAGCGGGAAGACGGTGATACCGGGGCGGTCGGCGATATACTCGGTTCGAACGAGCCCGGTCACCGGCCCGTGGCGCTCACGCGCCACCGGCAAATCGAGCAGCAGCCGCCCGTTCCCCGGCAAGAGGTCGCCCTGCCAGGCGAGCCAAGCGACCGTATAGCCGCGGCGCAGCAGAAAGCCGTTCCCAGCATGCGCCAGGGTGCGAGGATCATTGGAGGCCGGAGCATCGTTAAAGAATTGCAGCATTCGCTTATTGCCGCGGTTGCCGTAGTCGAAAAAGAGACGCCGGCTGCCGCGCGCCGGATCGAGTGGCTTCAGGATTGAAAAATCGCCGGTGAAATGGACGAGCCCTTCGCCGTCGGTCGGTGCTTTGTCGAGATCGGTGACACTGCGTTGCGCGGCAGCGCCCGGGTCGACGGCAAAATGTGCTCGCCCAACAAGCCGCTCATAAGCTCCGACCGGGCCGAATTCGTGCCCATCGGCAAACGGACAGCGCTCGGCAACAGACAGCGCCACTCGGTTGGTCATCAAATGCGCCTCCAAAAGGGTAAATCCACCCGCTCAATCATCAGACCGAACTGAGCCCGGCCGATTTCTGTCGCCCCAATTTGCAATTACATCGCCTATTGCGGATTGGTACCCGCCGTTGAAGTTGCGTATGGCGCTTGGCCGCCCGCGCGGGCCGCATGAGATTCCCCTGCTAAAGCACGCGCGTGCGTCGCGCGCGCGAGGCCCGGAGGGATCAATAGCAAGTGATTGAAATTCATGGATTCTGCTTTCGAATGCAGGTGGAAGCAGGACAGATCAGGGAAAACGGCAACAACATCCGGCATGAATAACATTCCAATGGCGCAGCTTTGGGAAATCTGCGCATTTTATGTTCTCTTTTCGTTCTTGTCAAGGTCGCCGTCAAACTACCGCGGGTATGTCGGTCGGGGAAAGCTCAACGAGGGCTGGCCGCGACTTCAAGAATGGTCAGCGCCAGTGCCTGGGCACGCGGGACGATCGTATCGATTCGGCACCATTCCTCGTCGGTATGGGCGTTACCGCCGACCGGGCCGGTCCCGCACAGGGTGGGTGTGCCGAGTGCGGCGGTGAAGCCGCTGTC
>Ga0306924_10003862_pt1 | contig 14512 bp, 10 predicted proteins | sample sta12Can44000111_FD_203756 | JGI IMG/M metagenome (GOLD analysis project Ga0306924, IMG submission 203756) | Lab enrichment of tropical soil microbial communities from Luquillo Experimental Forest, Puerto Rico - statanox.12C.anox.44.000.111 (v2)... | ecosystem: Environmental > Terrestrial >... | reverse complement strand
CGACAGCTGGCGCTCGATCAGCGACTGGCTGCGCCGGGACAGGTTGATGAACATCGCGTTCAGGTTGCCGCGCAGCATGGCCTCGTCGGCCGCCAGCCGGACCGCCTCGCGGTGGACCTGGTCGAAGGCCCGCGCGACTTCCCCGATCTCGTCGGTGGAGGTGACCCCGATCGGCTCGATCTCGACGCCTTCGTCGGCACCCTCGCTCTGGCTCAGCCTGCGCACCATCTCGGGCAGCCGGTGGCCGGCCACGTCGAGCGCGTCGGAGCGGAGCTTGCGCAGCGGGCGGATCAGCGACCGGGCCACGATCGTCGAGACCAGGACCACCAGGACCAGCAGCAGCAACGTCACGAGGCTGGTGACCAGGAGCTGCGTGGTGGCGGTGGACCGCAACTCGTTGGCCCGGCTGGTGATGGCCGCGTCCAGCTGGTTGGCCACCTTCTGAGTGTCCGTAATGGTGAGCGTCATGTCCGCGTTCCAGTTTTCCGCGTTCAACTGGGTGCGGAGCGGGGTGCTCGCCTGGGTGGCGGCCATCTGCTCGGCCAGGATCTCGTTCGAGGCCGCGACGTCCACCTGGGCGCCGCTGACGGTGTTGCTGTAGTTCTGCTGCTCGGCCGTGTCGGTAGAGGCGTTGAAGTCGGCCAGGTCGGCGACCGCCTGCTCGTGGGCCTGCTGGAGGGTGGTGAGGTCTTCCGCGCGGAGCGTCCCCTGGGGCGAGACGATGGCGGCGTACAAGATGGCCCGCTGCACCGCCACCTGGTTCTCGTTCCGCAGCAGGGCGCCCAGCGTGGTGACGTTGCCCTGCAGGTCGGCGTCGTTGGCGCCGTTACCGATGGCGGCGCTGAACGTGTTCGCGGGCGAGATGAGGTTCCCGCTGTAGACCCGGACGATCTGCGACGCGGGGAACTGCGACTTGGTCACGCCGGTGCGGACGTTCGCCAGGTCGTTGATGCTCGCCCGGACCGCGTTGAGGTCCTGCACGGTGCCGGGCTCGTACCCGGCGCCCTCGGTGACGCCCGTGGAGTCGTTGAGGACGGCGTTGGCGGCGCTGTCCGTGGCGTTCTGCGCCTGCTTCAGCGGCGTCGCGTAGGGACCGTTGTTCGGCCGGGTGGCCGCGTACGCGGCGGACTCGTTGAGCTCGTCTTCCAGCGCCTGGCTGAACTTGACCACGTCGCTGTTGAGCTGCGCGAGGTGCTGGACCCGCCCGGTCGCCTGCCACTGGTTGACGTCCTGGTTGATGGTCAGCGCACCGAGCACCGCCGCGGTCAGCGTCGGGACCGCGATGACGGCGGCCAGCCGCCACCGGACGCGCCAGTTGACCAGGGCGAACCGCGACCGGGACGAGCCGGGCCGCTTCGGCTGCGGATGGGTGGCGCGGACTACGCTGGCCGGCGGCGGGGCGTCCGGCGGAGCCTCGGGGGACGCGGATGGCGCAGACGACGAAGATGCCTGGCTGCCGCCCTTGCCCCCCGGCGCGGCCTGGCGCCCGGGCGACGTCCACTGCGGCGACGACGGATTCGAGCGCGCCTCGGCGTCCTGCGCGGCGGACGCGGGCACGCCAGGGCCATCGCCCGCGACGGCGCCTCCCGCGAGCAGCCCTGATCCTCCCCCGTCGGCTTGCCCTCCGTTGACCGCCCCGGTCGCGCTAACTGCCTCACCGGGATTCGTACCCGATCGTCTACGCACTACGTTCGCACCTCGCATCGGCATACCTGGCCAGCACGCATGCAAAGCTGTGACGGCTGAAGCCGCTCAACATACGCACCCCTCGGGTCAACAGGGCGGCCGAGGCCACACTCTCGCGTTACAAAACGGGTAAGGACATATAATCATCTTCTGGGTGGCCGCCACGGCGCATTCGCCACTAAACCGGCGAGATCTTCGTCAGAAGGTTACCGCGCAGTCTCACCAGATCGGGACCGATCGCTACTTTGCGCTATTGGGTAACCAGGCGGTAACTCTCCGTATAGTATCCTCCTTCGGCCCCAGCGGGCGGGTGACCAGCGCAGGTGACGCGACGGACAGGCCGGGCCCAAGGGACACGATGGGCCGCGTTCGGTCCGGCTGCCCGGCCGCGACTAGGGCCCGCGGGGCCTTCCGCGCCGGGCGAAGTCCACGCAGGCTAACCACCGGCTAATCAACCCATAATGATGTTATTTACGCGTTGATTATTACCTCATTGGACTTACCCGCAATGGCGCTCCGGCTACCCAGAAGGACTACAGGCGACTAGCCACGCTAACCGAGCCCGAGTTCCCTGGCGATGAGAATCCGCTGCACCTCCGAGGTCCCCTCGCCGACCTCGAGTACCTTGGCGTCGCGGTAGAACCGGCCCACCGGGAACTCGTTCATGAAGCCGTAGCCGCCGAACACCTGAGTGGCCGCGCGCGCGTTGTCCATCGCGGCGTTCGAGGCGGTCAGCTTGGCGATCGCGGACTCCTTCTTTACCCGCTGCCCGGCCATCAGCCGGGCCGCGGCGTCGTACCAGGCCAGCCGGGCCGCGTGCACCCGCGCCTCCATGTCGGCCACGGTGAACTGGATCGCCTGGTGCTGGCCGATGGGGCGGCCGAACGCCTCGCGCTGCCCGGCGTACCTGACGCACTCGTCCACGCAGCCCTGGGCCAGGCCGGTGGCCAGCGCGGCGATCGCGATCCGGCCCTCGTCGAGGATCTGCAGGAACTGGGCGTAGCCACGGCCGCGCTCGCCGAGCAGGTTCTCCTCCGGTACCCGGCAGCCGTCGAAGGAGAGCTCGCGGGTGTCCGAGGCGCACCAGCCGACCTTGGAGTACTCCGGACCGGGGACGAATCCCGCCGTCCCGTTCGGGACTATGACCGACGAGATCTCCTTACGGCCGTCCTCGCTGCGTCCGGTGATGGCCAGCACGGTCACCAGCGACGTGATGGCGGTCCCCGAGTTGGTGATGAAGGCCTTGCTGCCGTCCACCACCCACTCCCCCTCCTCGAGCCGCGCGGTGGTGCGCATCCCGCCGGGGATGTCGGACCCGCCGCCGGGCTCGGTCAGGCCGAACGCGGCCAGCCGCTCCCCGGTGCACAGCTCGGGCAGCCACCGCTCGCGCTGCCGCGCGGTGCCGAACCGGTAGATGGGCATCGCGCCGAGCGAGACCGCCGCCTCCAGGGTGATCGCGACCGAGGAATCCACCCGGGCCAGTTCCTCCAGGGCCAGGCAGAGGGCGAAGTAGTCGCCTCCCATCCCGCCGTACTCCTCGGGGAACGGCAGCCCGAACAGGCCGAGCTTGCCCATCTTGGCCACGATGTCGTAGGGGAACTCGCCGCGTTCGTAGTAACCGCCGATGACCGGCGCGACCACGTCGCGGGCGAACTGGGCGACGGAGTCCCGCAGGTCCTGCTGCTCCGACGCGAGCTCGTAACTGACCATGACATCACCTTCGCACAGCCAGGATGGGTGAGTCGCATCTCCCGCTGCGAATCTGCCGCTCGCGGCGGTAGTCTAACGGGGGTTGACTACCCAGAACATGAGAGCGAGAACATGGCCAGCCTGAGCTGCCCCGATTGCGGCGTCAAGGTCCAGCCGGAGGATCTGATCTGCTTCCGGTGCGGCGCGAACCTGCCGCACCACCCAGGACCCGACGATGACGTGCTGACGCCGACCATCTCGCAGCGCTTCATCGCCGCCGGATCAGAGCCCGGCGCCTTCTGCCCCAACTGCGGCACCTCCGTCACCGACGCGGCCGACGTGGTCTGCGCCACCTGCGGAACCCCGCTGCCGACCGGCCGGCGCCGTCGCATCTCGCCGGTCGTCATGCGGATCACCTTCCCCACCGGCAACGTGGATATCCCGGCCGGGACGTCGGTGCTGCTCGGCAGGGACCCGGCCGAGTCGCTGGTGGCCGCCGCCTTCGCCCGCTTCGACAACGTGTCGCGCCGCCACGCCACGGTCCAGGTGGACGACGCCGGGCACGCCACGATCCGGGATGAGGGCTCCACCAACGGCACCTACGTCAACGACGACCGGGTGCTACCCGGCACGGAGGTCCGGCTGGTCGACGGGGACCGGGTACGGCTGGCCGCGGACGTGACCGGCAACGTGTCGCTGCCGCAGGGCGAGCCCGACCCCTCCGGGCTGAGCCGCAACGGCGTGCGCTGAGCCGTATCGCGGCTGAGCGGTTTGCGCTGGGCTCCGGGCCGTTAACGTGACCTGGCGCAGGGGCGAAGCGGAGGGTACCTCCCGGTTACGTATGATCGTCCTGGGGACACTTCCCGGTGATCGGTTGACGATTCGGGGGCTCGGCCGTGCCGCATCTGATGCTGCCGTGGCATTATGCGATGGCGGCCGCCTGCGGCCTGGTCATCGCGGCAGCGGTGATCCGGGCGGGCAGGCTGGCCGCGCGCTTTCCCCGGCACGCCGGCGCCTGGGCGCTGTGGGGCGGCGTGGCCTGGGAGAGCGCGCTGCTGTTCGGGCTGTACGGGCTGTGGCAGTTCGCCGGGTCGTTCACGGTGATGGGCACGTCCGGGGCGCTGCCCAGGGCGCGCTGGCTGTGGGACGCCGAGCGGGTGCTCTACCTGCCCAGCGAGACGGCCCTGCAGCGGCTCATCCTGTCCCATCCGATGCTGGTCCAGGCGTGCAACCTGTACTACGACATCCTGCACTTCCCGCTCCTGGGCGCCTGCCTGATCTGGCTATACGCCCGGCACCGGGCGGACTATCCGCGGATCAGGACGACCGTGGCCCTGTTCACCGGGATCAGCCTGCTCATTCAGCTCATCCCGGTGGCGCCGCCGCGGCTGCTGCCGTCGACCGGCATGGTCGACACCGCGGTGCAATACGGGCAGTCGGTGTACTCCTGGGCCGGCGGCTTCGACGCGGACGAGTTCTCGGCCATGCCCTCGGTGCACGCCGGGTGGGCGCTGATCGTGGCCATCGCGGTCATCACGGTGTCACGGAGCCGCTGGCGCTGGCTGGCCGCCGCCTACCCCGTGCTCACGCTGCTCGTTGTTGTGGTCACAGCCAATCACTTCTGGCTCGACGGAATTGTGGCTGGATTCCTGGTTGTCCTGGTACTGGTGGTGCAGCGGATAGCGCGTGGGCTACGTTCTGGTAAATCTTCCGAAGGACCCCAGATCAAGCCTGTGCGCGGGGATTTGTCCATGCGATCATGACGCCATGTCGGCCACTGAGAAAACCGTTTCCGCGACCGCTCCCGGGCTGCGTCGCGACGCAATTGGCCTGCGTGAGGTGCTGTTCCAGTCGATCACCGACATGGCACCCGGCGCCGCCATCGCGGCCTCGATCCCGGCCGGCGCCGCGCTGGCCGGCGGGTCGCTGCCGCTCTCGGTCGTCTTCGCCCTGGTGGCGTGCCTGCTCTGCGCCTGGTGCATCGGGCAGCTGGCCCGGGAGATGCCCGCCGCGGGATCGCTGGCCACCTACGCGGCCCGCGGCCTGCACCCCAGCCTGGGCTTCCTGGTCGCCTGGGCCTACGTCCTGGTCGGCTGGCTGATCCCGCCGCTGGTGCTGCTGCAGCTCGGGTTCACCACGGCGTCGACGCTCAACGCCGAGTTCCACGGCTACCCGGCCAACCTGTGGTGGCCCTGGTCGCTGGCGGGCGCGGTGATCATTCTCGCCGCGGGCTACTACGGCATCCGGGCCTCGGCCGGGCTCGGCACCATCCTCGGGGCGTTCGAGATCGCGGTGTTCCTGGTGCTGGCCGTGTTCCTGGTGGTGCACGCGGGCAGCCGCAACACGGCCCAGGTCTTCACCACGCACTACTCCCCCACCGGGCTGACCGGGGTGATCGGCGGGTCGGTGTTCACCTTGCTCGCGTTCGGCGGCTTCGAGGGCGCCGCGCCGCTGGCCGAGGAGGCCAGGAACCCGCGGCGCACCATCCAGCGCGCGGTGCTGCTGGCCACGCTGCTGATCGGCGCGCTCTACGTGTTCACCACCTACGCCGTCGACGTCGCCTACGGGCCGAACCGCTTCGCCAACTTCGCCACCGAGACCGGCAACGCGTCCTGGGAGGGGGTGGCCCGCTCGCTCTACGGGATCTTCTGGTTCTTCGTGTTCCTGGCGATCGTCAACTCCACCATCGCCAACGCCAACGCCGGCGTGAACGTCTCGAGCAGGACGGCGTACGCGATGGGCCGGATCGGGGCGTTCCCGCGCTTCCTCGCGATCGTCAGCCCGAGGCACCGGTCGCCGATCTACAGCATCCTCGTCGCGTTCGTCATCACCGTGGTGGTGACGCTGTGGCTCGGCCTGCAGTACACCCCGACCACGGCCTTCGCGATGGTGGGCACCGGCCTGGTGATCACGATCGTGGCGATCTACATCCTGATGAACGCCGCCTGCATCGGGTTCTTCGCCCGCCGCGGCACCGGGTTCAACTGGCTGTCGCACCTGGTCATCCCGCTGCTCGGCATCGCCGCGTTCGTGCCGGCCTGGCTGACCGCGGCGGGCATCAAGGTGTTCTCCTTCGTCACCCCGCTGTCCCCGCCGCTGTCCTACATGGGCCCGGGGGTGGCCGGCTTCATGGTCCTCGGCCTGCTCTACATGATCTACCTGTACCGGACGCACCCCAGCCGGGTCACCGACGTCGGCCTCGTCCACCTCGACATGCTCGAGGAAGATGCCGCGTGAGCGACCCGGGCAGGGCACGGTCGGGGTGGCACCGGCCGCCGAGTACCGGTCCTAGGGCTTACCGCCCCGCTCGCTGTCCAGCGCGGCCACCTGGGCCGGCGCGTACCGGCCGCCCGCGACCGCGCCGGCCGGCACGGCCGCCTCGATCGCCGCCAGGTCGTCCGCGCTGATCGTCAGGTCGAGCGCCTTCAGCGCCTCGGCCAGCCGGTCCCGGCGCTTGGTCCCGATCAGCGGGATGATGTCCTCGCCGCGCGAGGCCACCCAGGCGATGGCCAGCTGGGCGGCGGTGACCCCCCCACCCACCTCCCCTCCCCCCTTCCTTTCGGCCACGGCCTCGAGCGCGGCGAGCAGCTCGAGGTTCCGCGCGTGGTTCTGGCCGGCGAACCGGGGGAAGCGGGTGCGCGGGTCGTTCGGCGCCAGCCGGGCGGTGTCGCTGCTCAGCAGGCCGCGGGACAGGATGCCGTAGGCGGTGACGCCGATGCCGAGCTCCCGCACGGCGGGCAGGATCTCCGCCTCGATGCCCCGGCTCATCAGCGAGTACTCGATCTGCAGCGCGGCGATCGGGTACACCGCGTGCGCCCGGCGGACGGTGTCCGCCCCCACCTCGGACAGGCCGATGTGCCGGACAAATCCGGCCTGGATCATCTCGGCGATGGCCCCGACGGTGTCCTCGATCGGCACCTGCGGGTCCAGCCTGGCCGGCATGTACAGGTCGACGTAGTCGGTGCCGAGCCTGGTCAGCGTGTAGGCCAGCGAGCTCTTCGCCATGGCCGGGCTGGCGTCGTGCCCCACGAAGGCGCCCGAGGGGTCCCGCTGCCCGCCGAACTTCACCTGGATGAACACGCTGTCCCGCCGGACCCCGCGGCGCAGCGCGTCACGCAGCAGCAGCTCGTTGTGGCCCATGCCGTAGAAGTCGCCGGTGTCCAGCAGCGTGATCCCGGCGTCCAGGGCGGCGTGGATGGTGGCGATGCTCTCGGCGTCGTCGGCCTGGCCGTAGATCCCCGACATGCCCATCAGGCCGAGGCCCGCCCGGGACACCACGGGCCCGCCGCGCCCCAGCGTGGTCGTCTCCATGCGCTCGATCCTAGGGCGACCGCCCGCGTCCCTGTTACCAGTGCGCGTAGTGATGCAGGGGCGTATACGTGGTCCGTTCGGCCCCCTGAAGACTGGGGAAGAAACAGGCTTTGGGGAAGATCCGGTGCACCCCAGTACCCCGGATCTTCCCCAAAGCCCGAAACCTCCCCCAAAAAGTCGGGATCATCGATCCGGGAGCGAGTGGTGGGATCAGCGGGGTCGGTGTGGCTCTAGGCGGTCCGGCGAAGACGTCGGGCGCCGGCGTTCACCGGGGTCGCCAGTAGGGTCGGGGGGCGTGACGGCCATCGTTCTCGCCTCGGCCTCGCCTGCCAGGCTCGCGGTGCTCCGCGCCGCCGGACTCGAGCCGCAGGTCATGGTCAGCGGCGTGGACGAGACCGTGTTCTCAGCCACCACGCCCGCCGAACTGGCCGGGCAGCTGGCCCAGGCGAAGGCGGCCGCGGTCGCGGCCGGCCTGTCCGACGGACTGGTGATCGGCTGCGACTCGCTGCTCGACCTGGACGGGCGGGCGCTGGGCAAGCCCGCCTCGGCCGCCGAGGCGGCGGCCTGCTGGCGGGAGATGTCCGGCCGGACCGGGACCCTGGTCACCGGGCACTGCGTGATCAACGCGGCCACCGGTCAGCGGGCCGCGGGGGTGGCCGCGACCACCGTGCGGTTCGGTATGCCGTCCGAGCGGGAGATCGCCGCCTACGTCGCCTCCGGCGAGCCACTCGCGGTGGCCGGGGCGTTCACGCTGGACGGCCGGGGCGGCTGGTTCGTGGACGGAATCGACGGCGATCACGGCAACGTGCTGGGCATTTCGCTCCCGCTGCTGCGGCGGCTGCTGGCCGGCCTCGGGTTCGGCGTGACCGAGCTGTGGGCCTGACGGCCGGGGCGCACACTACCCTGTAAGGGGAGCGAGTGAACTGGCGCGAATGCCCTCAACCGGACCGGACGGATGCATGGAACCCGAACCCACCGTGCTGGACAGCCTGCGCAAGGCGGTCGAGGCGATGCCCGACGACGTGCCGCTCCGCCTGCACCTGGCGACGATGCTGCTGCAAGCCCGCCAGCGGGACGAGGCGATCAGGCAGCTCGGCGCCGTCCTGCAGCGCGACCCGGGCAACGCCCGCGCGCTCGGCCTGCTGCGCGATACCGGTCCCGGGCCGGCTGAGGCGGACGGCGAGCCGGCCGCCGATCACCCGGTCATTTCTGCCGAACGGGCCGGGTCGCCCGCCCCCGCGCCGGCCGCGGACGCGGACCCGGGTACGGCGCCGCACTACGACTGGTCGCAGGCCGAGGACGAGCTGCGCGACGTGCTGCCCGCGATGTTCGTCGGCGACGGAGAGGCGGCGGACTCGGCGTCGGCGGGCATCGACGAGGCGGACGCGTACGACGCCGAGCACGCCGGCCTCACGCTCGCCGACGTGGCCGGCATGACCGAGGTGAAGCAGCGCCTGGAGGCGGCCTTCCTGGCCCCGATGCGGAACCCGGAGCTGCGCCGGCTCTACGGCAAGTCGCTGCGCGGCGGGCTGCTGCTCTACGGGCCGCCCGGCTGCGGCAAGACGTTCATCGCCCGTGCGGTGGCGGGCGAGCTCGGCGCCCGGTTCATCGCGGTGTCGTTCGCCGACATCATCGACATGTTCGTCGGGCAGAGCGAGCGGAACATCCACGAGCTGTTCGAGATCGCCCGCCGTAACGCGCCGTGCGTGCTGTTCCTCGACGAGGTCGACGCGATCGGGCAGAAGCGCTCCCAGCTGCGGAACACCCCGATGCGCAGTGCGGTCAACCAGCTGCTCCTCGAGCTCGACGACATCTCGGGCAACAACGAGGGCGTGTTCCTGCTGGCGGCCACCAACCACCCGTGGGACGTGGACAGCGCGCTGCGCCGCCCCGGCCGGTTCGACCGGACCCTGCTCGTGCTCCCGCCGGACGCCGCCGCCCGCGAGGGGGTGTTCCGCTACCACCTGAAGGACCGCCCGGTGGCCGGCATCGACCTGGCCAGGCTGGCCCGGCAGACCGACGGGTACTCGGGCGCGGACATCGCGCACATCTGCGAGACGGCGGCCGAACGAGCGCTGATGGATTCGGTCAGGATCGGCGAGCCGCGGATGATCGGCCTTGGTGACCTCGAGGCCGCGATCGGCGAGGTCAAGCCGTCGCTGGGCGCCTGGTTCGACACCGCCCGCAACGTGGCGCTGTTCGCCAACGAGAACGGCAGCTACGACGACCTGGCCGCCTACCTGCGCAAGCGCCGGCTGATCTGAGCAGGCGCCAGTGATCGGGCTACTGTGATCGGGCTACTGTGATCGGGCTACTGTGATCGAGCTGCGGGAGGAGCTGGCGCGGGCTTCGGCGATGCTCGATGTCAGGCGGTTCGACGAGGCCTCGGCGTTGCTGGCCCGGGTGGTCTCGGCCGAACCTGAGAGCAGCCGGGCCTGGTGCCTGATGGCCCGCGCGCACCTGGGCGCGGAACGCTACACCGAGGCGATCAGCGCGGCCAACCAGGCGGTGTCCCTCGATCCGGCCGACGAGTGGCCGCACCGGCTGGCCAGCAACGCCCTGGTCCACCTGGGCAACTACCCGGACGCGCTGCGGGCGGCGTACGAGGCGTGTCGCCTCGCGCCCGGCTACTGGCAGACGCACGTGTGCGTGGCGCAGGCCGCGCTGGCCGGGCAGCGCCTCGACGTCGCGGCCGAGGCCGCGTCGCGGGCCCGCGCGCTGGCCCCGAACGAGCCCGACGTGCACTTCCTCTCCGGCAAGGTGAGCCTGGCCCGTGGTCAGCTGGCGGAGGCCCGCGAGCACCAGGAACGGGCGCTGGCGCTCGACCCGGCTCATAGCGGCGCGATGAACGAGCTCGGCCGGATCAGGCTCAGGCGGCACGACACGGCGGGCGCGATCCGGCACTTCATCAGCGCCGCCCGGGCCACCCCGGAGGAACGCATCTACAGCAGGAACATCGACGTGGTGCTGCTGCGCACCGTGTCCAGGACGATCTACGTGTTCACGCTGATCGCGCTGATCATGATCTGGATCCCCGCGGTCACCCACGTGGACCGGTTGCCGTTCGTGATCGCGCTCGGCATGGCGGCGGCGGTCACCGCGGCCTGCTTCGCCTGGATCGTGCTGCGGCTGCCGCGCGAGGCGCGGCGGCTGGTCCGCCGGACGCTGCGCGCCCCGCGGGTCACGGCGGCGCTGGCCCTGGCGGCGGGCGGGGTGGCGGTGGCGTTCGGCCTGGTCGCGTTCACCCCGGCGCCCGACCTGGCCCAGGTCCTGCCGGTCGCGGTGGTGATCACGGTGGCGGCGCGGCTGGCTGCGTTCGCCGCGCTGCGCGGGGCGGCGAGGAAGCACTGACCGCGGGCTCGTCCTCGCCGCGCCAGCGGACGGCCCGCACTGAGCGCATGGACAGCACGGTCGCGCTGCTCGCCAGCCCGTACACCGCCCCCACGGCGAACACCGCCGACGTCCCGATGGCGGCGGCCAGCGGCCCGTCGATCGCGTACCCGATCACCCCGACGCCGTAGGCGGGGAAGGTCGAAAGCGAGCTGACCCGGGCCAGCATCTCCGGCGGGACCTGCTGCTGCATGGTCGTGCTGAAGTAGGTGACGAACAGCGCCGAGCCCGCGCCGCAGGAGAAGGCGGCCGCGGCCACCCAGGGGGCGGACGCGTGCAGCGCCATCGGGATGTCCGGCAGCGCGTAGCAGAACGAGCCGATGGTCGCGACCACCATCGGCCGTGCGGGCCTGCGGCCGACGCAGGCCAGTCCGGCCACGATCGCGCCCGCCCCCTGCGCGGCCATGATCGCGCCCCAGACCGCGGCGCCGCCCAGGTAGGCGTGCCCCAGGACCGGGCCGAGCAGCATCCACGGGGCCCATGTGATCAGGTTGAAGAAGGCGAACTGCACGGTCACCACCCACAGCCATGTCCTGGACCTGAACTCCGCCCAGCCCTCGGTCATGTCGCGCCACAGGGACCGGCGTCCGGCGGCCGCCGTCCCGGCCGTGCCGCCGGGCATCGTCAGCAGGCTGAGCGCGAGCGCGCTCGCGGCATAGGACGCCGCGTCCGCGGCGACTACCACGGCCGGCCCGGCCAGGGCGACCAGGACCCCGCCGAGCGCGGGCCCGCCGATCCTGGTCGCCGAACGGGCCAGCCCGTACAGCGCGTTGGCGTTGCCGAGCTGATCCCGGGGGGAGATCTCCACGGTCAGCGCGTCCTGGGACGGATTGAAGAAGGCCTCGCCGGTGCCCACGAGCCAGGCCAGCAGGACAAACAGCCAGAGCGCGGGCCGGCCGGTGAACAGCGCCAGCGCGAGCGAGGCCTGTGCGCCGCAGCGGAGCAGGTCGGCGGTGAGCATCACCCGGCGGCGGCCCAGCCGGTCGGCGATCGCGCCGGCCAACGGCAGCGTCAGCACCTGGGATACGACGTTCGCGGCGAACACGAACCCCAGGCCGGTCGCGCTCCCCCCGTTGTCGAGCACGGCCCAGGCGATCGCCACGGTGGACATCGACGTCCCGAGCAGGGAGGTCACGTAGCCGGTGTAGAACCGGCGGAAGTTCGGCACCGCCAGCACCCCGGCCCGGCGCCGCAGCCGCTCTCGCCCCATGGCACGGGATCGTGACACCCGGCCGTCCAGCCGCACAAGCTCGAATGCTCAATAAAGTTGATAGAGACAGGATCAAGTTGATGCCACGGGAAGACGCGAACCGGCCGCAAGGCCCGGTACCGGCGTGGCGGGAGAAAATTTTCTCTGTGCACTAAGGATTAGTGAGTCAATGTGGCTCAATCCGGTCCCCCGCCGGGGGATCGGACGAGCGTTGGCGCCGCGGCGGCGGCCTGCCCGGCACTGGCGCCGACCTGACGGCCTGCCCGGCACTGGCGCCGACCTGACGGCCTGCCCGGCACTGGCGCCGACCTGACGGCCTGCCCAGCGCCCGGCGGGGTCGTTACGTGAGCGCGAAAACGCACTTCCGCCACTCCCGCACCGTCAGCGCTAGGTGCTTACGACGTGGATGCCACATCCACGTCGCATGAACAACGTGGCTGGGACATCCACGCCCTATGAGGCGGGCGGACCGGAGCGACGGGTGCTTATCACCAGTCACGGCAGCGCGTCGGGAGCGCAGGAACACCAGTGGCACCGGCCTCAGCCTGCGCCGGCCGCGCCGCGCACGATCAACTTAGGCCAAACCGTAGGCGGCGGGGCGCTGCGGCTGACCGAGGTGGCTCGGTTGGCGTACGGACGGCGCGGATTCTGTTTCACTAGGGAGATGAAGCCGCACGACCGGTCACGGCTGTCGTTCATGATCCGTTATGCCGTGGGTCACCCGGAGCGCATCGTGCCGCATGCCCGACGCCTGGCCCGCGATGGGGTGCTGCGGCTGAGGAACCGGGATCATGTGAGCTACTACCGCGCGGTGATGCGGTCGGACGCGGCCCGCAGCGGCGAGGGTGCGGTGGGCAGCCACACCCACGAATCCTGGCTCAAGGTCGGCCAGATGCAATTCGACTACCTCGTCTCGCACGGCCTCAAGCCGGGCATGCGGATGCTCGAGATCGGCTGCGGAAACCTGCGGGCGGGCCGCCTGTTCATCGAGCACCTGGACGCGGGTGACTACTACGGGATCGACATCTCCCCCGACATCCTGCTGGCCGCGCAGCGCACCCTGACCGAGGCGGGCCTGCAGCACAAGCTGCCGCATCTGACTCTGGTCCAGGACCTGAAGCTGGAGTTCCTTCCGGCCGGGTACTTCGACGTGGTGCACGCGCACAGCGTGTTCTCGCACTCCCCGATCGAGGTCATCGACGAGTGCCTGGCGCACATCGGCAGGGTCATCAAGCGGGGCGGCTTCTTCGACTTCACCTTCGACCGGACCGAGGGCGCGGAGCACCACGTGCTGCGCGAGGACTTCTACTACCGGACCGAGACCCTCCTGGCACTGGCCGGCCGGCACGGCCTGGCAGGCCAGTTCATGAAAGACTGGGAAGACCTCTCGCATCCGCAGTCCAAGCTTCGCATATCCCGCCTCGACGAGTTACGATATATCTCGATCGTGCTATCGGACGGAAGGAAGTTGTCATGGCGGCGACCGACGGGGGCGCAGGGGTGCCGGAGGAACAGAGGGCGTCAGCGGACCAGGCGCCGCCGGAAAGCACAGCCGGGGCGGGTGGCCTAGCCAGGGCGGACCGCGGAGGCGGGGCGGACAGCGGGGGCGGGGCGGACAGCGGGGGCGGGGCGGACAGCGGGGGCGGGGCGGTGGCCGAAGCCGGGGGCCCGGGCACGCGGGCTTCGGACCGAGAGCGGGATGCGGTGGTGCAGCGGGTGCAGGACGCGTTCGCCGAGGGACGCCTGGACGACGCCGAATTCGACGAGCGGACCAGGGCGGCGCTCACCGCCCGCACGCACGCGGACCTGGACGCCCTGCTCGCCGACCTGCCCGCGGCGCCGTCGGCACCGGGCCCGGCGCCCGCGGCGCCCGGTCCCGGCCGGTACGCGATCGCGCTGAAGAGCTCGGTCCGGCGGGCCGGGCGCTGGCGGGTGCCGGAACGCTACACGACCGTCGTCTACAAGGGCGGCGGCTGGCTCGACCTGCGCGCGGCCGAACTCAGCGGGCCGGTCACCACCTTCCTGGCGGTGGCCTACAAGTCCCGGGTGACGATCCTGGTGCCGCCGAACGTGCGGGTCGAGATGACCGGGCTCGGCGTCAGCCAGGACGCCTATGACGAGGATCCCGGGTACCGGCTGCCCGCGGACGCCCCGGTGATCCACGTGCGCGGCGTCGCCTACAAGGGCACGGTCGAGATCGCCACCCGCCCGCCCGAGCGCCCAGCC
>Ga0306924_10003861_pt1 | contig 14512 bp, 9 predicted proteins | sample sta12Can44000111_FD_203756 | JGI IMG/M metagenome (GOLD analysis project Ga0306924, IMG submission 203756) | Lab enrichment of tropical soil microbial communities from Luquillo Experimental Forest, Puerto Rico - statanox.12C.anox.44.000.111 (v2)... | ecosystem: Environmental > Terrestrial > Soil... | reverse complement strand
ATCGAACTGGAACGCGCAGGTCGTCGGCACGAGCCCCGAGTTCTTCGAGATCCGGCACTGGGCGATCGCGGCGGGGCGTCTGCTCGACGACGGCGACGTGGACGCCCTGGCCCAGGTCGTCGTGCTCGGGCGGACCACGGCGGACGAGCTGTTCGGCGCGGGCGTCGATCCCCTCGGCGAGCTGGTGCGCATCCGGAACGCGCCGTTCCTCGTGGTCGGGGTCCTCGACAGGAAGGGCAAGTCGGCGATGGGCCAGGACCAGGACGACACCGCGATCGTCCCGGCGACCACGTTCCAGGCGCGGATCCAGGGGCGCGTGTCGAGCTCGATCGGCGGCGTCGTCCTCGTGTCCGCGGTGTCCGCGGACGCGACCGCGAACGCCCAGGAGGAGATCGCGGCGCTCCTCCGCGAGCGCCATCACCTCGAGCCCGGCGCCGAGGACGACTTCTCGGTCGGCAACCTCTCGGAGGTCGCGGACTCGCAGCAGCAGAGCGCGCGCACGATCGCGCTCCTCCTCGCGAGCATCGCGGCGGTCTCGCTGCTGGTCGGCGGGATCGGCATCATGAACATCATGCTCGTGAGCGTCACCGAGCGGACGCGCGAGATCGGGCTGCGCGCGGCGGTCGGCGCGAGGCCGCTCGACATCCTCCTGCAGTTCCTCGCCGAGGCGGTGGCGCTCTGCGCCCTCGGCGGCGCCGCCGGCGTCGCCGCGGGCGTGGCGATCTCGGCCCAGCTCGCACGCTCCTTCGGCTGGGCCACGCGCGTCGATCCGACGACCGTGCTCCTGGCGTTCGGCTTCAGCGCCGCGGTCGGGCTCGCGTTCGGCCTCTACCCTGCCGTCCGCGCCTCGCGGCTCGATCCCATCGCGGCGCTCCGGTACGAGTGAGGGTCGCGGCGCTCCGCCTTCACGACGCCTGCCCGCCCCCCTGCGAGAGCGCACCGCCCGCGCGGCCGAGCCCGGCTCGACCGGGGGTCGACCAAGGTCGTCTTCCCCCGCGCCCGCGGATGGGTGATCCACGCTTCATGAGCCCCATGGCGATCGCCGTCCTCGCGTCGCTCGCCGTTGCGGCGGACGGGCAGGACACGGCCCGCGGCTGGCCTCGCGCGATCCCATTGGAGCAGGGAACGCTGACCGTCTACTCGCCCCAGCTCGACCAGCTCGAGGGCGTGACGCTCTCGGGGCGCAGCGCGGTGTCGTGGGAGGCGAAGGGGAGCGCGCCCGTGTTCGGCGTCTTCTGGTTCGACGCGCGGGTGCTCGTGAACAAGGAGCTCCGGACCGTCCGTGTCGAGGAGGTGAAGGTCACGAAGGTCCGCTTCCCGAACGCGAAGCCGGAGCAGGAGCAGCGGGTCGAGCGGGTGATCGAGGCGGAGGTCCCGAGGTGGGACCTCACGCCGTCGCTCGACGAGCTGCAGGCGGCGATCGCAGCGTCCGAGCGCGTGCAGAAGAGCGAGAAGGGGATCTCCGCGAAGCCGCCGAAGCTGGTGTTCTCCACGGAGCCCGCCGTGCTCCTCCTCTACGACGGCCCGCCCGCGGTCCGGCCGATCCCGGACGCTGGGCTCGAGCGCGTCGTGAACACGCCGCTCTTCGTCGTGAAGGATCCCTCGAGCGGCCGGTTCTACCTCGGGAGCGACACCCTCTGGTACGAGGCGACGGAGCCGAAGGGGCCCTGGACGCCGGTGGCCGACCCCACCCCGAAGGTGAAGGCGTTCTACGACAAGAACCCGCCGCCGAAGCCGCCCCCGCCGCAGACCGAGGCGGCGCCCGTGCCCGTCTCCGCGGAGCAGCAGGCGCAGTCGCCGGCCGCGGCCGGCGGGCCGCCGCCCCCCGCGAAGGAGCAGGCGCCGAACGCGACCCAGCAGCCCTCCCCGCCAGCGCAGGAGCCGGCCGCCGCGCAGCAGAAGCCGGAGGCGCCGCCGAAGATCATCGTCGCGACCGAGCCGACCGAGCTCATCGTCTTCGACGGCAAGCCGTCGTGGGTGCCCCTCGGCAGCGACGGGAAGCTGCTCTACGCGGACAACACCGACGGGAACGTGCTCATGTACGTGCCGACGAACGAGACGTTCGTCCTCGTCTCGGGGCGCTGGTACAAGGCGGCCTCGTTCTCCGGGCCCTGGACGGCGGTGCGTCCGGACCGGGTGCCCTCCGCGTTCAAGGAGATCCCGCCCGACTCCGCCGTCGCCGAGGTCCGCACGTTCGTCGCAGGCACGGACGAGGCGGACGACGCCCTCGCCGACGCGCAGATCCCGCAGACGACGGCCGTGAAGCGCGACCAGACACTCCAGGTCACCTACGACGGCGAGCCGAAGTTCAAGCAGATCGAGGGGACGGGCATGGCCCATGCGGTCAACACGCCCTTCTCGGTCATCCAGGACTCGGGCAAGTACTGGTGCTGCCATCAGGCAGTCTGGTACGTCGCGCCGTCGCCGAAGGGGCCCTGGACGGTCAGTGACAAGCGCCCGCCGTCCATCGACCAGGTCCCGCCGAGCTCGCCCGTCTACAACACGAAGTACGTCTACGTGTACCAGTCGACGCCGACCGTCGTGTACGTCGGCTACCTGCCCGGCTACGTGGGCGTCTACCCGTACTACGGGACCGTCGTCTACGGCACGGGCTACTACTACCCACCGTATATCGGCCCGACCGTCTGCTACCCATACCCGGCGACCTTCGGCGTCCACGTCTCGTACAACCCGTGGACGGGCTGGGGCGTCGGCGTGAGCTACGGGACGCCGTTCTTCTCGGTGGGCATCCACTTTGGCGGGTACGGCCGCTACTACGGTCCGGTCGGCTATCGCTATCCGCCTCGTCCGCCGTACGGCTATCGGCCGCCGCCTCCCGGGTATCGCCCGCCCTACTACGGCGGCGGCTACCCCGGATACCGGCCTCCGCCGCCGGGATACCGTCCACCTGCGGGCGGCTATCCCCCCGGGAATCGGCCACCGGCCGGCGGCGCCCCGCGGCCGACGCCTTACCCCGGCGCGGGCGGGCAGCCGCGCCCGTCGACACCGACCGCCGGAACGCTCCCCGCGCGCGACGCGAGCGCCGGGGCCAGGCCGTCGACCGGCAACATCTACGATCGGCCCGGCAACGCCGATCGGAACGCGCCTACGGCTCAGCCCGCCGACCGCCGCGCACCTGCCCCGTCGGCGCAGCCGAACAACGTGTACGGCGATCGGAACGGCAACGTGTATCGCCAGAACCAGGGCGGCGGCTGGGACCGAAACACCGACGGTGGATGGCAGCAAACCGGGGCATCGAGTCGAGGCAGCGCGCCGGCCGGGCTGAGCAGCGACGCCGCCGCGCGGAGCCGGAGCGGCGGCGGATATGGCGGTGGCGGCGGCGGGTACGGCGGCGGCGGCGGAGGGCGCGGGGGCGGCGGGCGGGGTGGCGGGAGGCGGTAGCGTCGGCCGTCCCGGGTCATCCGCCGGAGCCCCTCGGGAGGGCGAAGGCGATTCGCCGCTGGACGATCGTCCCATGGAGATGGGCGCGGCGCTCGGACGACGATGGCTCTCCGAGAGGAGGCGCCATGCTCTGGATCGAGCTCGCGGTCGTCCTGGCGATGATCTTCATCGGCGCGCGCGTCGGCGGTGCGGGCCTCGGGATGATGGGCGGCCTCGGCGTGGCGCTGCTGGCGTTCGTCTTCGGCGAGCGCCCCACGGAGCCGCCGATCGACGTGATGCTGATGATCGCGGCGGTCTGCACCGCGGCCGCGTGCCTCCAGGCGTCGGGCGGGATGGACTACCTGGTGCGGCTCGCGGAGAAGGCGCTCCGGAAGCACCCGCCCGCCGTCACGTTCGTGGCGCCGCTCGTCGCGTACCTGTTCACGCTCTTCGCGGGCACGGGCCACGTCGCCTACGCCATCCTGCCGGTGATCGCCGAGGTATCGCGGGACGCGGGCGTGCGGCCCGAGCGGCCGATGTCGATCTCGGTCATCGCATCGCAGCAGGCGATCACCGCGAGCCCCATCTCGGCGGCCACGGTGGCGCTCCTCGCGCTCCTCGCGCCGAAGGGCGTCACGCTCGTGAACATCCTCGCGGTCTGCATCCCCGCCACGCTGCTCGGCGTGCTCGCCGGCGCCCTGGTGGTGTTCAAGCGCGGCTTGGAGCTCGCCGACGATCCCGTCTACCGCCAGCGGCTCGCCTCCGGGGAGCTCCGGCCGCACGAGCCGAAGGAGGCGGCGGCCGCGGACGGCGGCGTCCCTGTCACGCCCGTCACGGCGAAGATCGCCGTGCTGCTGTTCCTCGCCGCCGCGGTGGCGATCGTGTTCCTGGGGTCGTTCCCGACCCTGCGCCCCTCGTGGACGATCGACGGCAAGGTCGTCCAGATGGGCATGGCCCACGCGATCGAGATGGTGATGCTCTCCGTCTCGGCGCTGATGGTGGTCTTCTGCAAGGCCGACGTCGAGGCCGTCTCGAAGGGGACGGTCTTCCGCGCCGGCATGCAGGCGGTGATCGCGATCTTCGGCATCGCCTGGCTCGGCGACACCTTCTTCCAGAGCCACCTCGCCGAGATCCAGCCGCCGCTCGAGCGGATCGTCCAGCACGTGCCCTGGCTCTTCGCGGTCGCGCTGTTCGTCATGTCGATCCTGCTCTACAGCCAGGCCGCGACTATCCGCGCGCTCGGACCGCTCGGGGTCGCGCTCGGGCTGCCCGCGTTCGGGATGGTCGGCGCTTTCCCCGCGGTGAACGGCTACTTCTTCGTCCCGAACTACCCGACCGTGGTCGCGGCCATCAACTTCGACCGGACCGGGACCACGCGCATCGGGAAGTACGTGCTGAACCACAGCTTCCAGCTGCCCGGCTTCGTCGCGACCCTCGTCGCCGTCGTGACCGGGCTCGTCCTCGGGAAGCTCCTCATGTAGCGCCGCGGGGTCGACCCCGTCGGAAAGGAGAGCACATGGCCTCGGCCCAGTTCCGGATGGAGCACGACTTCCTCGGCGATCGCGAGGTGCCCGCGGACGCCTACTACGGCGTGCAGACGCTGCGCGGCGCCGAGAACTTCCCAATCACCGGCTACCGGATCCACCCGGCGCTGATCCGGGCGATGGGGATCGTGAAGAAAGCGGCGGCGCTCGCGAACCGCGACACCGGCCACCTCGAGCCGAAGATCGCGGACGCGATCGCGGCGGCCGCGGACGACGTCATCGCCGGCAGGCTCGACGCCTGGTTCATCGTCGACCCGATCCAGGGCGGCGCCGGGACGTCGATCAACATGAACACCAACGAGGTGATCGCGAACCGCGCCCTCGAGCTGCTCGGGCAGCCGAAGGGCAGGTACGAGGTCGTGAGCCCGAACTCGCACGTGAACATGGCGCAGTCGACGAACGACGCGTTCCCGACCGGCGTCCACATCGCGACGCTCGACCTCGGCAAGAAGCTGCTCGAGGAGCTCCGACGTCTGCACGAGGCGTTCGCCGCCAAGGAGAAGGAGTTCGCCGGCGTCATCAAGATGGGCCGCACCCACCTCCAGGACGCGGTGCCGATCCGGCTCGGCCAGGAGTTCGGCGCGTACCGGCGCGTCATCGGGCGCGACATCGCCCGCCTCCAGGGCGTCGGCCGGACGCTCACCGAGGTGAACATGGGGGCGACCGCGGTCGGCACCGGCCTGAACGCCGACCCGGACTACATCACCGCGGTCGCGAGGTACCTCGCCGACTTCAGCGGCTGGCCGATCAAGACCGCCGAGGACCTCGTCGACGGGACGCAGAACACGGACGTGTACACGGAGGTCTCCGCGACGCTCAAGGTCTGCATGATGAACCTGTCGAAGATCGCGAACGACCTGCGGCTCATGGCATCCGGGCCGCGCTGCGGGCTCGGCGAGCTGAACCTCCCCGCGCGCCAGCCCGGCTCGTCGATCATGCCGGGCAAGGTCAACCCGGTCATGGCTGAGGTGGTGAACCAGGTCGCCTTCCAGGTCATCGGCAACGACAACACCGTGTGCCTCGCCTCCGAGGCCGGGCAGTTCGAGCTGAACGTGATGGAACCGGTGCTGTTCTTCAACCTGCTCCAGTCCATCAGCATCATGACCAACGCGTTCCGGGCGTTCCGCACGTTCTGCGTCGAGGGGATCACCGCGAACGTGGCGCGGATGAAGGCGTACGTGGACAACAGCGTCGGCGTCATCACGGCGATCAACCCGCACGTCGGGTACGAGACCGCGGCCCGGATCGCGCGCGAGGCGAACCTGACCGGGAAGCCGGTCCGCGAGCTCGTGCTGCGCGACGGGATGCTCACGAAGGAGCAGCTCGACGCGATCCTCGATCCGTTCGAGATGACGTCGCCGGGCATCGCCGGCGCGAAGCCGCCGCGCCAGGAGCACGTCTGGAAGGCGGAGGACGAGGACCCGAGGCACTGACGGACGGAGGAGGGGCCATGAGCTCGAAGCGGATGCGGGCGTTCCAGGCGCTGGCGGCGATCCTCGCGGTCGCGCTCGCGGCGCCGGCCGCGGCGCAGCAGGCCGCCCAGGCGACGGCCGGACAGAAGCCCGCCGCGGCGAAACCGAAGGTCGTGATCCTCGCGACGGGCGGGACCATCGCCGGCGCGCAGCCGAAGCCGGGGGACGTCGGCTACAAGGCCGGGGCCTACCCGGTGAGCGCGCTCATCCAGGCGGTGCCGGGACTCGAAACCATCGCCCAGATCTCGGGCGAGCAGATCGCGAGCATCGGCAGCCAGGACATGACCGACGCGGTCTGGATCAAGCTCGCCCGCCGGGTCAACGAGGTGCTCGCCGATCCGGCCGTGGCCGGCGTCGTCATCACCCACGGCACCGACACGATGGAGGAGACCGGCTACTTCCTGAACCTCGTCACGAAGAGCGACAAGCCCGTCGTGCTCGTCGGCTCGATGCGCCCCGCGACCGCGGTGAGCGCGGACGGCCCGATGAACCTCTTCAACGCCACGGCCGTGGCGATCGACCCGAACGCGCGCGGCCGCGGGGTGATGGTCGTCCTGAACGACGTGATCCACTACGCGCGCGAGACGACGAAGACGAACACGACGTCGCTCCAGACGTTCGACTCCCCCAACCGCGGCCCCGCCGGCTTCGTCCTGTTCGGCAAGCCCCGCTGGTTCTCGACGCCCTCGTGGAAGCACACGACCGGCAGCGAGTTCGCCGGGAAGATCCCGGACACGCTCCCGCGCGTGGACATCGTCTACGCGTACGCCAACGTCGGCGCGGAGCAGGTTCAGGCCCTGACGGCGGCCGGCGCGAAGGGGCTCGTCCTCGCCGGCGTCGGCGACGGGAACGGCACCCAGGCGCTCATCGACGCGCTCTCCGCGGCGTCGAAGAAGGGCGTGGTCGTGGTTCGCAGCTCGCGCACGAACTCCGGCGCCGTCGCGCGGAACGTCGAGCTCGACGACGACAAGCTCGGGTTCGTCGCGGCCCAGGAGCTGAACCCGCAGAAGGCGCGGGTGCTGCTCCAGCTCGCGCTCACGAAGACGAGCGACTGCGCGCGGGTCCAGAAGATGTTCGAGGAGTACTGAAGCGAGGGGGAGTCATGACGAGGAGGACCGCCGCGGCCTCCTCGTCATGACCCCTGACCGGTCAGACCGGCGAGGATCGGACACCTAGCGCGCGACGAGGAGGAGCCAGGGCGTCCCCACGACGAGGAAGACGATCATGCAGAACCCCGTCGTGAGCGCGCCGAGCCGGTACAGCTCGCGCTGCGTGAGGTAGCCGCTCCCGACGAAGATGACGTTCTGCGTCCCGCCCTGGGGAGTGATCGTCGAGAAGTAGCTGCTCGCGAAGAGGAGCGTGAAGGCCATGAGAGCGGGCGGCACGCCCGATCGCACGCCCACCTCGGTGAAGACGCCGAACAGGGCGAGCACCTGCGCCGACTGGCTGACGAACAGGTAGTGCATGAGGACGTAGAGTGCGGTCAGGGCGACGAACGCGATCGGCCAGGCGAGGCCGGCCAGCGCCCGCCCGAGCCGCTCCCCGACGTAGCCCATGAAGCCGAGCTCGTTGAGCTGGGCGCTCATCGCGAGCAGCAGCGCGAGCCACAGGAACGTCACGAGCGTGCCGCCCTCGCGCTGGACATCCTCGATCGTGAGGACGCGCGCGGCGAGGAGCCCGCCCAGGCCGGCGAACGCCACCGCGGTCCCGTCGAGCCCGAGCGCGGGTCCCGCCACCCAGCCCGTCACCATGAGGAGAAACGCGCCCGCGACCCACTTCTCGTCGCGGCCGAGCGGCCCGAGCGCCCGGAGCGCCTTCCTGGCGGCCACGAGCGCGTCCGGCGTCGCCTTCAGGTCGGGTGGGTACAGGCGGGACAGGACGAGCGGCAGCGCGACGATGGCCGTCAGCGCCGGGACGCAGGCGGCGACGAGCCAGGATCCGAACGAGATGCGGACCCCGAGGCGCTCGGCGATCCCGGCGCCGATCGGGTTCGCCGAGGTCGCGGTCAGCCACAGCGCGGACGAGACGCTGAGGCTCGCCATCCCGCAGAACATGAGGTAGCCGCCGGTCCGCCGTCTCGCCGGGTCGTCCGGCTTCGATCCCAGGCCCTCCGCGAGCGAGAGCACGATCGGGAACAGGACCCCGCCGCGGGCGGTGTTGCTCGGGAACGCCGGCGCGATGAGCGCGTCGGTGAAGAAGATGCTGTACGCCAGCCCCAGCGTCGATCGGCCGAACGCGCTCACGACGAGCAGCGCGAGGCGCTTGCCGAGCCCCGACTTCACGACGCTGCGCGCCACGATGAACGCGACGATGACCAGGAGGACGCTCCCGTTGCTGAACCCCGAGAACGCCTTGGCCGGCGTCAGCGTCCCGGTGAGGACCGCGGCCGCGCCGGCCAGGACCGCGGCCGTCAGGAGCGGCAGGGCGTCGGCGATCACGGACGCGATCGCGGCGGCGAAGATCGCGAAGAGATGCCACGACTGCGGGGTCAGGCCCGCCGGGACCGGCACCGCCCAGATCGCCGACGCGACGACGAACGGCACCGCCGTGCGGACGCGCACGCCGGGGACCGGGGACGGCGCGCGAGACGGCAGCTTCCCGGCCGGTGCGCTCATGGGCGTCCCTCCCTCGCTCCGGAGCTCGCTGCGATGCGCGCGCGGCCTCGCAGCCCCTCCGCCCGCCCCTGCACGCGCCCCTCGCCCGCCTCGACCACGTAGCGCCAGTCGAATCGGTACTCGCCGCCGATGCCGGTCCAGCGTCCCGTCCCGCCCGTGATGGTGCCGAGCACCCCGCGGCCGCTCGCGACCGGGTCTCCGCGCAGCTCGCTGAAGATCTGATCGCCGCGCTCGTCCGTCCAGACGGCGCGGCCCAGCATGCCCGTCGCCTCGTCGCTGAACGCGATGGCCCGCGCCTGGAAGCCCACGCCGAGGCCGCGGTCGCCGGTGAGCAGCATCGACCCGGACACGCTCAGCACGCTCGCCCGGCGCGCCGGGCCGAGCTCGAGCGTGTGGCGCTCGCCCGTCGCGGACCAGGCCCCCTCGAACGTTCGCCACACCCCCGCGGGCGGCGCGCTCTCGCCGCCGGACGGACGGCACCCGCCCGCGAGCGGAGCGAGGCTCAGGGCGATCGCGGACCCCGTGGCGAGCAGCGCCTTCAGCCCCCTCATGGCGATGGCCCTCGCGGATGGACGAGCTGGGCGGACACCTGCGTGAAGCGCGACGCGTTCATCCGTTACCAGAGAGGCACCCGCGCCGACATCGGACCTAGGGCGCACGTGCGTCATCGTCGTCGGAGCGGGATCAGAACGCCTCGCCAGCCCCGAAGTAGAAGCAGACGGAGTCGACGCCGCCGGCGAGATCGATGCGCAGGTTGGTGCGCGACTGCTTGATCAGCATGATCCGCAGCCCGACGCCCCCCGCGGGCTTGACGTTGGCGAAGAGGCTCTCGCCGGACTGGGAGTAGCCGTACTGCGGGAGGCTCACCGACGGGCGAGAGAAGGTGGACGCGTTCACGAAGACGGTCCCGCCCCAGAGCCCGTCCTCGGAGATCCGGAACCGCAGCTCCGCCTCCGCGTAGAGCTCCGACGTCCCGCGGAAGCGGCCCTGGACGTAGCCACGGCCGGACGTGCTCGTGGCGTCCCATCCGATGGCGGGCAGCGCGAGGTAAGGAGTTACGCCGCCGATCGGTCCGGCTCCGTATATCCACAGCGCAAGCACGTTGCGGGGGACGTTGTCCGAGAGCCCGATATACAGTCGACCCTCACCGGCCACCCGCGAGCTCTCCTTCGTGGATCCGAGCCAGGTCGGACGATGGCTGAGGCCCACGTGTGCCAAGTGGCCGCGGTACGGCGCGATCGTCGAGTCGCGTGAGTCGGAGACCGCCTCGAGCGCGAACCCCGACGTCGTGTAGGCCGCGGGATCGAACCCGTTGAGGACGCTGTACGCGTAGTGGCTCGTCACGACCGGCGGCGTGGCCGAGAGGTTGAGGTCCTTGTCGACAATGGCGTAGTAGCGATCGAGCCGATACCCGATGCCGAGATAGAAGCTCTGAAAGACGCGGCGGAGCACGGACTGGTGGAGCCGCAGCAGGTTGAAGCTCATCGGCTGGGCGCCCGGCAGCGCGGCGAGGTTGCCGAACCCGTCGACGCTGACGCCGGTGGCGAGCGGCGTCGTCCCGGTTCCGAGACCGAAGGTGTCCTGGTTGAAGACGAGGAAGCGAAAGTCGCTCAGGAGCTCGAACTCGTTCCGGGGCGTCAGCGCCGTCGCGGCGAGCGTCGCGATGAACTGGCTCTTCGAGGTGACGAGGACCGTGCTCGTCGCGTTCGAGATAGTCGTGTCCTTGGGATCCCCGAGGACGATGCCGAGCTGTCCGGCCAGCCCGAGGAGGACACCCGACGATGGCGAGTAGCCGACCACCGGGACGGCCGCGAGGAAGGGCTCGAACGCTCGCGCCCTGGGAGACTCGGCGTGGCCCATCCCGATCATGCTGAGCAGATCGCGGCGGTCGACGTACTCGGCGCATCGTCCCGCCTCGCAGACGTGGCCGCGGCCGAGGCGCTGGACGCAGGCGCGTTCCGTGTCGCAGGGCACGTCGTGCGTGGGCGGCGGATCGTCGCCTGTGACGGCGCCGCTCTCTCCGGCCGCGCTCTCCGCGGGCGCGCTGGCCACGACGAGGGCGAGCGCGAGAAGGGACGCGGCCCGGCACATTCCGGGCCGGAACTATACACGCCTCGCCCGCGCGGCCGCGGTCGCTGTTGTGGTGCGGCTCGCCATCCTTGCGGGGACACGGCGGACCCTCAGAACGCCTCGGCGAAGTCGAAGTAGATCCCGTGCTGCCCGTTCTTGCCCCAGGCGAAGTCGACGCAGAGGTTGGAGTGCGTGGCCTTCACCGCGAGGATGCGCGCCCCCACCACCACGGCCGGCCACCAGTACTGAAAGTGCGGGGTGTTCGGGAGGGACCCGCTCGCGCTCGGCTGGGAGACGGAGTGGACGTTGACCCCGACGACGCCGCCGACCCACTGCCAGATGACGAACCGCAGCTCCGCCTCGCCGTAGAGCAGCGACTTTCCGATGTGCCGGCCCTCGATGTACCCGCGGCCGGATCTCGCGTCCGGATCGCCGCCGATGGAGGGCAGCGAGAGGTACGGGACCTGCTCGAAGTCGAACCAGGCGTAGGACCAGAGCCCGAGCACGAGGCGCCGGGCCAGCTGGCGATAGCCGCGGAGGTCGAGGTAGGCGCTCTGCCAGGTGGTGTCGCTCCCGAGCCACCTCGGCGTGTACGAGTAGCTCAGGTTGGCGTAGAGACCGCGCGTCGCGAACACCAGGCTGTCGCGGCTGTCGTACAGCACGTTGAGCACGAGCTGCGAGTTGAGGGTGGTGGACCCGGTTCCGTAGGGATAGTCCTGGAACTCGGTCACCTGGCCCGTCCCCGCGGCCCGGTCCTTCACGTTGTAGAAGTAGTCCAGCGCGTAGCCGGCGCCGAGGTAGAAGTTCGTGGCGATCCGCCGGTTCGCGGTCTCGTAGAAGCGCAACAGCTGGTAGTCGATCGTGGTCTTGGCCGACTCCGGCGTGTTCCCGCCGATCCCCCAGGTCGGGCTCGGGAACTTGGACCAGCGCCAGAGGCCGACCAGGTTCCAGTCGCCGCCGGGCAGGTTGATGTTCGTGCGGAGCTGGGCCCAGTACTGGCTCTGGGTCGTCGCCTGCGCGCTCCCCGAGAACGTCGAGATGCGGGTCGTCGCGATGTCCCCGCGCTGGCGGGTCCCGGCCAGCCCCACGCCGAAGCTCGTCCCGACGACCGGGCTCGCCTGGATGATCGGCGCCCACGTGATCCTCCGCTCCCCCGGCCCCGCCTCCTCGGCCGCCGGCTTCTCCTTCCCCAGCTTCTCCCGGAGCCACTCGGGCAGGTCCAGCGTCACGCCGAGGCGCGCGGCGGAGAGGTCGGTGCCGGTCGACTCCGTCCGCGTCGGCCCGCCCTCGCCGGAGCGCCCTCCTCCCGAGGTCGGAAGGGTCACCGAGGGGACGTACCAGGGCGGCGGCCGCTGCTCGGATCCGCTCTCGCCTTCGGGGCGCGCGGTCGCGGGGATCACCCCGAGCAGCGCCGCGACCGCGACGAGGGGCCGCGCCGATCTCGCCGGTGTGGAACAGGCGCGCATCGCCGCCCCACCCGATCACCATCCCTGCAAGAGCGTGTAATAGGCCGACCAGACGGTCGCTTCCTGCGAGATGGCCGGCGCGAAGGGATAGCTCGCGTGGCGCCGCGCCCAGTCCACCGCTCCGCTCACCGCGTGCGGACCGTGGACGCGGACCGTGAGCTGGGTCTTCGCGAACGACAGGTCCTCGGACGACCCCGTCGCGTAGGCGCCCGAGATCCAGTACTCGCGGAACGCGACATTCAGCGTGGCGCGATCCGCGAAGTGCCCCCGGAGCTCGAGCAGCCCCTCCGCGCCCGGGCCGTAGTGATAGTCGCGGGTGAAGAGCTTCTCCATCGACCCGCCTCCGCCCCACGGCAGGAGCGCGGCGAGCGCGGTCCCGTGGAGCTCGAACCAGCCCCAGCGGTTCATGAGGCTGACGCCCGGCCCGACGCCCACGCCGGTCGCCTTGAACACCGGCACACCGATGGCGTCGTACGCGCCGAAGAGTCCCCACAGGCCGCCGAAGCCCTCCCCGCGGCCGATCGTGTCGCCGACGACGAGGCCGCGGATCAGGAGGCTCGCGCTCGGCTCCGCCTTGTCGGTGAAGGCGATCGCGAAGTTGAAGTCGAAGTGGTCGAGCGGCTGGCGCAGGCGCAGGTCGGGCGTGCCGGGGACGCCGTACAGGAGGTGCGCCCCGACGCTGCCCCACGGCCCGACCACCATGTCGGTCGCGCCGGTGCGCCGGTCCGCGGCGGAGCCGCCGATCACCGCGCCGAGGTGGAACTGGCCCATCCACGAGGGCGGCAGCAGCATCTCCCCGCGGTACGTGTCGCCCGTGGCCCAGCGGTTGACCCCGGCCACCGGCGCGATGAGGAACGCGGCCGCCTCGCGCCAGCCGCCGGGCTTCGCGCCGCCGGAGTCGAGGATGAGCCGGTTCATCCGGTACAGCACCTCGCCGAGCAACGCGCCCCCGATCGGCGTCGTGATCTGGTCATTGACGGCAGGTGACTGCGTCTCCATGAACTGTTCCCAGATCCACGACCCGAGGAACGCGGCGACGAACGACTCGTAGAAGCCGTGGCCGGTGGAGCGCGCCGCCGTGTAGAAGGCCGCGCCCTCGTACGGGTGCCCGAACTGGTTCACCCAGTACGGGTCGGTGTCGACGATCCAGCCCTTGTTGAAGTTCTGGCGGATGGTGTCGAACCCGATCTTCGAGAAGTCGTTGCCGGCCCAGTAGCTGACGAACCACATGCCGAGGTTGATGGCGACCACCTCGCCCACCGCCAGCCAGGTGTTCTTCCGGGGCGGGAACGCAAACGACTGGAAGGCCGGATCGGCGAAGGGCGGGGAGAGGCGGTACCAGACGGCCCCGCCGTGATCGGCGATGGCGCCGAAGGGCGGCTGGAGCGTCAGGGGCGGCGCGCTCGCGGCGACCGCAGCGGCCGGCGGTGGGGCTTCGGCGGGCGGGCCCTGGGCGGCGGCGATCCGCGGAGCCAGCGCGAGCAGCGCGACGGTCGCGACCATGCGCGCGCGGCATGGCAGGCCGGGGATCATCCGAGCGGGTCCGGCTGGCCGTCGCGGTTGTCGTCCATGTAGCCGTCGATCGACCCCTCGACGTTGCCCTCGATGGCCGCGTGCACCGCCGGGTCGGCGCTGCCCGGATCCAGGGCCGCGCCGTCCTGCCCGACGAACCAGAGGTTCGGCGCGATGTTGATCGTGGTGTTGTTGTGGTTCAGCCCGTTCCGGAAGGTCGCGGGACGGATCAGCACCTTCTCCATGGACGACTCGAGGACGAACGGCCCGCCCGAGGGCGTGCGCCCGTGGATGACGAACGTGTGGCCGAGCAGCGGCGCGAGGGCCGGGCTCGCGTCGACCTCCGCCTGCGTGACCGGGCGCAGATCGAGGTCGAGCTCGTAGAACGACCTCCAGACGACGTGCGAGGCCGGGACGATCTCCGTCATCGCGCCCGGGTCGAGCTGCGCCCC
>Ga0306924_10003860_pt1 | contig 14512 bp, 18 predicted proteins | sample sta12Can44000111_FD_203756 | JGI IMG/M metagenome (GOLD analysis project Ga0306924, IMG submission 203756) | Lab enrichment of tropical soil microbial communities from Luquillo Experimental Forest, Puerto Rico - statanox.12C.anox.44.000.111 (v2)... | ecosystem: Environmental > Terrestrial >... | reverse complement strand
GACCGCCGAAGGCAAGGTCATTCACTTCAGGAACCAGGAAAGCATTGCCTGGACCAAAGACTAGGCTCCAGAATAACGCAAATACTCCTCGTGCCTGAGTGTTTGTGAATATCCGCACTGCACCCCTCGGACGCTGTGAGGGCGCGGGAGCCGGCCAAGTCGATTGATGTGGAAAGCACATCAAGGAGCCAAATGCCCCGCGGCTCGATTTCCCTGTAGTGGCCGAACGGAAAGTCCTGTTCCCGAGGAAGGCAAGTGAGGCTTCAGATGTCCCATCGAGCCGTGAATGGGAATTTGGCTCTTCACGCCGATGAAAGTGTTGCCTTCGAAGCTGTCGGGCGTGGCGGAAGGAGGGGCCATTAGGTTTTGGAAACGTGGACCTCGAACCGAGAAAGACCAGACCGGTTAGATATGCCCACGCGTCGATTCCGTTCAAGAAACGCATACAGCGGGTAGAAAAAGTTCCAATCTTCCGACACAAGGGCTAGCACGCACGTAGTGACTCACGCAGATGGCTTTGTGGCGAGCTTTTGCCATGAGCGATTCCTAAAATAGACGTGGAACAGAACCATCGCAGGAATCAGATTAACCCCTCCAGGGAGACGAGTTGTGGTGGTACCCGATCATCACGAGCGCACGGGCAGTTCGCGAATGGGACCGGCGCGGGGACAAGCGTTTCACTGGGGTTCAGTCTCCGGGCGTTGAGGAACTCCGTCGATAGTACACAGGTGCACCCGCCTGGTACCTAAAGGACTGGTGGTTTTCGGGGAGAAAAATACTGCCGGCCTTCTGTCAGCGGAAGCAGGCACCGGTGGCGCGATTACCCCTGTCCTAAAGTGCAGTTAGTATTTGAGGTGTGGTCTCGGCACAAATCGCTGCCTTCGCGCCTCCCGAGACTTATGCTGGTTGCTAGCCTACGAATTCTTTCGCGAGGTACAAAATGCGAAGCCTTGTAATCCTGTCCGCTGCCTTGCTGTCCGTCGGCGCTCTTGCCGCTGGGCAGGGCCCGCAGCCAAAGCCTGTTGCCAAAAAGAGTTCTGCCTCCGCGACAAAAGCGGCAAGCCCAGCGAAGCCAGTAGACCAATCCCCGAGGCCTATTTATGCCGAGCTAACCATTACAGAGTTGATCGGAGAGGACGCCAATCGCTGGTCCGACAAAATGGACACCCGTGCTGCCATAAGTGGGTTCGTCACGCAGGTAGCAAAAGGCGACGACGGGGACACAGAAATTCGAATCTGCGAAAACCCCAAGATAGATGGCATGGATCGTGCCCATTGCATCGTGGCAAAGTGCATACCCAAGCTTCCCTGCGATGTGCCGCGACTAGGCAAGCCCATCACCGTGAAAGGCATCACCCAATACGACGCAAAGGTCGGCACTCACTGGTGGGAGATTCATCCCGTCGAAGAGATAGAAAAATAGTGCTTTGTGCAGCTACGACTCCCTGGCTCTTCTCCTTTGCGTCCGTCGAGCTTCGATGCTGCGTCTGGCGAGAGCGGGTTCGTTAGGCGTTCCTCTAAGCCTGGTTTGGCGGATGATTAAATTTAAACGGGGGCAGCAATGCTTCGTTGGTAGGACGCGGCATTTCTACCCGGAAGACCGTGCCGGCCGGATTTACACCGTGCAGTATCTTTGTGATGCATTAAGAATCAAAAAGAAGTAGACTTCTGTGTAACGAGTCCGCGCGATCCTCGCAGCCCGAGCTCGGAGGCTGCCAGGGGGTAGTTCTATGGCGCGCTTCCTTCGCGGTTTTATCCTCAGGAACTCTTTTCTTACTGTCTGTGTGCTGTCTTCGGCCTCGGTTCAGACGCCTTTGGCGCTAGCACAACATGGTGGTGGTGGCGGCCACATGGGTGGTGGTGGCGGCCACATGGGCGGTGGTGGCGGCCACATGGGCGGCGGTGGCGGCCACTTCAGCAGTGGGGGACACGGGGCCTCGCCTCGTGGATTTGCTCCGCGAACCGCGCCTACAACGATCCGGCGTCCTCGGGGTTCGCCGCCTCCGGTAGGAGCGGGCATCCGCAACCCCCGCTTTCAACAGCGCCCGCCTCGCGTCGTTCATCGGCGCGTGTTCTTTGGCCCGCGCTTTCGCAGGTTTCGGCATGGATTCAACTCTTTTTGGTGGCCGATTTGGTGGTGTCCCTCCACTTGGGGCTGGGGCTGGGGATTCAACTGCTACACCTGGCCTTCCTTCTGGTATGGGTCTGGTTTTGGAACCGATCCACCTAACGACGACCCGGGAGCTCGAAGCATTCCATCGTACGCCTATCCTGGCTACCGCTCTGACGAGGATCGGCGCGACCTAACGGAGTTGTATCTGAAAGACGGCACGGTGTATGACGTGACCGATTACTGGCTCGAAGACGGCAAGATTCATTTCAGGACACGGGAGGGGTCCGTCGAGCGGGTGCTTGACGTCGATGAGTTGGATCTACAGACAACCGTCGACGTGAATACGCGGCGGGGATTCCGATTCGTGCTGCGCAACGAACCCGCGGAATAGTCAAGTAAAGGCCATTACGAATTTGCCCGTTAAGCCGGTCCTTCTCAAACTGAAACGAGCAAAAAAAGCTTGGACTCGGGTGTCGTCCCAAATCAACACACCGGAATGCATGAACACGACCGTTCCGACCCCGCTCACTACGTATGTGGTCGGAAAGACCGCGGCAGAAGCTCTGGAGGCGGCTGTCGGTAGTAGAATCAACAACTCCTGAGATTGGCAATCTTCTCGTCTTCATTATTCCGGGCGTTCGGGATCCTTATCCTTTCATCATCTCTTTTGTCCTTCGACTCCTTGTTCATGATGAGGTATACGCAGAACGCCGTGGTACGACCCAATTGCGTCAGTGTAGAAACCCGTGACCTCGCGGCCCGGATTGATACTTTGAGGAAGCGTGCCATCGCCGAAGGAGGGCCATCCGAGCCCAGAGTTTCAATGATCTGCACGGCGCGATAGATCCCGCAAATGACAAGGACCGGGCGCTCGATTTTACAGGTCACCTCTTCCTTTTTGGAAGCCTACATTGTGGGTGACGGCCGTTCTCCATCTGCGAGAACAAGTTCCCTGCTATGCCTACCTAGGGGGGCGGCCAAAGGCGGACTCATTTACTGAGGTCGCCGACTCGCAGAAGCATTCCGGTCCCGCTCGGAAGCCTCAAATCCTTTGCGTGTGAACGAAAGGCGATCAGACCGACGGGATCGCTTCTCCCCGCGTGGGAAATCTCGAGGTGCGCTAAGCCGTAGGTGCCGCAAGCATCAGAAGAGAAGACCCACAACGCTTGTGGGCTGTTATTGCCGAATAGCGGTCCGCGGCATTTTGTCCCTTCTTTTGCGCTGATTTGGCCCAAGACTCCGCCTCCGACAGATTTTCCCACGACATGCGAAGAATCATCGCCCTTCGTGACAATTCCCCCGTCGCCATAAACTACATCGCCGCCCACTTGCACGGTGGTCAGCCAGCGGTAAACGTCGCTTTCCCCGGGGCCGATTGTCGGCGTTTGGGCGTTCAGTATTTCCATGAATCCTGCGACCGCACGAAGATTGGTCGTAATGGGAAAGGTCTGATGCGCCGTCCGCAGTTTGTCGAACCGGAGAGAGATTTCGGCGGGTAAACCGCTCCTGGCGGCGGCCACTTGCACGATGGTACCAAGAACTTGACTGCCCTCGGGGATCTTTACCCCTCCCGGGAGCGGAACATCCTGCATGATTCTGGCACTAATCACCTGGTTTGCCTTGCTCTTTGACGAGGAAAGAGATGAATTCAATCGGACTGGCAATATAGTACCGGGAGGCACCTTAATCTCGTTTTTTGCCGTTTCTTTCTCGCCGGGCACGCCAGACGGGACCGGCGTGATCGAAGAAACAACCGCTTGGCTGGTGTCGCTTTGAAAATTCCCTCGCTGAGCGTAAACAGGCTGCGCGATGGATGCGGCAAACAATAGCACTCCCGGTGAGAGCAACAGGCACGTTCCAGGGCTATGATTCGCTTTTCTCCCTTTTGTAGCCATGATGTGTTGCGAACGACCTAACGTACCGCCTTTCGCGTCTTGGCGTCGAGTGGCCTACTGTAGTTTGATGCAATGCCGTTTGAGAGGATTCCTGAGGGTTGGGCATCCGAAATGACTAAAGCAACTTTCTCAGGGGAGTGTGAACTGATCCGACCAGTCGTCTCAGAGATGTCATGACAAATCCTCGGCTCGCACATCGAAGAAGCGACCGATGATCGCTGCCGTTTGTTCCCAATCATGGATCTCGACCTGTAGCTGCTTGCGTCCTTCTTTCGTCAGTCGGTAGAAGCGCGCCCTGCGGTTGTTCTCCGACGCGCCCCAGTCGGACTCTATCGCGCCTTCTTGCTCCAGCTTCAGCAGCACGGGATACAGAGTCCCTTGGTTAACGGCAAGCACATCTCCGCTGATCCGCTCTATGCGCCGAGCGATGCCGTAGCCGTGCTGGGGTCCAAGGACATCGAGAGTCTTGAGGACCATCAATGCTAACGTTCCTTGTAAGACGTCTGCCTTTTGCTTCATAAACTCCTCATATTGGTTGCCAACAGGAAGCATGGCACACTTCCTTTGGGAAAGCAACAGGTCGGCTCTCGGATCCCTTCGGCGCAGATGATAACCTAGGAAACCTCGGAAAAAGAAGCGGCGCTCGGTAAGGCTGCCGGATGTTCGGATTCACTTACCCAAACAACAGCGGTGGCACCAGCGACAAGAGCCAACAACGGGTCGAGGAAAATGGCTGATCAGCGGCGCTAAGACTGCCATTGAAATCACCGGAATATCTAAGCTTTTGTGCCAATTTCTCAAAACCACGTCCTATCGGCATATCCAACCAGCCGGACAAGTAAAGAAATAAATTTGCACCAGCGCCGACCATCTTATTCCAGAGCAGGCCTGGCCAATGAGTGGACGCAACACTCAACTCGGACCCAATTTGCGGTGAAAACAAAGGCTAAAACCGCTAGCTAAGGTTAAGTCAAAAAAACACTGCCCTGGCTAGGTTTTGATCGAGTACGGCCACACAGATGGGTTCTGTCGGGGAACCATTCTCGAATCAAAGCATTGGATGGTGTTGCATCGACCGTTTGAACCGGCAGGACTGACCGGGCGTGAGCGGGCGTAGGAACTGGAACTTGACGTCTGCATTCAGCAACTGTTAGTTTGCGAGCCTAGTAGGAGGGCGCTTGGCATGCCGCATTTCGTGAATCTAATCCGATACACTCAGCAAGGAATCGCAAAGATCAAAGAAAGTCCAGCACGACTCGAAGCCGCCAAGAGAACCGCCGAAAAGGCAGGAGGAAAAATTCACGCCTGGTACTTGACCATGGGACAGTACGACGCTGTGATAATCTCTGAGTTTCCCAATGACGAAGCTGTTGCGAAGTTCGCCCTGTCGGCCGGGGCACTGGGCAATGTGACCACCGAAACTCTCAGGGCATTCACCGAAGGCAAGTATCGCAACATCGTCGGCGGGCTGTCTTGACGTCTGACCTGCAAGCCTCTGATGACTTTTTCCGGTTCACGGCCTGCGACTGACGGTCTCAGCGAAGCACGCGCCGAGGACCATCTGGAATTTTGCCTTACCGCGGCTGATCCTTGAACCGCGCTGAAAGGACCGAAAAACCAGCGTAAACAACGAGCTGGCAGCACCGGATAAGTCATTTGACACTCGGAATAGCTTTTCGTGCGCAGACTTTTGGCTAGGTTATCCGGCGGATGTCAGGCATCCACCTTTTTTCGCGTTTAGAGGCTTTCTTTAACCTAACCATCAAAACTGCAAGGAGGATTCCGGCAACCGAGACAACAGCAAGGAGATTTGGCATATTTCCATCATCGGCGGGCCTTTTGAGGAGCACAATAGTACGCATGTCCTATATTTGCCGGCGACTAGGAGAAGAGGCTCAGGCGACAAGTTATTCGCATCAGGCTTTTGCAACTTAAGGAAGTTGCAGCGATGGAAGTCCACATCGCACCACTCCCTTGACTTGGGAGGGTTGATTATCGGGCAGTATCCTCTCCCTTTGTTTCAAAGGCAGCAGACTCCTGGCAGCAGAGACACCCCTCGATTGAACGGCCAAAACCGAGCTCGGTCCGGGCCTAGCGAACGCCCGCCTTACAAACCCAGTAACCCCGGCGAGCTTTTTGAGGCGCTTGCTCACAGGCTTGTCTTGCGGGCTGCTTTTCGCTGCGGGACCATCATTGTGGCCGCGAAGCCAGGCAAACTATAGCAGCCAACCGCCTAGTCCAACTTCTCATCTATAGCTTGGAATGTCGCGCCCCAAAACAATCGCGTCCAGTTTGTGGGACAGTCTCCGGCTCGACGCGCGCCGGGTTCTGCGACAGATTCGCAACTCTTTTGCCTTCTCGGCGATTGTCGTCGTTTTGTTAGCTACCGGCCTCAGCGTAGCCACGGCAATTTTCAGCACCGTGCGAACGGTGCTTCTTAGCCCATTGCCGTACAAAGATTCTGAGCAGCTCGTCCAAATCATAAGCACATGGCCCAGCGACAAAAACGATTGGAGCGCGCCTTATCGCGACGCGCTCGATTGGAGAACCAACGTTGCCGCATTCCGCGACGTTGGGATGTACCGTTACTCGCTGCTCAATCTGACCGAAGGCGTCCCAGCGGAATCGCTCTACGGCGTGCGAGCCACCGCTGGGCTATTGCCGTTGCTTGGGGTTCGCCCTTATCTCGGCCAATGGTTTTCATCTGAGGATGATCGGCCAAGCCACACGCACGAGCTCGTGCTCAGCTATGAGTTATGGCGCCGTCGTTTCCAAGCCGACCCGCAAATCGTCGGCAAGGTAGTTCACCTGAATGGCGAAGGCTACCAGGTCCTCGGCGTTATGCCAAAGGGCTTCAACTTCCCACTCAGGCTTGCTACCACGGCGCAGCTTCCAACCGATCAGATGCAGTTCTGGATGCCGCTCGGCGGCGATTTGGCAACTGAGGAGCATGGCGCCCCCAATGCTGGCGTGATCGCGAGACTTAAGCAGGGAGTTAGCCAAGCCGAAGCACAATCCCAGCTCGAAGCCGCCTGCCTCCGGCTGCAATCTCAATACCCCGCAACGAACAAAGACCTCAGTGCGAGGGTCGTGCCGCTGCTGGAGCAAACCGTCGGCCAAATCAATGCGCCACTGCTTGCCTTGCTTGCAGCCGCCGGGCTCATTCTGCTTCTCACTTACGCGAATGTTGCCAGCCTGCTTCTCGCCAAAGGCCAATCCAATGCACACGAATTGGCAGTGCGCATGGCCCTCGGGGGGAGTGCCTCGCGGGTTGCGCGAATCCCTCTGCTTCAAGGCCTCGCGCTTTCTTATCTGCGGCTGCCTGCTGGGAGTCCCGCTTTCCATCGTGATTTTGAGATTCCTCATTCAGCTCGCTCCCATCGACGTTCCACGGCTGGCTGATGCACACATCGATTCCCATGCACTTGCTTTTGAACTTGCGCTCGCATTGCTGAGCGCTCTTCTCGTCGGCGGTCTGAACGGCTTCCAAGTCCTCCGCCGCTCGCCCCGGGATGTGCTTTCGGATGCCGCGAGAACAAGTGCAGGTCCGTCGCGTCCGAGGCTTCGTAGCACTTTGGTGATCGGGCAGGTCGCGCTAGCCGTCATTCTAGTGAGCAGCGCCGGCCTGATGCTTCGGACCTTCGCCAATCTCTCATCGGTGAACAGCGGGTATCAGCCGGACCATGTTCTCTATGCCGTCAATGTGCTTCCGCCTTCCCGCTATCCGACTCCCGAGAGTACGGCGCTGTTTTACAAAAAAGTCCTGGACCTGCTGCGCGTAGCCCAGGGTATTGAATCGGCAGCCGCCTCCACGGGCTTTCCTCTCGTTGGTCAGTATTCCAGCACAAAAGTACGCTCAGCGGACCTTGTGAATCCTGACAACAAAGCCGAAGTTACTGCCGATGTTAATCTGGTTTCACCCGGCTACCTGGAAACTATGGGCGTACAGTTGCTCAGCGGCAGAACCATCCGCGAGACTGACACCGCAAACACAGCTCAAGTGGCTGTCATCGATGAAACCCTCGCCAAGCGTCTGTGGCCGGATCAAGACCCGCTCGGAAAGCTCATAAACACCGGCGATCCCGCGAAGCCGATTTGGCGACAGGTCGCTGGAGTTCATTGCAGAAACCCGCAACATCTCCCTCGAAAGGACCGCCCAGCCTAGCTTCTTCGTTCCGCTTGCGCAAGAGAGCGGCTGGATCAACTTTGTGATTGTAAAGAGTCGGCTTTCCCCGGAAGAGGCCGCGGCAGCGCTGAAAAACGTCGTCTCCAGTGTGGATCCGAATCAATCCGTGTTCTTTTCCCAGTCCATGTCGAGGCTCATCCGCGACGTGATCGCGGTGCGCCATTTCCTTTTCGTGGCCCTGGTGTTTTTTGGGGCTTCCGCGGTTGCTCTTTCAGCGGCTGGGATTTATGGCCTGATTTCGTTCATCGCCGCCAGCAAGGTTCGCGAGGTCGGGATCCGGATGGCTCTCGGCGCGACGCCTGCTCGCATCGTGTCCCTCGTGGTCTGCCAAAGCATCCGCCTTACCCTGGTTGGCGTCCTTGCCGGCCTGTTTGGCTTGCTGGTCCTCGGTCGTTCTCTATCGAGCTTGCTTTTTGGCGTTCGACCCAGTGATCCTCTCACGCTTGCGTTGACGACCATGCTCCTCGCAGCAGTGGCCATCCTTGCCGGTCTCGGTCCTGCCTTTCGCAGCGCCTTGCTTCGTCCCATGCAAGCCCTGCGTAGTGAGTAATTCCTGTTCCGTCTTCGAGACCGAATTCACAGCGCACGTACCTTGTAGCTTTGCAAGCCCGGCCCGAGAAAGGTCCGACGAGCGGAAATCGGAAATATACCGGCTAGTAAGAAGAACGACGGGCGGTTTACCCGAATCGCGAACTTCGAGGCGCCACGTAGGCGACCGGCGCGAGCGTAGCGACGAAACGTCATTCTTGTTAGTTGCCGACTAATTGTGTTTATCCTCGTGCATATGCTCGTGCTCATCCTGCTCTTCTCTGTAGACATCTGGAATCCCGAGGCTCCCTTTGGGCGGTAGGTGACGAAGAAAGTCGACCACTTTCCACATCTCTTCGTCGCTGAGGCTTCCTTTCCAGGCCGGCATTCCAGATGGGTTAATACCGTTCTCGATAATCCACTTCAACTGGCCGTCCTTATAGTCCTGCACATCCTTTGCCGAAAGCGCAGGGACAGGCGGCGACATTCTGTCGGCGAATGGCACGCCAGTGGCCTGACCGTCTAGGCCGTGGCAAATGGCGCAGTGATGAGCGAAATGTTCTCTACCATCCGCGATGTTTGCTTCGCTTGCGGGGATTGGGTTGAGGTCGTCCTTCCCCCCGACCGTAATCTTGTGTTTCATTTCCTTTGCCACTTCGTTCTCCATCGCGCCGGGCTTGCTCACCTTGCAGCCGCAGACGAATAGTAGAGCGCCAGCTAGTAAAAGCTTCCATGCAGTCGGCATTAGTTTTTCCTCGATTCTTTGCTCCCGGCGGGTTAAGGGATTCGGCCGTGAGTCGCACTGCCCGTTATAGCACTAGAGTCCGTTGGGGGGCGTTTGGTGACACGCGTATACATTAGCCTTTCATCCGTCGGGCTTTGCTTAGACCTAATCAACACAATCGCGCTGCAACGGGAATGCGTTGCCAGCCGCATCATCAAAGGCGCTGACGGGGCATCTCTTGGGGATCGGAGCAGTGTTGCGTCGGAAACTGGCCACCACCAACCCGATCGAATCGTGCTTGTCGATGGTGCGGCGCGTCAACGCAAAAACGCCGGCGAGAAGGAATCAGCCTCAGTGATGAAGGATCTGCTCCAGGGAGACAAAGGACTTCCGAAGAGTGTCCTCGACCAGTCTATGTGTGTCCTAATCTTTCCGAGCGTCAAAAAAGTTGCGGTTGGTATCGGCGGCAGTTACGGGCGCGGTGTGCTCGTATGTCGCAAGGGTGAGAAGATGGATGGTGGCTGGGGCGCGCCGGCGATGTATGCACTGGATCAGGGAAGCGTTGGTGTTCAACTCGGTTCCACCGCCACTGATTTTGTGCTGACAATCATGCGCAGCAAGGGCGTCGATGCGATCTTGAACGGCAAAATGAAACTTGGCGCTAATGCGGCAGCTGCTGCTGGTCCGACGGGCGCGCAGGCGACCGGTTTCAATGCTGAAGCTATGAGTTCGGACGTTTTGACTTATTCGCGGTCCAAGGGACTGTTTGCTGGCGTGTCCCTTGAGGGTGCGTCGATAGATGCGGACAATGACGCTAACAAGAAGCTGTACGGCAAGGAACTGGGCGCCAAGGAAATTGTCACTGGTTCTCAGGAGGTTGTGCCTGCGGCCAAGCCGCTGGTGACTCTACTCAACACGACTTCACCCAAGCGCAAGTGAGCTTCACGCATTAAGCACGCAAACGAAGCTCAAGCTGGAACGCGTTCTGGGGCTCGCTCTGATAACCGAGTTTTCGGGGCCGGATCGTGTTTCAGGTGCGCCTTTGCTTCGGTTGTTTGCTGATAGCTGGGCCGCGTCCCTCGTAACGAGCCCCTTGACGCCACTCCCTCAAGGGAAGCGCCAAAACTCGGAGCAGAACTTCTCTGCGGAAGGTTGTTTGATTGTCCTGATTCTTACACCAACTTTTCTACAAAGCGCCCTGAGCATGGAGCGTCCGGATTCGCGACGAACGCTTGAGCGACTCCGAGAGCTCTCGAACCCCCAGGCAGTGTAACAAACGTACGTACTCGCGAGGCGTTCTGCAATTCTAACAGAATGAATCGGAGCACTCGGTAAAGGATCGAGTAGCTGGACGGGATTGCTCCCGCCCAGCCCTCTAAGAACCGTGCGTGAGAGTTTCCCCTCACACGGCTCAAGCCCTTCGAACGCTTCCAAGGAAACGCGGTTTGGAAACGGTCAGACCCTGGTGATGGACGTTGCGGTGGCACTCTGGGTGAAGCAAGACACGGTTCTCTGAACTAGGCGAGCCACCCGACGTGCGGGGAACGCAATAGTGCATGCGCCATCCCGTAAGTTGAGTGATTTTCTCAGTGCACACAGGACAGAGACCGCGCTGCGAGTACCAGAGGTAGCGAAGCATATTACGGCCCCGGAACGATTCCAGCATATGGGCTCCCTCACGTTGCTCGAAGTAGGTTTCCCAGGCTGGGTCGTACGGGTTTGCTTCGCCTTTAACCTTTGTATGCCGTTTGATGAGTGTGCTGCCGGCGCGCTGCAACCGTAGCTTGATAGGCTGCCCATCGCCGTCATATGTTTCTCCGAAGAAACACCAGTCGAAACCTCTGTGCCGCTCAAAATATTTCTGTTTGAGCCAGCTTGGAGATTTTCGGGGATGCCTTCTTCGAACCCATCGCAGCAGTGCATGGAAGATGACATGATCCACATGTTCGAACGTACGACTGCTCGCCATGTGTCGATGATAGTTGGCCCAACCACGGATCTTTGGATTGAGTTCACTGATCAGATCGCCTGCAGACAAGTGAAGCCCGCTTCGAATCATCCGGCGAATGCCGTCCAGGAAGGTCTTCACATTCTTCTTGGAAGGCTTTATGAGCAGCACCCCATTGGGGTATCGGCGCACATTTTGGCCTAGGAAGTCGAAGCCGCTTGTCACGTGCGTGATGACTGTCTTCTCTTGGGAGAGTTCTAAACCACGTTCTCGCAGAAACTGCTCGATGAGCGGTTTGATCTCTCTTTCTAACAGTTCTTTCGTTCTGCCAGTGATGATGAGGTGAGTAGCCCCGGGGAATCTCACCCCGAGGCTCTCTCAGAACTGTACGTGAGTCTCTCGACTCATACAGCTCCCATCACGGAGCCACGCCGCACGCCCATCTGCCAGTGGGCAAACAGGACCGGAGAGCGTCGTGAGATGCCCGCGATCCAGTGTGTCGCTCTTCGTAGATGGTTGCGCAGCCTCTTGTATTTCCGCTTGGCCCAAAGAGCCAAGTCACGGTCAAGTTGGCGCATGGGCGGATAGAGCGCCGAGCGATAGTATCGTCCGTAGTAACGGAGCCAACCCCTGATGATCGGATTGAACATGCGGGATAGATCGTCGATCGCCTTATCACTGCGCTTTGGCAGGTTCCAGCTCCGGATCGTGTCTCGCATGGCCTGTGCCGATTTATCTGAAACTGCCGGACTGAAATTTATGAAGTGTTTCCCTTTCCGATTCTTTGATCGCCGGGGCCGAAACGTATAGCCAAGGAAATCAAACTTCTCGTTTGGGTATGTCCTTCGTCGATCATCGTCCTTGCAATAGACGATTTTCGTCTTCTCCGGATGGAGTTCCAGTCCACAGTTCTGTAGACGTTCGGCTATGGCTTTCCGTATCGCCAAGGCTTCCCCTTCTGTCCTGCAGTGTACGATGGCATCATCGGCGAATCTCTCAAACACGACTTTCGGATAATTCGCTTGGAGCCATCGATCTAACCCATAGTGCAAAAACAGATTGGCTAACAGAGGGCTAATCACTCCGCCCTGCGGAGTGCCTTTCTCCCGTGGGATCAACTTCCCGTCCTCTTCTTGCACTGGTGCTTTCAACCAGCGCTCGATATAGAGAACCAGCCATCGATCCTTGGCATGTTTCTTTACCGCCCGCATCAGTAGGGTTTGGTCGAGATTGTCAAAGAAACCCTTGATGTCCAGGTCTACAACCCAGTCATAGCGCCAGCATCTCTCTCGCGCTTTGCCAACTGCATCCAGCGCCGACTTCCCCGGTCGATATCCGTAGGAGTCTGCGTGAAACAGTCGATCCACCTCAGGCTCTAGTCTCGACTTCACGACCTGTTGCGCAATTCGGTCCGAAACAGTTGGGATGCCCAGTTTCCTCTCCCCACCATTTGCTTTCGGGATTTTCACCGTCCGCACTGGCGGCGGTAAGTAGCTGCCCGATGACATCCGATTCCAGATCTTGTAGAGGTTCTTCTTCAACCTCTTTTCAAAATCTTCGATCGACTGATCATCGACCCCTGCTGCTCCTTTATTCGCTTTCACTCGCTTGTACGCCTCCCAGACCTCCTCTTTCGAAATACAAAACGGCTTTGCCTCACTCATCGAGCTCCTCCCATTGCTGGTTGGCTCATTGAATCAGGCTCCATGACACAACCTCTTCGCTCCATCCCTTTGTCAGGGACTTCCTTGCTACTACAGGTTGTTCCGCCCCTGAGTCTCCGCTTCCGTACGCTCGCCCTCGTGGTTCTTCCACTTGTGGCTTCTCCGTTAGCATCGAAGTCTCAGGTTCCCACGTTCCGCTCAACCGCCTCTTTGGCAAGCTCAGGCCACCTCTCATGCCGGATGCCGCTCCGTCCGTACACAGGTTTCGCCGGAGCTGATCCCGCAGTAACGACTCCCCTGCGGTTTCGACATCGTCCCTACGCTTTCGACACTTCAATAGTGGTTCCCTTGCGGTCCTCTTCTTGCCTATCACCTGACCTGGTTCTTGCCAGGCCTTTTCCTTCCGCGTTCACGACCTTGGATTTTGTCCAAAGCCGCCGAAGGTGGTTTGGAACCTGCTCCTGCAAGCCGATTCCGAGGGGCCTCCCCTCATCAGTTAAGCAGTTGCGCGCTACTCGGCCTTACGGCCATTCGCGCTCGTGGCACACAATCATCGGCATAGCGGATGAAATTAACACAAGGTTGTCCTCCTCCAGACTTGATACAAGTCACTTTCGGGAATCTTTCCCGAAGGAGTGGTTCAAGCCCGTCCAACGCTAGATTAGCGAGCGCCGGGGAGGCAATTCCTCCTTGCGGAGTTCCATCCACTGTTTCGTGGAAGACGTATTTCTCCATATAACCCGATTTCAGCCATTTTCGAAGAATGGTCCGGTCCATTGGTGCATGGGCCAAAAGCCATTGGTGACTGATTTTGTCGAAACAACTTTTGATGTCACCCTCGAGAATCCACTGCGTGCCTGCGTATCTCAGTGCGTTGTAGCACTGGGCCATCGCATCTGCACAGGACCGGCGCTGACGGAACCCATACGAGTTTTTGTCAGCGGTGGTTTCCACAACTGGATCGAGTGCGAGCAGGTGCAATGCTTGCTGGGCTCGATCCATCATTGTGGGGATTCCGAGTGGTCTCATCTTTTTGCCGTCCGATTTCGGGATGTAGATACGTCGAAGGGGCAGAGGTCGATAACCCCTTTGCTTCAGCTCGTATACTGCTTTTGTCTTCTTCTCCGGCGTGTTCCAGATTTCTCCGTCCACGCCGGACGTTCGTTTACCAGTGTTTTCCGTCACTCGACGAACGGCGAGTACTTTGCCGCTATACGAGTGGGTCAGCAGCCGTTGCAAGGCTCGCACCTTGCCCCACCTGCCTTCCTTCGTGGCCTGCACGATACGCACTTGCAGTCGGCGCACGTTGCGATTTGTGGTTGGCCAGTCAATGGCATACCACTCCGCCGCCTCGCGTGAGACCGCACCAACAGCTTTCGCCGTCGTCATCTGCTTTGTCTCATGTGCCGATTACTCAAGCTTTCTCGTGGGAAGGACCAGAGAAAAGTCAGCCC
>Ga0306924_10003859_pt1 | contig 14514 bp, 10 predicted proteins | sample sta12Can44000111_FD_203756 | JGI IMG/M metagenome (GOLD analysis project Ga0306924, IMG submission 203756) | Lab enrichment of tropical soil microbial communities from Luquillo Experimental Forest, Puerto Rico - statanox.12C.anox.44.000.111 (v2)... | ecosystem: Environmental > Terrestrial >... | reverse complement strand
TGAACTATTGGACGCACCTCGGTGCAAATCGTTCCCCAAAAAGGGGTTACAGGTTCGAGACTTGGCGGAAATTGCAACCGGGCGGTTTCAGCTTGCTGCCGAGCCGGCCGTTTAATCCTGCGGGAGCAAAGAGTTAGAGTCAATGAGAGGGTGCGGCGCAATATGCCTGAATCGTGCTGCGTCTTCGTGCGCGGCAGTCGAGACCGCGCGTACCAGGACCGGGCTGCCTATACTTCCAGTGTGTAACGCGAAGCAGCGAGCCGATACATTCTTCGCCAAACCAGGCGATTCACGGTGACAACAATGATGGCCATCACGACGGTTGAGGCCAGCAGCAGGTTAAAATTGCCCGCGTCGGTGGCACGAGAAATCGTCGCACCCAGGCCAACCGTGGAATAGGTATGATCCTTGAGGTTCTGGTATTCCGCGACGATGCTGGCATTCCATGCACCACCGGAGGCGGTTACGAGTCCGGTCACGAGATAGGGGAAAATTCCGGGCAGGATCAATCTCTTCCAGCGTTGTGCTGACGTGAACTTGAACAGCGCCGAAGCTTCCTTCAAGTCAGTCGGGATCGCCATTGCGCCTGCAATCACATTGAAGAGTATGTACCACTGGGTGCCCAGCAGCAGAAGCACGACGGAACCCAACCCTAGTCCGCCACCGATGCGGATCAGCGCCAGCATAACAATGGGAAACAGGGCGGTGGCGGGAACCGACGCGGCAATCTGCGCCAGGGGTTGGGCAATACGCGCCAGCCTTGGATTGAAGCCGATGGCGACGCCGACCGGAATTGTCCATGCCGCCCCGACGGCCAAAGCCGTGAGCACACGAAGGAATGTCGCCGCTGCCCCGGTTATGATCTCGCGATATTCTCCACGCTCCAAGGTGGTCAGCATGCCGGTAGCGCGCACCACGGCGTAGAGCACACTCAACAGTACAATCAACCCAATCGCCCGGCCGGTCCATACTTTCCACCCAGCTGGGTGCTGATCGGCAGCCGCGTGATGCTGGCGCGCAAAGTGAAGCGCGAGCCGTTCACGAAGCGGACGAATGGTTTTCTTGCGCAACCGAATCAAGCCATGCGAGTGCTGGATAAAGTCCAGAAACCAGGAGCGCGGCGCATCGGCACTCTCGACCTGTTCTACCTTGAACTTTTCCGCCCACGCAATCACCGGACGCCACACGATCTGGTCGAGCAATACGATGAGCGCGATCATCACGCCAACGCCCCACAAGATCGAATGCATGTCGCCCTCGCTGGCCGCTGTCTGCAGGTACGATCCCAAGCCGGGCAAACGGAAGTCGCGCGAGCCGAGCACAAACATCTCGCAAGCCATCAGGAAAAACCATCCGCCAGCCACCGACATCATGGAGTTCCAAACCAACCCGATGGCCGCGTAAGGCAGCTCGCACTCCGTAAAGCGCTGATACCAGTTGAAGCGATAGATCTTGGCGGCCTCGCGCATCTCGCGTGGAATGCTTTTCAGCGAAGAATAGAAGCTGAAAGCCATGTTCCATACTTGCCCGGTAAAGATGAGCAGAATTGCACCCAACTCTATCCCCAGTTGGTGGCGCGGGAAAAGGGCCACCATCGCCAACATCACACCAGGCAGGAAGCTGAGCACAGGGATGGACTGCAAGATGTCAAGCAATGGAATCATGATGCGCTCGGCTCGCGGGTTGTAGGCGGCAATATAGCCATACACCAGCGTGAATGCGAGCGAGAGAACGTAGGCCACGGTGATGCGCAGCAGCGAGTAGGCCGCGTACATCGGCAGGGCCAAGGGTGAACGTGAAATCTCGACGTGGGGATTGAATGGCCCGAACCAGGTTCTGGCCAGCATCAGCACGGCATAGAAAAGTGCCAGCCCACCGGCGAAGATGACGAGGTCGGTAAGGACGGACCAGGTTTGCGCGGGAAGCAGAGACCATGGTCCCTTCCCAAGAATGCGGATTGGCTGCCAGCTCGGGCGTCCCATTAGCCCTCGCCCGTCACCGGCACCGCGTCCGCATCGGCCTCTTCGCGGTGGAACAGGCGGCCGGTTTCTGAGTCGTAGTCGAAGATTTCCGCGTAGCGGCCCCAGTTCAGCACGGTTTCAAACTGGCGCTCGACTTCATCGGCGCTGAAATGCTCGTCCAGGATGTCGCGGAAAAACTCTTCACCGATGGCGTGATCGCGCTTGGCATGCAGCGTGTTTTCGATGAGGCGCAGGATGGCCACATTCTTCAGCGCGGCATCGCGGAACATCTCTTTTTGCCTCTGAATGTCAGCCTCGCCGAAGACGCGACCCTCTTTGGTGATCTCGACGTCGCCCTCCCGTAGCACGACGAACCCCAGCATTTGTGCGGCTTCCACGATGGGCAGGAGGTCATCGACATCCATGGCCAATTCGTCTGCCAGCTTGTAGAGATCGTCGCGGCACCCGCGATCAACCAGTAATTCCATGAATCCCGCGATGCCTCCCGGACGTGCGTGCGGGAGCATTTGAAATTTGGTGCGTTCGCGCGGTCGGCCGTCGCCGGACTCCTGTGTCTGCCAGGAGGGCACGGACACGGTCTCATCGGGGCGTGTCAGCACCTTGTAGATGTAATCGACGGTAGCCAGAAAGCGAGGCGCCTTGCGATCGCGGTACTGGGGCAGGTCAATCTCGAAATCCGAGCGAATACGCGCCGGGTTGCGCCCGAGGACGATGACGCGATCGGCCAGCAGAACGGCTTCCTCAATGTTATGCGTAACCACAAAGATGCTTGTGGTAGGCATCTTCTTGTTGATCCACAGCTCCAGCAACTCGGAGCGAAGATTCTCAGCAGTGAGGACATCGAGCGCAGAGAAAGGCTCGTCCATAAAAAGCACTTCCGGCTCGACAACCAGGGCGCGAGCGAACCCTACGCGCTGCTTCATTCCGCCCGACAGTTCCTTCGGGTAAGCCGTTTCGAATCCATCGAGACCGACCGTGTCGATCATCTTGAGGGCACGCTTGTGTCGTTCAATCGCCCCTATGCCTCTTGCCACAAGTGGAGCTTCGACGTTTTCCAGAACGGTGAGCCAAGGAAACAGCGCAAAGCTCTGGAATACGATGGAGACATTGGGTACCTGCCCGTCCATGGGTTTGCCGTGCCACTTCACTTCTCCAGACGAGGGTTTCGAAAGGCCGGTCAGCATACGCAACAAGGTCGATTTTCCGGATCCTGACGGGCCGAGCAGCGCAACAATCTTTCCGGGATAGACGCTAAGGGTCGTCGGTGCAATTACCTGGATGCGATTGCCGTCGGGTTGGGGATAGTACTTCTCGACGGCACAGGCTTCGATGATGGCGTCGAGCAACGGGCTCTCCTTTCGCTGAGTGTCCCTAGTCTATGGGCTTGCTGCAGTCAGGACAATCCGCATCCGACAGGTTTTATGAAAGGAGTGTGAAAAGGTGGGGATCCCCTGCCGATTGCCTGGCACGGGGGATTCCCGGCGGTTCGCCGGTCGAGTTGTCATTGACACCTGGGAGTGAAGACGGCTGCGACGTACTCATGGCTGCTAGGGCGCCATCATCGGTTTTGCCTGATCCAGCGCCAGATTTACTTCGAGCACATTTACGCGCGCCTCGCCCAGAAATCCCAATTGCCTCCCTTGCGTGTGCTGTTGAATGATTTGCCGCACCTGGGCTTCACTCAGGCCGCGTTCGCGGGCGACCCGTGGTACCTGGAACTCCGCGGCCGCCGGAGTGATGTTGGGATCAAGGCCTGACGCCGAGGTGGTCACCAGATCAATCGGGATGGGCTTCCCGCCGCTCTCTGCCTGCATATGGGCAACGTCGCCGGCCACGCGGTCGATCAACTGGTGATTCGTCGGCCCCAGCTGCGACCCATTGGAGTTAGCGGCGTCATAGCCGGTACCCGCTGCCGATGGCCGCGAGCGCAGATAACCGGCGCCCGCGAATGGCTGTCCGATAATGCGCGAGCCAATCACCTGGCCATTCTGCGTGATAAGTTGCCCATTCGCCTTGTCGTGGAACAACACTTGCGCCAAGCCGGTTACAACCAGGGGGTAAATGATTCCCAGCAGCACGGTGGTCACAATCGTCATGAGTATTGCAATCTTCAGATTCTGCTTCATCGTGTAGTTCTCCTACGCCAATCCGATCCTCGTAATGACCATGTCGATTGCCTTGATCCCAATGAAAGGTACGATGATTCCACCCGCCCCATAGATCCACAGGTTGCGCCGCAACAGGGCCGCCGCGCCCATGGGACGGTACTTCACCCCGCGCAGGGCCAGGGGAATCAGCGCAATGATGATGATCGCGTTGAAGATGACTGCCGACAGGATGGCGGATGCCGGCGTCTGCAACCGCATGATGTTAAGTGCATTCAGCACCGGGAAGGTTCCCGCGAACATGGCTGGAATGATGGCAAAATACTTCGCCACATCGTTTGCAATAGAGAACGTAGTCAGCGAACCGCGTGTCATCAGCAATTGTTTGCCGATGGCGACCACCTCGATCAGCTTGGTCGGATTGGAATCGAGATCGACCATGTTGCCCGCTTCTTTGGCGGCTTGCGTGCCCGTGTTCATCGCCACGCCCACGTCTGCCTGGGCCAGGGCTGGAGCGTCGTTGGTGCCATCACCGGTCATCGCGACCAGCTTGCCTTGGGCCTGCTCACGACGAATGAGGTCCATCTTTTCTTTCGGGGTCGCTTCGGCGAGGAAGTCGTCGACACCGGCTTCGCGAGCGATGGCTGCAGCCGTAAGCGGGTTGTCGCCCGTGATCATTACGGTCTTGATGCCCATCGCGCGTAGCTGATCGAAACGGTCGCGCATGCCACCCTTGACAATGTCTTTCAGGTAGATCACCCCAAGGGCGCGATGCTTTTCTGCAACCACAAGCGGTGTGCCTCCCGAGCGGGCGATCTGCTCGACCGCATTCTGTACCGAATCAGGCATCGCTCCACCATTGCCTGCGAGGTAACGCGTGATGGCATCGACCGCGCCCTTGCGAATCTGGTTGCCATTCATGTTCACGCCCGACATGCGGGTTTGTGCGGTGAAGGGCACGAACTCCATCTCGTGCGAGGACAAATCGCGACCGCGGAGGCCATAACGTTCTTTCGCCAGCACGACGATCGAACGGCCCTCCGGCGTTTCGTCGGCGAGGGAGGAAAGTTGGGCTGCGTCGGCCATCTCCGTTTCGCTGACGCCGGGCGCCGGAATAAACTCGGCCGCCTGGCGATTGCCAAGCGTGATTGTGCCGGTCTTGTCGAGCAGCAGTGTATCCACGTCGCCGGCTGCTTCAACGGCACGCCCTGACATTGCCAGAACGTTGTGCTGGATCAGGCGGTCCATGCCCGCAATACCGATGGCCGACAGCAGGCCTCCGATGGTCGTCGGGATGAGACAGACCAACAGCGAAACCAGAACAAACACCGTCTGCGGTGAACCGGAGTAGATGGCGAACGGCTGCAAGGTGACCACGGCCAGCAGGAAGATAATGGTAAGACCGGCCAACAGAATATTCAGTGCGATCTCGTTGGGCGTCTTTTGCCGTTCCGCGCCTTCCACCAACGCGATCATGCGATCAAGGAAGGTCTCGCCGGGATTCGACGTTACCTTAACTCTGACCTGGTCGGACAGTACACGCGTTCCGCCGGTTACGGCCGAGCGATCGCCTCCAGCCTCGCGAATGACAGGTGCGGATTCGCCCGTGATCGCCGACTCGTCTACCGAAGCCACTCCTAAGACGATTTCTCCGTCGGAGGGAATCATCTCTCCCGCCGAAACGACAACCATGTCGCCGGCGCGCAGCTTGGAACTGGGCACTTGCTCAACGCGACCGTCCTGCAAAAGGCGGTTGGCGACGGTCTCGGAGCGAGCTTTACGCAGCGTGTCGGCTTGCGCCTTGCCGCGGCCCTCGGCCATGGCTTCAGCAAAGTTAGCAAACAGCACCGTGAACCACAGCCATAGGGTGATCTGTAAATTGAACCTGAAGGCCTCGCCACCCCGGAAAAGCAATACCGTCGTGATAACACTGCCGACCTCGACCACGAACATCACGGGATTGCCCATCATGTGCCGCGGGTCGAGCTTGACGAAAGAATCCAGGATCGCGCGTCGCACGATCTTGGCGTCCCAGATAGCTCTCTTGGAACTCTTGCTCGCCATTCGAAAACCCCTCAGAACGTCTTCCCTGCTGCCATAAGCAGGTGCTCAAGGATTGGTCCCAGGCTCAGTGCCGGGAAAAAGGTCAACGCGCCAACGATGAGGATCACACCGATCAACAGCGTGGTGAACAGCGGAGTGGTAACCGGGAACGTTCCCGCCGACGGCGGCACATACTTTTTCTGTGCCAGATTGCCGGCGATCGCCAGCATCGGAATGATCATGAAAAACCGGCCAATCAGCGTGTCGAACCCGATACTGGTGTTGTACCAGGGCGTGTTCGCGGTCAGTCCGGCAAACGCAGAACCGTTGTTCCCGGCGCCCGAAGTAAACGCGTACAGAATCTGTGTAAAGCCGTGCGGTCCAGGATTGGTGATGCTGGAAGTGCCGAAGCCGTGGACCGACGAGATGCCGGTAAGGACCAAGATCACCAGGGGAAAGACCAGCGCGACCAGCATCGCCATCTTTACGTCGTATGCTTCGATCTTCTTGCCGAGATACTCCGGCGTGCGGCCCACCATGAGTCCCGCGATAAACACCGCCAGCACGACATAGATCAGAATGCCGTACATGCCGGCGCCCACCCCCCCGAAGATAACCTCGCTCAACATGATGTTGACCAGCGGAATCATGCCTCCCAACGGCATGAAGGAGTCGTGCCAGCTATTAATCGCGCCGCAACTGGCGTCGGTGGTGACGGTGGCAAACAGGGCAGAGTTGACGATGCCGAAGCGGACCTCTTTGCCTTCCATGTTGCCCCCGGTTTGCATGGCGGTTACTCGCTGATTTACACCGTGGAGCAGAGGATTACCGCGAGCCTCCGCCCAGTACGCAACAGTCACGCCGGACAGGAACATAATGGCCATCGCCGCCCAAACCGCCCAGCCATGGTGCTGCGAGCCTGTCATGCGCCCCAAGGTATAGGTCAATCCGGCACCGATGGCGAAAATGGAGAAGAGCTCGATCAAGTTGGAGAACGGAGTGGGGTTCTCAAAAGGATGCGAGCTGTTGGCATTGAAGAAGCCGCCACCGTTCGTGCCAAATTCCTTGATGATCTCCTGCGACGCTACCGGTCCTTGAGCAATCGACTGCGAGGTAACGGTGTCCATCACAGGTTTGCCATTGGCATCGACGGCCGGCTTCCCATCAGATCCCATATGGGGAACCTGCTGCGGCTCAACCAGCTTTACGGTGTCAAACGGCTTCAGGTTTTGGACTACTCCCTGGGAGACCAGAACCAGTGCTCCGACGATGCAAAACGGCAGAAGCACCCACAGGCAGGAGCGGACCATATCTACCCAGAAGTTTCCAATGGTCTGCGTCTGCCTGCGCGCAATTCCACGGATAAACGCAATCGCCAGGGAGATGCCGGTCGCCGCGGAAACAAAGTTGTGATAGGCAAGGCCAGCCATCTGGGTGAAGTAACTCATCGTGCTTTCACCGGAATAGGCCTGCCAGTTCGTGTTGGTCGTAAATGACGCAGCGGTATTGAACGCCAGGTGCTCAGGGGTGACGGCGCCAAGCTTTTGCGGATTGAACGGGAGATGACCCTGCAGGCGCTGAATCAGGTACAGCAGCAGCATCGACACCACGCTGAACAGCAGCATGGCGAAGGCATATTCGGTCCAGCGCATCTCATGGTTTTCATCGACGAAGCACAGCTTATAGATGAGCCGTTCAATGGGCCGCAAGACCGGATCAAGAAAGGTTCGCTCGCGGTTGAAAACCCGGGTCATAAAGATGCCCATCGGCTTGGTCACTGCGAGAATCAGCAGCAGATAAACGACGATCTGTAACCATCCATTGGCGGTCATATCAAAACTTCTCCGGCCGCAACAGCGCGTAGAACAGGTAAATCAACATCAACGCGCTGATCGCGATCATGACAGCTGATTCGGTGTGCATGACTCTCTCCTACTTTATACGGTCGCAGAACTCGACATAGCCCAGCGACAGCGCGAAAAACAAAATCGTGATGGCAACAAAAATTAGGTCCTGCATGGCTTGTCTCCTACCACGCTCCCTGTTTGCGGCCAAACCACCAGATCAGGCCCAGGGTTGCCGTGTTTTGGTCTTTGCTTAAAACGTTTTGTGTGCTGGTCAGGAAGACCGGCACATTCGACCAGTCGCGGCGCCATTCAGTCTTTACCTGGAGACCGTCAGAGACGTTGTACCGGTACGTCAAGGTAACTTCCTTCAAGTCTTCCGTCACTCCACTAAACAGGCCCGGGGTGAAATACGCTCCATGATCGGAAAGATACTCACTGCGGGCTGCGAGGTACCCTTTGGGCGTCAGTTGGTATTGCGCATAGCCTGCCCCGCCCCAGCTATGTGCGGGGGCCGACGACCTTCCGGGCGCTGCCTCCGCCCAAAGCCTCTCGATCACATAGTCACCCTCAAGAGCCAACCTCCACTTGGATGTTGCCTGCCAGTTCACATAGTTATCGAAAATGTGGAGCCTTCCGTTGGGAGCAGGCGTTATCGCAACAAAACACAATCCGGGTTGAACTGGGGGCGGCCCGCAAGTTGCCACGGGAGCTGCATCGGGGTTCTCTTGTCCGAAGTAATAATTCGTCGTCCAGCTGACCTTCTTGGTCGGAGTAAGCACGAAACCAAACATTTCATCCTTGAAGCCGTTGGTAGGCTCCGTATGGTTGGCGCCGTTCACAATCCAATAATTTAGCCCGAGTTTGCTATTGACCTGATACTTCATGCGAAAACCCATGTGGTAGAAAGGCAGGAAGTCAAACCAATAAGATCGCGAGTAATTCATCTGGTCTTTGGTGTAATTTCCCTCATAACCAAGCGAGCTGGCCCACTTGCCGAAATCCACTGTTAGACCGCTACCCAGAGGGAAGACATAAGTTCCATACGCCTGAAAGATATTCCGATAGATGTCGGGACGATGCTCGTTAGCTGGGCTGCCCTGCAACGTAGAGGTCGCTTGGCCAAACTGTAAGTCCAGCCGTGTACCCCAGCGACGTCCGTCAGCCGGGTCTGCGGCCCTTTCAAAGACAAGCGCTGCCTGGTTCAAGCTGAAGGCGTTGCTGCTGACATCGTAAGCGCGTAGCACATTCACTCGTCCGATAGGGTCATTAAAGTTGTACGCATAGTAACCATCGAACAAAACATTGACGGTGGCTGTCTTCAAGTAGTCGAGGATGCCGCGATCGTCTGGCGATAAGGTCGGAGCGTTCGCGGATGTTTTGCCTGTACTCGCTAGGTTGTTCTGTGCCACTAAATCAGTAGAGGTTTCGTGGACTCCGCCAGGCTCGGCGTCCTCTCCGATGTGCGAAAGCTGCACGTTCGAGCCACTCGCTTTCATCGGAGACGTCATTGCGGCCTGCATCTGCTTCATCTGAAGCTTCAGCAACGCCACCTCGGCCTGCAGCTCCGATACTGTCTGCTGTAATTGTTCCACCGTACTCATCGAGGCTGTACTCGGTCGCTGCGAAGACATCCGGCTGTCAGACTGCTGCGCTGCCACGAAAGTGTTCCAAGCCACAACTGCCGCAAAGACATAATATGTTCCGCGATACTGCAAAACTGTCTGGCTCAGCGCCATAGCTCACCCCACCTCTTCGGTCTCGACTGCTCCCATAAATTTACATCCGGGACCGCCGGCGGGAAGCCGTGTTGGAGTCAGCGTTTCTGTCGTCTCGATTTCGGCGAGCGTCCTACCAAATCCAGGTGCACCTTAGATTCAGTGTCAAAAAAAGGTATAAAGCCAATTAGCCACTTGCAAACGTCGTCCTCCACTGGCTCAAAACATAACGAGGAGTGCCCCGGTGATCCGGTTCTCGTTCTTGACCAGGTTGGGCGACCAGCCGGGTACCAACGATCCCGCAGCTCCCGTATTTCCACCCGGCGGCGTAACCCCACCTGTTCCGGCGAAGTAGGGCACATTGGACCCCCGGTAGTTGTACTCTAGGCGGAAGGTTATGTATTGGCTCGGCATGTAATCGACCGTGGCCGAGGCATCCCACGCCTTGAACGGGTCGCCAGGATTCTCCGTAAAGTAAGGAGTTCCCGATGCCGCCGTCGCACCGTTGATAGGCGGCAGCAACACGAGATAACGGCCGGGATTGTTAATTTCTCCGCCGCCCAGTGTCAGCGCATACAAGTCTTTGTGGAACCACAGGCGGTTGTAGATCATGAATCCAAGAAAACTTTGCTTGGGACCCTTGGGAGAATTTCCAGCGCAACTGACACCCCCGCCGTGCTCACAACCCATGTCGCCGGTCACAGAGAAGGCAGCCATATCGAGGAAGCGCGAGGGGTTTTGATAGTACTTGTATTGCACACTATCATCGGTGTGATAACGGACTCTCCCCGGAACGCCGAGGGTATCCTCGCCCAATACATATTGATTACCAACGAACGAGAAATTGCCATTCGGCCGCCATAGGATTTGGCCACCCACTCCGGGCCGGTGGTTGAATCGGCCATACGATTGCCATCCGTTAATCAGCCAGGGCTCGATCTTCAGGTGCTCGTTGGGAAATATCTGGACGCGCATTCCATTGAAGAACCAGGGAGTATTGGAAGAGACATAAGACGGCTGATAGGCCCAGTTATCAAAGTTGTAATAACTAAACAGGCCGATGTACGACATGAAAATTCCTGCCTGAATATTGACCCCGTCCAGCGCGTCGATGTGATATCCGCCATACGCTTCTGAGACGTAGCGGTAAGCATTGGCAAGCTGCCATTGTCCGCGAGCGGGACTGGCATCATTGCGCGGCGTAGTCTGCGAATACATGCCAAACTGCGTCATCAGGCGAGCTTGCACATTGTCATAGTGAAAGTCTCCGCCTACGCCGAATTGCGTTACCTGAAATTCGTTTGCGCGAAAGATTTCACTCGATCCGCTGATCGTGTCGTCTTGCGGATAATGAAAGTCGTACACGTAGTCGGCATCTACACGGATTTCCGGCGTGAAAAACTTGGTATCGAAAGGAACTTCCTTAATCCGCGAGTTGCCGTTTAGCCAGCTAAAGTCAGCAAACGAAAACGGAGCGGGCTTTTGCTGGCTTGCAGGCGCCGCCTGTTGGGTCAAAGCCGATTCAGAACTCCGTGCAGCCGGCGGCGCGGGAGCCTGATCGGTGATCACATGGACCGATGCCGTCTCCTTCGAGGTTACTGGCGCGCCTTGCTGAGTGCGGCTGCTGAGTTCCGCCTCTAACTGCTCAATGCGCTTCTGCATTGCGTCCAGCTGTTTCTGAACCGCTGGAGGGATGCTCTGGTCGCTCGCAGATGAGGTGCTCGATTCACCAGTGCTGGACGGCGCCGACTCCGACGACGGCTCCTGCGCCTTCAGTAGCACGGGAAACAGCATGAAAGCCAGGATCAAACTCATCGCCGCCCGATGATGGGACATGAATTCTGCCATCTGCTTCTCCAGATGGATGAGATAGCGGCGTCCGTAAGAAGAGGCCATGGCCTCGCTTTCGGGAGACAGCTTAGTGACGAATGACCCTCGCGCCCTGTGTTTTTTCGTATCCCGTTGACACCCTACGAGAAAAAACAAAAAAAACACCACGCTCAAAGCACACACACTGAGAAACAGCAAACTCATAAGTCTGCCTCGCACACACCCGCCTTGACCGGCTGGCGGCTACATTGATTCGATCACCGCACACGTAAGTGCCGAATAAAAGCTTTGTAAGGATTTCGTAAGGCGGCCAACCCTGGTTTGTGAAAGGAAGGTTAAGAAACCCAATCCGGCAGGCGAGACCGAGGGGTCGAATCCTTCCCGGGCTTGAGTGCATTCGCGAGGACAAAAGCACTCAATTCTTCAAAGGGATGTATGAATTTTTATCTTGACGGAGTTGGTAGTTCCTTCCGCAGATAAGCATCAGTCCTGTTCAACCAATCAGCCCGAGGCGGATTGAAAACATCAAGGTCCACTGTATCCTCTAGCGCCTCCGCGGCGTGGGGCATGTGCGGCGGAATGCACAACACGTCACCTGCGCCGACGATAATTTCCTTGCCATCGATGGTGAACTTGAGTGCACCCTCCAGGACATACGTCAGTTGCTCATTGTGGTGGCTGTGCTCGGGAACAATGCAGCCCTTCTTCAGGAGCACGCGAGCCAGCATCATGTTCTCCCCTACGACCAACTGCCGATCAAGGCCCGCTTTCAGATTTTCCAGTTCGACTTCGCTCCACTTGAAGTACTTCAACATGATTCGACCTTCTTGCTTGTGATTTCACTCATTGCGGCGGGTTTCGATAAATACCCGCTGCGGTGTCATGCAAAAAAGCACGCGCCATCTGCTCTGCCTTGCTTTCGTTGATATCGCCCTCAGACACCATCTCGGCCAGCGCTGCCGCCAATGCCTCGCGTGCGGTGTGGACTCCCAGCCAGTAAACCTCTTCTGCTCCGAGCGCCTCACCGAATGGGAACGCATCTGACCCGAAGACGATCTTGTCGGGATAAATGCCGAGCCAGTCTTTCAGTACCGTTTTCAACTCGGAAGGATACAGGTATACATCGAGGAGCGAACTGTCGAGATAAACATTGTTCAGTGCCGTAAGCCAGATCGCTGCATGTTCGAACGGGTATCCGCCATGCAGGAGAACAAACGTCGTGTTCGAATAGCGAGGATCGCGCAGAATGTTCTCCAGATTGAGCGGGCTACCGCCGGACATTTTATAGTAATTGCCGATCCCGACAGCGGTGTGTATTTGAACGGGCAGGTGCATGCGACCGGCTTCCATCAACAGAAACCGAAATAGGTAGTCCTGAAAGGTGTAATACTCCGACAACGTGGGGGGCGCTGCCTTGTAATACTTGGCATAGATTGCTGCTGCCTGTGCGCGCGAAGGATCGCCAAATGAAAGCGGCCGTAGATATGCCACTTCGAACTTGATTCCGACTCCGCCCTCGCGCTGATTCGCTACCAAGATTTTGCTAACGAATTCCAGGTAGCCACCGAGGTCGGCTGGCAACGTGCTGAGGTTATCCTGGTGCATATAGCGGTGCAAGAGGTTCTGGGACGCGGGTACAAACACGGCGAGATCAGGATTCTGCGCCGCATATTCTTTAATCTCAAAAGGAAACAGAAAGGCATCGCAGAAGAACACCCAGCGGAAGCGTTTATGGCCGAGATAGGGCGGCATTGCAACGCGGTTTGCAATCGCGGTCTGAATATTGACTTTGTCGAGAAGTTGGTCGAAGTACCTGTCGCCCAAGTTCTGTTTTAGCTCTGCTTTCTTCTGAACCAACCATTTCTCATGTTCAGCGGTAAGATCCCCGTAGGGATAGCCCCAAAGGGCCTTGGCCGCTGCGATCAGCTCGGGGTTGTCTTCACGAGCGCGCAATGACAGATGCGGGTTCTGCGGGCTGGGAAGTTGATCAACATCCGCATCATCCGCGTACCCAGGGTGTCCATGGTTATCGAAGATCGGAATTCCATCAATGATCTTCAGCAAACGCTGATAGACCTCCGATTGGCCGGGACCAGGGTAGGGCTGTGACTGTGACGCGGCGGTGCTCGCCCAGGAAATGACGCTGGCGAGCAGCAAGGGCGCTGACCTCCAAGCCTTCACCGGCGTCGCCCCAACAGCTCGTGTGTCCCCGCTTTCGCCCATGTGGAAGACAGAGCGAGAATGCGATCGGCCGCTTCATCGAGCTTCTCCATGGAATTGGCGAACGAGAACCGTACATAGTCCTTTCCGAGCTCACCAAAAGCAGCTCCCGGAATAGCTGCTACGCCCGCCTGCTCCAGCATCAGCCGACAGAGCTCCTCGGCTGACGAGCCCGTCCCGGCAACGTTGACCCAGGCGTAGAACGCGCCATCGGGTAAGCTCGAGCGGAATCCGGGGATCTGATTGAGTCGTTTAAGGAAGCGCTCACGGCGCTCGGCAAAGGTGCCGACCATGCGCGGACATGCCCCCGACCTGTCGCGCAGAGCTTCAATTGCAGCATACTGAACAAACTCGGCAACACAAGTAAAGCTGTTGACTACGAGCATGTGCATGGCTGGCACCATCCAGTCCGGAGCCACGGCATAGCCGAGGCGCCAACCGGTCATCGCAAAGCTCTTTGAGAAACCGTCGACGATTGCAGTACGTTCAAGCATTCCTGGATAGCTGGCCAGCGAAACATAGCTTTGGCCATAGATCACGCGCGCGTAGATCTCATCGGAGATCACCAGAAGGTCGTGCTGTAAGGCGAAGTCCACAATTGCGCGCCGCGCATCCTCGTTCAGGACCGTGCCCGTAGGATTGTTGGGAGAATTTACGATAAGCAGCTTGGTGCGCCTGGATATCTTGCAGGCAATCTCGTCGGGATCGGGTTGGAAGCCGTTGGTTTCGCGCAATCCGAACATGACTGGCGTACCGCCCAATGCCCGTGTGA
>Ga0306924_10003857_pt1 | contig 14515 bp, 12 predicted proteins | sample sta12Can44000111_FD_203756 | JGI IMG/M metagenome (GOLD analysis project Ga0306924, IMG submission 203756) | Lab enrichment of tropical soil microbial communities from Luquillo Experimental Forest, Puerto Rico - statanox.12C.anox.44.000.111 (v2)... | ecosystem: Environmental > Terrestrial >... | reverse complement strand
ACCCGATCACGCGGCCCAGCGTCAGCTTCTGGATGGCGAAGTTGTTCCTCGCCTGGATGAGCTGTTGTTCCCGCGTCTGGCGTTCGACCTTCGCCCGCAGCTCGTCGATGGCAGGGGAGGTCCCCGCCTTCACCCGGTCCGCTGCCTGCTCGTACACGGCCTGTGCCGTCTTGAGCTGTGCCTCCGACGTGTCGATCCGGGCCTCGTCGGAGATGGCCTCGAGGTACACGTACCCCACCGCGAGGACGACGAGGTCGCGCGCGTCCCGGTAGCTGAGCTCGGCGGAATGCAAGCTCTGCCCGGCCGCGCGCGCGGCGGTGATCGACTTCCAGTCGAACACGGACTGCGTCATCGCCACACGCGCGTCGAAGTAGGCGAAGGGGCCGACCGACGGAGGGAGTGCGAGGGGTCCGCCGCTGGAGAACCCGAGCTCGGCCAGGTTGATCTTCGAGGTTGCGCCGAAGAAGGTCACGCCCACGTGCGGCAGCAGCGCGCTCAGCTGCTCCCAGCGCTGGCCCTGGGCCGAGCGCACGTTCGTGTCGGAGAGAAGGAGGCCGAGGTTCTTCTTCAATCCACGGTCGATCGCCTCGTGCAACGAGAGTGGCAGCACCCCGGGGATCGGCTGTATCGGCGTGCTCCCGGAGTAGGGGCTCACCCCGAGCGTCCCCGGAATGGCTTGGCCCGGAGTGCTCGGACTCGTCGGGGTCTGCGCACGCGTCGAACCGCCCGACAGAAGCCCGGCAGCGAGCAGCAACCAGCGCCCGGGTCCGCAGACTCTCAAGGGAGGTCCTCCTGATCGCGCCCTTCTCGTGTGATGAGACGCCTCCAGCGAGGCCCATCGAGAGGAGCCTCACAGCCGCCCGGAACGACTGTGAGTGGATCAGCCCGTCGCGACGGCTGCGCAAGCTCTCGGTGCGGGCTGCAAGCGCTCTCATTTTGGGGCGTTTCGCGGGGGCGCTGGCGAGGCGCTCGGGTGACGCGCCTGCCGCGGCACCATCTCGTGCAAGATCTTCTGCGCGTCCTCGAGGTGGCTCTCCATCGTCTTCGCGGTCTCGTCGAGCAGCTTGCTGTAGTCCGCGTCCGACCCCTGCCTTGCCAGCTCGGCCCCTGCCTTCACCTCGTTCACGTCCTTCGTGTGATCCTGCACCATCATCTGCAGGTAGGTGCGATCGGCTTGAGGGCCGCGCATCTTCTTGAGCACATCGAGCGCCTCCGCGTGGTGAACCTTCTCGTCTTCGGTGCTCGTGCGCCCTGTGAGCTTCACGCCGTGCTGATGCGCGTAGGCCCGCAGCTCCTTGTCCAGCGCGCCGTGGTCCTTCACCATCTTCCTCGCGAAGCCCTTCACCTTGGAGCTCGTCGCGTGCTGCTGCATCCACGTGCCCGCCTCGATCTCGGCGGCGTGCTCCACGTGGAGCTTCGGCAGCCGGGTCGCCGCGTCGCTGCCCGCTGCTGAAGCTGCGCCGATCCATCCGGCCGCGACGGTTGCGACCAGCCAGTTCGTTCCGAGCATGCGAAGTCCCCCTCGTCTTCGGTTGCGCCCGAAAAACATGGTGACCTACCGGCCACGGACCAACTCCGGCAGCCAGCGTGCGGGGCGGCGTGTGCACGACGAGCGCGCGGCAGCACGCGAAGTCCCAGAGAGCCTTCCCCGTGGCCGAGGTCGGCGAGGCGGCGCCTACGTGGGCGGGAAAAGCGCCGGGACGGCGCGCGCGAACTCCAGCGGGGGGGAAGGGAGCAAGGCGCGCGTCCCAGCAGGGCGCAAGCTAACAAGACGGAACTTGTATGACAACCGTGCGGTGCGTGCTGACTCCATGGTGGGAGCGAGCGTGCCGCTGACCTGCAGCCCCGGTCGCCGTCACGCACAGTTCACGCGATCGCCGCCGTCGACCCGCAAAAGGCCCGAGCCCACCGCTCCGCGTGGGCGACATACTCGCCCGGCACGACGGCTCGGAGGCCGTCGCATCGATCGGCGCCGCGCCTCGACCGACGCTCACACGGATGAACGCATGACGAAACGGAACGTGCCGCGCGAGACGCGGCACCGGGCATCGAGCCGGGCGATCCTCGTCGCGATCGTCGCCACGCTGCTCGCTCCGAGCCGCGCGTGGTCCCGCGACTTCTTCACGATCGCGGTGATCCCCGACACCCAGAACTACGTCGACGACTCCAGGCCGCAGCCGCGGAGCGCGAGGGCGTTCATCGCCGAGACGGCCTTCCTCGCCTCGCACAAGGACGAGCTCCGGCTCGCGTTCGTGACGCACGTCGGCGATGTGGTCCAGCATGGCGATGGGACCAACGGCCAGCCTGAGGATCGGACCTGGGGCGCAGGCGCCGAGTGGCGCAGGGCCGAGGAGGCGATGGACGTCCTCGCTGCGGCAGGGGTGCCGTTCGCCGTGAGCGCCGGGAACCACGACTACGACAGCTACGACCACGCGAGCCGCAGCAAGCCGTTGCACGGCTCAATCCATTTCAGGCGCCACTTCGGGTCCCAATCGGCCTACTTCGCGGGCAAGCCCTGGTACGGCGGCGCATCGAACGAGCTGCCCCACAACCCGGGGCTCTCGAGCTATCAGACGTTCTCGGCCGGTGGCAGGACCTTCCTGCACCTCTCGCTCGAGCTCGAACCGAGCGACGCCGTGCTGAGCTGGGCGCAGCGCGTGATCGAGGCCCACGCGGGCTACCCGACCATCGTCACGACGCATGCCTTCCTTTCTCCGCCAGCCGACGGCGACGACCGCAGGCCGCTCGAGGCGGCGGCGCCCCGGCTTCCAGCGAGCTACCTGAAGGGCTCGCCCGGTGGCTGGAACGACGCCCAGGGGACCTGGGAGAAGCTCATCGCCAGGAACGACCAGATCTTCATGGTGATCTGCGGGCACGCGTGGAATCCCGCCGTGCAGGGCGTCTCTGTCTCGCAGAACGTCCGGATCGACGTGAACGATGCCGGGCACCTCGTGTACCAGGTCCTGAGCGACTACCAGGGCAATACGGTCGCGAGTCCTGGCGGTGACGGATGGCTGCGCCTCATGGAATTCGACCTCGACCGCGGCGCCATCCACTTCACCACCTACTCCCCGCTCCTCGAGAAGCGCGCGGGCCAGGGAGGGGAACGGACGTTCCGTCAGCCGCCGCGGTTCAGCGACTTCACGCTGCCGATGCCGGTCCAGGTCTCGGCATCGGCATCGGCAGCGGTCGCTCGCTGAAGGTCCGCTTCACTCCACGAGCGCTGCGGTCGTGCGCGACACGGTCTCACGGGCAGCGTCGGTCGAGCTGCGCAGTGCCCGGACGACCGACATGCCGAGGCCCTCGACCCCGCCCACCACGCTCGAGGAGAACCTCTCGGCGTGCTGCAGGACCTCGCGCGTGATCTTGAAGGGCACCTGCTCCACCGACTGGAGCAAGTCGACCGCTCCGTTCGCCGCCCGGAACAGCTCGGCGTGAAGGGCCCGTGTGATGCCGGAGGCGGCCTGGAGGCCGTGCTCGGCCAGGTCGGGCGCCAGGGACATCGCTGTCGTGAGGACTCCGGGGCCGTCCTTGTTCAGGGCGCCCACGGTCGCTTCCGAGCTCGCGTCGGTCATCGGGTCGTCTCCTTGGCGTGGATGCTGCGCCTCCCATCGTGCGCCGCGAAGTCGACCGCATGGCGACGGCTCCGTTCCTTCTTTGCGAACCAGGACCGGCGCTGGAGCCCCGAGCAGGTCCGCGCGTAGCCCAGGATGGGGCCCGAGCCGCCCTCCTGCTGGAAAAGCGCCCAGGGGCAGCGACCGCCCCTGGGCGCTCGGGATCACTTCGCGACCGACGCCTTCTGCACGGCGGGCGCCGTCGAGGCCGAGAGCTTCGCCCCGGCCTTCGGGCCGACGAGCTCGAGCGCGCCCTGCGCGAGGAGCTTCGCCTCCTGCACCTTCTGGAGCGTGTACTTCGGCGCGTGGACGCCCGAGGACCCGTCCTTCGCGATCGCCTGCAAGATCGCGTCGGCCTGGTTCAGCATCGTCTGCGCCTGCGCCAGCTTCGCCGCCGGCGCCTTCGCCGCGAGGGCCGCCGGGCCGGCCTTCGCGAGGGCGGCCTTCACCTCGGCGACGCCGTCCTTCACCGGCTTCTGCCACTTCACCACCACGTCGTAGACCTGCTTCTGGCTCCGGAACTGGAGCCGCTCCTTCGCCTTGGTCCGGATCGGGCTGTGGCAGCCGCCGGTCTGCTCGAGGTCGTCGTCGGACCAGGTGGTGCGGCCGCACGACCACATGAGGTCCACGAACGGCTTGCCGTCCTTGTCCTTCGCGAGGCGCATCTTCGAGCCGGCCTCCGGCCCCTTCACGATCGTCTTCGCGGTCTCGTCCACCTTGATCCGCCAGATGTGCGAGGTGCGGACCGCGTCGAAGCCGGCGTAGTCCGGGTACTGGATCGCCGCGAAGTTCTCGCAGCTCATCATCGTGGGCATGTGGCACGACGAGCACTTGTTCGCGCCGTGCAGCTCGTTCTTCGTGAAGAACGCCTTCTGGCCCTCGTGGCAGTCCTCGCACTGCTTCTTGAGCGCCGGCGTGGTGGTCATCTCGCGCCAGTCGTTCATCGTGACCTCGTGCGGATCGTGGCACGTGTTGCAGCTCATGCCCTTCTCCTTGTGCGCGGTGAAGAAGGATTGCGCGCCCTCGGTGCCGCACGACGGGCAATTGCTCTTGAAGTAGGCGTTGAACGCGCCGGTGCCCATGTCCTTCTGGTCCTTCAACCACTGGAAGCGCTGGTGGCAGCGCTCGCAGTTCGAGGCGCTCACCGTCTGCTTCGCGCCGACGAGGTGCGCGCCCGCGCCGTGGCACTCCTCGCAGCTGATCCCCTTGTTGATGGTGTGCTTGCGAAGCTCCTCGGGCTTGCCGAGCGCGGCGATGAGCTCGTCCTCGCTCTTGAAGTCGAACTTGAACGAGTGGCACACCTCGCAATAGGCGGAGGCCGGCTGGAACATCATCGACTTCCGGTTCTTCGCGCCGTAGGAGGTCATGCCCCACTGCTTCGACGCGGAGTCGCCGAACTCCTCGAGCTTCGTCGGGAAGGTGGGGATCCACTCCTTGATCTGCTTCGCCACCTCGGGCGTGAGGTGCTGCGCCCAGGTCCGGGAGTGCTGGTTGCCGCCGGCGACGAGCGTGCCGGTGCCGTCCTTCAGGAGGCCGCCCTCCACGTGGTACGTGCCGCGCACGAGCCACGCGTCGAGGAAGCCGTACTTCGTGCGCGGCGTGCCGATGATCGCGTAGACCGCGTCGGGCGTGATGCCGGGCGGCAGCACGGCGGCGTCGCCGTAGAGCGTCTTCGTGAGGTCCTTCCCCGGGATCTCGACCATCTCGTCGGGGAAGCGGACGACGAGGTTGTGGCGGCTCTTCAGCCACTTCTCGTATTGCATCGGGTGGCACTCGCCGCACTTCTTCGACCCGACGAACCCGCCCGGCAGGTCGAGGATCGACAGCCCGGGGAGCCTGTAGGTGATCGCGGCGTCGCGGCCGGTGGCGTCCTTGTAGTCCTTGCCGCCGCCGAACTCGACGAACTCCTCCTCGCGATCGGAGATCGTGTACTTGCCCACGAGCCGCCCGTCCTTCTCGTACTTGAAGATCGGGTGGTTCTTCAGGAGGTAGTCGTAGAACTTCCGCTCCTGCTGCACGTAGCCGTGCAGCGTGCGAGGCCCCGACTCGTCGTGCGCCGCTGCGGGCGCAGCCGCCGCAGCATTCACCGCCTCGCCCTTCGTCCCGGGCTTGTCGCTTGCGCGTGCGACGCCGGCCAGCGCGAGCGCGACCATCCCCACGAGCGCGCCGATCGCGCGCATCCGTGACAGCGTCATCGTGTGCCTCCCCTCGGCTGCACCACCTGGAGGTGGCGCCTGGTACCCAGCGCGGATCCTCCGCGCGCGCGAAACCGAAGGAGAAGAATCACGTTGCCGCACTCGAAAGGCGTCGCGCGGAAGTACGTGCGCTCTGGCGCGCAGCCATTCGCCCGCGAGGACACGCCGGAACGGCGCGTCCGCGGCACGGTGCCACGAGCCCAATCGATGCGCTCTTCGCGCTGCGACGCCGGGGAGAGACTTTGGTCGCTTGGTCCTGCGGACGAGGGCGGCCGGCGCGCCGCCCCCCCGGCGCGGGGCTACGACCGGAGCTTCGGGGGCAGCGATGAAGCGGATTGGGCGAAGGCATATGATGAGGATCGCGGCGCTCGGCGCGGGCGCCGGGTTGGTGCAGGTCGGCGGTCTCGCGCGCGCGGGCGGCGCGGAGGGCGCGAAGCCGTCCGGAAAGTGGATCTACAAGCCGCTCGACCCCGACAAGACCGGGGACCGCGCGTTCGCGAGCTATCAGAAGGGCCACTGCATGTACGGCTCGTTCGAGGCCATCGCGGGCCAGGTCGCCGAGCAGCGCGGCACCTACGACCAGTTCCCGTTCGAGATGTTCCTGTACGGAGCCGGCGGCGTGAACGGCTGGGCCACGCTCTGCGGCGCGTTGAACGGCTCGGCGGCGGCGTTCCAGCTCCTGTCGCCGAAGCCGGAGCCGCTCATCGACGCGCTGTTCGCGTGGTACGAGCGCGAGGCGTTGCCGGACTACGTCCCGGCGACCGCGAAGTTCCCCAACGTGAAGTCGGTCGCAGGCTCGCCGCTGTGCCACCAGTCACTCACGAGGTGGTGCGCGGCCGCCAAGAGGAAGACCTACTCGGCGGAGCGGAAGGAGCGCTGCGGAGTGCTCACGGCCGCGGTGGCGCGCCACGCCGTGGTCCTCCTGAACGCGCAGGCCGCCGGAAAGCAGATCGAGGCCGCGCTCGCGAAGCCGACCACCGAGTGCATGGCCTGCCACGAGAAGGACGGCGTGCTCGAGAACACGCGCGGCAAGATGTCTTGCGGTGGGTGCCACTTCACGCTGAAGTCGAAGCACCCCGAGATCTAGCGTTCGCGTCGTCGAGCATCGGACGACCACGTCGCCGCTCACAACCCTGGGCGCTCGGCGTCGTGGGCGTGCGCGATGGCGTGCTGGACCGACGGGGCGAGCCGCTTCGCGTCCACGATCACCTTCTCGGAGTGGACGTCCACGATCGCATCGAGCGGGATGCAGTGATCGCCGCCGTTCTCGATGTTCACCAGGAGCTCCAGCCGCCCTGCGGGACAGACGTCTCGGACCGCGCCGAACTCGTCGCCACCGTCCTGATCGAAGACCTGGAAGCCGACCTGGATGCTCTCTTGCCACTTCCGACCGTTGGCCATCGCCTCTCCTTGCGCCGCCGACCGCGCGCGACGGAACATCTAGGGCGGCCGACGCGTCGATGGACCGTCCAGGTGGGGCATCGCGCAGGCCGCGTCGTCGATGCTCGGCCGCAACCGACGTGGCCGAGCGCGACCTCGACGACCGGTTCGTTCTCGCGAGACAGGTTCGTTCGCGCGGGATACGCTCCGCAAACTCGTCCGCGCGCCGCCCAATTCGGCCGCGCTCAACGCGTCGGCGGAGACCATGGCCAAGACGAAGACCCAGCCCAAGCGCAGTTCCCGTTACCGGGAGGACCTCCTCGACGCCCCTGACTGGCTGAAGAAGAAGAAGATGCCGCACCGCGACAAGTTTCTCGGCGGGAAGCGCATCATGCCCAAGGGGCTCACCGGCAAGGAGCCCTTGGCGCACCTCGTGGACGAGACGTTCCTCGCCTACAACGCCGCCCGGCTGAAGGAGGGCTGCCAGCTCTTCACCGAGCGGATGCTGGATCCCGACGTCACCATCGGCATGAGCATCTCCGGTGCGCTCACGCCCGCCGGCCTCGGCTGCTCGTCCATCGTCCCGCTCATCAAGGCCGGGTTCGTGGATTGGATCGTGTCGACGGGCGCGAACCTGTACCACGACATGCATTTTGCGCTGAACTACCCGGTGCGCGTCGGCAGCTTCAAGTTCGACGACACCGCGCTGCGCGAGAACGACATCGTCCGCATCTACGACGTGCTGCTCGGCTACAGCGACTGCCTGATGGCCACGGACGAGATCCTTCGCGAGATCCTCTGCCAGCCCGAGTTCCAGAAGGAGATGGGCACCGCCGAGCTCCACTACCTCCTCGGCAAGTACTGCGCGGAGTGGGAGCGCAAGGCCGGGTTGAAGGACGTCTCGGTGCTCGCGGCTGCGTACCGTGCCGGCGTGCCCTGCTACACGTCGTCGCCGGGTGACTCCACGATCGGCATGAACGTCGCCGGGGTGGAGTTGCGCGGGAGCAAGCTGCGCATGAACCCCTCCATCGACGTGAACGAGACGACCGCCTACGTCCTCGCCGCGAAGCGCGATGGCGGCAAGAGCGCGGTGGTGCTGTGGGGTGGCGGGAGCCCGAAGAATTTCATGCTCCAGACCGAGCCGCAGATCCAGGAGGTGCTCCGAATCAAGGAGTACGGGCAGGACTACTTCCTCCAGGTCACCGACGCCCGGCCCGACACGGGCGGCCTCTCCGGCGCGACGCCGAGCGAGGCCGTGAGCTGGGGCAAGGTGGATCCGGATCGGCTCCCCGACGCGGTGGTCTGCTACACCGACACCACGCTGGCCATGCCCATCCTCACCCACTACGCGCTGGCCAAGCACAAGCGGCGCAAGCTTCGCAGGCTGTATGACCAGCGCGGGAAGCTCGTGAAGGCGCTCGCCCGCGAATACTTCGCGCACAACAAGGTGAAGATGCTCGACGGTTCCCACCCGACGATCGACTGAGGTCGCTGCGGGCCGGGCAGCCCATCGACGGCCGGGCGAAGCGAGGGATTCGCCATGACCCCGAAGGACCTCGAGGCGCTCGCGCGCCAGCACGGCACACCGCTCGTCGTGGTCGACCACGAGGTCGTCCGCGCCAATTACGCCGCGTTCCGCCGGCACTTCCCCAAGGTGCAGGCCTACTACGCGGTGAAGGCGAACCCCGACCCGGCGATCGTTCGGACGCTCTACCGGGTCGGTGCCAGCTTCGACGTCGCGTCGCTGGAGGAGTTCAAGCTCGTCCACCGGAACATCGAGCACCTATCGCCGTCCGAGCAGCAGGACTTCATCTGGGACAAGATCATCTACGCCAATCCGGTGAAGCCCAAGGAGACGCTGCAGGCGCTCGACCGTTACAAGCCGCTCGTCACCGCCGACAACCTCCTCGAGCTGGAGAAGATCCGAGCGCACGCGCCGCACGCGGGCGTGGTGATCCGCCTGCGCGTCCCGAACACCGGGTCCATGGTGGAGCTCTCCTCGAAGTTCGGCTGTGATCCGGGCGACGCGGTGGACCTCATCGACGCCGCGTTCGGAATGGGGCTCACGGTCGAAGGGCTCTCCTTCCACGTGGGCAGCCAGTGCACGAACTTCCTGAACTTCGTGCAGGCGCTCCACACGGCTGCGGCGGTGATGGACGAGGCGCGGAGCCGCGGCCGCGCGCTCACGATCGTGGACATCGGCGGCGGCTTCCCGGCGCCTTACCACCGGGACGTGAAGCCCATCGAGGTGCTCGCGGCGCGCATCAACGTGGAGATCGACCGCCTCTTCCCAGGAAACATCCAGATCATCGCCGAGCCGGGGCGCTTCCTCGTGGCCACTGCCGTCACGTCCGTCGCGCGCGTCATCGGGAAGACGCGCCGGGACGGGAAGACCTGCTACTACGTCGACGACAGCGTCTACCACACGTACTCGGGGATCATCTTCGACCACTGCCAGTACCACCTGAAGGCGCTGCGCGACGGCCCCACGGAGATCTGCGCCGTCTTCGGCCAGACCTGCGACGGCCTCGACACCATCTCGCTCTCCGAGGAGCTGCCCGATCTGCCGCTGGACGACCTGGTCCTCGCGGAGAACATCGGCGCCTACGCGAGCGCCTCGGCCACGTACTTCAACGGCTTCCCGCCGGCGAAGGTCGTGCACGTGAACGAGTAGCGGCGCACCTCACTTCTGCGCGGTGATCTGGATGAGGTTGCCGCAGGCGCCGTCGAACGCCACCGGTAAGCGCCCATCGGGACGTCCGCCGCGTCTGGGCGTGCTGTGCAGCCCGCAGACTATTCCACCTCGACAAAGTCGTACTCCCCGGTCGCCTGCACGAGCAGGTAGCGCGCCGGGTGGTCGCTCCCGTTCAGGACGCGGTGCAAGCGTTGGGGAGGCACGTCGCAGCGCTGGCCGGGACCGAGCGCGATGAACGTGTCGGGATCGCGGAGCGAGACGGTGACCCCGTCGTCCAAGCCGAACATGAAATCAGTGACGTGGTGGTGAAAGTGCCAGGGCGTGCCTGCGCCGGGCGCGAGCGTCATCACCCGCACCCGGACGTTCGGCGTGTTCGCGATCCATTCCATCGGCGTGTGGGGCATCGGGCGGACCTCCGATCGAGCTCGAGCGCGAACGGCCATTCGGTGACGCGCGTTCAGCGACGTCTACCAGCCGCGACCTCGCACGGGAAGCCGGCGGGCGGATTCACCAGGCGCTCACGCGCGAGAGCGCTCGAAACGCGTGAGCGCCTGGGCGCTGAGGCTACTCCGGCACGTCCACGAGCACCGCGTCGCCGTGCGCGTCGCGCACCGGCTGCTTCACCTGGAGCAGCTCGTACCAGCGGTGGAACGCCTCGATGAACACGATCGCCATCAGGAACATGAGGGTGACGGAGAGCCCCACCTTCAGCCAGTCGGCCTTCGGCAGGTAGTTGTTCCGGATGTTGAGGTACCCCGCGCTCATCGTCACCGGGATCATGAAGATTCCGGGGATCCCGCTCACCCACGCGTACCGCGCCTTGCCGAGGCGGATGAGCATCGTCGTCGCGATGATGAGGCCGCAGGTGGCGAGGAGCTGGTTCGACATGCCGAAGAGCGGCCAGATGGAGGCGATGTCGCCGGTGTACACGAGGTAGCCCCACGAGAGCGTGAAGGCGGCGCTCGTGACGATGATGCCGGGCATCCACTTCTTCTCGTTCATCTTCGGCCACGCGTGGCCGACGAGCTCCTGCAGCATGTAGCGGCCGACGCGGGTGCCGGTGTCGACGGCGGTGAGGATGAACACCGCCTCGAACATGATCGCGAAGTGGTACCAGTAGCTCGCCAGGTGCTTCATGAACGGGATGGACGAGAAGATGTACGCCATGCCGACCGCGAGCGACACGGCGCCGCCCGGGCGGCCCTGGATCTTCTCGCCGACCGCCGCGGCGAGCTCCGGCAGGTGCACCGGCGCCATGCCGAGCTTCGCGAAGGCCGCCGGCGCGGTGTTGATCGCGAAGTAGTCCGCGGGCACGAGCACGCACGCGGCGATGAGCGCCATGATCGCGACCACGCCCTCGGTGAGCATCGCGCCGTAGCCGACGAACAGGACGTCCTTCTCGTTCGCGAGCATCTTCGGCGTCGTGCCGGTGCCGATGATGGCGTGGAAGCCCGAGAGCGCGCCGCAGGCGATGGTGATGAAGACGAACGGGAACACGGCGCCCGGGATGATCGGGCCGCCGCCGTGGACCCACTGGGTGACCGCCGGCATCTGGAGCTGCGGGTGGACGAAGAAGATGCCGAGCACGAGCGCCGCGACGGTGCCGATCTTGAGATAGGTCGAGAGGTAGTCGCGCGGGCAGAGGAGCAGCCAGACCGGCAGCACCGACGCGACGAACCCGTACACGGGGATGAGGATCGAGATCGTCGGCTTCGACAGCGTGAGCCAGCTCGAGAACGTCGGGTCGGCCGCGACGTACGGGCCGGCGAGGAGCGCCAGCGCGAGCAGGGTCACGCCGATGACGCTGGCCTCGGCGATCGCCGACGGCTTGCCCTTGCGGATCATGTAGATCCAAACGCCCATGAGCAGCGCGATCGGCATCGTGGCGAGCACGGTGAAGGTGCCCCAGGCGCTCTCTGCGAGCGCGTTCACGACCGCGATGGAGAGCCCGGCGAGCGTGAGGATGAGGATGAACAGGATCGCGAACGAGGCGACGATGCCGGTGCGCTTCCCGATCTCGTACTCGGCGATGAGCGACAGGCTCTTCCCCTTGTGGCGCACCGACGCGAACAGCACGACCATGTCGTGCACGGCGCCGCCGAGCACGCAGCCGACGATGATCCAGAGCGCGCCCGGCGCGTATCCGAATTGCGCCGCGAGCACCGGGCCGATGAGCGGGCCCGCCGCCGCGATGGCGGCGAAGTGGTGCCCGAAGAGCACGAAGCGGTTGGTCTTGTGGTAGTCGTGCCCGTCCGCGAGGGCGATGGCCGGGGTCACTCGACGGTCGTCGAGCTGCAGCACCTTCCGAGCGATGAACAATCCGTAGAAGCGATACGCGAGCGCGAAGATGCACAGCGCAGCGAACACCAGCGTCAGAGCGTTCATGGGGCTCCTCCTGGAGGGAGGAGGCTATTCCCACGAGGAGTGCGCCGGGTGTGGCGGCATGACGCAGGCTGCGCGGAGTACGCTCAACGCCCGGACCAGCCGCTCGCGCTCGCGCCGGCGAGGGCACGCACCCGCTCCTCGTTGCCCCCGAACTCGAGGGCGCTCCCTTCGTAGACGACGCGGCCGTCGTCGAGGACGTAGACCCGGTCGGCGATCTCCACGGCGGCGCGGACGTTCTGCTCGACGAGGAGCACCGAGATCCCCTCTTCGCGCATCGAGGCGATCACCCGGAACACGTCCCGCACCACCCGCGGCGCGAGCCCCTGGGACGGCTCGTCGAGCACGAGCAGGCGCGGATTGAGGACGAGGGCCCGGGCGACGGCGAGCATCTCCTGCTCGCCGCCCGAGAGCTGGCTGCCGAGGGCGCCGCGGCGCTCGGCGAGGCGCGGGAAGAGCTCGAAGACGCGGGCGACGGTCCACGGCCCGGACCGCGCGAGCGGCACCTTCAGGTTCTCCTCGACGCTCAGCCCGGCGAAGATCCGCCGCCCCTCCGGCACGTACCCGACGCCCAGGGCGGCGATGCGGTATGGGCTCCAGGCGGTGGTCCCGTGCCCGAGCACCCGCACCGTTCCCTCCCGCGGCGGGGTGAGGCCGGTGAGGCTCCGCAGCGTGGTGGTCTTGCCTGCCCCGTTGCGGCCGAGGAGCGCGACGATCTCGCCCTCGCGTACCGCGAGCCCGACTCCGTGAAGGATGTGGCTCTTCCCGTAGTACGTCTGGAGCCCCGCCGCCTCGAGCGCGTTCACCGGGCGCTCCCCAGGTACGCGGTCTGGACCCGCTCGTCGCAGCACACCTCGTCGAAGGTCCCCTCGGCGAGGGTGGCGCCTTCGGCGAGGACGGTGATGCGGTCGGCGAGGTGTGCGACGACCCGCATGTCGTGCTCGACGAGGAGGATGGTGAGTCGCTGCTCCCGGTGCAGCCGCTGGACGAGCTCGGCGATGCCGTAGGTCTCCTGGTCGCTCATCCCGGCGGTGGGCTCGTCGAGGAGGAGGAGCCGCGGCTCCAGGGCGAGGGCCATCAGGATCTCGGTCGCGCGCTGGTCGCCGTGGGACAGCTCGCCGACCAGGCGATCCGCCCGCGGGTGGAGGCCCGCCAGGCCAAGGAGCTCGTCCACCCGCCCGCGCACCTCGGCGTCCTGCGTCCGCGACCTCCACATCCGCAAGCGCTGGCCGCTCGTGACCTCGACGGCGATGCGCAGGTTCTCGCCCACCGTGAGCTCGGGGAAGATCTCGGTGATCTGGAAGGTGCGGGCGACGCCGAGGCCGACCCGCTCTTCCGGCGTGAGCGAGGTGACGTCTCTCCCGTCGAAGTAGATCCTCCCGCTCGTCGGCGTGATGAGGCCGCTCACCAGGTTGAAGAAGGTGGTCTTGCCCGCCCCGTTCGGCCCGATGACCGCCCGCAGCTCGCCCGGCGCGACGAGCATCGAGAGCCCGTTCACCGCCACGAGCTTGCCGAACCGCTGGGTGACGTGGTCGACGGCGAGCAGGCTCGTCACGCGGCGAGCCTCCGGCGCACGAACCCGAGCACGCCCCTCGGGAAGAACAGGACGACGAGGACGAAGAAGGCGCCCACGAACGACATCCAGTTCTGGGTGCGCGTCGAGATGAAGTCCTGGAGGAGGACGAAGACGCCGGCGCCGAGGAGCGGGCCCCAGAACGAGCGCATCCCGCCGAGCACGGCCATGATGACGAAGTTTCCGGACTGGTCCCAGCGGAGGGCGCGCGGGTCGATGAAGTTGTTGAGCAGCGCGAAGAGGGCGCCGGCGAGGCTCGCGAAGAGCGCCGAGATCACGAAGGAGAGCCAGACGTGGCGCTCCACCGGGATCCCGAGGAAGCGGGCCCGCCGCTCGTTCTCCCGGATGGCGAGGAGGGTACGGCCGAAGGGCGAGCGGAGGAGCAGTCCCATCGCCCCCACGGAGAGGCCGAACAGGGCGAGGACGAAGAAGTAGAAGGCGAGGTCGTTCCGCTGGATGTCGAGGGTGAGCGGCCTGGCGCGGAGGGGGAGCCGCGACCAACCGGTGAGCCCGTCGTCGCCGCCGGTCACCCGGTTCCAGCGGAAGGCCACGAAGTAGAAGACCTGGCCGAAGGCGATGGTGACCATCGCGAAGTAGACGCCCCGCAGCTTGACGATGAGGGCGCCGATGATCGCCGCCGCCACCGTCCCGGCGACGACGCCCACGAGGATCGCGA
>Ga0306924_10003853_pt1 | contig 14520 bp, 10 predicted proteins | sample sta12Can44000111_FD_203756 | JGI IMG/M metagenome (GOLD analysis project Ga0306924, IMG submission 203756) | Lab enrichment of tropical soil microbial communities from Luquillo Experimental Forest, Puerto Rico - statanox.12C.anox.44.000.111 (v2)... | ecosystem: Environmental > Terrestrial >... | reverse complement strand
GCCTGCGAGCCTTTTTCCTTTCGTGATTTCATAGAATGGAACCATCTTGACCGGTTCAACCACGCTCGGATCCAAAACCGAAGAGAATCATCGCACGGTGTCCACGGAGGTCACGGAAGATGTCCGTCTTCAGGTTCCTAGCTTAGCTTAGCACCTGTCCGTGAAATCGAAGCCACCCCAAAATGGTAGGGCGAAGCTCTGCTGAGCCGCCGCCGCCCAAAGACCTGAAATGCGGCTCGCCGGAGGCTCGCCCTACCGCTGCCGGATGACGTGACGCCAATCACCCCAAAGCCAAGTACTAACCAGAAACCCAATTCTGGAGCAATTGAGGACGAGACGCGGCTCGCTTCAACATCGACAATTAATTTTTCAAACTTTTCGCTAAGCGGCTAAATAACGAGCGGGTAGATAGCGAACTTTTTCAAAGGAAGGCCGAGTTTGGGTGCGCTGTAGCGCTGGCGTTGACTCTTCTCGTCGTGCCAGAGCACCAAGACCTCCCAGGCGGATCGAAGTTCGGGTCATTGGAGAATCAAAGTTCCAATCGATGCGGCTTAATATCGTAGTGTCAGCCTTGGAGCGCTCCAGCCAGAGTCATTAATTATCTCCTTGGCAATGTCAATGTATACACCATGTGTAATATTAAGATATTGCAATTTGTTTTTATACGATTCTTCTTTTGGCAATCCAGGTCGCATTTGTCCGCCCTGGGCAACCGAATTTACCAATATTTCTAACATTCATCGTTTGTACCAGCGGTTCTAGCTGTTATATGCTTGCCGACTGAAATTTTTCTTTAACCTGCCTGGAATTTTCTTTAACCTGCCTGGAATTTTCTTTAACCTGCCTGGAAAAGAGTGATAGGCTTTGCACCTTCGCCGACTCAGGAGTTGGGTCCGAGTAGGGAAAAAGGCTGAAGAACTGGTCCTACGGCGATTCGGGCTTCTGGCACCGTAGGGGATAGAGATTAAGGAGGTAATTTACGAACGCTCGAGGCGATCGGTTAAAGATCGCGGAGAGCCGTGTGGATCGGGATGCCTGGTAGGGAGGGTTTTAACGAGACGTCCTGCGGTTTTCGCGCAGCGGAAGCCGCATTTTAAGCAGCAAGCAGAATGGCTTTCCGGGAAAGGAAATCGGCCAATGGCGGTAGTCTGTCTGTAAACCGCCAAGCTATTCGTAAACGGTGCTGAGCGGGGGCACGCCGGAGTGTCTCCAGAAGGTGATCGTGGACCCTTTTTTATCCAACCGTCGCACTGGCCGCGATGCCGGTTCGCAAAGCGGCGAACAAGAACCAGCTCCGCGATGCGGCAACAAAACGACGGCCTCTGATCAGCCTTTATCCGCGTGCGAGATTAATCCGAAGATCATTACTGGAATCGAGATTGGCGGGAGCACCTCCGCTGAGATCTCTTGCTGGAAACGAATTCTCGACCTCACCTGTATTCTGGTCAGTCTGCCCTGCTGGTTGAGCCTGATGATTTGCGTCACACTCTGGATCAAGCTCGCTTCCCCAGGACCCATTTTCTACCGTCAGGAACGCGTCGGCTACCGCGGTAGGCGTTTCACGATGTTCAAGTTCAGAACCATGAAGCCCAACATCGAAACGGCAAGCCACGAACGTCACCTGGAGCAGCTGATGCAAACCGACTGTCCGATGACGAAACTGGACGCCGCCGGCGATGCCCGCATTATTCGTGGTGGACGCGTTCTTCGAGCCACGGGATTGGATGAATTGCCTCAATTGTTGAATGTGCTCCGCGGAGAAATGAGTCTGGTCGGTCCGCGTCCCTGCACGATCCCCGAATATCAACTTTATCAGGCGTGGCAAAAGGAACGGCTCAATGCGCCACCTGGCCTTACCGGATACTGGCAAGTTAATGGCAAGAACAAGACGACGTTCACCGAAATGATCAACCTGGACATCGTTTATGCCAGGAAAATGTCAACCTGGCTGGATCTCGCAATTATGCTCAGAACGCCTGCCGCAGTCATCGCGCAACTTTTCGAAAACTCCAGGGGGGCTCGTCGTGGGAGCCGTGCGAAAAAGCCTGTTGCGGGGGAGTGTTCATAATAAATGGAAGCCTCTGAAAGATCGATGGGGATGATATGAAAAACCTAATTGCTGTGGGTGTGATCGGATGTGGATATTGGGGACCCAATCTCGTTCGCAACTTTAAAGCGCTGCCCAACTGCCATCTGAAAGCGATGTGCGACCTAAGCGAAGCTCGCCTGAAGCACATGAGGAGCTTCTATTCGGAGGTCGAGGGCATGACCGACTACAAGCACTTGCTCAATGGCGCGGGGTTGGACGCGGTCGCGGTTGCTACGCCGGTCAAGCATCACTATGCACTCGCGAAGGCCAGCCTGCTTGCGGGTAAACATACGCTTATCGAGAAACCGATGGCCTCCCGCTCGGAGGAGTGTGAAGAATTGATCGAAATCGCTGAACGCAAGGGCCTCGTGTTGATGATCGGCCATACATTTCTTTATTCAGCTCCGGTACGTAAGATTGCTGAGATTGTGCAGGCCGGGGACATCGGCGAAATCCGGTACATCAATTCGCGTCGCCTTAGCCTGGGTCTGTTTCAGAAGGACATCAATGTTGCCTGGGACCTCGCCCCGCATGACATCTCAATCATCCTGCATGTGCTTGGAGAATCGCCGCTGGTGGTCAATTGCCAAGGCAACGCCCATATCACCCCAGGCATCGAGGACGTGACCAACATCTCTCTGTCCTTCCGGCACAAGCGATTTGCCACCATCCAGAGCAGTTGGCTCGAGCCCAGGAAAATTCGTGAAATGACCATCGTGGGCACACGCCGCATGATCGTGTACGACGATTTGGAGACACACGAAAAAATCCGCATCTACGATGTCCGGGTGGAACGGCCACCGCATTATGACACCTTCGCTGACTTCCACTACTCGTATCACTATGGGGACAGCTATATCCCATACATGAAACAAGAGGAACCACTGAAAGCGGAGTGCGAGCATTTCCTTGATTGCGTCCAAAAGGCTGCCAGGCCGCTCACCGGCGGTCGTGAAGGGCTGGAACTGGTGAGAATCCTGGAGGCTGCTTCGACATCGCTGAAGGACCACGGTGCCCCTGTGATGTTCCCGTCTTTGGAAGATGCGCTCCTAAAGCAGCGTGTCGGCGGTGCATTGACGCCTCGATCAGATAAGCGATGCAGAGCTCAAAAATGCGATACCTAGGCCTGGCCTCTTCGGTTAGCGAACCGAGATCAATTAAAACATTTAATCTTCAAAGATTCAGTTGCCATGGAGACAAGAGCTATCCTCAACAGAAACCAGGCTGAGAGCAAAGGGCCGGCATGGTATTGCGTGCGATCGCAGCGCAAACATGAGCACATCGCAGCAGCGCATCTTCGTATGCTGGAGCGCGTCACTGTTTTCTGTCCGCGGATCAGATTCAAGAGGGCGACCCGACAAGGTCTCGTTTGGGTCACCGAGGCAACGTTTCCCGGTTATTTGTTTGTCCACTTCGAGCTGGAGGAAATGCATCGCCAGGTCCGGTATGCTCATGGGGTTACGGGTATTGTCCGGTTCGGCGAGCGGTATCCGACTATCGAAGATGGAATTTTGGCACAGTTGCGGAACCACGTGGATGCCGGGGAACTCAAGGAGGTGAATTACGAAATCTCGCAAGGCGACAGGGTAAAGATCGTGGAAGGGCCCCTGCACGGACTGGAGGCCGTCGTCATGCAGGTTCTGCCGGCCAAAGAGCGAGTAAGGATTTTAATGGATTTCCTTGGCAGGAAACTGGAGGCTGAAGTCGAGCACTCTCGCGTCCTGCCGCAGGTGGACCACCCGCTCGCAGCATAAGTCGTAGCAGGCGATGCGTCTCGCTTAGCCTCAGACGTGAACAAATCAAACTCCCCCGCGGTGGTTTGCACAATTCTAAGAAGAAGCAAAGCGAGACGCTTTAGTTACAATCTTTGGATCAATGCGATCGCATGAGTAATCAAGTCGCCGACTACCAGCGCATTGCTCCAGATGTCAAGCTCGGTCGCAACGTGCGAATTCACGGGTTCGTGAACCTGTACGGCTGTGAAATTGGCGATGAAACAAAGATTGGGACGTTCGTTGAAATTCAAAAGGGCGTCAGAATCGGCGACCGCTGCAAGATCTGCAGTTACACTTTTATCTGTGAAGGTGTCACGATCGAGCCAGGCGTCTTCGTTGGTCACGGTGTTACTTTCATCAACGACCGCTATCCTCGGGCGACTAATACCGCAGGCCAGCTCCAGACGGAACTGGATTGGAATTGCCAGGCCACCCTGGTTAAGGGAGGGGCGTCCATTGGCTCCGGCGCCACTCTGCTCGGCGGAATCACCATTGGAGAAAATGCCATAGTCGGTGCTGGAAGCGTCGTAACCAAAGACGTGCCGCCAAACACCACGGTAGCAGGTAATCCGGCCAGAGTCCTGGATAAATCGACGCCAAAAAGATGCAGATGAAAGTGCCGTTTCTTGACCTTAACTCTCATCACGAACCTCTACGGGACGAGATCGCCTGTGCCATCCTGGATGTCATTGACGCCGCTGCTTTTGCCGGTGGCCCATTCGTCGCTCGATTTGAAGCGGATTTTGCGGCCTACTGTGATTCTCCACATGCCATCGGCGTCGGCAGCGGCACAGAAGCTCTCTGGCTAACTTTTCTCGCGTTGGGCGTAGGGCCTGGAGACGAGGTGATTACGGTTCCGAACACGTTTATGGCCACCGCTGAAGCGATCACTTATAGCGGAGCGAGGCCGGTGTTTGTCGATGTCGACGAGCGCACTTACACAATGGATCCTGCCGCGCTGGAGAAAGCTGTTACGGCCAGGACGAAAGCCGTCGTTCCAGTCCACCTTTTCGGTCACCCGGCAGACCTGGACCGCATCCTGGAAGTCGCGCGTAAGCAGGATCTGTTTGTCGTCGAGGATGCCTGCCAGGCCCACGGAGCCGAATACAAAGGCCGAAAGGCCGGCACGCTTGGCGATGCAGCGTGCTTCAGCTTTTACCCAGCGAAAAATCTTGGCGCCTTCGGTGAAGCCGGCGCAGTTGTGACTCGTAATATGGTGTTGCAGGAGAAGATCCGCATTCTTCGCGACCACGGCCAGGTCCGTAAATATTACCACGCCATGGTTGGGTGGAACTGCCGGATGGACGGAATCCAGGCGGCCATTCTGCGCATCAAACTGCGCCATCTTGAAAGAGGAAACCAGCTCCGCCGCTCTCACGCGGCATATTATAATCGGGCATTCAACGACATCGAAGAAATCGTTGCGCCCGCCCAGGCAGCCTGCGTCCGGCACGTTTATCACATCTATGCGATCCGCGTTCGGGATAGGGGTGAGGTCATGCGGTTCCTGGCTGAAAAGGGTATCGGCTGCGGTATTCACTACCCGGTGCCAATCCATTTGCAGGAGGCCTACCGCTGCCTGAGATACGAAAGAGGAGCCTTCCCAATCGCGGAGCGGTGTGCCACGGAGTTCGTCTCATTGCCCATGTTTCCTGAACTGACTCCCGCGCAACTGGAAATGGTCGCCCAAGCTGTGATAGAAGCCGTCGCCGCCGGCGTGATGGCTTGATTTGCTAAGGGCGGGGCGGTTTTGCGCCATGGCAATGGACATAAAATTAATCAACCCTCTTTGTGACCCTGATTGGGACCGTCTTGTCCTTTCACATCCCGATTGCACGTTCTTTCACAGCGCCGCTTGGGCCAGGGTGCTGTGCAAGACATATGGCCATGAGCCGGTCTACCTGTGCTGTTCTCAGCGCGGCGATCCGGTGGCGCTGGTTCCAATAATGGATGTGCGGAGTCCTTTGACGGGCCGCAGGGGCGTTTGCCTACCGTTCACCGACTACTGCGGTCCACTCATTTTCAGCGACGGTGGTTCAGCGCTCGCGATGCACAAGCTGTCCGATTTGGCCCTGGAACGAAAGTGGAAATACCTTGAAGTCCGCGGAGGAAGAACGTTTGAATTGGCGGCTACACCCGCCGTCGTGTTTTACGGGCATAAGCTTGATTTACGCGGCGGCGCAGAGGAGCTCCTTACCCGCTTCAAGAGTTCTGCCCGTCGCGCAATCCGTAAGGCGGAGCGGAGCGGCTTGAGTATTCAGGTGACCCGGACCCGGGAGGCGATCCTGGGGTTTTATCGGCTTCACGTCCAGACACGGAGGCGCCACGGCCTTCCACCGCAGCCTGAGTCATTCTTTCTGAACATCCACGATGAGGTAATCAAACCGGGCTTGGGTTTCGTTGTCCTGGCGAGCAGCGGACCACGCGTCGTTGCTTCAGCGGTCTTCTTCCACTTCGGGAAAAAGGCAGTTTACAAATTTGGCGCTTCCGATGAGAAACTCCAGGAATTCCGGGGCAACAACCTGGTTATGTGGGAAGGGATCCGGTTTCTGGCGCAGCACGGCGCTGAAACACTACATTTCGGCAGAACGTCGCTCAAAAACGATGGTCTGAGACGCTTCAAGCTGACGTGGGGGGCGGAGGAGGAGATAATCGAGTATTTCAAGTTCGATACTCTGGCAGAGGAGTGGGTCATCAGTCGAGAGAGCGCCTCGGGATTTCACAACGCGGTTTTCGGCAGGTTGCCCTCGGCCCTGAATTGCCTGGTCGGCGCCATCATCTATCCGCATCTCGATTAGCCCGCTTAGCGAAAACCCTGAAAAAATAATTGTCGATGTTGAAGCGGTCCTCGTTCTCGTCCTCGTCGTCATGCTCGTTGTGGATTGCTTCAAGAACTCGGCTCTCTGGTTAGCAAACATCGGCTCGCCGGGAGGCTCGCCCTCCTACGATTTCACACGCCTTGGAAGTGGCGGCATAACGGATTCGAGTTCGAGTTCGAGGATGAGATAAACAGTTAGAGAGAGGGTCCTACAGGAGGTCTGAATGAAAAGCGAAAATCTGCAGGCAGTCACACAGAATAACGGCTACGCTCCGGACATAACGGGCGAAGGGATTGCTACGTCGCAATTCGAACAAGAAGTGCCTCAATCCGGCCTGAATTTGAATGACATCCTTTTCATTTTCTACAAGCACAAGTGGAAGATCTTTCTGCTCGCCACGGCCGGCTTTGTTGCCGCTGCGGTCGTTTATTTTCTTTTTGGTTCCATTTACGAATCCCAGGCTAAGCTCCTTGTGCGATATGTGGTGGACAAGAGCGCCATTGACGGGCTCGATTCGCAGGTCAAAACGGCCGGTGCACAAAGCGAAACGGCCATTAATTCCGAAGTTGAGATATTGACCAGCTCTGACTTAGCCATGCAGGTGGCCGAGGCCATCGGTGTGGAACGGCTGCTCCGAGAACCCGGAAGCAAAGCGACGCCGGCTGACGCAGCAGGCAGTATTCTTCAGGGATTGACCGTGACGCCCATTAAGGGGAGCAACATCATTTTGGTTTCCTTCAAGAACAAGGATCCCCAGCTCGCCACGCAAGTCCTCCAGGAACTCGTCCACCGATATTTTGAAAAGCATCTGGAGGTTCATCGCTCGGTTGGGGCATTCGATTTTGTGACGCGGCAAGCGGACCAGCTGCGGGCGCAGTTGACCGAGACAGAGAAGGAGTTGAGGCAGCTGCAGGCCAAAGCAGGAATCACTTCCCTGGCGGAAAGCACAACGAATATCGCCGCCGAATTAACGAAAGGCCAGGAAGCGCTGGATGCGGCAGAAGCGGAACTCGCGGCGCAGAAGGCTCGTACGAGGGAAATCGAACAAGCATTTGCCGGGGCAGAGACGAAGCAGTCGGGTGATGCAACACCCCGTGTGAGCAATCAGACAGTTCAGGAGTACCAATCTTTGATTGCCCGGGTAGCGCAATTGCGCCAGGCTCAAACGGAACTGCTTTCCCGGTATTCTCCCCACAACCGGATAGCGGAAGTCAAGCAGGCGCAGATTGACGACCTGGAAAATCAGCGGCAGAACTTGGAAAAGGAATATCCCGGAGTTCTCGCAGCGGCTCAAAGCGCAGAATTTGCCCAAGGCCTGCGCCCTGACCCTGTGTCTGAAAGAGCCCGGCTCGTAGAAATTGAGGCGCGAACAGAAACGCTTCGCTCTCGGCTAAAAGCTGTTCAAGAACGAGCAAAAGTGCTTTCGGAATTAAGTCCGCGGATTGCTCAGCTCGAGCGGACGAAGGAAGTGGAAGAAGCGAATTATAAGTATTTCGACGCGAGCGTTGAGAAAGCTCGCGTCGATGAAACTCTGGACCCGTCGCGAATGCCGAACATCAGTGTGGTTCAAAAGCCGTCGGCGGCGGTAAGGAGTGTCGGAGATGTGAAAAAAATCGTAACCGGCCTTGCCGCCGGAGGTCTTGGGGTTGGTATCGCGATCGCCTTACTGATCGAGCTGGTAATCGACCGGACGGTTAAGCGTTCGCTCGAACTTGAAAGGCAATTGCGCGTACCTCTGTTGCTCTCGATCCCGAATTTCGGTTCTAACGGTCAGCGTCGCTCGCGTTTGCACGACGCAGGCCACGACTCAGAGTTGGTGGGTAACGGGGATGCGCAAGGGGACCTGGTCCCACGCGAGGCTGACGAATTGTTACGGCCGTTTTGCGAAGCAATACGGGATCGCTTGGGCGTCTTTTTCGATCTTAATAACATATCTCACCGACCCAAACTTGTGGCTGTGACCGGGCTCTCGAAAAATGCTGGAGCCTCCACGCTCGCGGCGGGTCTTGTCAGAAGTTTTTCGGACGGAGCCGAGGGCAAGGTGCATTTCGTGGACAAGCCGCCAGCACCTAAGAGATTTTTCAAAATGCTGGCGGATTTCAAGGCAAGCGACCTGGATTACGTTGTTTTTGATATGCCGTCCCTCGGGGATACCAGTGCGACCCTTCCTCTGGCCGGCTTTATGGATACGGTACTGCTCGTTGTGGAGGCGGAGAAGAGTAATCGAGATGCTGTGAAACGTGCCTACGCGCAGCTCGTCGCAAAGACCAAGGTGGCGGTCGTCTTCAACAAGAGCAGATCTTATGGCCCGAAATGGATCGAAGGCGAACTCTAACCTGTGACGGGCGGCGGTAGGGTCCGATCTCCGAGCGGACCGCCAGCGTTGGTCGCCTTGAACTTATGACTTCACCGTAATGCCGGTCGCCTCGGTGATGCGCCCCTACCAGTTCCGACCGCGTTGGCGCGTTGGAGGTCTAACTCTTTGCAAATCAATAGATTCTACCACCAGTTCCCAGCGACTCTACGGCGCGAAAATCTCGCGAGTGCTTTGGTTCGTGGGATTTCTTGGCTAGCGGCTTCAAGGCGAGGATCGACCTGAATTTGGCAGCCGGCTTTCGTCTGGAACGTCACCTCTTCGCTTGCGCCAGCATGCTTTTAACTCATCTCTACTACCGGATTAAGCGCTTTGTTCCCTGGCGGATTCGCTTTGCCCTCAGGCGGATCCACGCCGGGAGAATTCTGAAGAACAGCGGGGACATCTGGCCCATCCAGAAATCTGCCGGCAGTAAGCCCGCGGACTGGCCCGGATGGCCTGATTGGAAACGATTCGCCTTGGTCCTGACCCACGATGTCGAAGGCCGGCGCGGACTCGACTGCGTCAAGCAACTCGCCGAACTCGAAATGGAACTAGGCTTCCGTTCATCATTTAACTTCGTTCCCGAGGGCAAGTACAAAGTGCCGTCAGCCCTTCGCAGGTGGCTGATCGACCACGGTTTCGAAGTCGGCGTCCACGACCTGCGTCACGACGGCAGGCTTTACTCCTCCCGAAAGACTTTTCGACGCAAGGCTCATCGGATCAACAATTATCTGAAAGAATGGAACGCGCTCGGTTTCCGGTCCGGCTTCATGCTGCGGAACCTGGACTGGATTCAGGATCTGAACATCTGCTACGACGCCTCGACCTTCGACACCGATCCGTTCGAACCCCAGCCTTCCGGAGTGGGGACAATCTTTCCATTTTACGTGAAGGGCACCAATGGACGCGAGGGCTATGTAGAGCTTCCCTACACGCTACCGCAGGATTCCACGCTGTTCTTCCTGCTTAAGAACCGGAACGCCCAGCGGATCTGGCAGGACAAGTTGGACTGGATTGCCGAGTGCGGGGGCATGGCCCTGGTCATTGTCCATCCCGACTATCTCGCTTTCGAGGGCAAACCGGATGCCTTTCCCAGCTACCCCGCAGCGCACTATGTGGAGTTTCTGACTTGGCTGAAGGAGAAGTATGCCGGCGAGTATTGGGACGCCCAACCGGCGCAGATTGCGAAATTCATCCGTCCCCTTGCGGCGCAAGGCGAAAGCGTCGACCGGATGACTGCCTTCGATACCGTTAAAAATTCCGTGGCCTGCAAGAATCGTGAAGGGGCGTTGATTGCTACGTCCAGGAAACCGCAAGCAGTTCCACTTCAGCTGGCCGGTAAACGCGCGGTCGCGATAGTCTATTCGAATTATCCTTCGGATCCGCGCCCGCGGAGGGCTGCAGAGGCTTTAGCCAGGGAGGGGGCCAGCGTCGAAGTGATATGTCTCAGGGAGACGGATAATGAACCTCAGCACGAAATTATTCACGGAGTAAATATTACCCGCGTTACGCTAAAACGTCGCCGCGGTGGGAAGCTAACCTACACGGTTCAGTATGGGTCCTTCATTCTGCTCGCTGGGGCCATTCTCGCGGGTCGCACCATCGGGCGGCGGTTTGACCTTGTGCATGTGCATAACATGCCGGATGTCCTGGTGTTCAGCGCGCTAATACCGAAGCTCTTCGGGGCGAAAGTCATCCTCGATCTACACGATCCTATGCCCGAGCTGATGATGACCATCTTTCGGCTTCGCGAGAAGAGTTATGCGGTGCGGATTCTTAAGATACTCGAAAAGTGGAGCCTGCGCTTTGCCGACGCAGTTATAACTGTCAATGAGGCCTGCGACAAAGTCTTTTCGAGTAGGAGCTGTGCGTGTGAAAAAATAACCGTCGTCATGAACTCGCCCGACGAAGAAATCTTCCGCTTGCGCGAGCCATCGATGCCGGCTTCGGCCGCACCGGACATTTCAAAGCCGTTCGTTTTAATGTATCACGGGTCGTTAGTTGAAAGACATGGATTAGACCTCGCTGTGAAAGCGCTGGGAAAGATCAAAAAAACAATACCGGGCGCGGAACTGAGGATCTTTGGCCGCACCACGCCGTTCCTGGAACAGGTGCTTGAATCCGCGCGGACGGCAGGCCTTGGCGAGGCGATCCGATACCTGGGACCCAAGAATCTGGAGCAAATTGTTGCCGCTATACGCATTTGCGATGCCGGCGTAATTCCAAATAAAAAGAGTATATTCACTGAACTCAACACGCCGACCCGTATCTTTGAGTATCTGTCCCAGGGTAAACTCGTCATCGCCCCCCGTGCCCCGGGAATTTTGGACTATTTCGGTCCGCAGGAGTTGGTCCTTTTCGAATTGGGAGACGCGGAGGACCTCGCGGCGAAGATGGAATACGTTTTCAGACATCCAGTAGAAATGGTCAGGGTGGTTGAACGCGGGCAGAAAGTATATCGGGCTCACAAGTGGTCGACCGAGCGACTTCGATTTGTGAGCCTGGTTGACGGGCTGTTGAAAGCGGCGGGGCGTTCCGCAGGTAACGCCCGGGAGGGACCCGCTATCGCTTCTTGGGAGTCAAGATGATCGGTGTCGCAGTCCACGCGAGTGAGCGCGAGATAGCGATGGAATTTTTCGAACTGTTCAAGACACCATGGGAATTTTGTCAGGTTGGTGAGCAGTATGACGTGGTCTTGTGCACTTCAGATAGTCTCTGTTGCAACAGGTCGCAGTTGCTTTTGATTTTTGGGGGAGAGGTAATCCCATTTGACACGCAACATAGAACAAAGGCCAGATCGCGGCCTGGAGGCTTCATTGTCTCTGACGAAGGGAAGCGGTTGCCGATCTACGGGGCCCTGGCGACCTTTCCCGAGAGTTTACATGCCCTTTTGAAGGAGGAAGCAACTCAAGAGCCTGCGGCCTTTGTTACCAGATCTGCAGGCGCGACGATTTTGCGGGTCGGCTATAACCCGTTCACCGAAGTTCGCTTTCTACTTACAGTTGGCCAACCGGCTGCCAACGCAGGGATTCCAACGCTTGAGGAGCATATCGGGTGGCTGCGCGATTGGATTACCATATCGGGGATTCCGTCCGTGGAAATACCTCCTGTTCCTGATGGCTACAATTTCGTAGCTTGTCTTACGCATGATATCGATCATCCGGCTCTGCGGAATCATCGGTGCGACCACACAATGTTTGGTTTCTTGTATCGCTCGACGATCGGGACCTGGCTAGACGTCTGCCGCGGTAGGAAACCGTTCAAGAACTTGTGGAGAAACTGGGGAGCGGCTTGGCGGCTACCGTTTGTACACCTTGGAATCGCCAAGGATTTTTGGGACGAATTTGACCGCTACCTCGAGATGGAAGAGGGACATGGGTCAACGTTTTTTGTGATTCCCCGCAGGGATTACGCGGGTTGTACGATTAATGGCCCTGCGCCATCCACGCGCGCCTGCCGTTACGACCTCGACCAACTTCTTCCCAAACTCAAGAGAATCATTTCCGCGGGGCGTGAAATAGGGGTGCATGGTCTGGATGCATGGCTGGATATCGAGGAAGGCCGCAAGGAACGCGAGAGTGTGTCCCAGTCGATTGGGACCACCGAGCTCGGCGTGCGGATGCACTGGCTGTTTTTCAATGAGAACTCTCCGTTCGTACTGGATCGGGCAGGATTTAGCTACGATACAACGGTGGGCTACAGGGTGACGATAGGTTATCGAGCGGGAACGACGCAGGTGTATAGGCCCCCCGGGGTGGCGAAACTGCTGGAGTTGCCGCTACACGTGATGGATACGGCGTTGTTTTATCCAAGTTATTTGAATCTTGGCGAGGAACAGGCCGAGCGATTAGTCCGTGGGTTACTGAATGATGCCGAGCGTATCGGTGGTGCGCTGACAATCAACTGGCATGATCGCAGCATCGTTCCAGAAAGGTTATGGGACGATTTCTATCTGAGATTGCTCAGCGAATTGAAGGTCCGCGGAGCTTGGTTGCCCAATGCGGCTCTGGCCGTTGCCTGGTTTAGAAAGCGGCGGTCGGCGGCAATGGAGTCGACTTGGTCAGGGCAAGGCGCAATCAGGGTGCGAGGCCGGTTGGACACCGCCGACACACTGCCCGGCCTGAAAATTCGAGTTTTTAAACCGCGAGCCCGATCGCTATCGGAGCCCGTGGGAGCAAGAAAAGCGCCTGAGTTCGTCGAGACACGATTTGATAGAACAACAGATTTTAATTTTGCAGTATGACCAGCAATGGAACAGTATTAGCACAGCTTGGCTGTGGGTATTGGGGACCGAACTTACTGCGGAATTTTTCGTCATTACCCAATTGTCGGGTCAAATATGTAGTGGATTCGAGCCCGGATCGGCGCGCTTTCGTCGAAGCAAACTTTCCGCGGACCGCAGCTGTGAACGGGATCGGTGAAGCGTTGTCCGATCGGGAGGTAATCGGAATTGTTATCGCGACGCCGGCTGGCACCCATTTTCAGTTGGCCAGGGAGGCGCTGTTAGCCGGCAAGCATGTGTTTGTCGAAAAGCCGCTGGCCACAAGAGTCGCAGAGGTTGATGAGTTAGACAGACTAGCGAAAGAGCGTGAACTCGTCGTAATGGCGGGTCATACATTCATTTACAACGCGGCGGTGCGGTATGTAAAGAAGCTACTGGACGCCGGTGAGTTGGGAGAAATTCGCTATATTTACAGCCAGCGGCTAAACCTCGGTCGCATTCGTTCCGATATTGACGCACTGTGGAATTTTGCGCCGCACGATGTCAGCATCATCCAATACTGGCTTGGTGATCCTGAGCCTGTCTCTGTCCACCGCGTCGGTATGGACTTTATTCAGAATGGAATCGACGATGTTGTTTTTCTGAGCATTGTTTATCCGCAGAAGATCGTAGCTAACATTCATGTCAGCTGGCTCGATCCGCAGAAGGTTCGCAAAATAATCATTGTGGGTTCCCGGAAGATGGTTGTCTACGATGATGTCGCCGAAGACAAAATCGCCATCTATGACAAGGGGATCGATAAGAAGGCGATCCTGGGTCAAAACATGGATTTTGACAATCCACGTTCGGACCAGTTCAGTTATCGTAGCGGAGACATTCTGATGCCGCAGGTCCAGTTCACCGAGCCGCTGCGCTCCGAGGCAGAATCCTTTGTGGAGTGTATTTGGAACGGCAAAAAACCGATCACCGGCATACCGCATGCGCGCAATGTGGTTGCCATACTTGAGCAAGCGCGAACCTTTTAGGAACGCCATCTGTGGAACACACCGGAATTCGACCAACAATTCGGAAGGCGAGTATAGTCGACGTGAGCTTTGGCGAACGAGTCACAGTCGTTGAACCGGTAAATCTATATGGTTGCACTATCCGGGACGATTGCTTCATCGGGCCCTTTGTAGAAATCCAACGCGGAGTCGTTATTGGTGAACGATGCCGCATTCAATCTCACGCGTTTATATGTGAGCTTGTGATCATCGGCG
>Ga0306924_10003851_pt1 | contig 14522 bp, 18 predicted proteins | sample sta12Can44000111_FD_203756 | JGI IMG/M metagenome (GOLD analysis project Ga0306924, IMG submission 203756) | Lab enrichment of tropical soil microbial communities from Luquillo Experimental Forest, Puerto Rico - statanox.12C.anox.44.000.111 (v2)... | ecosystem: Environmental > Terrestrial >... | reverse complement strand
CAGTTCATCACCCTTTTCATCACTCCGGCCATCTATCTTTACCTCGAAGAGTTCCAGGAGAAGGTCCTGGATCACTTTGCCCTCTTCCGGGCTCGACATTCGCGGCCGACTGCCCGGCCACCCGGGCCGGGACACGCAACCGCGGACTAAGGACAAGATGTTCGTGCGTCAGTTCGATAATGCTTTGCGCTTAAGGTGAAAAGGTGCAGATGACTACAGAAACCGACAGAACGTTGTCCTGCGCGACCGCACTCGAACAGGTACACCTAGCTTCTATATGACTCCGCCGTCCATTACTTCCGGTTTGTCGGCAATTCGCAGGTCATACCCAAAAGCCGTTCTGGGATAATTCCTGACTTGTTCGCCTGGTTTTTATCAACGAGCTCTGCACTGGCATCCGACGTTTCGTTTCGGAAGAGCGAACGGGCAAATGCGAAGAAACCGTATTAGTTTCGCGGATGGTATTCGATCGTCGACGGTCCGAGAGTCAAAATCTGGGGACAATAAGGGGACGATAACAGGTGACAAATGGTATCTTGTGGTATCAACAGATGTCCGCCAACACCGTTTGATATCAACAGATTACATCACGTCATTGCCCTGTCACGGCAGAGGCCGCGGGTTCGAGTCCCGTCGTCCCCGCCAGTCTATCGCCTGATTTTTCATTCAGTTCACGACCTCACCGTTTTTGTGTACCTTATACGTCCCCTTCGTCGGCCTTTCCATGATCAGAAGTGGATCGCTTTCCCAACTCGCCAGCACGTCAGCCTCCGCCCGCTCCTGGCGAGCCTTCACCCAGGCCGCATAGTGTTTCTGAGTTGTACGAACACTTGCGTGGCCCAGAAATGCTGCGACGTTCTCGATCGGCGTTCCTTTCTTCAACAACTCGACAGCAAACGTATCGCGGAAACGGTGCGCGTGCCCGTCCTTCACTTTTGCATCGCGGAAAACTCTCGCCAACGCCTCGCTCCACTTCTTTCGCGCTGTCTCGACTGTTCCTCGCGCCGTCCAGAACCAATAGCACTCGTGCACAGGCTCACATTCCTCCACAGCTTTGACCACCATCTCGGGCAGAGGTACGTACACTTCCTGGCCCGTTTTCGCCGTGTACAAGAAGAGCTTACCGTCGCGGATTCGCTCCACACCACACCCGACGGCATCCGAAATGCGCAAGCCGCTATAGCGAAGAAAAAGAACCAGCGCCCGGACGCGACGCCACTTCCTGCGCTGGCCCGCTGTGGCGGCCGTTGTGATTTTCTTCTCGACCGCCACGAGAATCCTGCCCATCTCCTCCTGTGTGAACGGTAAAGTCGGGACTTGCCTCACAATCGGCATCTCAAGCTCCAGAGCCGGATTGTCGGCCACGATTTTCATTTTCTTCGCGAAGCCGAAAATCGCGCGCAACCGCTCGAGCTTTTTCTGCCCTGAGAGGGCACCATCTTTCCACGATCCCCGGAACTGTAGCAGCTTCGCGAAGTCCAACTCCCTGACGAAACGAATTCCCTTTTCCTCAGCGAATTTTTCGAGTTGGCGAAAAATAATGCGATATCGGTCTACCGTCGTCCCCTTCAGTTTTCGGCCGTTCTCGGCATTGTCGAGATATATCTTCCTCAGCTCCTCGATCGTCACGGGCTCGCCAGCGTCACTGGCTGACAGTTCTCCGGCCGCTTCCCACTCGCGAATCATATCCTGCGCTTTTTCCCAGTCACGCGTGCCAACCGACTTCCGGATCTCCCGGCCTGCAAGAAATCCGTCAACCCAGATCGGGCAGCGGCAGCGGCGATACTTGCGTCCTTCGCCGCGATGGTCACAATCCTTGAGGTGTCGCCGGTATGTGGTCAGCATGGCGCGAGAGTCTACACCTTCGAGAGCTTTCTGTGAACCCGCTCGACGACAAACTCAGGAATTCGCAGCGTCGTGTACTTCCGTTTGCGGCCGCGCGGCCGTTGATCTCCCAGAATCAAAACGTCGGGTTCACTCTGAAAAATTCCTCGCACGGCTTCATCGCTCAGGTTCCAGAGTGTGGCAATCTCGGCAACCGTATAGTGACGCACAGCGAAACGGGGAACCTCCGCTTCTGGCGCTGGTGCTCCGAGTTTGCTGGGTGTGACCATTTCATTTAGCGAATCGGACCGCAGTTGCCATCTTCTATTCGAGCTTTGGAGGTCGTGGTTTAGCTTCCTGGACGATCTCACACGTGGCGGGTTGAATCTCCGGCTCGTTACACTCTGGAGTTTTCGGCTCTTTCGAGGACGTAATCCCTGGGGCGCGTCCCTCTTCATGGCTGGCAGATCGAGGCAGTAGTTTTTGTGCGGCGTCCGCGAGCAGGTCCCGCAATTCACCCTCCGGGAGGAGAAATTCGTCCTGCATTAGCTCGCCCCAGGCAATGTAGGACTCGATGAATTTCTTTTTCACCCAGACATGGAGTGCTTCTAGGGAATCGTGGTCTCGGAAAACGCCGGCAGCTCTCGCGGCTTGCTCGGTGCGCTCATCGAGTCGCGGCATTCCGCGAGAGAACCCACCCGGCATATCTGGATTCCAATAAAGCCGGCGCAATTTGAGCACGCGCTGCCAGGCGTTGTCTGCCTCCATAGTCGTAGCATTGCGTTCCGCCTGGGTGACGTGCTCCCGGATATCGGCCACTTTCACCGGCCAGTATTTGCACGTTTTGAGTGTCTTCTTGAAAGCGGCTTTCAGCACGCTATAGGCCAAATCCTCGAATCCCTCATTCCACAAAGCCTCATAAACGCCGACAGCCGTAACGTCGAGCTCCTGTCCGGCGTTGAGCGCGAGTTTAACGATCCACTCCCTAATTAGGACGGTCTTGCTCTGCGGTTCGGTAGGCTGCGAGTGTGGCTCGCATCTTGTCGCCAACGCTTCGCTTTTCATGGTTTGCACCTTTCTGTGGCGCGGCCATAATCGGACCGTCCGAAAACTTGTCGAGATTCGAGCAAAAGTAGGCGAGCGAATCGCCCTGCTTAGCGGTAAATGCCTCGGTTGAACTAAGGAAGTTTCGCCAGAGGGTTTGTAGGCGCTCGGCGGGAAGTACCTCGGCGCTCTGGTTCCTGAGAAGGTTTTTCAGGCCGTTCCGGTCTTTCCCTTGCCAGATCGGTTTTCGGCTATGCTTGCGCGCGAACGATTCGTAGGCGAACTGAAAAAACGGCTGGAAGCGGGGGTCCGCGGGCGGCGCGGGTTTCGCCGCGGGTTTTTCCTCTGTCTCTTTCTTTATTCTCTTTTTCTTCTGAGCGGCACTGTGCTCGACACCGTGCTCGACATCACCCTCGACATCATGCTCGCGGGCGAAGTACATCAAATCACCAGGACTTTTTGAATCGATTGCGTTTAGGTGCTCGCCATTATGCTCGCCGTCTGTAATGAGAAACTTGTGAATCAAGATCGGATAACAGGCGTGGCGCCCTGGGACGGGAAATCGACGGATGTAGCCGCCGCGCTCCATCCTTTCGAGAACGTCTCGGGCTGTCCTATCGGGGACTCCGAGTTCGCCTGAAAGCGCGCTTGCTGAACCTTTCCAGATGCCAGTGCGCGTGTCGGCTTCAGAGCAGATGTAGATAAACGCGAGGGTTTCTGTGATGGACATGCGCCCGTCGCGTAGGTGCTCCCACAGCCCACGGCGAAGCTGGAGGAAACCGTTTTGTCTACTCACTGGCGTACCGCCGCGTCGAAAAGCCTGGCCCTGGCCCTAGAACGCGTAGACGGTCTCTCCAGCCGTGAGATCGTTCAGAGGGAGCCGCTTGCGCCGCTTCGCTAAGTGTGGTATTCGTCTGCATAAGTAAGAGCACGAACCTGAGAGGGCCGATAAGGATCAGCGCCTCCCAAGCTCGCTACGCCTCCTTTCAAGTTCTACCTACCCTGCGTCCATCAAACGCGGGTAGGTGTGCCCACAATTCGGCTATGTGCTCGAATGCTCCAATTCCATCTGTTCGATAGCCCGCAGGGTTTGCCATCTCCGATTCAGAAATGAGACTACGAGCGCGAGCTCCGTATTGTTCAGCGGCTTACGCCCCTGCTCGGCCGCACCAAGCGCCGAAACAGGAACGCCGGTACAAAAGCTCACGTCAAGCTGGCGCAGCCCGCACAGCAAACGCATTCGCTTCAAATCCGTAGACACCACGCGAGCATACTTCAGGTGGGAAAATCGGTTTTGTACCAAAATCGTCGGTTTTGGTACAAATCGAGGGCGGAGGGTAACTACCGCTTCCGACGGCTTCCAATGCGAGAGATGATCTGACGGGATTTCCCGGCGGCCACGCTGCCTTGATAGTCGAACCATCCGTCAAGAACAGCCCCAGGCGTCATCCCGCCGGTTACAAATCTTGGAGTTAGCGGGCCGAGATATTCCGAAAACGATCTCAGATTGGCCGTGAGGTACGTGTACGCGCTTGGCGAGGCAGCGACCTCTGCGCGGATCGCGGAATAAGCATCAGTGGGGTTCGGGATCCTGTTTTTTGCGGCAAATTGCGAAACCATCTTGCGCTGAAGAGCTTTCACTTCCCTAAACGCATCCTTTCGGGTTTGATACCACTCCTGCTCTCTAAACGAATGCCGCTGCAGCCCTCGCCCAATCTTGGCATTGCCTTCGAGGCTTTCGTTGAACTTCTCAAGTTTTTCAATGCCGCGCGTGTCCTTGTCCATCCAATATGCGATGCGTTGAATTACCATATTGCTCTCAAGCATTCGCCAACCGAGGCTCTCTGCCTGCTCGATAAGAACGTCATCGAACTTATTCAAGACGTGGTCAATTTCTCGAGAGCCAACTGCATCTCCCCGAGAAAACCTCAGCCAAAAGTTGGTTTCGGCACGGGACAGCCTGCCTCTTAAGATCTTATCCAAGCTCTCGATCAAGCGGTTACCCCGCGATCGTCTCTCCGCCGGGTCGTTGGTTGGTGCCTCCAGAGACATGAAATCAATGATCTTCGCGGCAACCTGCTCCTGACTTGAGGGACCGGCAACGGATGATCGGTGCAGTTCCATTGCTCTGCGTTTACTCTTTTTCTTTTTTGCTAGGTCCTGGTAGCGTCGTACTACGTCGCCCCTTTTGGTGCGTGTTTGCGCAACCGCTTTTTGTTTTGTCCTTCGTGCCTGCCGTGAATGCGGGTAAGTATTCTTCCGGCGTGTTCGCAAAGCTAGACCTCCATGAGGCCGCGGTTGCAGCCGGGGCTTTCTTCTACTTCGTCTTTTGCCGTTGCTCAGCGTCCCTGGGTACTTGGCTCAGGTAATCCAGCACTGTAAGGCCACGCCGCGTCGGTCGATAGCAATAGTCCTGCGGTGCCATATGACTTGTGTTCCGAAGCACCTCGGCCGCGAACCCAAACCCTCTAAGGTGCTCACATGCAGAAAGAAAATCGTCGCGACTAAAGCCGTTCACACCAATCGCCGTGTTGAGCGTGCCTGTTTCTCGACTAAAAGCGTCTGGATTGTTTAAATTTGGGGTGGCTTCAATCGCAGACGCGTGCACGTGGCGCAGAATTGAAAGCACTTTGAGATCTTTCTCCCCTAGCTGCCCGACGTCACGAATGAGCGCAGCGATATCTTCATTCGAATCTGCCCATCGGTTGTGGTCCAGCGACCCGACGAGCACAGCAGCGAGTTGTCCAATCTTTCTTTCGCTCGCCGCTCGCGCTGCTTCTTCGCAAGCAACCGCTATCGCCTCGGAGAACTGTGGCGTGCTGAGCTTTTCTTCCACCGATTTCAGTCGGGCGCGGTCGGTCGCCTTCTCCGTTTCGAGGTTTTTTATGCCAAGTCTTATCCCATTTAGAAGATACTCGATACGCGCAAACCTATTAGGGCTTGCAAATTGGTCCTTCAGAATCTTGGCGATTTTGGCCGGCGTGAAGACGAGCCCGCTAAAAGTGAGCGCTAGCTCACCAGCCTTCTGCCCCATGTCGGTAGATTCAGCAGGCCACGCCCCGAATGAAGCTTCAATCGGATCGTCGATTTTCCCCATCCCTTTCCGTCCTTTCTAATCGAATCCCAACAACTTTTTCAGGAATTCACGCTCCCCGAAGTCCCGAACTGCATCAGGCTCGCAACCATCGGCGATCGATCGACAAAACCCGTGAATTTGGGGCCTTGAAGTTCATGCCCTAGGCCGAGCACTTGGATGGATCTCGTCAATTCGGACATTGCACGCGCTGCTCCAGTTCAGCCCGGCCAACATCCTAGCAGGCTATTGACACCGTGTCCAGTATCTGTTATTTTCCTAGCTGATGGCTGCAAAGACCTACACCACGCGGGAAGCGGCAAAAGCCCTCGGCGTTTCGCCTCAAACGCTTTACACGTGGATCGAGCGCCGGCAGATTGACGCTCCGTCGCCGATCAGTTTAGGGCGGAGTACCATTCGGATCTGGACGGCAGCCGATATCGGGCGCGCTCGGAAGTTTAAGGGTAGGTTGAAGCCAGGTCCGAAGGGCACAAAGAAAGCGAAGTAAAACAAAAACGGGACGCTCCGGTGCTGGTAACACCGAAACGCCCCTAATCACCAAGGAGGGTAAGCTCCCGTGGCAACTCAGCAAATCATATCGCAGTCGAAACCCGCTCGTTCATTTCCACGAAGTGCCGGTCCGATGAGAGTCGCGATCTACGCCCGCGTGAGCACGGCGAACAACGGGCAGGATCCAACGATGCAGACGCGCGAGTTACGGGAATTTTGCGACCGCCGCGGCTGGGAGATTGCTGAGCAATTTGCAGATCGAGTCTGTGGCAGCAAGGACTCGCGTCCGGGCCTGAATCGGCTACTTGCAGATGCCCGACGCCGGAAGTTTGACGTGGTTGTGGTCTACCGCTACGACAGATTCGCGAGATCACTTCGTCAATTGGTGAACGCTCTGGCCGAGTTCGACGCTTTGGGCATCCACTTTATCTCGCTCCATGAGGGTGTTGATACCTCGACGCCAAACGGCCGACTTGTGTTTGGTATTTTCGCCAGTATTGCAGAGTTTGAGCGTGAACTCATCCGGTCTCGGGTACGTTCTGGATTAGCCGCTGCTCGAGCTCACGGTAAGCGTTTGGGGCGTCCGCGCGTGATGGTGGATCCCCAAAGGATCTTCGTGCTCCGCGAGAAGGGAGCTTCCTGGGCTACGATTTGCCGCGAGACCGGGCTGAGCAAGGGAACGGCCCAACGCGCCCTTTATAGCTTGCCCAAAAACCACTGCGGCCATATGTCTTCAGGCGGTTGAGAGTTCCTAGGGGCGCCCCGTGATCGCTGTGGCCTTCCATGTTCTGAGGTAATGGAGGCCTTGCCCAGAATCATATGAAATTTGTTCGCGGGCCTTTTGGGGGTCTATGACGTAGGCTTATCAGCCGGTTCCACATGTGGAGGCGGCATATTGGGCAGATAGAGGCGATGGGGATAGAAAACGCCACGCCCTTTCTTGCAATTGGCCGATTTCCGCCTTCCTAGGCCATTTGGCCTCCAAGGCTGTGGGCCAAAAGTTCGGGAGAACCGCTTAACGTCCCGGGAGAAACAACTACTTCGGAAGGTGTGGATGCGCTCCTGCGAGAGATAGATCGCTGAATGATAGAATGAGAGCCACACACCTTTTTGATCTCATAACGCGAGGTGGTTTGTGGCGGAGCCCGTTTCAGAAGCGGCGGTTCCTTTGCTGCGGAGCGTAGGTAGAGCGGATGCCCAGCTCGAGAAACTGCTCCCGGAGCGAGATAGCCTTCAGAGGGTCCTCGGCCATCTCGAATCTGTAACGACGGAACCATTACTGGTCGAAGAAGCATTCGAGCGCCGGCGATTATGGCAGGATGCGGGGCTATTCTACTCGAACTCAGGACGGCTTCTGGAAGCGATCGAACTGTTTTAGGAACGCTCTACGCCCTGAATCTGCGCCCCGCGAAAGCTGCCACCGAAGCTGTCAATCCATTCCCTGGCCATCACTTCTGCCCGTGCTGCTGGCTTCTCATCAATGTCTTGTACGCGGTGCAACGAGTTCGCGGCGATTCGACTGGCAAGCCGGCTGAACGCTGGTATACCCGGCCAGTAGAGAACTGCGTTCGAAGCGTGCGCCTCGTCGAAACAGATTCGATCAATCCTCCCATCGCGTTCGCTTACGTAGGTGCCGTCTGACTCGGGAGTGAACTGCGTTCCAAGACTGGCGAGTGCTGCGAGAACAAAAGCTTCCGGCTCCATCGATTTCATGGCACGCGGAAGATGAGGGTACGGAATCGTGTCGCGATCCTCGTCCATTCCGCCCAACATTGCGTCGATGTTTTTTTCCTGGCTCTGGAGTTCTACCTTAGCGTCGGTGATGCTTTTCTCTGCCATACGCGTCGCGGTCTCAACATTCTTGCCGGCCAAAGAAGCGACCACCAGTTGACGTATTTTCTCGATGAAAGCGGTGCCATCAGCGGTGCCATCTTGATCTTCGTCTTCCATCCCTGACGCTTCGAGAATAGCTTCGATGTCGCCGATGGCATGACAGGCCATTTGAAGTTTCTCCATCAGCCTGCCGACAATGTATTCCTCAAAAGTCCCGCGCAGGATGATGTTAACAATGCAGACGCTCGCATGTGCGGACGCTAAGCGCTGAATCCTGCCGATGCGTTGTTCGACAATCATGGGATTCCAAGGAAGGTCAAAATTAACCAGCACGTTGGCGGCTTGCAGATTAACGCCTTCCGAGCCCGCTTCGGTCGAAACGATGGCATGGATTTCCGGCACCGGTTTCTTAAATTTCGCAATCGTCCGCTGATTGCGTTCGCCGGAATCTCCATTGATGAGGCCGCACGTGATTCCGCGCTCCCCGAGAAACGCTTCAATCGTGGTTTGCGTTTCGCGACGCGTCGTGAACACAACGACGCGCCAACGCTCGGGATGATCTGTCTTGAGCCGGTCCACCAGTGTAGCCAGGCCCTTCAATTTCGCCGTCACTCGAATTCGTCCGACGACTTGCTCGACGCTCTCCGCGAGGCCTTGGGGAACCGTCTTGTTCCGCGCCATGTGTTTTAACTGTGCAAGCAACGCGTGCGGGCTGCTGACGAGTGCCTGAAGAATAGAAATCTGTGCGAGGCGATTGAGATTCTGGATCGGCCCGGCAATGAGGCGGATCAGTTCCAGTTCTTCAACAGACGGATCGACCCGATAGAGTTGCACGATTCGTTCTGGGAAGTGTAGGTTCGCATCCGCGCGTCGAATCCGCGACATATAACCGTAAACCACGGAACGAAATGCTTCCCTCATTTGGGGATTGAGATGCCGCGCCTCCGTACGGTTGTCCGCGATAAAAGTCCTGGCAAAAATGCCTTCACTCCCAAACGGATTCTGATGCCCACGTGCGACGGCCAACAAATCCACGAGCGAGTAAATGTCCCAAAGCCTGTTGTGAATAGGCGTGGCGGTGAGCATCAGAACGTACTTAAACATTCGCGCCGCCAGCGCATCGCGGAACTGTTGCGCCACCTGTGGCGATTGGTTGGTGCCGTACAGGTTGCGAAGTTTGTGCGCCTCGTCCAGAACCAACATTTCAAACCCTGCTTGACCTAGAACGCTGAGGTACATTCGCGCGGACTGATACGTGGTAATGACCGCGCCACCCCCTTCGGGAACTTCGGCTTCTAGTAGCTCTTTGCCAATGGCGAGGACCCCGGGGATGCCGAACTTGCTCTCGAGCTCCTCTTTCCACTGTGGCATCAACAACTTCGGGCAAACCACAAGGAATTTCGAAATCCTGTTTCGCGACATCAGTTCGCTTGCGACCAAACCGGCGCTGATCGTCTTTCCGAGTCCAACATCGTCTGCCAATAAGGTCACCGGCAAGCGCCGGCAGAAGGTAATCAAGTTCTTGATTTGGTGATAGTAGGGTTCGATGTGGTCGCGCCACTTGTGCTCGGATTTTAAGTCCTGGCGATCCTTGATCAGGATCGGATCCACCAGGTCCCATTCCTGGGCTGCGCGGTAGAGTTGGTAGGCGGCCGCATCTCGAGCGCGCCTCAGGTTCTTCGTTTGCAGCTTTGGAATAAGAACATCCATCGTCAATCAGCTTCCACCAAACCAACCAAGGCCCGCCAAATCGCAACCATACCGTACGAGTCGAGAGCACAATACGCCCTCAGCTTCTCGCCGAGGTCGGCAGATTCTCTTTCGCTCAGCTCCCCAGAAAGTAGCTGGCTCCAAGCCAGAGCCGCTGTCGCTCCGTTCTGGATTGCTAACCTGGAATAGCTCAATTCGGGCGCGAGAACCGGCAAGACTCTCTTGATCGAAACTTTCCCGACCAGGTCTCTATGGACAAAGTATTGCTTTTCGAAAATGTCTTTCAGATCGTAAATGCGATCGTTTACCTCGGCGAGATAGTTTCGCACTTCCGGTAATCTGTGTGCGATTCGATCGTTCACCAGCGACTCAAACGATTTGTTCCAAACGATGATCGCTCCAAAGGAGCCGACGTGTTGTTGGAGTGAATGCAGAAACGAGGCGGTGGGGTCGTCGCGGAGGGAGTGGAGAAAATCGCAGTGGATCGGTTCCTCGCCTGGAGATCCCACAATGTGCACGGAGTATTGGAGAGGAATGTGGTCGTAGGGAGAAAAGCAATCGAACTGTGGCAATGCCGGAGCATACGTTTCGTAGTCTATGAAGTGCATCGGAAAATTCAGTTCGCCGAACTCTCTCACGATCGCTTTCTTGTCGAGGACCGTTTCACCGGTACGGTACACGCGGACTTGTGTCTTTTGTGCGTCGCTTAGCTTGATGTCCGAAGACACCTGATCGAGTTTGAGGACACCGGCGTCCACCAATTCCTTGAGCTTCTCCGGACTATTGCCAATGCGCGCGATGTCATGGACGCCGTACTCGGGCACGTCCGGATTGGAGTATCGGAAGGTGCTGCAGTGCCGCGACCTTCCTTTATAGATACAAGAGCAGGATCCCTTCGGCTCTGTTTCGGCTAAGAGGTAGGTGCGCGCCTGCTCCATCTCCGCCGCAACGCTGTCGGCAATCTGATCGACTCGGCTGGTCATATCGACCGAGAGAAAGAGATTCGCGAGGTCAAGATCACCCTGCCGGGTGTAATTTGGGTTTAAATGAACAAGGTAGGCCCGGCTCACCTTCCGACCGTTCTTTCGAAGAAGCACCACCTGGAACGCCAGGTCATAGAGATGTTGCTCTTCGATTTGTGTGGAGGATTTGATTTCGTGAATCGCGTATCCGCCCGTCTCGTCATCGAATTGCAGCACGTCAATCGCTGCGAGGAGGCCGTCTTTCTCGAACACGGGCTGGAACAACGTTCGGGTGTTTGCGATGAGGAGGCCGGTCGTTTTTTGTTGTGCCTCGGTTGTCGACCCCGTTACCAGGATGCCGTCAGGAAAAAGTCCGCGCGCGACGGCTTCCACCTCCATCCCGGCATAGATCACGGATTGCTCGAACTCCGTCAATTCTGCGGCGTAGTAGATGTCAGGCCTATGCAGCTTGAGCCACGCATTTTTGGCGCACTCTCGCCAAAGTACGTAGTCGGTTTTCGAAATGCAGCTCATACGGCTGTACCCACAATCGTAGTGAATTGGCTCGGGCCCCGGGAATAAACTGTATCCAGGGTTAGACGTAACTATCACGGCCCCAAAGCCCATCACTATTCAAACAGGTAAAGTGCTTGTGCCTAGAATCAGACACTTGCGATTCACGACGCAGTTGGGTTTTTGGGCAGCTTTGCGTATGCGCACATCCCGGAGCGTTGTTCTGATCTGATCGTCTGGCAATGCGTCGGCTAGGCACGTGAACCAACGCCCTCTTTGCCACCGATTGGATCACTGAGAATACTGAACTGACGTCCTCATGGCTTGACGTAGACCGGGCGTCTTGCATTCGCACGAGCTCCTCCAGGCAGCTTCGTCCAGGACCTGGAGCCGCGGGGTGCGTAAAGCTGCCAGTCGACTGGTTCTCTGCGACGAGACTCGCGATTCAAAAGGTTAACTATATGCAGGTAGCTTTCAAGAAAAACCGTAGCATCACTATCTGTGTCCCAGCTGCCTCCAGAATTTGCAGGGTGCAGCATTCCGCGATCAAGAACGATAATGCGATCGACACAGTCTAAAGATATCCCCGCTTCGCTCGCTGCCAAGCGCGCTCGTTCATTCTCTTTTTCCAGCCACTTCGAATCGTTTGCCAAGTCTGATGTATAGCCAAAAATGATGTACATACACCTGTGATTCTTGTCATTCGCAGGCAATCCGTCTTGCCGGGGCGCTACGAACGTAGCTCCGAACGGCCGCAACGCGCGAATTTTTCCGGCTGCCAGAAACGAAGTGTTCAATTCTTTCTGGCTGATCGTAGTCTTCACTTCGACCACAGCATACAAGGCTTCGCACGGGAGGAGAACATTCTCATTTTGTCGGCTGATTGGGGCACAGCTAGCTTGGTCATAGATCATTACATCTAATTGCCCGCTCCGCTGATCTAGGTGGTCGATAACCTCCCCTTTTCCGACGCCAAACTTCTCCGGCAGCTTCTCACGGAGGAATCTCGAAAAAGCGGCCGCTCGCTCGTCACCGCGTATGCCCTTGTGTAGAAACGCCTCGGCTTTTGCACCATCAATTAGAAGTTCCTGTTTGGCTTGCGCGAGCACTGCGTTGAAAATTTCGCTTGCCTTACGGACGGGGTTGGGCATCACTCTTCCTCACAAACCGTTATGTGTGGCTTCATCTTGTTTCAGATCCGTTCGTACTACGGATTCAGGTGCGCCTCCTCGAATACTGGCTTGCACCTCGAGTGTCACGGTGACATCAGAATCCACCAAGCTCGCAAGACGCTGCGGCGCGTGTCAACGACTCTTAGACAAGTGCTCACGGAATTTAATGAGTTTTTTGTTTTTGGTGCCCATTCCAGGTTTTTCCCAGAAATTTTCGCGCCAGGAAGCTGCAGGAGCGACGATCGCCAGCTCGCTTGACTCACAGCATCCCGGTTTTTGCGAGAAGCACTTCATGAGAGCGGTTTGTTGATCCAGACTTCGTTTGGAAGTTGGGGTGGTGTCGGAGCGCTGCGCACGAAGCGCTCCGGGTGGAGTTGATACGCGACATCGAGCACCGCTTGCCGTTGCCGCAAGACGCTTTCCGCTTCACCGTAGTGCACCATCGCCGGCGTGAGCAAACCCAGGCCGGAATGACGATGCTCTTGGTTATACCAACGAAAAAATCCCTGGCAGAAAGCACGACTGTCTTGTAGGCATCCGAAACGGTCCGGGAACTCCGGCCGATACTTCAGGGTGCGGAATTGGCTTTCCGAGTACGGGTTGTCGTTCGAAACATGCGGACGACTGTGTGTTTTGGTCACCCCCAGATCGGCCAGCAAAAAGGCCACCGGTTTGCTGGTCATGGAGGTGCCACGATCGGCGTGCAACGTGAGTTGGCCCGGACGAATTCCTTGCTTCTGGCAACTCTCCTCGATCAGTCGTTTCGCGAGTTCGGCGCTTTCCCGCAGTGTCACCATCCAGCCCGTGACGTAGCGACTGAACAGATCGAGGATCACGTACAGGTAGAAATACGTCCATTTGGCGGGCCCCAGCAGCTTGGTGATGTCCCAGCTCCACAGCTGGTTTGGAGCCGTGGCCAGGAGTTCGGGTTTCTGATACGGCGGATGCGTCAACTGATCGCGGCGCTCGCGCACCTCGCTGTGCTCGGCGAGCAAGCGATACATGGTGCGAATCGAGCAGTGATACTCACCTTCATCGAGCAACGTGGCATAAACAGCGGCGGGAGAGCGGTCCTGGAAGCGTTCTTCGTGAAGGCGAGCAAGGACCGTTTCTCGTTCTGCCGGATCAAGGGCCCGTGGCGGCGTGGGCCGCGGGGACGCCTCGACTGGGGTAGCCACCACACGGCGGTGCCAGTAGTATGAAGCGCGCGGCATCCGCAGAGCTTGACATGCCGCGCGGGTGCCCACGTCGATGGCCAGTTCGCTGACTGCGGACCTCAAGATTTTTCCTCGGGGTCCACGTCGGGAATCGGGTTCCCCAACAGCGCAGCCACTTTTTTTTGCACCTCGATGATGATGTTGGCTTTGCGTAGGTCTTCGGTCAGGCGTGCATTCTGACGGCGAAGTTTCTGATTCTCTTCTTCCAATGGATTGCGTTGGGATTTGCGTCCGCGTTTGCGCGGGGTCAAGGCCTCCTGGATGCCTTGGCTACGCTCTCTCCGCCAACTCACGAGGTGCGAGGAATACAAACCCTCGCGACGGAGAAGTGCCCCCACACCGCCTGGGGTCGCCGCTGCGCTGTCGGCTTCTTGCAGGATGCGCTGCTTATACTCAGCGGTGAAGGTACGCCGCTTGGCCTTGGCCACCACTTCGGGATCCGGATGAGATGCCGACGTCGGACCAGCGCCCGCTTCGGCTGCCGCTCCACTCCACTCAGGCTCACTTCGTGAGCCTTCGCTCCGTTCCGCGCCAGCCGAACCCCCAGACGAAAGAACAACCCCAAGAGAATTCCCGTTCATCTCTCTCCTATGCTTTCTCGCCCTGCTCATTAATTAAGAGTACTAGACTTGTCTAAGGCATGTTGGCACGGAGGGCATCCCGC
>Ga0306924_10003848_pt1 | contig 14526 bp, 15 predicted proteins | sample sta12Can44000111_FD_203756 | JGI IMG/M metagenome (GOLD analysis project Ga0306924, IMG submission 203756) | Lab enrichment of tropical soil microbial communities from Luquillo Experimental Forest, Puerto Rico - statanox.12C.anox.44.000.111 (v2)... | ecosystem: Environmental > Terrestrial >... | reverse complement strand
AAAGATATCTGAACATCGAGTTGCTGAAGGACCAGCAGATGAGAGGTGCCATCACCGCGTGACCCAGATCCGGGTGCCGCTCAGCCAAATTGAAAGTGCGAAAGATTCTGGACACTACCCAATCTTCCGTCACGCGCGCCGCCCATACCGTAACGGTCGCCGCTACCGTTAGAGTGGATGGTCGCTGCCCGTTCGCAGCTTGAACGCGATCTGCGACAGCTCGTGCGAACGCCAGAGCAGCTCTTTCGCCCTGGCCGTCAGCCGGTCGGCGAGGGCGATGCGTTCCGGGTCCGACAGCTCGCCGCGCTCGCACCGCTCCACCTCGGCCAGGAGGGCGCCCTCGATCACCCGGGGGTCGGTTTGCGCCTGGGCGCTGCGTTTCTGACGCCAGCGGCGCTGTTTTTCGGCGGTGAGGGCCATACTGGGCACGATGGACGGCTACGTTACCGGGGTCAAGTCGGCCCGCCCCAAGGCCCCGCCGAGCACCATCTATCGTAGTTGTCTAGGGTATGTTGCTCTAATCGCTGGTCGAGCACTAGATTTCTGCTTCGCCCCCAAAACCGGACATCTGTGCGTTAATGAGATGCCCCCGACCCTCTCCGGCAGCCCTCAGGTTTGGGCATGGCTAAGATCGGGGGCTCGGGGCGCCGCATCCGAGATTTCATACCTTCCGGCGCCGGGCATATGCCCGGCCCAACATCACGAAAAGCCGGGCGCTCGAGCGTCGTCCGGACTGCCAACGCTCCCCACACGCAGCAATCGCTGCCAGCATAGGAGGAAACAGACAACGAGTGCGCGAGGTGATCATGGTCGATTTCGCATTCTGAGCTTCCAAAAGGTATCAAGCTCTTTGATTTGCTGCGCTTGCGCCCGGTGCGCCTGATGTTCGACATCGCGCGCTCGCCACGAGCGAATGCGGTCGAGCGGACGCTTCGGCGTACCGAAGCTGTGATACTCGACCGGCGTGCTGATGCCGGAACGGCACTCGCGGTCGGGAATCGACGGCAGCTTATCCTTTCTCATGCAGGTATCGTCCGGCAGTGTTGTAATAACCATGCTTAGTGAGGAAGCCGCGCACGTAGCGGATCGGTGCTTTGAAGTCCGTCACGAAGCTCTCGCGCCGCAGAAACGTCACCGATTTGTGGCCGTTAATAGGATCGACGTGCGTGATCGCACGTTCCTCGCCTTGCGCAACGCTATCGAGCCGTCCGGCGGCGGCGCGCGCCCGTGGATAAATCTCATTCTCAAAGTTGGTGAACGCCTCGGGCGACTGACGCTGCGTCTTACGCATTGGCATCTCGCGGTACTCGTCGCCTTCCGGTAGTCGCTTCTGCACGATCTTAACCAGGCGCACGCGATATTCGTCGACGCTCTCGTCCGCGACCGGCGCTGGTGCTCTTTCGCCCCACGGCTGCAACGCATCGTCGGCGCGGGCTTGGTACTGTCGCATAACCGATTGGCGATCGAGCACGTGCTCACGGCTCGTGAGGTAGGCCGCGGCGTCGGCGCGCGCTTGCGCTTCCTTGCGCGCCTGCGCTTCGGTGATCTCGGCGGCGGCAATGCGATGGCCGAGCACGTCGAGCTTGGCGACGGCGCGTTCCAGCAATTGCTTGGTGTTGGCGGAGACGACGACAGCAGAGCCCATGACTAAACCTCATTCAGGCTGACGGCGACTTGCGGATAGGTGTGCGGCGCCGTCTTATAGGGCCGGGCGCGGGCGCGGCCGCGGCGGGCATCCTCGAACGCGATCGTCGGCGCCGTGCCCGGATCGGGCGGCGTTTTCTCCAACAGCTCCTCCGGCAAATCGCCCTGATCCGTGGTCGCCGTTTGCCCGAGCTGCTCCGGGTCTTTCGCCGGCAAGTCGTGCAGCTCGCCGCCCGGAATATGCGCGGGCGCATCATCGGCTTCAGATGCCTCGGGGTCGGGCGCATCCTTCGGAATGGCGAGCATCTCCCGCGTGACTTCGGTCGCGGCGTCGAGCGCACGGCGGGTCTCGCGCTCCTGCTCGAGCTGGTCGACCCGGCGCGTGAGGTCGGAAATGCCGGCGGCAAACTTGCCCACGGCATCAGCAATGACTTGTTGCTCACGCTGTTGTTGCTGCTCGAGCTCCGCGGCCGCCTGCTCGGCGCGGGCGATTACTTTCTCGGCCTCGCTGCGCGCCTTGCTGTCGGCGATTCGCTCCATCACCGCGGACATCGAGCCGTGCGCGATCGCATTCTGCGGCGGCTTGCCTTCGGCTACCGGCACGATGGCAAATTCCGCATTGGCATCATTGAGCGGCGAGAAGTGGGTCATGGCTTGCAGTCCCATTGGTAGCCGTCGCGCTCACCCTCCGCCTCGATGATCTCCTGGCGCTCGCGCCGATAACGGGCCTCGACCAAGCGAAACGCCTGATCAAGATTACTGCGCGCGTGCTCAAGATCGCTGCGAGCATGATTGAGCGCGACGAATAGGTCGCGGCTCTCGCCGTTGAGGTACTTCTGCTTCGCGGCGAGTGGAGTCATCGGGCGGCCTCCGTCAAAATCATTAGCGAATTTCGCGCGCTAATGTGCAAACGCAATCGCATCATCGTACTGATGGACGCCGAACGCAACGTGGTGACCAATCTCTCAATGCTGCTTGCGGTCATTGTTGCGGCCGCGCGAGTTGCTCGGCGAGGCGCGCGATCATGATGTAGAGGTCGATGACAGCGGTGCGGGCGATCTCGTTCGGATGCTCGCGGTAGTGCTCGGCGGCTTTGCGGGCGCCGGCCGCGAGCGAACGCAACTCGTCAGCAGGGAGGGTCATGCCGCCTCCGGTGGATCGTCAGGCGGTTGCTCGGTGGATGCAGCGGTCGCCGGATCGCTGTCGGATCGCTGCTCCCGCGCGGCGTCGCACGCCTCGAGGTCAACGAACGCCTGGTTGAGATCGGCAAGGGCGCGGTACGGGCGTCGCGGTCGATGGGGGCGCGTTTCATGGCGTGGACCACGGACCGCGCGTAGGCTGTAAGGTATCTAAACACCTAAGCAACGATGACATACCTGAGGTTGTGGTCAGTATATTGGGGACCCCGTTTGGCTCACATCGTGCGAGCGGTTTCTACTTGGCCCGAAACGATTTTGACTGTGATTCGCTGACGGCGGCCCAGAGTCGGCGGCCCAGAGGCCTCGCCCCAGGGCTGGCGACGCTAAGGACCTAGGCGGAAGCCATTAGGGCAACAGGCGGCCTCCGCATTGGCTTAGCGCTCCAAGGCGCGATAAACCGACTTGCGCGCAATGCCGAGTTCTTCGGCGATCTCGGTCGCGCCCCGGCCAGCCGCCCGGAGCGCCTTGACCTCGTCGACCGGGATCGAGGGCTTGCGGCCCTTGTAGACGCCCGCCGCCTTGGCCTTGGCGATGCCCTCGAGCTGGCGCTCCTTGCGCAGATTAGTCTCGAACTCGGCAAATACGCCGAGCATGTCAAGGAAGCACTTGCCGGCGGCCGTCGAGGTGTCGATCGGCTGCTCGAGGGCGCGGAGCGCCACGCCCTTGGCCTTGAGGGCGCGGACGATGTCCTGCAGGTTGCCGATCGAGCGCGCCAGGCGGTCGATTCGGGTGACCACGAGCTCGTCGCCCTCGCGCATGAACTGCATGAGCAGGTCAAGCTCGTCGCGGCCGGCCAGCGAGGTGCCAGAGACCTTCTCCGCCCGCACGAGCTCGCAGCCGGCGGTCGTGAGGGCAGTATTCTGGATCGAGAGGTCCTGGTCGATCGTGCTGACCCGGGCATATCCATAGCGCATTGTCGTGTCCAGTGTGTCAATAGGATTTTAGATTGTCGTACATAGCGTATCATATAAGCGATGTCAAGCCTAAAGATACACAATTGCTTGAATTATATGTGGCCATGGTCTAGGGCCTATTGGGTACACCCAAATGCCACAAAGGGTGTAGCCGGGGGATTAGGACGGCCGTACAACGCGCCCGTGGGCCAGCTAGGTATCGGAGGGTTCGCCCGCAGCTTTCAGCAAGCCGGCGGCCTTCCCCTGAGCGCGCGCGGGCGGTGTGGCCGCGGTAGTCGGTGGGGATTCCACAGCGGTGGTGGCGCCAGGCGGCAGGCCGCCGGTGATCTGGATGACGGCATGCGGCCCCGGAAGCCGCGCCTGAATCGCGGCGACACGATTGCGCAACGCCTGCCACTTCACGGCAAGGGCTCGTCGGTGGGTGGTGAGGGTGGCTGACGGAGCGGCGCCTTGTCGGTCGGCAGCTCGGCAGGCTGCGGGCCGATGGTGACGAGCTTGGCCGGGTAGATCAGCTTGCCGTCGTCGGGCCCGAGCGGCAGGTCGGGGAGGCCACCGCTTACCGCAATTCCGAGATTGATGTTCGCCTTGGCGAGCGCGATCTCGATCATGATGATGCGCTCTTCGAGTTCGGCGGAGACCTTGGCCTCGATCCACTTGCCGAGAATGGCGGTGAGATCGTTGCCCTCGTCGACACCGAGCTTACGCTGGGCGACGAGCGTGGCGATACGGCCGATGTTCGCGGTCGCCTCCGCGATGGTCGTGGGCTCGGGGAGATCGATCTTCTTGCGAAGGAGGCGCGGCGCGGGGGCGTATTGGTAACGCGCCAGGCCGATCGCCGACTGAATTCGCAACGGCAGCGGTGTGTCCGTAGATGCCACCAACTCAGCGAGCAATGTAAGCGAATCCGCCTTGCCGTTGATCTCCCCGATTATCGCGCGCTTGCGAGCGTTTTTAGAGCCGAGTTTTCGGCCGTTCGGGTTTCACTTTCGCCAGGCTTCCAGGTCATTGTAGAAAACCGCTGTAGAAAAACAGCTTATTGCAAAAGCCGAAGTTGCGGCAAACTTGCGGCCGGGGCGACGCGCCAGTCTCTACTGATCCGTCCCTGAATCCGCTCACATCGGGCCCTGTGCTGGTCTTTACTTTGCCGACACTGACGTTCTCGGGCAATGTCAATATCCTTGACCCAAGCGGGGCAATCAGTGACCGGTTGCGATGGATTAATTCAGCCGGGAGCTCCACCGCGTGCGAACCGTCCTCCGGTTTGGCAGCCTGTGCCAACCGCATGATCTTTTACTCATTAGACAGCAATGGGTTCCCGGCTGATGTGGGTCCTCTTACGTTAAGCACTACGTTGAACACCGCGACGGAGAATCCCGACGGTACCTTCACGTTTTCTGTCCCCTCGCCAGGCATCGATGTCTACATGGGCACTTCGGCCCCTTCGGCCGTCCCCGGCCCCATCGTCGGCGCTGGCCTGCCCGGTCTCGTCTTCGCTGCCGGTGGCCTTCTCGGCTGGTGGCGACGGCGGCGGAAGATCGCCTGAAACTAGCCGCTGGCCGCTAGTTGACGAGAGAACCCTGTAAGAGCGATGCTGATGGCGGATGCGGTGGTTCGTCACAGGGGGGAGACTGTCATGAAATCAAACCCGTTGGTATTAGCAGCATTCGTTGGAGCATTGGGACTTGCCATTGACGCGCCGGCCCATGCCGACCCTTTCAATTGGTCCTATACGGGGGTTGGGATCTCAGGGAGCGGAACCTTAACCGCCACGTTTCTCAATTCGAACGACGGCGGCACGTTCCAGGTCACCCACATGACAGGGACGGCCAACGGCGCAGCAATTGTCGATGTACTCCCTCTACCACCAGGCGGCTACGGCCTTAATGACAATTTGTTCTTCCCGAATGCCTCACCCCAACTTGATTTTCCTGGGCTCGCCTTCACGGTGGCCGGAGGGCAGGCGTTTAACCTCTTTTTTGACACCCACGCCACAGGTGACTTCAATTGTGGCCGTATTGGCTATTGCCTGCTCGGGCCGGGCACAGTTGGCAGTGAAGGGCTCACCGACCCATCGGCCCCAATAACATTTGCTGCCGCTGCTGTCCCCGGCCCCATCGCCGGTGCCGGTCTGCCCGGCCTGATCCTGGCGGGCGGTGGCCTTCTCGGCTGGTGGCGACGGCGGCGGAAGATCGCCTGAGCTTCCGCCGCTCCGCACACGTCGTTTGCGGCAGCCAGCGATTGCCGAGCAATCGCGATTTATGAGTACGCGCCTTAACTAAAACCACGCCCAAGTTGCCCATCTTGCCCATCTTGATGGAATATCAAATACTTCCTTCCAACTTGGGCAACTTGGTGGTGGTTTTGAAACAGCGCCGCGCGTAACCGCTTGAAAAATAATCAACTTGGGGCAACTTGGGCAACTTGGGTGGTTTTTCGGTTATAGAAATAGCCAAGTTCTACAACCAAAATACAACCTGCGGCCCTCGGTCCACCCCGGCCGACCCCCTAACCAAGAGTTGTAGGGACCTTCGCCCGCTTAGTGCGTCACGGAATAGTCGGTGGCGACGAAGCCGACGCTCGCGTCTCCCCGCTGATGTTCGTGCACCCACAGCCGATGGCCGCGGCGAGGGTCGGCGCTTTATCGGGTTTGGTCATGGCTCATCGTCCTCCTGTCGTTGGCCCGTGGGCATGTGCGATGCCAACGCCCAGAATGATCGGCCGCTCTTTTTGCCGGTTTCTTTGTACGTACCGATGCCGGCTTTGGTACGGGCGCGACGCAATTGCTCTTCGGTGAAACCACGTACGGCGGCACGTTCTAGGATTATGGTCTTAGCGACTGGACCATTCGCCAAGATGTCGAACAAGAAGGCGACGACGTTGGAGGAGGCTTTAGCTGCGATAGGAGTGGCAGCGGCGATCGCTTGATCCGCCGACAGTGGCACCTCTTCCGCCCACTCGACCCGGCTGACGCTGATGGGCGTGCCAGTTTCGGTGTCAACACCACCGTCGACCATGACCAGGCGGTAGGCGAGCGTCGGCATGGCGAAATAGATGTTGTGCTTGGGGGTGGCGAACAGCGCCCGCCCGGTCGGCCGCGGTTGGCCGCTCTCGCTCTCCTCTACCTCCCAGATGCAGATGTGACCGATGCGCGGCGCGGCGATGAATGCCTGGCTGCCGATGTAATGGTCGAGCGCCTTAGCGCCGGGGCGCTTGGCTGGGTGGGTGATGGCCGAGAATGCAACGTTGCACCGCTCGGCCAGCTCCTTCAACGGCCCGAGCTGGTTGCGCACGTCGGTGGCGCGGTGGCTGTCGAGCTTGCCGCCGAGGTAGGCGGTGATTGGGTCGATCGTCACCAAGCCGATGGCCGGGTCGCCGGTTAAAATGTGCTCCAACACGTCGAGATCCTCCTGCAGTAGGAACATCCGGTTGCGGTTGTCCTTGCGGATCTTGTTGAGGATCAGCACTCGGTCGAGATTGGCGCCGGCTGCGACCAGGCGCGGGCACACGGTGTGCGCGGTGTTGTCCTCCGCGGTGAGCATGACGACGTCGCTGGCCGGCGGCCCTTTGGCCTTGTCCGGCCAGTCGCGGCCGGTGGTCATGTGAGCGATGTAGCTGCAGTGAACCTGCGATTTGCCGATGTCCGGCACGCCGGTCAAAATTTCCAGCTCGCCGCGCGCCAGATGCCCCGGCCACCACCATTGCACCGCGCGCATCTGAATCGTCGAGGCTCGGACCAGTTCATAGCTGGTCGGAGCCGGCGAGCTTTCGATCCGGGCCAAAAGCTCGGCGTAGCCGCGCGTGCGGTCGGCCTCAATCCAATCGGTGAGATCACCACCTTTCTGCAGCTCGCGAAAGCTGACGATACGGATGTCGGGCACGATCCCGCGCAACGCGTTGGCGACTCCGAGCGCGTGCGCGTAGCCGGCGACGTCGTTGTCCTCCATCACGGCGACGCGTTGTTTGCCCGCAAACCAGCGGTTCAGCTCGGGGGTCCATTGCCCCTTGCCCTCGCCGCCGGAGTTCGTCGTCGCCACGAAACCGAGACGCGCGGCGGTCTCCGTGTCCTTCTCACCCGCGGCGATCACGACCCAGGCATCGGCCGGTGCGTCTAATAGCTCGGGCAGCCGATAAGGGATTTTTACAAATCCCTTTGGCAAACCTTTAATCCATTGCGTGCCGTTCCAGTGGAACTGTGGAAACTGTTTGGTCGAGGTGCGCTGCACGCCGAGATAATGCCGGCCGCGCGCGTCCAAGTAGATGTAGAGCGCTTCCTTGGTGCCGGTGTCGCGCTCGCCGTGCGGGTAGCCGCTGTTAGCCTTGCGATTCGTGTCTCCTGGGGGTGGCGAATCGGCGAATTTGGTTTCGCTTTTTGGTGGCGGTGCTTCGGCCCTGGCCGGAGCTATGTCCACCAAAACGTGGTCGGGGATTTTGTCGTCCGACGGCGGTCCGGTTGGGATCCGCGACGTGGCGGATTTTTCCGCGTCTGCCGAAATCGTTGGAGAATTTTGCGCGCTCTCGTCGCGCTCGCGCTCGACCGCCGTATCATTCTGCGGCGGGCTCGACGTGGTGACTAATTTTGGCGCCGACTTTTTGCGGCTGCGCGCTGGTGCTCCGGCAGGCTTATACGGGCGCGAGGTCTTACCAGTCTCGCGGTCGCGCTCGTACTTGTGGAATTCGCATAAACAGCTTTGCGTGTTCTGCAGGTCCAGGGCCGCAATGCCGGCGGCTGCGAGTCGGTCGGCAATCTCGGTGTGCAAGTGCATGAGCGTGGCGTGCCAAGACGCTTCGGACCACGACGCTGTGACCTCCCGCTTGCATACGCGATTAAGACCGCGGTCGGAACCAGGGCCGATACGCGCGAAGGTCCACCAATCCGATGCATCGGACAGTGGCCCCACGCTTTTAAGGTCAGCGACGACTTGCGCCGCGAAGAACGGTCCAAACCTCTCGTATTCGCACAACCGGTTAGCAAAGCTCGCCAGCGTGTCGCCTACGCGCGGGCGCACTTGCTCGCGGTCGCGCCATAGCGAAGACAAAAAGTAGTTGGCGTAATATTGCTCGTAGGTGATACCTTTTAGCTCGCGTGGTGGAATCACCAATCTGTATGCCTTGTGAAAAACCTTTTTGCCATCGGCCAAAAGGGCTTCGATCTTTGCGAGATAAGCCTTGGCGTCGAACGGCGATGACCAGTCATACTCGGCCAGCGCTTCCGGCCGATTACTGCAGCAACGGACAATAGTGAGCTTGTGCCACAGATCGGGATCGTCGCGGTGCGGTCCGACGATATTCTCGCTGACCCACCGGGTGACTCGGTCGTGCTCGCGGTGCACGTTGCAGAAACGGCCTTCGGCCAAGATTGGATCCTCGGTCCAAGGCGGCGATTCGCCGGCTTCCCGCCGTAGACGAATCGCCTCGCGCTCGAGCACGAAGGCGACCAGGCGAGCGACCATCTCGGGGTCGAGCGGCAGCGGTGCGGGTGGCGGTCCCTCGACTCGAGCGGGGCGCTTGGCTTTTTGCCGCGGCATTGCCACCGCCGTCGCGCCGGGCACATGCTCTGCCACTGGCACATCAACTCCGGTGGCGAAGCGCGGACCATTGTCGCCTTTAACCGGGGTTGGTAGCGGTGAAGCCCACTCCGGGATTTGTTCGAACCGGACTTTGAATTCAGGGAAGCTCGTTGGCGCCATTGGGCACCTCGCAGACGATTGCGTCGTGAACGTGCAGAACGATCGGATAGCCGGAAGCTTCGAGCCGCGTCATTGCCGCGGCCAGCAGATCTCGGGCGATTCCTTGCACGATGTTCTCGGTAAAGCCGCCGCCCCACATGCCGCGGCCTGGCCGGTACTCGGTCCAGCCTCCCGCCAGAATGGCGTTGTCCATGAACGATACCGCCCAGAAACCGCGCTCACGGCGGAACAGCCGCACAAACGGGTAGGAGATTGAGCGCCCCGACGGCAGCGTGATGAACAAGAACGGAATATCGTGCAGGCGCTCGCACCGAAGCATCAGCCGGCCGTAGCGCTCGGGCTTCGGCGAATTATGGATCGCAGAAATTGCCGCCCGCTCGATCCCGTGCCAGAACTGTTCGGTCTGCGGGTGCTGGGCACGCCAGGTGAGCTGCTGGCGCTTAATCTCCGCGTCGCCGACGTTGTCATCCTCGGGGGCGAAGTTGCGATAGGCGCCGATTCCGCCGCCGTAGCCGAAAGCCAGATCGGCGATCTTGCCGAATTGGCGCGCGGTCTCTTTCGGAAAGCCCAACTTGCGGCCGATGATCACATAGGGGTCATCGTCGGGGTCGCCGGTTTCGTCGAACCTGGCCCACATCGCCATCTTGGCCGGCTCGTCGGCGATCCAGGCCAGAACGCGACTCTCGATCGCGGAGTAATCGGCGGTGAGGAGTTTGTAGCCCGAGGGGGCGCAGATCGCGGCGCGGGCAATGTCGCCGATGATCTCGATCGGCTCGCCGATCGCCCGCACAGTGGCGACGTCGCCAGTCATGACGGCGGCGAATTTGGCGGCGATCCCATCGGCCTCTTTGCGGAAATTCTGCGGCTGCGGTCCTTGTGCACTCCAACGCCCGGTTCCGGCGCCGTGGAAGGTGGCCCAATTGCGCACCCGGCCATCAAGGCCGCGCCACGCCTGCAGTGCCGGAAATTTGTTGGCGGCGGCGTGCGCGGCTTCGCGCCGCAACTCGATTGTGCGGCGGACCTCGGGTGCTAATGACGTGCGTCGCAGCGCTTGCGATAGTGTCGCTTTCTGCAGGTCGGTGACCCCACAGCCGTGCGCGGCCAGCCAGGCCAAGAACTTCTCAATCTGGTTGGCCGAGTTAAGCCCGGTGAGCTGCTGGAATTCGGTCTGAATCTCGCGCTCGGCGGCCGCGGCGATGGCAATTGCCTTCTCGATCAAAGCGCCGTCGCAATAAAACCCGCGGTCGTTGACGATCTGGTCGAGCTGCCATAGCGCCTGCTCCGCGGCGCTCAGGGGTGGCAGCCAACGGTACAACGCGCGCTCGGTCTCGACGTCTTGCCGGCAGTAGGCGTAAAGCGCCTCTCGGTGCTCGGCGTCGTCGAACCAATAGATGCCGTTCGGGTCTTCGTCGCCACGCGGGCGCCGGGGCTTCATCATTAACGAGACGATCGTCTTGCTGGCTTTCTGCTCGGGCAACGACAGCGCCTTGGCGACCTGGGCGAGCCGCGCCGGCAAGGCGAGCGCTAAGCTCGCGGCCATGGTGCAACGCCAGCGGTCGAGAGGAATGTCAGGCCAGTTGTGAGGCGGTTTAGTCAGGATATGCCGAAAGATGGCGCGCTCGAACCCGGCGTTGTGCGCGACCACTTCGCTGGCGTCTGCAATTTCGGCCGGGACTGGATCTCCAGGAATCCACAACTGCACCGGGCCGTCATCGACGCACCAGGCGACGCACCACACATCGGTGGTCGGATCGGCGGCGTAACGTGCGGCCCCGACCTTCTTGAGGTCGAGCGTGCTGCGGGTTTCAACGTCGACGATGACGGTCCCGTCCGCCACGGCATCACACGGGGAGCGGCAATGGACAATAGCAAGGGCTTAGGTTATGAAAGCAGCGCCTCATGGAATTCTCCTGAAGGTGGTTGTTGATGCCGCCCGGCCGCCTCCGGAAGGAGGCGGCCGAGTCATTTTTCAATTGAGCTTCGGCAGATCCCGCGATTGCCGCCACAGCTCGAAGGCCTGGGCCATCTCCGTCATGAATTGCTGTTCGAATGGCGTGAGATCGGACCATTCCACCGGATGCGTCGACAACTGTTCAAGGTACCAGCTGCGGACATCAGCGAGACGCTGATCGCGGCCGTCGGCGGATGGATCGCTGCGGTTGGCGAGCCGTGACATCGCAATGCGCGCGAACAGCTCATCGTTGAACTGCGACATGATCGGCTCCGATCACGCCGCGTCGTCGGAACGGTCCGGCGGCGCGATGCGCTGACGGCCCTGCTCGACGAATTCGTTGAAGGCGCGGGCGTTGGCGTATTCGGCCTTGTCCACCCAACCGAGATCGATGAATTTGGGCATGAACCATTTGCCCATCGCGTTGGTCTTCGGCACCGTGACCAACTTGTAGCGGCGGGCGAAGCTCGGCAACGGTTTGCGCGTTTGCGGGTGCACGAATTGGCGGAACCAACTCTGCCACTCGCGCGCGAATTGATGGAAAGTCGATGCGCACGGCAGCATGTACGGTTGATCGTCGACCAGCAGATAGAGCTCGCGCGTGTCTTGAACGACGTTGCCGCTGCGGCGAACCAACACCGGCCGCCTGGAGTTGCCCTCCCCCGGCTTGATCGCGATGTCTTCCGGCTCCTCCTCGTGGCGGGCGACGTAACCTTGCCGGTCGGGGAGCCATTCCATCCATGCACGCGCCATGGCGCACGGGATGACGACGAGTTCGTCGCGGACCGGCTCGACGTTGCCGCGCACCCAGAATTTTCCGGCCTCGGCGTTGGCAAGATATTCGGGGCCGCGCCGGTCGCACTGCGGCGAATTCGACTGCAACACGGTGACTAGCGGGACGATGGCGTCTTCGGCCTTGGTGGAGACGCCTTTGCCGACGTCGGCCACGGTGATGTCAGCGAGCTCGGCCGGGAGGGGCAGGCTCGAGCGAATTGGCACGGGGGGCTTTGGATCGTCAGTCATGTTGCACCTTTGAGTTTGCGAAAAAGAGAGGTGCCGCGCGTACGCGGCACCCCGGGTTTGGCTACGCGGCTATGCGATTTCGGCGATCGCTGCTGCGATCCGGCGGCGCTCGCGGGGGATGGCGTTGAGCGTCAGTTCACCACTCTCAACGCGGGCTCTCTCCGCCGGGGAGAGTGAGCGGGCGATGGAGTAGTAAACGACGTTCGTTCCCGCCAGCGAGATCGCTAGCGTTCGGCTCACCCGCTCGAGCGGAACGCCGCTTGCCAAATCAACGGCAAGCAGCGCCTTTTCGGCCGCGGTTTGAGGTGGGTATCGCCAGTCAAGCTTCCAGCCGGGGATGCTCCGCGGCGGGACTGGACGGACGATACTTGGCACGCTAGGAGGTACTTCATGGATGAGGGTCATGTCCCTCTCCTCTACTTGGTGGGTGGCCAGCCGGCTTCGGGGTGAAGGGGCTGGCCCCCTTCTTCACCGTCCGCGATCCGTTGACTGGCAGGGGGACGGCGCCCCACCACGGATTCGAATTCACTCCGCGGCGGTGGTGGCGGTGCTGATGACGTTGGCGACCGTGGTATGCCGGCGCCGCCACTCGTCTTCAGCTTGCTCGGTAATGATGATCCTGCCGCCCGGAATCGGTTGCAGCTCGGCAGGACCGAGCCCTTGGCGGCGCCAAACTTCGAAGGTCGACCTACTGATGCCGATCGAGGCGCAAAACTCAGCGACGCTTTTGCCGGTGCGCTTGACTTTGGGGACTACGAGGCGGGACAATATTGTGCACTCCGACAAAACGTCGAAGCACACTGGGCGCTGACTTATATGCGCGCTAGGTGTTACGCGCAGGCATAAATGAACAAAAATGGCCAAAATTTAGGGTTGTAGTGCGTGCGGGGGCAATTCATCGAGCCACCTACGAACCGATCTGGGCGACGGGGTTCTTTCGGTGCCAAGCCAATTCTGTAGCGACGCGTGAAACGCATCGAACGAGAACAAAGTCGCGTTAGCCTTGTACCACCGCAGCACTGGCTCAAGGTCCGTTCGGGTGTAAAGCCGCGGGCGTCCGCGCCCACGCTTAGGCGTTTCGTCGCCGTCGTCGTACGTGATGCTCCCATCGGCGTGGTACACGCCCATATCGAGAGGGTTTTTTCTCGCCATCACCGTCGCCCCGGCAGGCTAACGACATTCTCCGCTGCCGGCTGTGCGGTATCGAGCAGGCCGCGACGGGCGACGGTGTCGGCGTGATCGAGGATGAAGTGCGAATAGACCCGCTCCAGCATGACCGTCGACGTGTCATGCATCGAGGCCACGACCCGCGTCGGCGTGCCGACGAGCAAGGCGCGGACGATCGACGAATGCCGCAGGCTATAGGCGGTTGCCTCGATACCGGCGCGACGCGCGACCTCTCCGAATAGAGTCCCCAGCTCGGCTTTGTTTGAGTCCCAGCCAGTACCGTCGGCTCGGGTGAGCAATGGCGCATCGCCGCGGCGATTTCCCACCGCCTGCTTGAGCTTGCGGGCAAGCGAGAGCGGAATCGGCACCGGCTTGCGGGTAATCTCCTTGCGCCCTTTACCCTTGCGGCTCGACGGCATCATCAGCCGGGGGTCGGTGCGATCGGCCTGCAGGTCAGCAACCAGCAGGGCGCAAGCCTGCGACGTGCGCGTTCCGGTCGAGGCCAGCACGTCGACGAAGAGTCCGAAGTCAGGATCGAGCGCATAGGCTTCGGCGACCAGCCGCAGCACGTCGCTGTCCGGCAACACCTTGTTGACCGGCGTGTAAGTATCCGCGAGCCGGGATAGGCCGACTTTCCAGGGACGGTCGCGGATGCGCGGGTCGAGGTCGGCCGCCAAGTTGAGCGAGGCTTTCGCGCCCTTGAGCATACGCACGAGATTCGCGGAAGTGACCCCGCGATCGAGCAAGCCATCCCGCCAGCGCCGCAGCTCGGCGGCAGTCAGCAAGGCCACCGGCTTATTGGCGAGGGTCGCAGGAAGGTGGCAGCGCACGCGACCGGCGTTGTAGGCATCCCCTCCGCGGGTTCGCAGGTCGGTCTCGTAAGTGTCGAGCGCGTCCGCCCAGGTCGCGGGGGCGTTACCCGACGCGCCGCGCACCATGGC
>Ga0306924_10003846_pt1 | contig 14532 bp, 7 predicted proteins | sample sta12Can44000111_FD_203756 | JGI IMG/M metagenome (GOLD analysis project Ga0306924, IMG submission 203756) | Lab enrichment of tropical soil microbial communities from Luquillo Experimental Forest, Puerto Rico - statanox.12C.anox.44.000.111 (v2)... | ecosystem: Environmental > Terrestrial > Soil... | reverse complement strand
CCAACCTGCCTCCCGTGCCTCCCACCGGGCCGGCTTCCGGTGACCTCGGCGGCAACTTTCCCGGTCCCACCGTCACCGGCTTGCAGGGCGGGGTGCTGCCGGCGAGCGTCAACAACGGCTTCCTGAAGCGGAACGCCGGTGGGACCGGGTGGGAGGAAGTGGGATACGGCAACGCGGCCAACACCGTCGCGCAGGGGAACGACGCCCGGCTCTCGGACAGCCGCGCTCCATCTGGGAACGCAGGCGGAGACTTGACCGGGACGTACCCCAACCCGACCCTCGGCAGCGGGGTGGTGACCAACGGCAAGCTGGCGACGGCTCCGGCAGGCACGATCAAAGGTAACGCGACGGCAGGCGTGGCATCTCCCACCGATCTTACGGTGGCCCAGGCTGCCGCTCTTCTCGCGGGGACGACGGCAGGGACGCTCGCGGCAGGGAACGACGCGCGCTTCGGCCAGGGTGGACCACCGAGCGGCGCTGCCGGCGGCGACCTCACCGGGACGTACCCCAATCCCACCGTGGCGAACGGCGCGATCACCAACGCGAAGCACGCCAACTCTCCGGCCACCACGCTGAAAGGAAACTCGACGGCTTCGGCGGCAGCTCCCCAGGACCTCACCGTTTCCCAGGTAGCCGGAATGCTGGCAGGCTCTACAGCCGGCACGCTGGCAGCGGGAAACGATCCACGGTTTGGTTCGGGGGGACCTCCCACCGGGGCTGCGGGTGGCGACCTCGCGGGAACCTACCCGAACCCGACCGTGGCAGTGGGAGCGATCACCAACGCGAAGCACGCCAACAGCCCGGCCAACACCCTGAAGGGCAACAACACCGGGGTAGCTGCCGCTCCTTCCGACCTCACCATCGCCCAGACCGCGACGATGCTCACCGGCACGACTGCCGGCACGCTGGCAGCGGGCAACGACCCGCGCTTCGGGAGCGGGGGTCCACCGACCGGGGCTGCCGGCGGGGACCTCGCCGGCACGTACCCCAACCCGACCGTGGGTGGGCTGGGCGGATCCGGCTTGCCGGCGAATATGGGCAGCGGCTTCCTGAAGCGAAACCCCGGTAACACCGGTTGGGAGGAAGTCACCTACGGCGTGGGCGGCAACACCGTCTGTCAGGGGAACGATACGAGGCTCTCGGACAGCCGCGCGCCATCCGGTAATGCGGGCGGCGACCTGGGTGGGACCTACCCCAACCCGGTGGTGGCCGCAGGCGCAGTCACGAACGCGAAGCTGGCGAATGCGCCGGCTCTTACGATCAAAGGGAACAACACCGGCGCGGCGGCGGCTCCTGCTGATCTGTCTGTGGCCCAGGCTTCCGCCCTTCTCGCTGGGACAACAGGCACAACGCTCTGCATCGGCAATGACAGCCGGCTCTCCGACAGCCGAACGCCAACGGGAGCTGCCGGCGGCGACCTGACTGGCGCGTACCCGAACCCAACGGTGCGCGGTCTTCAGGGAAGCAACCTGCCGGCCATTGTCGCGGGCGGCTTTCTGAAGGTCAACGCGGCAGGCACAGCCTGGGAGGAAGTTACCTACGGCACGGCAGCCAACACCGTGGCGCAGGGGAACGACAGCCGGCTTTCCGACAGCAGAACGCCGACCGGGAGCGCAGGCGGGGACCTTTCGGGCAGCTATCCCAACCCGGTCATCGCATCCAATGCGGTCACCAACGCGAAGGCCGCGCAGATGGCTGCCGGCACGCTGAAGGGGAACAACACCGCAGGGCTGGCGAACGCGCTTGACCTCACTGTGGCCCAGGCAGCGGCAATGCTCTCGGGGACCACGAGCACAACCCTTTGCATCGGCAACGACAGCCGGCTTTCGGATAGTCGCGCGCCCACGGGCGCTGCCGGCGGCTCGCTCTCGGGAACCTATCCCAACCCGGTGATTGCGGCGGGGGTCGTGACGAACGCGATGCACGCCAACTCCCCCGCACTCTCGGTAAAGGGCAACAACACCGGAGCGGCGGCAGCCCCGGTGGATATGACCGTGGCCCAGACCGCGAACCTTCTGGCTGGGACAACAGCCGGAACGCTGGCGGCAGGCAACGATCCGCGCTTCGGCGGCGGCGGGCCACCGAGCGGCGCAGCCAGTGGGGATCTGGCCGGCGCATACCCCGGCCCGACCGTCGCCGGCCTGGGTGGGAGCGCGCTGCCCGTCAACGCGGCCAACGGTTTCCTGAAGCGGAACTCGGGCAACACCGGCTGGGAGGAAGCGGCTTACGGTTCGGTGGCGAATACCGTTTGCCAGGGTAACGACAGCCGGCTCTCCGACAGCCGCGCTCCTTCGGGTGCGGCAGGTGGGGACCTGTCCGGGACGTACCCCAACCCTACCGTCGCCTCGGGAGCCATCACGAACGCGAAGCTTGCCAATGCAGCGGCCAACTCGCTGAAAGGCAACAACACCGGCGCAGCCGCCGTACCGCTGGACCTGACCTCGGCGCAGGTGTCGGCGATGCTCCAGGGCACGACCGGAACCAGCCTCTGCGTCGGCAATGATGCGCGGCTCTCCGACAGCCGGAACCCGACCGGAAACGCGGGAGGCTCGCTCTCCGGGACCTACCCGAACCCGGTGATTGCCGCTGGCGTGGTGACGAACGCGATGCACGCGAACTCACCGGCCAACTCGCTGAAGGGGAACAACACCGGTGTTCCGGTGGCTCCCGTTGACTTGTCCATCTCCCAGGTAGCGAACCTCCTGGGCGGCACGACGGCGAACACGCTGGCCTTCGGCAACGACGCGCGCTTCGGCGCTCCCAGCCCGCCGAACGGGGTAGCGGGTGGTGACCTCACCGGGACGTACCCGAACCCGACTGTCACGGCGGGAGCCATCACGAATGCGAAGCTGGCGAACGCTGCCGGCTACTCCCTGAAGGGGAACAACGCTGCCGTGGCCGGCGTGCCGGCGGATCTGACCGTGACCCAGGTGAGCGCGCTTCTGGCTGGGAACACAGGCACAACGCTCTGCGTGGGGAACGATGCCCGGCTCTCGGATAGCCGGATCCCGATGGGTGCTGCGGGTGGGGACCTGGGAGGCACGTACCCGAACCCGACCGTGAACGCGGGAGCGATCACCAATGCGAAGCTCGCCACGGCTCCGGCGACCACGATCAAAGGCAACTCCACGGCAGGGGTAGCGTCTCCCACCGACCTCTCGACGGCGACGGTGGCTGGGATGCTGGCCGGAACGACGGCGACCACCCTTTGCGTCGGCAACGACAGTCGTCTTTCGGACAGCCGCAATCCCACCGGAGCGGCAGGCGGTTCGCTCACCGGGACCTATCCCAACCCTACCATCGCGGCAGGTGTCGTCACGAACGCGATGCACGCCAGCTCGCCGGCCACGACGCTGAAGGGCAACAACAGCGCCTCGGCGGGTGCTCCGCTCGACCTCACCGTGGCGCAGACGACAACGATGCTGGCGGGAACTACCGGCTCGACCCTCTGTGTAGGGAACGACAGCCGGCTCTCGGACAGTCGCACGCCGACAGGCGCAGCCGGCGGGGACCTCACCGGGACTTACCCGAACCCGACTATCAGCGCCGGATCGGTAGGGAACGCGAAGCTGGCTACGATGGCGGCGAGCACCCTGAAGGGCAACCTCACCGGTGGGATTGCTTCTCCTACCGACCTGACTGTGGCCCAGGTTTCCGGGATGCTTTCGGGTACGACCGGCTCGACGCTCTGTATCGGCAACGATAGCCGGTTGTCGGACAGCCGCAACCCGACCGGGCCGGCAGGCGGAATGCTCACCGGCACGTACCCGAACCCATCCATCGCGGCAGGCGTGGTGACCAACGCGATGCTGGTCAACGCACCGGCCAACACGATGAAGGGGAACAACACGAGCGGCTCGGCTGCCGTGGTGGACCTCACCGTGTCCCAGATTGCCACGCTCCTGAAGGGGCAGGTAGCCGGCACGCTGGCAGCCGGCGACGACAGCCGCTTCACGGCGGGCCTGCCTCCCTCGGGTGCTGCCGGCGGCGACCTCTCCGGGATTTACCCGAACCCGACCGTGGCGAAGCTGGGCGGGAACCCGCTGCCGAGTAACATCGCCAATGGCTTCCTGAAGGTGAATGCGGCCAATACCGGCTGGGAGGAAGTTCCCTACGGCAACACGGCGGATACCGTCTGCCAGGGCAACGACCCGCGTTTCACTGCCGGCACGGACCTCGCGCTCTCCGGTCACCTGCTGGTTGGTAACACGCCGCTTTCCGGCTCGCCCCCGGCCCGAGGCGAGTTCGTGGATACGGCGGCTCCCCAGCTCCGGCTCACCAACGGTGTCCACTACACCGAGCTGAAGCTGGACGCCAACACGATGCTGTCCATCGGCGCGGCGGCAGGGCCGGGCAATACCTGGATGATGGGGCACGTCGCCTGTGGTGGTCTGCCGACCGGCTTCGCCACGATGAGCAGCGGCCCGGCGCTCCAGGCGCAGGGAGGCGGAACAGCCGGCACGCCGGCATTCAGGGTTAACAACACCACCGACGTTTCCTACCTCGACTTCATCGCCAACAACAGCGGAAAGGCGCAGGTCAACTCGGTCGGCACAGGGAGCACACCCGGCGCGCTCGGGATCAACCTCACTCCCAACCAGGGGGTGCTGGAGGTCGGTGGGCAGGGTGTTGGCGGCAACCCGCAGCTCGTGCTGGACTACGATACCACCGCAGCGCAGCGCCTGTCATTCCAGGTTGATAGCAGTGGGAACGGGGTCGTCAACGCGACCAGCGGCAAGCTGGGCGTGAACATGCCGCCGGCTTCCGCGCCGGTGACCGTGCCCACGCGCGCTCTGGAGGTGCTCGACAGCACCGGCAACCCCCAGGCACGGCTCACCTACGATGCGACCCATAACACGGACCTCTACACCGGATCGTCCGGGATGCTGCGGATCCTGCCGTCCGGTGGGATGGTGGGTATCAACACGACCGGCGTGCCGGCCAGGGCGCTCGAAGTGGTGGATGCGGTAAACCCGCAGCTCCGGCTCTCCCAGGCAGCCGGAACGCAGTATGCCGACCTCTCGGTGAGCCAGTACGGTCAGCTTGTGCTCTACCCGATCAGCGGCGGGGTGGCAATCAACTTGGCTTCGGGAGCCGGCACTCCCCCGGCGCTGCGGATCGAGGCGCTCAATCCAGCGGACGTGGCGACGACACCGGCTACGACCCAGCAGGATTACCTTCGCCTGAACAATGCGCTCACGGGCCGTGGTGGAAATACCAGCATCGCTACCACGGGTATCGGTGGCATTGGCGGGCAGGTTTACGTCATCCAGGCTGCCGGCGGGCAGGCGCTCTATGCAACGACCGCATCGACCGGCGGCGGGGGAGGGCCGTTCTCCTGGACTGCTGGAACAGGCGGAGCGGCCCAGGTTGCTGGTACGGGAACCAACACCGGTGGGCTGGGTGGTAACTGGCAGGCTTACGGGGGCACGGGCGGAGCGGCTTCCGGCGCATCGAGCGGCACAAACACCGGGGGTGCTGGCGGGCAGATCATGCTCTACGGCGGCATAGGTGGCGCGGCCAGCCTCGGCAGCGGGGTGTTGGTCGGAGGGAACGGCGGCAATGTCACCATGTCCGGTGGCACGGCGGGCACAGGGAACAGCACCGGGCAAACCAATATCGGCGGGATGTGTTACCTGCGCGGGGGCGCACCCGCAGCGGGAACGGTGGGCAGCGCCGGAGGAGGTATCGACGCTCGTGCTGCGGGAGGTTCCACGACTGGCAGCGGTGGAGCCGGCGGCGGATTGATCCTCTTCTGCGGAGACGCAGGCGGCGATGGCAGCGTGCCTCGTGGCGGCGGCAGCATCCAGATCAAGTGCGGGATCGGGGTCGGCAACGTTGCCTCGGCAGCTCTTTACATCACCGGTGGCGGCGCAGGGCCGCGAGCGGAAACCGGCACGGTGGTTGCCAACTCGGGTGCGCCTATCACCTTCTGGGGGTCCCAGGCGGGTACAGCTCCGAATGCGGATGTCTCTTCCACGGGCGGTCCAGCCGGCGGCTGGGTGTTTACGCCTGCCGTTGGAGGTGTGGCGACGGTTGCCGGGACTGGAGCCAATATCGGTGGGGTAGGCAGCGCCTGGAGCGCCGCAGGCGGAGCAGGTGGCGCGGCGACCGGAGCGACTTCCGGCAACAACACAGGGGGAGCTGGTGGATCCTTCAGCGGCACGACCGGGGTAGGAGGCGCAGCCAACAACAATACCGGCAACGCGCAGGGTGGGGCTGGCGGCGCGTTCGTATGGACCGGTGGGGCTGGTGGTGCGGCATCCACTGCCGGGACCGGCAACAACACCGGCGGCGGCAGCGGCGGTTGGACCCTCACCATCGGTAAAGGCGGCGCGGCTTCCGGCGCTACCTCGGGCAACAACAACGCCGGGGGTGGTGGCGCGGTTCTGATCACTGCCGGAGCGGGCGGCGATCAGAGCAACGGGACCGGCGCGCAGCAGGTAGCCGGCAACGGCGGCGCGATCACCCTCACTGCTGGTGCTGGGGGTGTGGGGGGTGTCACCGGCGGCGGAACCGGTGGGCTGGCTACCCTTCAGGGCGGGCCGGCTGGCGTCGGTGGAACCGGTTCCGGTGGAGCCGGCGGCGGAGCCAGTCTCCTCGGGCGAGCCGGATCTTCGGTCGCCAGCGGTGGAGCTGGCGGCACGGTGACCATCACTGCCGGCGCAGCCGGGGGTGACGGCAGCGTGGTTCGAGCCGGCGGAGCAATTCCAATCACCTGCGGGAACTCGGTGGGCGGGAGCGTGGGCGGAGCCGGCAGCTTCATCGGCGGAGCGGGTGGTGTCAACAGCGGCACGAACGTCGGATCGGCGGGCGGCGCGCTCACCTTCACAGCGGGAGCCGGAGGCGGCGGCGGCGCAGCGGTTACCGGAGCCATCGGCGGAGCCGTCAACATCACCGCTGGGGCTGGTGGAGCAGGTTCAACGACCAACGGCAACGGGGCGAACGTCCTCATCCGTGGCGGGCTTGCCGGAGCTGGAGCAGGCACAGCGGGAGCGAAGGGTTCTATCATCCTGAACGACAACGGTGGCTGGGTCGGGGTAGGGAACGCTACTCCGGCAATGATGCTCCACGTCCAGGAGACAGCGGCGATTACGACCTCGCCGGCAGACGGTTACGCGAGCGCGCTGACACTCCGGCCTGGATACAGTGCGGCGGCTGCCCAGACGGTAACGCGGCACAACTACATCGACCTCGAAGCGCCAACTCCGCTCACCAACGTCACGATCACGGACGCGGCGATCTTCCGCTTCAATCAGGCGGCGGGTACGCATCCGGCGCTCGGGGCTGCGTCCACGAAAGCCACGCCCGGTACGGTGCAGGGCTGGCTGAAGGTGAACGTGAACAACACCATCATGTATGCGCCCCTTTACACTTCGATGACAGCCTAAAGGAGCAGCGATGAGCTGGACCACCGACATTCCGATCACCGTCGAGCAGACCCAATCCGGCACGCCCATCATCCGGCAGCTCACCTACGCTCCGTCGATCACCGGCAACCCGGCGGCGGCTGCTGTTGCGCTGGGCGTGAAAGACGCGGCGGGTGTGTGGCACGAGGCAGTGAACGTGCCGCCGCTTCGCCTCGTGGACGAGATAGCCGCACCACTCGAAGAACCGGACCCGGAAGCCAAACCTCCGGCTCTGCCGGCCAGCGACTTCATTGCGGCCATTGAGACAGCTCGGATCGACGGCAGCGGAGTTCTGGCCCAACGGTTTGGGATCGCAGACGGAACGCTTCTTGCGGATGCGCTTCCGCAGATTGCGTGGGGGATCCTCTATCCCCAGGCAGCGCGTAAGGCAGTGAAGAAAGGCAAGTGATGCGAAAGACCGAGGAGAAGGACGCCCAGCTTCCCAGCGGGCAGGTACACGAGAACGGCAGCCAGGAGAACCCGGAGCCGCCGGTGATCGAGAACTACCCGGCTCCCCGAAGGACCGAGCCGGCCAGCCGGCCTGCCGAGGTGCAGACGCCTCTGAAAGCGGCAGTGACGGCGGCGAGGATCCAGATCGAGTTCGTCCGCTACGAAGACGGCTTCGTGAGCTGCCCGATGAACCTCGCCAACGAGGTTCCGATTGTGGACGGTCAGGGCCGGCCACGAAAGGGGATCAGTCTGCGGCAAGAGCTGCACGCGCTCGTGGACGCTTCGATGGACCGGATCGAGGGCTTTCAGCGCGGCGAGGAGTAGGGGGACCCTACGATGCCCGACAACACCATCTTGCTCGACTACGGCCAGCGGGTTCCGCCGCCAGCGATTGACGGCTACCTGCGGAGCCTCGCCTCGGGCCAGTGGTGGAACGGCTCGGGCACGGAGGACTTTCTCCTCTCTCACTGGACGAGCTACGCTGTGCCGCTGATCGAGGTGGGCGGAGCCGGGGCGACCGGCCTGTTTCTCTTCGTCGTTCCGGCGACCCTGCCGATTGACAGTTGGGACCTCGCGTTCCGGGCCAGGGTGGGCACGAACGCCTCGGCAGCCGACAGCCCCTGCGGAGCGGATGCCTTCGGCTGGGACGGCACGAAGATCGGCAACCCGTACCAGACGGGCGGCGGGACCTTCGGCTCCATCCAGATCGAGCCGGCTCCGCCGTCGTGGGCGCAGCCGAACTCCATCCTGGGACCCTGGATCTTCCACGAGGGCGACCAGTGGGAACCCATCTCCGAGGCGCTCAACCTGCCGTCGATGCCCGATCTATCAGGCTGTCTTTCCAGTTTCGTGATGACGGTGGAAACCTGCGGCGACGAGGTGCTGCGAAGTGGAAACGTCACGATCACGATGCCCACCACCTGCACCTTCCAGCAGACGAATGAGTTCGTGAAGAGCGGGGTGTATAACTACGGCTGGGACGTGACGAGGGGCGACGGCAAGAAGTTCTTTGCCACCGCAGGGCCGAACCGCCAGATCGTCATCCTTCCGAAGCTGTGAGGTAAGTAACCGATGACGGAGCAGGAAGTCACGAAACTGTCACCCCAGCCTGGGGACCTGCTGATCATTCGCGTGCCGCAGACGACCAGCCACGACCGGGTGGACGCGATGGTGGAGGAGCTGGAGCACCTGAACCGGAAAGGCGTCATCCCTCGCGGGTGCGGCTTCCTGGTGGTCAGGGGCGACATCGAGGTGACGGCACTCTCGCCCCGCGAGATGGCAACGTTGGGATGGGTACGTGTCCGCGACCCGATGACTGACGACGACTTGAGGAAGATGGGCTGTGAGCCGATCCCAGAGCGGTGACGGCATAGCCGATGCCTACGAACTCACTCTCCAGATCGAGCCGGGGGTAGAGCCGGAGGAAGCGTTCTACCAGAGCGTCATCGCGCTCGGCGAAGTGCTGGGGCTGGATCCGTTCGAGAGAGCGGTCCAGCCCCATCCGTCTCACTACCAGCCTCGGACGCGCCTGGGTCGGTGGACACGGGCACGTACCGGGTACTACCAGCCGAGAGACATCGGGGGTAGGTTCCGCCAACGCCTGCTGCCGGGCGAGCGCGATGCAGCGCGTCAGCAGGCGCGGCGGATCGTGCAGCAGGAGATGCGTCCCCGTCTGCACACCTGGATGGACCTCTACGAATTGGGCCGGATCACCAGTGCCGAGTGGTATCGCTTCACGGCGCGGGATATTAGCTTCTTTTACGAGGAGGTGTACCGCGCCGGCCAGCAGTCGGTTGGTGATCCGGCCATTGAACTATCTTCCCAGGACAGAGCAATTGTCAACCGGCTGGTCAAAGACGAGCTGGGTTACCTGAAGCGGTTCGCGGACGACATGGACGCGGGCAGGGGGAAGATGCCCTACCGCGCCCGGCTCGACCTCTACGTGAACGCGACCTGGGAGCCGTTCTGGACCGGCTGGATGATCGGCGACCAGCGGGCGACCAGGGAGATACGCTGGGTCTTTGGGAACACCATCGAGCACTGTGAAGATTGCCAGCGGTTCGTGAATATGGGCTGGACGCCGGCTAAACGCTTCTTCGAGGAAGTCACCTCGAAAGGCTATGCGCCGCGCTCCGGTCACCTCGCCTGCGGCGGATGGAAGTGCCAGTGCCGGCTGGAAGAGCGAGTGGGAGGCGTGGTTCAGCCGGCCTTCCACTATGGCGAGTAGCCGGTGACAGGCCGACGTTCGTAGTGGAGGACCCACCGTGCCGGCCACCTCGGTTGCCCAGCAGCGTCTCTTCGGGATGGTGCTTGCCGCAAAGCGCGGCCAGCTCAAGAACCCATCGGCGAAGGTCAGTCAGGTCGCTTCCCACATCAGCGAGAGCAGCGCGCGGGACTTCGCCAAAACGAAGGACAAAGGGCTGCCCCAGCACGTCAAGCCGAAGAAGCGCAAGATCGCTAAAGCCGCAAAACCGGTGGCGATCCCCCGGCGTGAGTTCGTGGAGGAGCACGAGCACCTCGATAAAGTGCTGGCGACGAAGACACGCGCCGACGACCGGAAGGAGCGCAAGAAGCAGGCTCACGAGCTGGATGTGGTGTTGGGTAAGGGAATGAGCCAGCCGTGTCCCTTCTGTAAAGGCGAAGGCAGGTACGGGGCTTACGACTGTGAGGCGTGCCACGGCACAGGCCGGCGGCAGATGGCGCAGAAGGTGGAGGTTCGGAAAGCGATGCAAGTCGTTCAACTGCCGGGGATGGTGGTGCTGAAAGCGGGCCTTTACGGAGCACCTTCCGCCGGTTCGGAGTTGCCGAAGAACTTCATGATCAACGCGCGGCGGCGGGGGGTGGCGGAGAGTGAGCACAGAGAAGCGCGAGAGATGAAAACGGGCAAGCTCACTTATCCGAAAGACACCACCATCGAGAAGCCGCTGGATATGTCGCCGGCAGGCCAGCACGCCGATTTCGAGCGTGAAGAGAAGATCCTCGGCACGGGGCAGAAGGTGAAGATGACGCCGGAAGTGAGAAGGCAGATGGCACTTGCTGCCGCGATCAAGGCGAAGTGGGGAGGCGTGAAGAAGAGTATGAGAGTAGTTCAACTGCCGGGGATGGTCGTCATCCAGCCGGAAACCACGGCAAAGGGCGGCGACACGATGGGTTACAACTTCAAGCCCGGAATGAAGCCGAGCTGGATGCAGAGTGAGCTGGGCGGCAGCGGCGGTTTCAAGCCGAAGAAGCCAACAGGAAAAGGCAGAGGGCCGGTCCACGATGAGGACGGCGACCAGGGCTTCAACTTTAAGCCCGGCCAGAAGCCGAGCTACCTGGGGAACAAAGGCCCGAGCTACTCCGGCGGGTTTCCAGGGCAGGTGAAGAAGGCGATGGAGCGACTGGCCGAACTCCGAAAGAGCGCGGACCAGATGGATCCCGACGTGCTGAAGCAGGAGCTGCTCCAGCTCAACGCCGTCATCAACCAGATGCGGGCGAGCCAGCAGGCTGGCTAATGACGGATGAACGCCAGTGTCCTGCTTGCAGTCCTGAACCGCTGCCAGGAGTATCCGGGGGAGCGCAATCGCTACGCTGACATTGCGCCGCTCCTCTCGAAGTCCTGCCGGCTGGCCGGCATCATCACGCCGGCCTGGGTACGGCAGGCGATCGTACTCAAGAGCCGGTATGAGTTTGCTTCCACCCAGCTTGATTGCGGTGAAGCCCTCGCGGACATCATTCGCGCGTGGGCTGCGCGCGTGGTGGCGGAGGGTGATCGAGCAGATAGGGGGCTGGAGAAGGAGCCGCACGTCACCGTCCGCTACGGGCTGCGTTCCGGCTCGCCGGAGGATGTGGCGAAGATTGCCAGCCGCTTTCCTCCGGTTCAGGTCCACTTCGGCTCTACGTCCGTCTTCCGGCAGCCCGAGCACGACGTACTGAAGATCGACGTGGACGGGCTGGACCTGCGCCGGCTGAACGCGGCGCTCGCTGCCCTCCCCCACACCGACACCCATCCCGACTACCAACCGCACCTTACCCTGGCCTATCTCAAGCCGGGGACGGGCCATAAGTACTCCGGCCTGCGTCCCTACGAGCACACCACGGTATTCGATGGGCTGATGGTGTCCACGAAGGAGGGGAAGAAGGTAAAGGTTCCCTTCCAGGCTGGTGTCCCAGAACCGAGGTGGCACGCACACGCGCTCGCCTCGGGGATGGAGGTGCTCGGCAACAGCTCCCAGGCTGCGTTCGGAAAACGCTACATTACCCACGAGGAGCTGCTGGAGTACTCAAAGAAGCACGGCCACAAGATCGAGACGGTGAGAATGCCGGGCGGCTGGCTTCGCTCCTACCTCAAGCCCGAGTACCGGAAGAGCATCGATCAGAGGGAGCGGCTGGTCGCGCACATGAAGGGGAAGTACGGCACGCAGACACTTCCCGAGGCGCTCTCCAGCCCACGCGCCGTCTCCCATATCTGGCTGACACCGGAAGGCGACATCACCGGCAACGTGCCCAGCCACTACGGATCGGCACACGAGGCGCTTGAGGCGACCCGTCTCTCCAGGGCGACCGATCCGCAGCACCGGTTGGTCCACGAGCACGGCTTTGCCAGGGCCTATATGTTTCCGACCCTGCTCGATAACGGGATGCCTGGGGGTCGCGGCATCGCCATCCAGCACGGGCCGGAAGTCTCTTCCAGGCAGAAGCGGGCGCTCCGTGATCTGGCTTCGCTCCACGATGACGTACACGCCGAGCAGACGGGCGACAAGCCGCACTACGGACCTAGCCCGCTGGGTCTGGAGCGAGAGGCGCTCAAGAAGGCCACCAGGGTCGCTGTGCCGCTGACGCCGGAGCAGGTGGCAGCCTACGAAGCGAGAGACAAAGAGATACGGAGCCGGCCATTCTACCCGTGGCACGAGACGACGGAGATGGTTCCCACCGAGCACATGCTCCGTTACCGCGATGTTGACCGCGAGGAGCAGGAGAAGTATCCGGGCCAGCTTCACGAGCAGCGGGAGAGCATTAAGAAGGAAGGCATCAAAGAGCCGCTCATCCTGATCTACGGCAAAGCCGATCAGACGGCGACCCTCGGCGAAGGGAACACCCGGCTTGCCAACGCGCACGCGCTCGGCATCTCTCACGTCCCGGTACGGGTGGTGCGCTGGAGCGGGCCGAGGAACGGGGCAAAGGTCCCGAAGCCGCCGGTGGGCGATCGTACCGGCTACATCCCCGGCGACCTCTCACCTTCGGACCTGGGCATTCCGACCAAGCCGGCCACGGAGAAGTCTATGCGCCTGATATTTAAGAGCAAGAGGCGGGGCTTGCCGCCGAGGGTGGCCGTCGCGGACGAAGATTGGGAGCATCCCTTCGACAAGATGGACAATCGCACCCACGACTACCACATGCGCCACCACGTCCGCGAGTGGCAGGGCCTGCAATCGGAGCTGGTGACCACCGACCCGAACGACGAGATGGGCAGGACCGAGGTGGTGGAGAAGATGCGGAAGCTGGCCGGCCATCACCAGGGGCACAGCCGGATGCGGTTCGTGTTTCGGCCTGGGAATAAAGGCGGGAAGCGGTGAAGTTCGTCCTGAAGAACCGGCGGAGAAAGCGGCGCTTCCGAAAGGGCATCTTCGATCCTCCCGGCCCCGGCTACGATCCGGCGAAGACGACCCAAGCGGCGCTCCAGCGGTACGGGGAAGCAGACCCGATTAAAGTGGCCTACGGCCATCCGGCCAGCGGGCACAGCTATTGGGCCGGCTTCGTCTCTCCCGATGGACACGTATTCGGCGGCGGGCACGCCAGCAGCTTCTCCGGCAGGACCCACCACACCGACATCGCCCATAACCTGGGCAGCGCGCTTGGTGTGCCGACCGGCAGTCGCGGCACGGACGCGATGAAGCGGAACGGCTTCGTTCGGCTCTCCAGCGTGCAGGAGGGCGACGAGCGAACGCTTCAGGTGGACGCGACCGGCGTACCCCAGATGACGGGGCCGCAGCTCGATGCCATCCGCCGGCTGGGGAAAGAGCACGACAGCTTCTATGCCGAGGCGCAGACGCTGGCGGATATGCGGACGCCGGGCCGCAACAACCTGGACCTCTGGAGCCAGTACCAGCGGGGCAAGCTGGTGAAGGGCTTCGTCCTGAAAGGACAGGTCAAAGGCTACACGCGCCTCGTGGCTGGCAGGCCCATCCAGGTACGCGGATACACCCGGCGAGCGCCTATCTTCACCTCCTTCGGAGCCGAGGTAGCGGCCAGTCGGCTCCCGAAGCGCGGCTCCCCGCAGCAGATCGCAGCCACGCTGCGGGGGGCTGGCGTCCGCGAGGAGGAGATAGAAGAGGCAGGGCTTAACGAACTGCTATCCCAGGCGAAAGGACCCATCGAGAAGGAGCGAGTGATTGCGGCTTTCGAGGGTGGACAGCCGGGGCTGAATGAGGTGCTCTACCGGTATCCGCCGACGCCAGCGGAGAACCCTTACAGCGAGGCGTCGGACAAAGCCTACCGCGACCTTCACAAGCAGGTCGAAGAGGCGTGGATGGGCGGCTGGAAGCCCGAAGACACGGCGATCCGCGAGGCGCTGCACATCGGCGACCTGGGGAACGTCATCCGGCGGCTGACTGTTCTCGGGGGAGCGCAGGCTCTGCCGGCTGATATGCCGCCGGTACTGGCGGCAGCGACGAAGCGTTACCTGGAGGTAGGG
>Ga0306924_10003844_pt1 | contig 14535 bp, 11 predicted proteins | sample sta12Can44000111_FD_203756 | JGI IMG/M metagenome (GOLD analysis project Ga0306924, IMG submission 203756) | Lab enrichment of tropical soil microbial communities from Luquillo Experimental Forest, Puerto Rico - statanox.12C.anox.44.000.111 (v2)... | ecosystem: Environmental > Terrestrial >... | reverse complement strand
CGCATCGCAGCATACAATCGTGCTAGCGCGGCGGCGGCTTCCAGACCCTCGAAGCGGCGATAGCCGATCATGCGGCGCACGACGGCGCCATTCTTCTGCTCCACCCAAGCCTGGTCGTTCTTGCGATAGGGGCGGCAGCGCGTGAACTCGATCCCGACTTGCTCGCAATAATCCCGAAAGGTCTCGTTTATGAACACGCTGTCGTTGTCGGTGTCTAACCCGAGCAAAGGAAAGGGTATGAGGTGGCGTAATTCGCCCAGCACTTCCGTGAGCAGCCGCTGTTCGCGTACCAGCAGCGGCGCACATTCCGTCCAGCCGGTGGCGATGTCGGTCAGCACCAGAGTGTACACGAAGCTGCCCCTGGTGACCGGCCCGCTATGAGCAACCAGATCCGCCTCGACGAAGCCCGGGGGCGGATCGTCCCAACCGTCAAATGTGCGAACCGGCACGCTCCGTCTGATCGCTGCCGAGGGAGCCGACCTGCGCCGTGTTGCTGTCCCCGCCTGCCGGCGAATATCACGCAACGCTCGATCAATCGTCGCCGCGCTCATCGTCAGTAATCTGGTGCGCACCTCCGATTCGAGCTGCACATGGCCGTGCCGCTCCATGGCCTCGACGAGGATCGGCATTAGCGGCTGGAGCCGTTTTCCGCAGATCCGATCGGATGCCTCCCAGACCACGATCAGCGCCTCGCGCACAGCATCATCATAAACCCGGCGTTCCGGCCGCGGTCCATAGCGCCGTGTCACTCGCCCGGCCCGCAACAGACGCGTCGCATGCTTACGGTGAAAGCCGGTTACGGCTGCGAACTCATCCAGCATGCGACCACGCTCAGCCCGGTTCCCCTGCGCATACCGCCCTGCAATTGCTGCCACCAACTCGTCACGCGTCGCCATGCTGATCCGCCTCATCATTAGCCCCGCCGATGAACATCGGTCGGTAGCAAATCAGATGAGGCAACATCGCAGCTTCCGGGAACATTTCAGGCGAGGCAATGCCGTTTCTCATCCTGTTCGCCGCGCGGGAGTTCGCCTCAAAATTAGGACGACGGGAAGCGGGCGGTGCAATAATTGGATCGGTCGTCAAAAGTTGCGAAGAAACGAAATTCTGCATTCGGGTGGCGCGGCTTCAACCGGGTGGATGTGGATACATTGTGAGAAAGCACGAGTTCTCAATGTTTGGGACGAGACAGCGCACGACATAACGATATTTTGTTCGCCGATGCCGAGTGAAAGGAGCGGCTAAAGCCCGTCTTGACCGGGCTGACAGGAACTCAAGACGGACCCAGATCGAAACGTCGCTATACCCAGACATTGGTCGTTTCGATCCTGCGTCATATTGTCTGAAGGAATCATACTCGCGCGGAAGCGATTGTTACCGGTTTCACAATCACCACCGCCGCAGACGCACGGGGAAGGTTGGCTCGCGGCAACTTTTAGACTTAATGAAACACTGTTAACGATCAATTGTTATTGATTTTTCTCACAATAGGAGTTTTCTTCTAGTCTTCTCTCGCGAGGCGAGGAGCCATTTGGCATGACAAAAGCGATTATGAGTGCCGTGGTAAGCGGGGCGATGGTCTTCGCGGGTACGGCTGCGACCGATGCAACCGATAAGAACGCGATACCGGCCAATCTGCGGGCGCAGTTCGAATTCGATAACGTCGTCTCCACGAGCAACCGGCCCGAAACGGCTCCCAGGGCGTTGATCCGGCCGGCTGCGGCCGGTTCGAATATGGACTTCCAGACCCCGGGGATGACCGCTGCGGTGCGGCCTCTGATCCCGGCAAAGCCGGATTGCGTGCTACCGATTCCCACTAGCACAGAACCGCCAGCCCTTCGGGCAAAGCATTTCGAAATCGGCGACAAGCTGAAGCTGGCTTTCTTCGAGAACGTCGAGGACGTGGAAAGGAACAAGTGGGGCAACGCCGCTGGTACCGGGTTCCAACAGCACCCGGAACTCTCCGGTGATTACTCGGTCCAGGAGGATGGGACGATCTCGGTTCCCGTGCTTGGCATATTCAAAGTCCTTGACCTGACCCTTCAGGAACTACAAGCCCAGATGGCTGTAGCGTTTAACAAGGCTCTTGGGCGCAAGGGCTTTGTCACAATCATGTCGATCGATCGACCGCCCGTTTATGTGCTCGGCCCGATCAAGAACCCGGGCTCGTACACCTATTCGCCGGGCATGACTGTGCTGCATGCGATAACTTTGGCGGGCGGGTTCCCGCGTGCGGATGCCAACGAGCCATGGCAGAAATTGGAGAAGGTTCGTGAGCAGACTAAACGGTATGGCACACTGGAATCACTCTCTGAGCTTCTGACCCGACAGGCTGTGCTCAAGTCGGAGCTAGATCGTGGCAACCCGACCCCACCGCTGCAGCTAATCGAACTGGTGGGTCCGACCAAGGCGGCAGCGATGATTAACGCTGAGGTAGATCGACGGAGCGGGATCGTTGCGTCTCGCATTGCGCAAATGAAATCTATAATAGAGGCTGTAAAGTTCGAACAACAAGCAGTTGATCAGCTTTCGGGCAAGAACCGGTCGTTTGACGCCATGGACGCCAATGTTCAGGCGTTGAAAAGGCATGCCGACGCTCTGAACGAGCTAAACAAGAAGGGGGTAATTGCCAACTATCAGGTGATCGAAGCCAGGACTCGCGTCGCCGATGCGGAACGCAACCAGCAGGATATAGTCGACCAATTGGCCCAAGCCAAAGAACGTCTTGCCATGGCACAACAGAGTCAGGCTACATTGGAGGCCAACACGCGGGGCGAACTCGACACCCAGATCCTTACGCTCAACCAGCAAATCGCCGATGCAGGTCGGGAGAACATGGCCAGCGAGGGTGTTCTGAGCGCATTACAAGTCCAATACACGACTCCCCCGGCCTCGGTTATCACCTATGAGATCGTGCGGCAGACACCAAAGGGTCCGGTCGCCTTTAGCGCGACCGGGATGAGCACGTTGATCCCGGGTGATCTGGTTCAAGTTTCGGCCACCGAGGATAACAGCGATCCGAATTCCCCGGCAGTACCGGGTCAACCACCGAATGGCCGGGCTACGCAACAGGCCACCGCTACTGGCTGCCGCTGATTTTATCAATATTGAATAGCGGAGTGAGCGGGTGTGGATACCCTTCGGATCACGATGGTGGCTGCTCGCTATTATCCCTATCTCGGCGGGACAGAGACGCACATCCACGAAGTCGGCAAGCGGATGGTCGCACTCGGCCATCAGGTCTCCGTAATAACCACCGATCCCGCTGGTACTCTGCCCAAATCTGCAGTCGATAACGGTATCTATGTCACACGGGTCAGGGCATGGCCGAGGAGGCGAGACTATTATTTCTCCCCGAACCTTTATAGAAAAATCTTGCAAGCCGAATGCGACATTATCCATTTTCAGGGTTATCACAACTTCGTGCCGCCGATCGGCATGTTGGCGGCTATTCGAAGGCGTGTCCCATTTGTTTTGACCTTTCACAGTGGGGGTCATTCATCACGGCTCCGCAACGCTATTCGTGGCATGCAAGCATGTTTGTTAAAACCATTGGTCGCACATGCCAGTCGTTTAATCGGGGTCTCTGAATACGAGGCTGAATTCTTCAGTCGCCAGATGGGATTAGACCGCGAACGGTTTGTAGTCGTGCCCAACGGTGCGGCCTTGCCACGGGCGAGTGATCCACTGCCGCCAATCAACCCGCGCCTGATCCTGTCGGTTGGCCGGTTGGAGCATTACAAGGGCCATTATCGGGCTATTGAGGCGTTTCCGACGCTGCTTAAACGGATGCCCGATGCCCGATTACAGATCGTAGGCACCGGTCCCTACGAGACCGAGTTGCGGGCACTGGTCGATCGGCTCAAGCTCGACCATGCCGTCTCGTTCGTTTCGATACCCGCGGCGGAACGGCAACGGCTGACTGATTTGCTGTGCTCGGCGGGATTGGTCGTCCTGTTCAGCGACTATGAGGCCCATCCCGTGGCGATTATCGAGGCACTGTCGGTAAAACGCCCGGTTCTGGTGACCGACACCTCCGGTCTGCGGGAACTTGCCCAGAAAGGTCTGTGCCGGTCGATCCCATTGTCGGCAACTGCCGAAATGATTGGTGACGCGATTGCAGAAGAACTTGCCAAAAAACATCAACCACCGTCAGTAACTCTCCCAAATTGGGACGATTGCACAGTACAGTTACTCCAGACCTACAATGCGGTATTGAGGCGTTACCGGCCCCATCTCACGACGTTACCTGCTTGCCAGTATAGTTGACATGATTTCTACGATATCTGCACAGATTGCGGACCAGTTTCGCATCTTATTAACGCCAATCGACCCGACACTCCGTGGGTATCGAAACGATCCAGTCGTATCGATAAGCATTAGCTGGATCGTTCTACTTTGCCTTGGTGTCGCGGTCGGCTCATTGGTGGTGGTACTCGGTCACTTTGCCGGGCTTCACAGTTCCGCTTATAGCCCAACCATATTCTGGTCTGGGGTTACGCTGATACTGTTGCCGATAATCCGCATCGCCGATTTCAAAGTTGCCCGCAGTGAACGCATTCTGCTACTGATTCTTTTAGGAGAAGCAATACTTTTTCAGAATATTCTTTACGAACCGACAGGATTTGCACAATATGACGAAATGCTGCATTGGATGTCAGCGAATGATATCCTCTATCGGCACAAACTTTTCGTCGACAACTCATTGCTGCCGATCGCCCCATACTATCCGGCGCTTGAGATCGTCGCGACCGCAGTGGCAAATCTAGCCAACTTAACAGTAGTTTCGGCTGGTCATTTAGAACTCAGCGTAATACGGGCAATCTTGATTGTCGGCTTGTTCTTATTTTTTGAGAAATTGTCAGACTCCTCGCGGCTCGCGGCGATTGGCGTGGTCGTCTACATGTGTGCCGCCACCTTTCCGGTTTTTGAATCCGCATTCGCATACGAAAGCCTGGGTTTGCCCCTTTGCGTGCTCATCGGGTTGACCGAGCTACAGATTAACCGGGCATATACTGTTCGGACGCTTATTTTGGTGGGGATGCTATTGGCAACCCTCGCTGTGACGCATCACGTATCTGCCTTCTGGATGGCCGGGTATCTGATTGCATTGATGATAATCGAAACGTTTCGACGGAAAGAACGGAGCCGGCGTTACCATCTGCTACTGATTGGTGTTGTAATCCTTGGTGTGTCGTTCCCAATCGTCTGGATGACCATCAAGGGTAATCCACTAGTGAATTATTTGGGGCCGTTAATTGAAGACGCCTCTTATAGTTTTTACGAGAAAATAAGTGGCCAATCCCCACCCCGTCAAATGTTTGTCGGTGAAGATGGTCAGGCACAACCGATTACGATTCAACTCGCCGCAATTGCTTCAACCTTACTAATCGCGGTGGGGCTAACGACCGGGTTCTTTCGGTCCCTCTGTCTCAGTATCGGAACTCAGAGTCCCGGTTGGCCCCGACTCCTGTCGGTGATGCGACGTGAATGGTTGGACAGCCGGATTATCCTCTTGACGCTGGCCGCATTCGGCTTCCCGATATCGGTGGCCTTGCGCCTATCATCGGCGGCTTGGGAGGTCGGCCATCGCATGAGCACCTTTGTGTTCATCGGCGCGGCTTTTGTTATTGCGGTCAGTATTGTTCATTTTTGGCAAGCACGCCCGAACCGGTGGAACCGTATCAGCGTTAGTGCAGCGATCGTGCTCATGGTGCTTGGCAACATCATGCTTGGTTCGGGCTACCTCGCCATCCACTTACCTTACCAGGTCGGTGCAGATCCCGGCTCGATCGAGCCGATGGGGATCAATACGGCGCGATGGACCAAAGAATGGCTCGGTCCCGGCCAACGGTTCTCAGCCGATCGAGTTAACAAGACCCTTCTTGCCACATATGGGGACCAAGACATCATCTCGGGATTGCAGCACGTTGATATCTCACGCGCGATCTTCACCAAAGAGCTTGATCGCGATGCCCTTTATCCAATTCGGAAGGGCAGAGTCAACTATCTACTAGTGGATCTGCGCCTGACAACTGGACGTGCCGTGCTCGGCGAATATTACCAGAGTTGGGAGCGTTCGGGTGGGCATCCGCCGCCACCCAACTTTATGCTCAAATTTGATCGCGAACCAAACGTGGGCCGTATCTTCGATAATGGTTTTATTGTGATTTATGATTTGAGGCGACTCCATGTTTAACAAGAAGATTGATCTGACTGCTGGGTTTTGGTGGGCACTTCTGCTGCTGCTCACAGTCTTTATTACAGATAACTTTGTCATCCGGCTAATACTTAGCCTGCCATTGATCTGCTTCCTCACCGGTCATACCGTGCTGCGTGCGATCAAACCGGTTCAGACCGCAACGCCACTTGAACATTCGGCACTCGCGGCTGGGCTCAGCATAGCCGTTTGTGTTGGCGGCGGTTTTCTGCTCAACATGATTTCAATGCTGAACCCGATCGGCTGGGCGATTTGGATAATGGTCGTAAATGGCTTCGCCGGGCTGATCGCACTGCGCCAGCCATATAAACCATTTGTGTTGGCCGAACTGCCCAGGATTCGAGTCTGGCATGGGCTCGTTCTCTGTGCCGCAATAGGTGTCACATCCGGTTCGTATCTGCTGGCAGCTTACACGATCGATACATTTCATGAATTCAAATACACAGAGTTCTGGCTAATACCTGAAATTCCCGGCAAGATGGTGATTGGTGTCCAAAGCGGCGAATCCGAACTCGAGGAATACGACATAGAGGTCATCGCTGTCGACTCTACCGACAAAGCACCCGCAGGGCGCGCCAACACGGCCATGATCGCAGCATTTCGTTCGATCGACCTCGCACCGGGCGACCAATGGGTCCGCGAGCTCACGGTCGGCGTGAACCACAAACGGGTGGAAGCAAACCTATATCGGGCGCGGGATCACGCCGTCTATCGAAAAGTCTCGGCGCTAACACCTGGGCCCGCAAAACTGTAGTTACCTATCCTGTGTAGTATACGTATTACTTCATCATTTGGGAGAGTGATTTGCGCATACTGCTGCTCGCACAGTTTTATCTGCCGATTATCGGGGGTGAAGAACGCCATGTGCGCAATCTCGCGACGACTTTAAGTCGGCGCGGTCATACCGTCGGCGTTGCAACCCTTTGGGTCCCCGGTACCTGCGATACCGAAACCACACACGATAATGTCACCATCTACCGGATCAAGGGCTCACTTCAGCGATTGTCGGGGTTGTTTGTAGAACATGAACGCCGACATGCACCGCCTTTCCCGGATCCCGAAGTGGTCGCCGGGTTGCGCCGCATTGTCACACAGTTCAAACCAGATGTCGTGCACGCACATAACTGGCTGGTCAATTCGTTTTTGCCTCTCAAGTCGTGGAGTGGCGCGTCACTCGTTGTGACACTCCACGACTACAGTCTGATCTGTCCAAAGAAAAACCTTATGCATGTCGGCAAAGTCTGTGGTGGCCCGCATATGGCGAAGTGCTGGCATTGCGCCGCGACTCATTATGGAACCATCAAAGGTATAGTAACGGCCCTCAGCATTTTTGCATCCGCACATTTTGCGCGACGAACAGTTGACAAATTCCTAGCTGTCAGTCGTTCGGTAGCTCGACGCAACCGGCTCGCCGAATTTGGCGTCAACCACGAAGTGATTCCGAACTTCATTCCCGACAATGTTGGAGAATTGAACCCGGACATCGAGCCGTGCGTTGGGCAACTACCCGCTGAATATATCCTATTTGTCGGAGATCTGACACGATTGAAAGGTATTCCGGTTCTGCTCGATGCCTATGCGGGTCTCAAGGATGCGCCACCGCTGGTGTTAATCGGGCGACCAATGGATATACCGGACACTCTGCCACCTAATGTTTATCAATTTGGCACATGGTCGCATCAGGCGATCATGTACGCGTGGCACAACTGCCTGTTTGGAGTTGCACCCTCGGCGGGCTTAGATGCATGCCCAACGGTCATAATGGAGGCAATGGCATGTGGCAAACCCGTCGTCTCCACAAATATCGGAGGTGCTCCCGATATTGTGATCGATGGATCAACCGGACTTCTTATTCCGCCCAATGACGCTAGCGCACTGCGCAATGCGCTTGAGAAGTTACTGACAGAGCGCGAAAGCATTGCCCGCATGGGCCAGACCAGCCTGGAACGTATAGCAGAGTTTAAGGCTGGGTCCGTGGTACCCCGGATCGAACATGTCTACCATACCGTGGCTTCAACATGTTCGGTCTAGTCGAACGGCTTCGGGCCGCAACTCAAAAGCATGCCGTCCTCGTGAGGAATTCCGGTGCCATCATTATAGGCAGTGGAACTGGGGCAATTCTTGGTTTTGCGTATTGGTGTTTAGCAGCGCGGTGGTTGTCACCCGAAGTCATCGGTATGGCGTCGGGATTATTATCCCTAATGAGTTTTGTGGGTCTGCTAGGCGACGCCGGTCTTGGAACGCTGCTGGTTGGCGAAATCGTAAAATGGCCCGGTCGTGAACGGGGTCTCATTAGCGCCGTCTGTTTGGTAGCATTCGTATTATCACTCGGCACAGGAATCGGGATCTTGGTGATCTCGGAGCAGGCATTGCATCTGCTCACAAACCAGCCCTTGGTCAATCTGAGCTTAATCCTCGGAATTGGTATTACCGGTCCATGGCTCGTAATCAATCAGGCATGGCTCGGAATGCTGGAAAGTAATCTCCGCATGATATGTCAGATTGTATTCGCGGTATCGAAACTAGGCCTTCTGGCAATAGGAGTAATATGGTGTTCTGGCATCTCGGTCATCCTTGCTGGTTGGGTTACGTCATTAGTGATATCAATAATGACTGGCGAATTGTTGATGCGTCGGCGTAATTACACACTGCTAAATCGGCCTAATTTCAAATTATTATATTTATTGAGGTACAAGGTGGTGCACCACTATCGGCTTGACTTGGGAACGATGGCACCATCGACACTGTTGCCGTATCTGGTTACAGTCCTTCTGTCACCGAGTGCTAACGCGGCGTTCACGATGATTTGGATGGTCTTTGGTGTTGCATCGATCGTCCCATCAACATTGGCAACTGTCCTCTTTCCAGTAATCCAGGCGGAACCACACCATTACCGGAACCGGATGAACGTTTCGCTCGGTGTATCACTGGTATTCGCGTTAGCATTTGGCATCTTTATCTTTGTTTTTTCAAGCGATATTCTCAGAGTGTTCAATCCCGGCTATGCAGTGATCGGCGGTAAGTATCTGCGCATATTAGGGTTCGGTATGATTGGGTCCGTCATCAGATCCCATATTGTCGCCGCCGCCCGGCTCAATAATCGCATGCGCCAAGCGTCGGTATCGATATTTGTGGCTGCGGTGTTCGAACTGATGTCCGTCGTCATTGGTGCGCATTTCGGTGGGCTCGAAGGGCTCGCTTGGGCATGGATGATTGCGACCCTAATCGAGGCAGGGGTGCTCCTGCTGGTCAATCCCGTCTACGGGGAAACCTGCGAGCTAAGACGACCGCACCGTTTATCGAAGAGTGTAGGCAGTAGCTCATGAGTCGAAAACTCACAGTCTCAGTAATAATCTGTGCCTACACGGAGGATAGATGGGAACTGATGCTTCAGTCGGTGGCTTCGGTTCAAGAGCAGACCTTGCAACCCTGCGAGATCATCGTATGCATCGACCACAATGAGAGCCTGTTCCACCGTTGTGCCGCATATTGGGGTGACTTCGGCGCATCGACCCCCCCGATACGGGTGCTTCAGAACAGGTACGGCGGGCACCTGGGGTCGGCCCGAAACACAGCAGCCGAGATAGCTACCGGAGAGATCCTGGCGTTCTTGGATGACGATGCAGTGGCCGACAACGACTGGCTAGCGATTCTCACTGACCCGTACCAGGATGAACGGATCGGAGCCGTTGGCGGACGTCCCATACCGGTTTTCGAGGCTAGCCGACCTTCCTGGTTTCCTGTGCAGTTCGATTGGGTATTCGGATGCGCTTATGACGGTCTTCCGACCAGGCGAGGCGCTCTGGCTCACCTCATAGGAGCAAACATGTCGGTACGGCGGACCCTCCTCGAATGGGTGGGCGGGTTTCACTCCGACAATCACGACGACATGGACATGTGCCATCGCGTGGCGCGAATCATGGGCAGTGAGGCAGTCATCTACGAACCGGCAGCGACCGTACGCCATTTCGTATCCGCCTCACGGCTGACTTGGGCGTACTTCTGGCGGCGCTGCTTCTTCGTCAATAAGGGGAAGGTCGCGACCTTTGCCCAGATGGGCGACGCCGCCACGCTGGGTGCAGAGACCCGCTTCGTCTGGTACGCATTGACCACGGGCGTACTGCGGGAAATTTCACAAGCGGCCAAGGGTGATACCCACGGGCTGGCCCGGTCTGCGGCAATCATCGCTGGTGTGGGGCTGGCCGCAGCGGGCCACGTGGCCGGCCGGATCGAGCCATTTTGTGTCGGCCCGCGCCAAGCAACCAAGCTCAGCGCAGCCGGTGCCCGGTATTGGACACAGACGCGCAAACCCAGTGGGAAGTAGATGCCGTCTTCGATAATCATTGGTTCGGGTCCGGCAGCGGCCGCCGCCGTGTTGGCGCTGTCTGAGAAGCCGGATGAGAAGATAACCGTCTTCGATCCGGGCACCTTGCTGGACGCGGAGACGCAGGAGGTAATCTCCAGGCTGGCCAAACTGCGCGTCGATGACTGGAATGAGGGGGATGTACGCCGGATCAGCTTGCAACCCAAGCAGGTTCAATCCGATTCGCTGCCCGAAAAGAGAAGTTACGGATCTGATTTTCCGTTTGTCAACAAGGGCCAACTCAACGGCGTTCACTCCGAGGGTAGAGTCAATTCAAGCGTCATCTCAAGCGCCTATGGGGGGTTCAGCAATGTCTGGGGGGGCCAGATCATGCCCTTCAGCGCCGCTACGTTCAAGAGATGGCCGTTCGCCTTCTCGGATATGGAAAAGCACTACCGGACGATCCTGGGCCACATTCCTTTCGCTGGCGAATCCGACGATCTCGAAGAACGGTTCCCGCTCATCGGATCTCCGGACCCGCTTCCGCCGCTGGCACCACGGACGCAGATGGTCCTAGCCAATTATGACCGGCACCGCGATCGTATCCGTTCCGCGGGAATAACGATAGGCCGCGCCCGACTCGCCTTCTCCGCGCCCAAATGCCAACCGTGCAGCCTATGTATGACCGGGTGCCCGCGGTCGCTAATCTTTTCGGCCTCGCACAGCTTCGACCACTTCAGGCGCAGCGGGAGGATCGACTACTACAGCGGACTGCTCGCGGTGCGAGTCGACCAGGAAGCCGACACGGCCGTAGTGAAGGCAAGAGATCTGGCCACCGGCCAGATCCAGCGATTCACAGCCGATCGAGTCTTCGTTGGCTGCGGAGCAATCGGGACCACCCGGCTGATTCTAGGTTCGCTCGGATCGGACCAGCCGGCACATCTTTCGGAATCGGCTCAGTTTGTTCTTCCAATGATGTCCGTGAAGCCGACCCCCAACCCCTGTACAAGGCGCGAATTCACACTCAATCAGTTCAACATGGTCATCGCTCGGGATGACGAGGGCCTCGATATCTCACAAATTCACTTCTATCCGTTCAACCAAGCATACTACGATGCACTACCCAGCTTCCTCCAACACCGCGCCGCCGCCTTTGCGACGGATCGGCTTCTTAGCCGGTTGACGGTAGGTCTGGGCTACTTGCCGTCATGGGCATCACCCAAGGTCCGGGTCTCCGCCCAGCCGTCTGCGGCTCCTGATGAGCTACCCCAGATCACCCTCACTTCGGAGGGTTTCAGTGAGGCCAAGGCCAGGGGTAAAAACGTGCCTCCAATGCTCCCTGACGTGATAAAGCGAATCTGGAGGGCGGCACCTTACCTTGATTTGTGGCCAGTCACACCGCTGATGCTGTGGTCGGGCGGGGCCAAGAGCTACCACTTTGGCGGCAGCTTTCCTCACGCCAGTGAGCCGAATGCTATCACGACAGATCGCCTCGGGCGGCTGGCGCGTTGGGACCGAATTCATCTTATCGACGGATCGGTTTTCCCAAATATCCCAGCTACTACCTTTACGCTGACGGTGATGGCCAATTCTCATCGCATCGCCTGTGAAGCGATGAAGCTGACAGATTGAGGGCGTTCAATCAATGCGGATCGGTATTACCGGAGCCAACGGATATGTCGGGACCATCTTGCGTGCCGCCTTCGCCAAACAAGGGCATGAGGTCATTGCGTTCGCGCGTCCTAAGCCGGTGACCTCCGAATTTGCGGCCGCAATGGTCGGCGTCGCCGAGTGCCGCCCATACGAGATCAAGCGCCCGCCGTCAGGGGCCGCATTAAGCGATCTCGATGTACTCATCCACGGTGCATGGGATCTGAGTCTCGTCAGCGTCGGCGATGTATGGGGTGTCAATGTGTCCGGTTCGCAGCATCTCCTCCGCAATGCCGCCGACGCGGGGGTTCGCCGGGTCATTTTTATCTCCTCGATGTCCGCTTATAAGGGAACCCGACAGTTGTATGGTCAGGCGAAGCTGGCCTGCGAGCGCACCGCCATCGGTCTGGGAGGTATCTCCACCCGCCTCGGACTGGTGTACGGCCCCGGTTGGGGCGGGATGGCAGGCGCGCTCCGTAAGCTCACCAATCTTCCGGTTACACCTATCATTGGGTCGCGCTCCTATCAGTTCACCGTGCATGAAGCGGACATGGCAGCCGCCATGGTGCGTATTGCCGAGTCGGACATGCCCCTGCCGGAACCATTAGGGCTGGCCAACCCCGAACCGGTGCCATTCCGATGGCTCATGAAAGAGATCGCCGCGTCACAAGGCAGAAAACTGCGCGCCGTCGCCGTGACCTGGCAGCCTGTGAGTGCCTTCCTCAGGGTAGCTGAGGTTCTGCATGTCGCCCTACCCTTCCGATCTGACTCCATTCTTGGGCTCGTGCACCCTGCAGCAGAGGTTCCCGGTGCAAAGCGACTCAAGGAACTCGGAATCGAGTTTCGGAGCTTCGGTCAATCCTGTTTACAGAACTGAAGGGGTTTCCGCAGCGACGTTGAGCACTAAAGAACTATAACATTTTATTGCTGTAGCGCCGCACCTCTACCCAATAAGTAGATCACTTATATCGGTCTTTATCATCAACTCGATTAACGTTAACTCGCTTAACCATCATTGCGGGTATTAAGCCATAATATGCCTTGTATTAGTTGTAATATGAATATAAGTTGGTCACATTATGACACACGGACTAGCAGCGACCCACAATTCACAACATGAACTTGATCCGTCTTACCACCAAGAACATTATCTGTGTCACCAACAAGAACTTCAAGATCCTCATCTACGTCAGCAACTGTCCCCGATACTTGTGCTACCTCGGGTCAGTTTTGTCATTCCGACTCTGAACGAAGAAAAGAATCTTCCATATCTAATGCCGAGACTGCCCGAATGGGCCTACGAGGTCATCATCGTCGATGGTCGATCCACCGATCGGACGGTCGAAATTGCGCGGCAGTTGCGCCACGACGTGATTATAGTGACGGAGCCAAAACCCGGTAAGGGTGCCGCCCTGCGGGCCGGGTTTAACGCGGCCCGAGGCGATGTCATTGTAATGCTCGATGCAGATAACTCGATGGCTCCGGAGGAAGCCATGGTGTTTCTGACTGCACTGATGGCGGGGGCGGATCTCGTTAAAGGTTCACGCACCATTCAGGGTTCGGGTAGTGCAGATCTGTCATTTTTCCGGGCGCTCGGCAATTGGGGTCTGACCCAGGCCGTTTGCTGGCTCTTCTGGTGCTCGTTCAGCGATCTTTGCTATGGGTACATTGCGTTCTGGGCCAGGCACGTTCACTTATTCGATACTTGCGATGGTTTCGAAATCGAAACCCTGATCAATCTCCGGGCCTTGAAAAGCAAATTACGAATTGTTGAAGTCGCCAGTTTTGAATCCTCTCGAATCCATGGTCTGAGCAATCTACGTGCCATTCCTGATGGGACACGCATCTTGCGCACAATACTGCGTGAGCGCTTTGGGTCGCTGCGGCCCCGGCAAGCCAGGCTGTGTCCTTTCCCAACGGGCCAGGAACCGTGAAATACCTAGTCACTGGCGGCTGCGGCTTCATTGGCTCGCATCTCGTTGACGCGCTGTGCGCAGCGGGCCATTCAGTGCGCATTCTTGACGACCTGTCGAGCGGCTCACTCACCTATACGCCTCGCAATGTGGAGGTCATCCAGGATGATGTCGCCGACCTTTACAGTGTGAAAATCGCCATGCGGGATGTCGACGGGTGCTTCCATCTCGCCGCCGTCGCCTCGGTTGAACGTTGCAATCTCGACTGGCCTGGAACGCATCGGACCAATCTCGCCGGGACTGTCGCGGTGTTCGACGCCGCTCGCATGCGGTCCACCCCGGTCGTCTATGCGTCATCGGCTGCGGTCTATGGCAATAACCCAGACGTATTGACCGAAGACACCGTTCTCCGCCCAATCTCTGCCTATGGCGCAGACAAACTTGGTTGT
>Ga0306924_10003841_pt1 | contig 14538 bp, 11 predicted proteins | sample sta12Can44000111_FD_203756 | JGI IMG/M metagenome (GOLD analysis project Ga0306924, IMG submission 203756) | Lab enrichment of tropical soil microbial communities from Luquillo Experimental Forest, Puerto Rico - statanox.12C.anox.44.000.111 (v2)... | ecosystem: Environmental > Terrestrial >... | reverse complement strand
CGGCCGGGCTTTGCGTCTACCTCATCGCCTACCGCTTCTACAGCAGGTTCATCGCCGAGCGCGTTTTGCGGCTGGACGATTCCCGGCCCACGCCGGCCGTGCGGCACAACGACGGGATGGACTACGTGCCCACGAACAAGTGGGTGCTGTACGGCCACCATTTTGCAGCGATCGCTGGTGCTGGGCCGCTGGTCGGCCCGGTGCTGGCCGCGCAGATGGGCTTCTTGCCCGGCACGATCTGGATTCTGGTGGGCGTGGTACTGGCCGGCGCCGTGCAGGATTTCATCGTTCTGTTCGTATCGGTACGGCGCGACGGCAAATCGCTGGGCCAGATGATCAAGATGGAGCTCGGCCCCGTCCCCGGCGCGCTCGCGCTGGTGGGGGTGCTGGCCATCATGATCATCATCCTGGCCGTGTTGGCCCTGGTGGTGGTCAAGGCGCTGGCCGACAGCCCCTGGGGCCTGTTCACGATCGCCGCGACCATTCCGATCGCGCTGCTGATGGGCCTGTACATGCGCGTGATCCGTCCTGGCCGCGTGGCGGAAGCCTCGGCGTTCGGTGTGGTGTTGCTCCTGCTGTCGATCATGTCCGGCCGCGCCGTGGCGGAAAGCGCGGTCTGGGGGCCGATCTTCACGCTGAGCGGCACGCAGCTGGCCTGGGCCATCATCATTTACGGCGCCATTGCCTCGAGCCTGCCGGTCTGGCTGATGCTGGCTCCACGTGACTACCTCAGCACCTTCCTGAAGATCGGCACGATCGTGGCGCTGGCCCTGGGCATCTACTTCGTCGCGCCCAAGCTCGCGATGCCGGCCACCACGCGTTTCATCGACGGGAGCGGGCCGGTGTTTTCGGGCCAGCTGTTCCCCTTCCTGTTCATCACGATTGCCTGCGGCGCGGTGTCGGGTTTCCATTCGCTGATCTCCTCGGGCACGACGCCGAAGATGATCGAAAAGGAATCGCACATGCGGCTGGTGGGGTTCGGCGGCATGCTGACCGAATCTTTCGTGGCGCTGATGGCGTTGACTGCCGCCTGCGTGCTGGAGCCGGGCATCTACTTCGCGATGAATGCGCCGGCCGGCGTGGTGGGCAGCTCCACGACCCAGGTCGCGCAGGCCATTTCCAGCTGGGGCTTCACCATCACGCCCGAGCTGCTCACGCAGACGGCGCGTGACATCGGCGAGTCCACCATCCTGGCCCGGGCCGGCGGCGCCCCCACGTTGGCGGTGGGCATGGCGCAGATCCTGGGCGAGGCGTTGGGTGGCCGGTCGATGCAGGCTTTCTGGTACCACTTCGCGATCCTGTTCGAAGCTCTGTTCATCCTGACCGCGGTCGATGCCGGCACGCGCACCGGCCGCTTCATGATCCAGGACATGCTGGGCCATGTGTACAAGCCGCTGGGCGACACCGGCAACCTGGCCGCCAACCTCCTGGGCACCGGGCTGTGCGTGGCGCTGTGGGGTTACTTCCTGTACCAGGGCGTGGTCGATCCGCTGGGCGGCATCAACACCTTGTGGCAGCTCTTCGGCGTGGGCAACCAGATGCTCGCCGGCATCGCGCTGCTGCTGTGCACCAGCGTGCTGGTCAAGATGAAGCGTGAGCGCTATGTCTGGGTGACGCTGCTGCCCACCGCCTGGCTGCTGGTGACCACGCTAACGGCCGGCGTGCAGAAGGTGTTCAGTTCCGATCCGGCGATTGGCTTCATCGCGCTGGCGCGCAAGTTCAGCGACGCGGCCGCGAGCGGCAAGGTGCTCGCACCGGCGAAGTCCATCGAACAGATGCAGCGGGTGGCCTTCAACAACTACCTCGACGCGGCGGTCTGTGCGGTCTTCGTGCTGCTCGTGCTGGCGATGTGCGTCTTCACGGTGCGCATCTGCCTGCAGGCGTGGCGGCAGGCCAAGCCGACGGCCAACGAAATTCCGCCGCTGGCGGCCACCGGAGCCGCGGGATGAGCGTGCCGGCCGACAACGCAGTGCCGCGCTGGCGGTCGCTGTGCGCGGCGTGCCGGCAGGTGTTTGGCATCCCGGATTATGAGCGTTATCTGGCGCATGCGGCCGAGCGCCATCCGGGCCAGCCGGTGCTCTCGCGCGAGGCCTTCTGCGCCCAGGCGATCGAGCGCCGCTACGCCGGCGGAGGCGGCACGCGCTGCTGCTGATCCGGATTATTTCCTCAAAGGAGTCACTGATGGCCAAGATGAAGGCTGCCGTCGTTCGCGCATTCAAGCAGCCGCTTTCGATCGAAGAAGTGCCCGTCCCGGACGTGCGGCGCGACCGCATCCTGGTGAAAGTGGCGGCTTCGGGCGTCTGCCATACGGACCTGCACGCCGCGGACGGCGACTGGCCGGTCAAACCCGCGCTGCCTTTCATTCCGGGTCACGAGGGCGTGGGCCATGTCGCGGCCGTGGGCGCCGACGTGAAAAGCGTGCGCGAAGGCGACCGGGTGGGCGTTCCCTGGCTACATACCTCCTGCGGCCACTGCGAGTTTTGCATTACCGGATGGGAGACGCTGTGCGATCAGCAGCAGATGACCGGCTACACCGTCAACGGCGGCTACGCCGAATACGTCCAGGCCGACCCCGGCTACGTAGGGCATCTGCCCGCCAACGTCAGTTTCGGCGAGATTGCGCCGATCCTGTGCGCGGGTGTCACGGTCTACAAGGGCCTGAAGGTGCTGGACTGCAAGCCGGGCGACTGGGTCGCCATCTCCGGCATCGGCGGCTTGGGGCACGTCGCCGTGCAGTACGCCAAGGCCATGGGCCTGCACGTGGCCGCGGTCGATGTGGCCGATGACAAGCTCGCCCTGGCGAAGAAGCTGGGCGCCGACATGCTGCTGAACGCCAGCACGCAGGACCCGGTGAAGGAATTGCAGACGGCACTGCGCGGGGTGCACGGGGTGCTGGTGACGGCCGTGTCGCGTGCGGCGTTCGCCCAGGCGCTGGGCATGTTGCACAAGCGCGGCACCATGTCCATGGTGGGCTTGCCGCCGGGCGATTTTCCGCTGCCGATCTTCGACATGGTGCTCAACGCGAAAACCGTGCGCGGTTCCATCGTCGGGACGCGCAAGGATCTGCAGGAAGCCCTGGCGTTCGCGGGCGAAGGCAAGGTGCACACAGTGTTCAGCACGGACACGCTGGACAACGTCAATCAGGTGCTGGGGCGCCTGCGCGACGGCCATGTGGAAGGGCGCGTGGTGATGCGCCTGACCGAAGAGGCCTGACTCTCAGGCGTTCAGCGCAGCAACGCCATCAGTTGCTGCGCGTTGTCGGGCGCGTGCCGCTTGTCCGTGTTGTCGCTGGCCGGCACAGTCGAGTTCGCGAGCCTGTGGCAGTCCGCGCGGGTAGAAGTGCCCGCGCCAGGGCGCATAGCGCCAGCCTGAAACGCCCCGATTTACACCTTGCCGGGCATCGCCCGACATTGCCACCGGACGCGCCGCACCGGCGGCTTTGGTTACGCCGGGTTTCAACAGCGATGGTCGCCGGACCGGGGAGCTCAGGTGTTGCCGAGCAGATCCTTCACCGCACCCTCATAGAGGACCGTGAGGTTGTTCATGACTTCGAGCAGGCGCTCGCTGGTGCTGCCCACCACGCGCAGCGCCCGTTCGTCGGGCTTGCGTTGCAGCGCGCTGTCGAAAAAGATCCATTGCTGCTGCGCCAGCGTCAGCTCGCCGCGGATGCCGGGCGTTGACATGGTGGAGGTGTTCATTTCGCCGAGCGAATCAACAAAATCCTTGCTGTCCTGGCTGGTCTGCGACTGCAGCGCCTTGCTGTCGTGGCCGGCTGCGGCCAGGTAATAGTTCTTGGCCAGCCGCTGCGAGAGCATGCGCTGGCGACCGGCAATGTTCACGAGCCTGGCCGAAGAAACCCTGGCTTGCGCCTGCAAGGACTCGGTGGCCGTGTCGGCAGCCTGCAGCATCTGGTCGGCCTGCTGGGACGCTGCCAGCACAGACGCCTTGGTCGGTGCCTGAGCGACCAGGGTCTGCAGTGCCGCCGCCTCCTTCTGGATGTTGGCGATTTGCTGCGCCGTTGCCGTGCCGAACCCGGCCTTGCCCAGGTCCGCAAAGCCGACCTGGACCAAGCCCTGGGCGGCGGCGAGCACCTCCCTGGCGTTCTCGACATTGAGGAACTGCTGGCAGTAGGCCTTGGCGATCCGCTGCGACAGTGCCCGAAAACGGGCCGTCCGGTTGATCGCCGTGGCCATCGCAATCTGGGCTTCGGCCGTGTAGGCCGCGGGTGCCAGGAGGCTCAACGCGCCTACCTGGAGCAGGAGACGGCGACGGTGGTTCGGCATCGGCGAGTGTGAGTCCATAGGCTGCACCGGAGTGGGGTTTAATTCATTATTCCTATGGCTTGGAGACCGGCAATCGTCCTAAAGGATGAGCTGACCATCGTTCGGAAGAACTATCGACATGATCTGTTGCAGCTTGGCCAGAAAGGGCGTGCCGATGTGACGGAGTGCCTGCTCAACCCGCAGAGCCGCCGAGTTGCTCGGGTAACATCTGGCGTCCATGCCGGCTAGCCGGCCGGAAATCAGCCCTTCAGTCATCCGTGCGTCTCAATTCCATCAAGTTATCCGGGTTCAAGTCCTTCGCCGAACCCACCAACTTCATGCTGCCGGGTCAACTGGTGGGCGTGGTCGGACCCAACGGCTGCGGCAAGTCCAACATCATGGACGCGGTGCGCTGGGTGCTGGGCGAGTCACGCGCGAGCGAATTGCGTGGCGAGTCCATGCAGGACGTGATCTTCAACGGCACGACCAGCCGCAAGCCGGCATCCCGCGCATCCGTCGAGCTGGTGTTCGACAACGCCGACCACCGCGCCGGCGGCCAGTGGTCGCAGTTCACCGAGATCGCGGTCAAGCGCGTGCTGACGCGCGACGGCACCTCCAGCTACTACATCAACAACCAGCCGGTGCGGCGGCGCGACGTGCAGGACGTGTTCCTGGGCACCGGCCTGGGACCGCGCGCCTACGCCATCATTGGTCAGGGCACGATCAGCCGCATCATCGAATCGAAGCCGGAAGAGCTGCGCCTGTTCCTGGAAGAGGCGGCGGGTGTTTCGAAGTACAAGGAGCGGCGGCGCGAGACCGAAAACCGGCTGTCGGATACCCGCGAGAACCTGACGCGGGTCGAGGACATCCTGCGCGAACTCAACGCCAACCTCGAGAAGCTGGAGAAGCAGGCCGAGGTGGCGCAGCAGTACAACACGCTGCAGGCCGATGCCACGCTCAAGCAGCAGCAGCTGTGGTTCCTCAAGCGCGCCGAGAGCGAGGCCGACCAGGGCAGGATCCATGCGGATGCGCAGAAGGCCGTCAACGACCTGGAGTCGCGCGTGGCCGATCTGCGACGGGTCGAGGCCGACCTGGAGACGATCCGCCAGGCGCACTATGCCGCCGGCGATCAGGTGAACCAGGCGCAGGGCGCCCTGTACGAGGCCAGCGCCGAAGTGGGCCGCCTGGAAGCCGAAATCCGCTTCGTGGTCGAAGGCCGCCAGCGGGTCGAGCAGCGGCTGATCCAGTTGAAGGAACAGACCGCCCAATGGGGCGGACGCCGGGACGAGGCGCTGGCCGAAGTCGAGACGCTCGCGGAGCGAGCGGTCGAGGCCGAGGAAAAGTCCATGCTGCTGGCCGCGCAGGTCGAGGAGCAGGGGCTGCAGTTGCCCGACCTGGAGGAGTCGCTGCGCCAGGCGCAACAGAAATCCAGCGAACAGCGCGGCAACGTCGCGCAGGTCCAGCAGCAGATCCAGGTGCTGGCCGCCGATCAGCGCAATATCGAGGAGCAGTCACGCCAGCTCAACCAGCGGCGTGAACGCCTTAGCGCCGACCGGAATGCGCTGGCCGCACCCGACGAAGCGCGCCTGGCCAACCTCAAGACACAGCTGGAAGCCGCGCAGGAAGCCGCCGAAACCTCCGACGCCCGCCTGCACGAGCTGCAGGAGCAGGTGCCGCAGCTGGACGAGGACCGCCGCGAAAAGCAGCAGGCGGTCAACAGCGAAAGCCACAAGCAGGCCGATCTGTCGGCTCGCATGGAAGCGCTCAAGGCGCTGCAGGACAAGGTCAGGACCGACGGCAAGCTTAGGCCCTGGCTCGCCAAGCACGGTCTGGATGGCCTGCAAGGCCTGTGGAGCCGCATCCACATCGAGCAGGGCTGGGAAAACGCACTCGAGGCGGCGCTGCGTGAACGCCTCAACGCGCTCGAAGTCTCTCGCCTGGAGATGGTGCGCGCCTTCGCGAACGATGCGCCGCCAGCCAAGCTCGCGTTCTACAGCCCGCCGCAGGCCGCGGTGCCCGAACCGGCCGGTGCGCTGCCGCGCCTGTCGGACCTGCTGCGGCTGAACGACGCCGGGCAGAAGGCACTGCTCGCTGACTGGCTGCACGGCTGCTACACCGCGCCGACTTTCGAGGATGCCCTGGCGGCCCGCGACAAGCTCGCGCCCGGCGAAGTCATCTACGTCAAGAGCGGCCACGCCGTCACGGCGCACAGCGTCAGCTTTTATGCGCAGGATTCGGAGCAGGCTGGCTTGCTGGCACGCCAGCAGGAAATCGAGAACCTCGAAAAGCAACTGCGCGCGCAAGCGCTGATCGCCGAGGAAGCGCGCTCCGCGCTGGTGCGCGCCGAGGCGGCTTACGGGGACGCCTCGCAACGCCTGGTGGGTACACGACGCGAGGCGGGCGAGACCCGTGAGCGCGCGCACGAACTGCAGGTCGAAACGTTGCGGCTGACGCAACTGGCCGAGCAGACCCGCGCGCGCAGCGAACAGATCGCTGGGGACCTGGCCGAAGTCGACGATCAACTGGAGCAGTTGCAGGAGCGTCGCATCACCGCCGAGGCGCGCTTCGAAGAACTGGACATGCAACTGGCTGACAGCCAGGAGCGGCATGCGCAACTCGACGAGCGTGTGATCGACGCCGAGCGCAAGCTGGCCGAGGCGCGCGAGCAGCACCGCAGCCTGGAGCGGCAAGCCCAGGAAGCGCAATTCGCGCAACGCGCCCTGGACGCGCGCCGCGCCGAACTCCAGCGCGCGATTGAAACCGCGCAGCAGCAGGCCACGTCCATCGCCGACGAAGAATCGCGCGCCCGCGATGAACTCGCGCGACTGACCGACGCCGCCGCACAGGCCGGCCTGCAGTCGGCGCTGTCCTTGAAGTCCGAGCGCGAACAGGTACTGGGCGCGCGTCGCAGCGAATACGACGACCTCACCGCCAAGCTACGTGCCAGCGACGAGCGGCGCCTTCAGCTGGAGCGCGAGCTCGATCCGCTGCGCCAGCGCATCACCGACTACCAGTTGAAGGAACAGGCCGCGCGCCTGGGCTTCGAGCAGTACGCGCAGTTGCTGGCCGACGCGCAAGCCGACCTGGAAGCCCTGGCGAAGTCGGTCGAAGAGGGCAAGGTCCGCCTGGCCGGCCTGCAAAACGAGATCGACCGCCTGCATCGCGACATCGCGGCCCTGGGCGCTGTGAATCTGGCGGCGTTGGAGGAACTGAGCACCGCGCGCGAGCGCAAGCAGTTCCTCGATGCGCAGTCGGCCGACCTCAACGAGGCCATGACGACGCTGGAAGACGCGATCCGCAAGATCGACGGCGAAACCCGTGAGCTGCTGGGCAGCACGTTCGCTATCGTCAACGAGCACTTCGGCCGCATGTTCCCCGAGCTGTTCGGCGGCGGCAACGCCAAGCTGGTAATGACTGGCGACGAAATCCTCGATGCCGGCGTGCAGGTCATGGCCCAGCCGCCGGGCAAGAAGAACCAGACCATCCATCTGCTGTCCGGCGGCGAAAAGGCGCTGACGGCGATCGCACTGGTGTTCGCCATCTTCCAGCTCAACCCGGCGCCGTTCTGCCTGCTCGACGAGGTGGACGCGCCGCTGGACGACGCCAACACCGAGCGCTACGCCAAGCTCGTGAGCAGCATGAGCAAGGAAACCCAGTTCCTTTTCATCAGCCACAACAAGATCGCCATGGAAATGGCCGAGCAGCTGATCGGCGTGACCATGCAGGAGCAGGGCGTTTCGCGGATCGTGGCGGTGGACATGGAATCGGCCGTGTCGATGGCCCAGGTGGCATGAGCGCCGCGATGACGAGCGAGAGGGCGCCCGCATGAGCGGATTCACCATCGGTGTGGCGATGCTGGGCGGGCTGGTGCTCGCCTCGCTGGTGGGCTACAACACCTGGACCTCGCGCCGCAATGCGCCACGTCAACCAGAAACGCCGCCGCGCGATCCCGCCCAGCCGATCGAGCCGGACCTGCGGCAAGGGCCCTTGCTGGATCCCGAGCCACCCTTGCCAATCCCGGAGCGCAAGCCGGGCCTGGACGCGCTCATCGATGCGATTGCGCCGATCCATGTCGAGACGCCGGTGTCGGGGGAGGCCGCCATCCTGGCGCTGCCGCCCACACGGCGCGCCGGCAGCAAGCCGTTTGCCGTCGAAGGCCGCAACGAGGACACGGGCCAGTGGGAGACGCCGCAGGCCGGCCAGCGATACGGCGCGTTCCAGGCCGGCGTGCAATTGGCCAATCGAACCGGGCACCTGAACGAAATCGAGTTCTCCGAATTCGTGGTCAAGACCCAGGCCTTCGCGGATGCGGTGAACGGCTCCCCCGATTTCCCGGACATGCGCGGCGAAGTGACGCGCGCCCGCGAGCTCGACCAGTTCGCCGGCGACCATGATGCACAGTTGAGCTTCACGCTGCGCGCCCGCCACGCGGCATGGAGCCCGGGGTACGTGCACCAGAGTGCCGCTCGCCAGGGCTTCCTGCCCGGCGTGATTCCCGGCCGCCTGGTGCTGCCCGCCGGCACGCCCGGCACGCCGCCGGTGCTGGTGCTGAGCTTCGACACGCAAACCGCGCTGGCGGACGATCCCGCACAATCGCCCTTGCGCGAACTCACCCTCAGCCTGGACGTGCCGCAGGTGCACCGCAGCGAGCAGCCCTTCGTTCGCATGCGCGACTGTGCCATCGCATTCGCCGCTTCGATGGAAGGCACGATCACGGACGACAACGGCGAGGTGATCCGCGCTGAAGGACTGGACGTGATCGGCGCCGACCTGGAAAAACTCTACGACGTGCTGGACGCGCGCGACCTGGCTGCGGGTTCGCCGCAGGCGCGGCGCCTCTTTTCTTGATTGCCATGGTTTCGGTCAAAGTCCAGGAGCGCGCGGATGCGCTGCGCGAGCTGCTGCATCACCATGCACACCGCTACTACGTGCTGGACGCGCCGGAGATTCCGGACGCCGAATACGACAGGCTGTTTCGTGAGCTGCAGGAGCTCGAAGCACAACATCCCGAGTTGCTGACCCCGGATTCGCCGACCCAGCGCGTCGGTGGCGCCGTACTCGATGGTTTCGCCAAGGTGCGGCACCAGGTGCCCATGCTGTCCATCCGCACCGAGACCGACATCGAGGCGAGTGGCGCGCGCAACTTCGACGCGCGTGTGCGCCGCGAGCTGGGCTACAAGGACGGCGAACCGCCGATCGAGTATGTCGCCGAGCTCAAGTTCGATGGCCTGGCCATCAACCTGCGCTACGAACACGGCGTGCTGGTGCAGGCGGCCACGCGCGGCGACGGTGCCATAGGCGAAGACGTCACCCAGAACATCCGCACCATCGGCCAGATTCCGCTGCGCCTGCCCAAGGATGCGCCGCCGGTGCTGGAAGTGCGCGGCGAGGTCTACATAGGGCGCGACGACTTCGACCGGCTGAACGAATCGCAGCGCGACAAAATCGCCAAGGGCGCGAAAAACGAGAAGACCTTCGTCAATCCGCGGAATGCGGCGGCCGGGGCGGTGCGGCAGCTCGATCCGGCCATCGCGCGGCAGCGTCCGCTCAGCTTCTTCGCCTACGGCTGGGGCGAGGTATCGCTGCCGGAGTCGGGCGGTCCGGACTTCAAGACCCAGTACGAGGCGCTGCTCACGCTCAGGGCCTGGGGTTTCCCTGTGTCGAAGCGCACGCAAGTCGCCACCGGTCCGGAAGAACTCGTCGCCTTCCACCAGGCCGTGGGGGGCGAGCGCGACAGCCTGCCGTTCGATATCGACGGCGTGGTCTACAAAGTCAACAGCCTGGTGCTGCAGCAGCGGCTTGGCTTCGTGAGCCGCGAGCCGCGCTGGGCGGTGGCGCACAAATACCCTGCACAGGAGCAGATCACCACGGTGCAGTCGATCGACGTCTACGTCGGACGCACCGGCAAGTTGACGCCGGTCGCGCGCCTGGAGCCGGTGTTCGTGGGCGGCGTGACGGTGACGAACGCCACCCTGCACAACGAGGACGAAGCCCGGCGCAAGGACGTGCGCGTCGGCGACACGGTGATCGTGCGCCGTGCCGGCGATGTCATCCCGGAAGTGGTCGCCGTCGTGCCGGACAAGCGTGTGGCCGGCGCACCTCCGTTCACCATGCCCGCGACTTGCCCCGTCTGCGGATCCGAAGCCGTGCGGGAGGAGGGCGAAGCCGATCACCGCTGCACCGGTGGCCTGTTCTGCGGTGCCCAGCGCAAGCAGGCGATCCTGCATTTCGCGCAACGGCGCGCCCTGGACGTCGAAGGCCTGGGCGAAAAGCTGGTGGATCAGCTGGTCGAAGGCAACGTGATCAAGACCTTGCCGGACCTCTATCGCCTGGGCCTGGCCGGACTGGTGGCGCTGGAGCGCATGGGCGAGAAGTCGGCACAGAACCTGTTGGCCGCACTCGAAAAATCCAAGCAGACGACCCTGCCGCGCTTTTTGTTCGGCCTGGGTATCCGGCACGTAGGCGAATCGACGGCACGCGACCTGGCACGTCATTTCGGCGGCCTCGACGCGATCATGGATGCGACGGTGGAGCACTTGCTCGAGGTGCCCGACGTGGGGCCGGTGGTGGCCGAGAGCATCCACACCTTCTTTGCGCAGCCCCACAACCGCGAGGTGGTGGAGCAACTGCGCGCCTGTGGCCTGACCTGGGAAGAGGGCGAACCGATCGCGCGCGCGCCCAAGCCGCTCTCCGGCAAGACCGTGGTGCTGACCGGCACGCTGCCCACGCTCACGCGCGACGAGGCCAAGGACCTGCTGGAAGCCGCCGGCGCCAAGGTCGCCGGTTCGGTCAGCAAGAAGACCGACTATGTGGTCGCCGGCACCGAGGCGGGCAGCAAGCTGGACAAGGCGCGCGAACTGGGCGTGCCGGTGCTCGACGAAGAGGGCTTGCGGCAGTTGCTGTCGTCGCAGCTCTGACGACTGTCAAATACGGGGGCGCCGGCCCTTTATCCACGCCCGGCGGGTGAACGCTCCGGCCGGCACCACAGCCAGGCCAGCACGCAAGCCATGCTGCCAATCGCGAACGCGGCCGGCCAGCGCAGGCCCACGGTCGCGAGCACGACCAAGGCGCTGATTGACATCGCCAGCGTCGCGGCCAGCTTGGCCGGGCGGCGCACCACGCCGCCTTGGCGCCATTCGCGGAGGTAGCGGCCATGGCGAGGATGCCCTTCCAGCCACGCCGACAGCCGCGGCGAACTGCGCGCGGCGGCCCAGGCGGCAAGCAGGATGAAGGGCACGGTGGGCAGCACCGGCACGAAGATCCCCACGATGCCGACGGCCAAGGACACGACGGCCAGCAGCACCAGCGCCCACCGCACAGGGACGGCTGCAACGGCCGTGACGCGGGCGAGGTGACGGCGAACCATCGGCAGATGGTGCCTGCGTCATGCGTGCTCCGAGAGCGTATGCTCGCACCATGGCTGTCCGAGAAATCCTGAAGATGGGCGACGAGCGGCTGCTGCGCGTCGCCAAGCCCGTCACCGCTTTCGATACCGACGAGATCCATCGGCTGGTGGTCGACATGTTCGACACCATGCGAGCCGCCAACGGCGCGGGACTTGCCGCACCGCAGATCGGCGTGGACCTGCAACTGGTGATCTTCGGCAGTGGCGAGCGCAATCCGCGCTACCCCGATGCGCCGGTGGTACCGCGCACCGTGCTGCTCAATCCCCAGATCACGCCCATCGGCGCAGAGGAGGAAGAGGATTGGGAAGGTTGCCTGTCGGTGCCGGGCCTGCGCGCGATGGTTCCGCGCTGGAGCAACATCCGCTATAGCGGCTTCGATCCGTTCGGCGATCCCATCGATCGCACCGCGAGCGGATTCCATGCACGCGTGGTGCAGCACGAATGCGACCACCTGATCGGCAAGCTCTATCCGATGCGGGTGCGCGACTTCAGCAAGTTCGGTTACACCGACGTGCTGTTTCCGGGTATGGCGTTCGCAGACGACTGACATCGACTCGGTGGTATCAGCCGCCAAGGATAGAGGCCAAGGGCCAGAAACCGAGCTGCCGGACACTGTCATGCACCCCCTCCAGGGTCTTCAGCCACTCCACCGCTGGCTGCAGCAGCGTGCCCGACTTGAAGCCCGGCGGCGGCGCCAGTCCGGCCTGCGTGTAGTGCAGTTCGTGCAGGGTGCGGTAGGCCACCGTCCGTTCCCTGGTCGAGGCGATGGCGAATCTCGCCTGGCGTAGCGCGGCCACGAACACGCGGTCGCACAAGGGAACCAGGCGCTTGGGCATACGAATCCACACCGGCAAGATCGAGAACGCAGTGCGGTGCACCAGCAGGCAGCTGGTGTCTATGTGCTGCAGCAGGTCTTCCTCGTGTTCAGAGGTTTCCAGCGGGCTGCCGTCGGGCTGACGGAAGTTGCGAAAGCTCGTGCACACGGGTGCGCCGGTGCGCCGGTGCAGTTCCAGCAAGGAAGCCAGGTGCCCGGGCTCGTACCAGTTGTCCGCATCGAGGTAGGCCACGAAGTCGTAGCCTTGTGAGTCGGCCAGCAGGCTGCCGATGCCACGTGGAGTGCAGCCGAAGTCGTCGTGGCCGCGGGGGAGCACCACATGCTGCACATCCCAGCTGGCAGGCTCCGGGCGCGGGCATCCGTCAGCCACCATGAAATGGTCTGCCTGCACTGATTGCGCGACGACGCTTTCATGGCACTGGGCGAGTAGTTCCAGCGGCTCCTTGTGGTACGGCGTGATGACGGCAATTCGTGCCATGCCCGGCTCCTGCGATGCGATGCGATGCACGAGCAGCTTACCAAGGCTGGGCTTCCGCTACAGTCCGGCGATGCGCCCGATCCGTGTCATCAGTCTGGCCCGCGCCGCCGAACGGCGGGCGGCGTTTCTTCGCCGCAATGGCCACCTGAAGATCGAGTTTGTCGATGCCGTGGACGGGCGCGCGCTCACGGCCGGCCAGATCGCTGCCACCGGCGCGTTCACGCCCGAATTGCGGGCCGAAGGGACCTACGGCCCGCACGACTACGGCGCTGCGCTGTCCCATTACCACTTGTGGAAGGAAGCCGCCGCCGGCAGGGATCCGCTCACCATCGCGGAAGACGACGCGCTGCTGCGGCACGATTTTGAATCACGTTCGGCCCACCTGCTGTCCACGCTTCCGCCCGGTTGGGACATCGTCCTTTGGGGATGGAATTTCGACTCGGTGCTGCACGTGCATCCGATGGGCAGCGTCTCGCCCGTCGTCATGGGGTTCGACCAGAATCAATTGCGTCATTCGCTGGATGCGTTCCAGGCGCTGCAAACACCGGTTCAGGCCTGGCGGCTCGAGCGCGCGTTCGGATTGATGGCCTACACGCTGAGCCCTGGCGGCGCGGCGCGCCTGCTGCAACTGTGCTTTCCCCAGAGGCCGCTGTCGGTCTCCATCCCGATGGCCGGCCACCATGTGCGCAACGTGGGGGTGGATGTTGCGCCCAATGCCGTCTATCGCGACATCCAGGCCTTCGCCTGCTTTCCGCCGCTGGCCGCGAGTCCCAACGTGCGCGGCGGCTAGAAGTCCGAGCGGCAAAACGACCTCGGCCCAAACCGCCAAGAAGCCGGTGGGTCCCACGTCACCGGCTCAACTGTTCGGACTCTGCCCACCCATTGGAATGAGATACATCGCGGAACCGGGGCGGGACTTTCCGGGAACGCCCGGTGAGCCGCAAAGTCCATCCGACCCACTTCGGCCTGGCATGCCTGGTGTCGATCCAGCCTGAGCAACTTCAGCCATGCCGCCATTGCCACCCCGCCCGCCCGTCCCCCCCGAGCCTCCCGCACCCGCTTCAGAGGGTAGGCAGACAGCCTCGACGAGGCCGTGACAACTGACTGGCAATTCCAGGAACACATTGGAAGAAATTCCGCCATTGCCGCCGTTTCCGCCATCACCTCCGTCACCGCCGGCCCCACCGCACCCACCGTCGCCCGGTCCGATGGCCAGGTCGGGCGTGTACAGGCCTGGCGACCCCGCACCAGCATCTCCTCCTGCGCCGCCATCTCCACCTCGCCCCCCATCGCCTCCGCGTCCAGCCTGAGCAAAGATTCGCAGAGGCCGCCTGCTGTCGAATCCAACAAGCCGGTCGATGCGCAGATCGGCCAGGCGGCACATGCCCCCATTGAAACCGCGCCGGCCCGGTTCGCCCGCGGTGCCGTCTTCACCATCAGCCCCATCGAGCTGATGGGGCTCGGGAATTGCGCCGACCACGCGTGGCCCGAAGAGAGAGCCGGCCACGCTCATGCGAACGCCATCCGCCCCCCAGCCGCCCGCCAACCCGCAAGCAC
>Ga0306924_10003839_pt1 | contig 14541 bp, 14 predicted proteins | sample sta12Can44000111_FD_203756 | JGI IMG/M metagenome (GOLD analysis project Ga0306924, IMG submission 203756) | Lab enrichment of tropical soil microbial communities from Luquillo Experimental Forest, Puerto Rico - statanox.12C.anox.44.000.111 (v2)... | ecosystem: Environmental > Terrestrial >... | reverse complement strand
AAGCGGTTGGCGGCGAGCACCTGCCCCGCGATCTCGCCCGCGGTCAGATTGCGCTCGAGCCCCATCACGCCCGTCAGGCAAAAGCCGCACGCGAAGCCGCAGCCGACCTGCGTGGACACGCAGAGCGTGATCCGGTCGTCGTCCGGCATCACCACGGAGCTGATGCGGCTGCCACCGCTCAGCATGAAGACGAGCTTGCGGCTGCCGTCGGCCGAGGGCGTCTCGCGCTCGGGCTCCGGCACCTCGACGACGGCGCGCTCGGCGAGCGCCTGGCGGAAATCCTTCGGCAGATCGGTCATGGCCTCGAGGTCGAAGACCGATTTGCGATAGATCCACGTCGCGAGCTGGCGGCCTCGATAGCGCGACGCCCCGAGCTCGACGGCGAGGTCCTCGAGCTCGGACGGCAGTAGCCCGACGAGGTTGACGCGCGACATGACGTGGAGGATATCACGCTGTCGTGGCCGAGGTTTGTGAGGCGGACAGCCGTTCACGAAGTGAAATGCCGGCTGAGCCAGGGCTTCCCCTGGTGCGGGCGCGAGCAGGGTGAATGCCGGCGCGGCGAGCAATCCACCGTTCGTGTGGCGGAGTTGTGGATAACCGTGTGCGTGAGCGGGTCGCGCGAGCAGCTTTTCAGCCGCTTAGACCATCTCGCTCATTCGATGAGCACCTGCGAGCCCGAGAGCAGCGCGTCGATCTGACGGGGAAGCCCGAAGAGCCTCAGCCGGTCGCCGGTGCGCAGGACCGTCTCTGCGGTCGGATCGGCCACGGTCTCACCCGTCGCGCGCGTGACGGCGACGATCGTCACCCCGAACCGCTCCCGCATGCGCGCCTCGCCGAGCGACTGGCCCACCAGGTCGCCGCCTCGCAGGCTGATCTCGCGGACCTGCGGCAGCCCCATGGCGGACTCTTCCGCCTGGGCCCGGACCCGCTCCGTCGTGCTTCGATAGCGGTTGAGGTAGGCCAGTACCCGCTCGCGAGGCAGCGAGAGCCGCTCGAGCGCGTGCCGGATCAGGGTCGACGCGGCTTCCTCTTCGGGCTGGATCACCTCGGCCGCGCCGGCATCCAGGAGGCGGGCCCGCCAGGCGAGGTCGTGCACCCGCGCCAGGATCTGGACGGTGGGATTGAATCCGCGGATCCGACGCACGGCCTGCCGGGCGCGATCGTTCTCGGGGATAGCGAGGATGACGAGCGCGGCGCGGTCGGCCTGGGCGGCGGCCAGGATGACCCGCTGCGCGGCGTCGCCGAACACCGCCGGAACCTTGCGGGCGCGCAAGCTCTTGACGATGTCGGGATCGGTCTCGATGGCGACGTACGGCACCCCGAACGTCTCCAGCGCCTCGCCGATCGCGCTGCCCACCCGTCCGAAGCCGCAGAGCACGACGTGACCTTCCATCGCCTGCGCCGACGGCAGCCCGAGCGCCGGCGCGCGGCGCTCGTCGAGCCGTCCAGGGCCGATCCAGCGCGGGACCATCCGCACGAGCACCGCGTTGATCAAGATCGTCACCAGCGAGGCGGCCAGGGTCGCGGTGTAGACGTCGTCGCCGACGTGGCCGGCCTGGCGCGCCACCTGGACCAGGATGAACGAGAACTCGCCGATCTGCGCGAGCCCGACGCCGACGAGCAGCGCCGTCGACAACGGCTGCCGAAAGAGCAGACACACGATCGTCCAGATCAGCCACTGCCCGATGACGACCAGCCCGACCAGGATGCCGAGCAGGGGGAGCTTGTCGACGACCACGCGCAGGTCGATGAGGACGCCGATGGTCACGAAGAAGAGCGCGACGAACGCGTCGCGCAGCGAGAGGAGCCGGGCCAGCATCTCGTGCGCGTAGTCGGACTGGTTGATCATGAGCCCGGCGAGGAACGCGCCGAGCGCGAGCGAGAGACCGACCGCCTGCGTGAGTGCCGCCGCCCCGAGCCCGAGGGCGAGCGCCACCAGGAGCAGGAGCTCGTCGTTGCGCGTCCGCGCGACGTAGGCCAGCACTCTCGGGAGCGTGCGCCCGGCGAGATAGAAGAACGGCGCCAGGATCGCGGCCGCCGTCAAGAACGCCTTGCCGACCGCGAGGACCCGATCGCCCTGGAGCGCTCCCAGCGCGGGGATCAAGATGATCAGGACCACCGCCGCCAGGTCCTCGACGAGCGTGATCCCGATCATGATCCGGCCGTGCCGGGTATGGAGCTCCCCGCGATCGAGCAGCAAGCGCGCCAGCACCATCGTGCTCGCGGGCGACACGACCATGCCGACGACCGCGCCTGCCACCGGGCTCCAGCCGAGCACGCTGCCGACGGTCATCCCCATGACGGTCGACAGGACGATGCCGAGCGGCCCGCCGACGAGCGCGATCCATTTCACGCCCATCAGGTCCTTCAGCGAGAACTCGATCCCCAGCGAGAACATGAGCAGGACCACGCCGATCTCGGCGAACAGCTCGAACGTGTGGATGTCGGAGACCGAGGGCCCGGGCGTCACCGGGCTGATCAGGAGGCCGCCGAGGACGTAGCCGAGGATCAGCGGCTGGCGCGCCAGCCACGCGAGCGAGCCGCCGAGGATCGCCGCCAGGAAGACGTACGCGAGGTCCCTGAAGAGGATGGGATCGGCGTTCACGACGCGCTCACCGCCAGGTAGAGATCGAGCAGGTTCGTGCGCGTCGGCCCCGACACGATCAGGTCCCCGCTCACGCGCAGAAATCCGTAGGCGTCGTTGTCGGCGAGCGCCCGCCGGGCATCGGCGCCGGCGGCGGCGCCGCGCTCGACGCTCCCGCCGTCGACGATCGCGCCCGTCGCGTCGGTCGGACCGTCGGTGCCGTCGGTGCCGGCCGCCAGGATGGTGATGCGGTCCGTTGGCCGGAGCTCGAGCGCCGCGGCAAGCGCGAACTCCTGGCAGCGGCCGCCCTTCCCCGGCCCGCGCACGGTCACGGTGGTCTCACCGCCCGCGATCAAACACGCCGGCGGCATGAGCCGGCGAGCGCGCGCGACGAAATCGCGCGCGACGTCGCGGGCCTCGCCCTGGAGCTCCCGCGTCGCGAGATCGGCCTGAAAGCCGAGCCGCCTGGCCGTGGCGACGGCCGCGTCGGTCACGAGCGCGTTGTTGCCGATCACGACGTTCTGGACGCGGCCGAAGAGCGGGTCGCCGGGCTTCGGGGTCTCCTGGATCTCGCCCGCGCGCCCGGCTTCGAGACGTTTCGTGATCGAGATCGGCACGCGACCGGCGAGGCCGCGGCGCGCCAGCACCTCAAGCGCGTCGGCGAAGGTGGTCGGGTCCGGCGCCGTCGGGCCCGAGGCGATCACGTCGAGAGGGTCGCCGATCACGTCCGAGAGGGCGAGCGTGACCACCCGGGCCGGCGAGGCCGCGCGCGCGAGCTGGCCGCCCTTGAAGAGGGACAGGTGCTTGCGGACGGCGTTGAGCTCGCCGATGGTCGCGCCGGACGCCAGCAAGAGACGCGTCAGCTCCTGCTTCTCACCGAGGGTGATGGGCGGCGCGGGCGCCGGCGTCAGTGCCGAGCCGCCGCCTGACACGAGGAACAGGATGAGGTCGTCGGCCCCGGCGGCGCGCGCAACCTCGAGCAGCCGCGCCGAGGCGGCACGCCCGCGCGAGTCGGGCACGGGATGCCCGGCCTCGGCGATCTCGGTGTGCCGCACACGCGCGCCGTAGCCGTCCTTCACGACGACGAACCCGCCCACCACCCGATCGCCCAGGACGTCCTCGGCGGCCGCGGCCATCGCCCCGCTCGCCTTGCCGGCGCCCAGGAGGAACACGCGCGCGGGGTCGCGCTCGAGGCGGAGGTGCGCACGCACGAGCTGGGCCACGTCGCCCGCCGCCAGCGCCGCTTCCCATATCGCGCGGACGGCGTCGCGTGAGGTCACGAGCGGAGCTTGAGGAGGCGCTCTCCCGCGTCCCGAAGCATGTCGTCGGTCTTCGGGAAGCAGAATCGGATCTTCGTGCGGCCGAGCTCGGTGTGCGCGTAGAAGGACGACCCCGGGACCGTCGCGACGCCGACGTGCTTGATGAGCCACATCGCGAACGCGGTATCGTCGGCGACGCCGTAGCGCTTCATGAAATGCGCCACGTCCGTCAGGATGTAGTAGGCGCCGCGCGGTTTCCACGCCACGAACCCGGCCTTCTCGATGTAGCCCCACAGGAGATCGCGCCGCGCCTGGTAGGCCTCGCGCAGCGAGACGTAGTACGAGTCGGGCAGCTGGAGCGCGGTGACGGCGGCCTCCTGCAGCGGGTGCGGCGCGCCGACCGTGACGAAGTCGTGGGCGCGCCGGATGCCGATCGCCAGCTCGGGCGGCGCGATCGCATAGCCGACACGCCAGCCCGTCACCGAGTACGACTTCGAGATGCCGGAGATCGTGATCGTGCGCTCGGCCATGCCCGGCAGGGTGGCGATCGGCGTGTGGCCGAGGCCGTCGTAGACGATGTGCTCGTAGATCTCGTCGGTGATGGCGAGCAGGTCGTGCTCGAGGCAGAGGTCGGCGATGATCTGCAATTCCTGGCGCGAGAAGACCTTGCCGGTCGGATTGTTCGGGCTGTTGAAGATGATCGCGCGCGTGCGCGGCGTCACCGCCCGGCGCAGCCGTTCCGAATCGAAGGTGAAGTCGGGCGGCTCGAGCGGCACGAACGTCGGCTGGGCGCCCGAGATGATACAGCCCGGGCCGTAGTTCTCGTAGAACGGCTCGAAGATGATGACCTCGTCGCCCGGGTTCAGCACGGCGAGCAGGGTCGACAGCATGGTCTCGGTCGAGCCGCAGCAGATCGTCACGTGGCGGTCGGGCTCGACCTCCATACGGTAGAACTTGCGGTACTTCTCGGCGATCGCCTTTCTGAGGCTCGGCGTGCCCCAGGTGATCGCGTACTGGTGGAAGTCGCCGTCGATCGCGCGGTGAGCCGCCGCGATCAGCTCGGGCGGCGGCGGGAAGTTCGGCATGCCCTGCGCCAGGTTCACGCCGCCGAGATGGTCGACGACGCGGGTCATCTCGCGGATGACCGATTCGGTGAAGCCCTGGACGCGCCGGGAGAGTTGCATTAGATGGGGGGCCGCGACGGGCCTCCCTAGCCCCCCGCGCTCGGAGACGGCCCGGCGAAGCCGGGGCGCCCCTCGACATCGCTATCGAAACGCAGCGCCCTGCTCACGGGACGACGACGTCGCGCTCGATCGGATCGATCTGGACGCCCTTGTCCTTGAGCCACGTCACGCCGCGCTCGAGGACCCGCTCGTCCGCCTCGAGCTCGAGCGCCATCCAGCCGTGATCAGCCTTCACGTCGGCCCGGCGGATGTTGATCACGATGTCGAAGTCCTTCACGAGCCGATACACGATCGGCTCCTGGATGAGGGCCGGCGGGAAGGTCAGGCGGACACGCATGCGGGCCATCGTGAGCACCGACCGGAGCTAGCCTCCCGCGATCGCGGGCACGATCGACACCTCGTCGCCGTCCTTCAGCGCCGTCTTCTTGGCCTGGAGGAAGCGGATGTCCTCCTGGTTGACGTAGATATTGATGAAGCGGCGCAGCTCTCCCGACTCGTCGAGCAGGCGGTCCTTCAGACCCGGGTACTGGCGCTCGAGGTCGCCGATCAAGCTGTCGACCGTCTCGCCCTTGCCCTGGATCTCGGCGCTGCCCTTCGTCAGGGCACGCAGCGGGGTGGGAATCCGTACGAGCACCGGCATGTCGCGTTCCTCCTACGACGTGTGGGACTTGAGATCGGCCAGCGCGCGGTCGAAGGCCGACAGCGAAGGCTTGATCTTCACGTGCGCGTCCAGGCTATCTTGTAAACAGTCCGGCGTCTTGAGGCCATTGCCGGTGATGCAGATCACGATCGACTCGTCACGCGGGATGACGCCGCGCTCGATCAGCTTCTTGGCCGCCGCGACGGTCACGCCACCGGCGGTCTCGGTGAAGATGCCCTCGGTGCGCGCCAGGAGCAGCATGCCCTCGACGATCTCCTCGTCGGTCGCGTGCTCGCCGGAGCCGCCCGATTCCTTGGCCACCTTGTACGCGTAATAGCCGTCGGCCGGGTTGCCGATGGCCAGCGACTTCGCGATCGTGTTGGGGCGCACCGGCACCAGCACGTCCGTGTCGTTCTTGATCATGGTGACGATGGGCCCGCAGCCGAGCGCTTGCGCCGCGTGCATCCGGGTCTTCACGTCGTCGATGAGGCCGAGCGTCTTGAGCTCCTTGATCGCCTTCCAGATCTTGGCGATCAGGGAGCCGCCCGCGCACGGGACGACGATGTGTCCCGGGGTCTTCCACCCGAGCTGCTCGACGATCTCGAAGCCGTAGCTCTTCGATCCTTCAGAGTAATAGGGTCGAAAATTTACATTCACGAAGGCCCATCGGTATTTGTCCGCGATCTCCGAGCAGAGCCGGTTCACCTCGTCGTAGGTGCCGTGCACCGCGACCAGGGTCGGGTCGTAGACGAGGGTCGCCAGCACCTTGCCCTGCTCGAGGTCGGCCGGGATGAAGATGTACGACTTCAGCCGGCCCTCGGCGGCGTGCGCCGCCACCGAGTTCGCCAGGTTGCCGGTGGAGGCACAGGCGACGGTGTCGAAGCCGAACTCGCGCGCCTTCGTGACGGCCACCGATACTACGCGATCCTTGAACGACCACGTCGGGTGACAGACCGAGTCGTTCTTCACCCAGATCTCACGGCAGCCGAGCTCGTCGGCGAGGTTCTGCGCGCGGATCAGCGGCGTGAAGCCCACGTGGTGCCCGACGGCGACGTCGCCGTCGATCGGCAGGAGCTCCTTGTACCGCCACATGCTCGGCGGGCCGGCCTCGATCGACTTCCGCGTGACGACGCCCTTGAGCGCATCGTACCGATAGTCGACCTCGAGGGGGCCGAAACAGAACTCGCAGACATGAAGGGGCGCCGCCTCGTAGTGGCGGCCGCACTCGCGACAGCGCAGACCGTTCGGCTTTTCCATTAATGTCTCCATCGGTAGGGGAATTGAGCCCCGAGTTTGTGCTGCACCGACAGCAAGACGTTTGCAACACTTAACACTCAAGTTCGCGTCATGTCAATTGAAGTATGATCCGAGCCGGTGGCTCGCGACTCGCTTTTTCCCCTCGCGCTGCTGGCGTTCTACGGCCTCGCGTTCTCCGTCGCGGCGTTCGGCTCCGGGCCGCCGGCCTTCGACGACCATCCCGGCCAGCTCTTTCGTCTCTGGCACGTGATCGCGCGCGGGCCGGCGCCGTGGGCGTGGAATCCCGAGTGGTGGGCGGGATATCCGGAACTGCAGTTCTACCCCCCGGGCTTCGCGTACCTGGGCGCGCTCGTGCAGCGCGCCTCCGTCAACTCGCTCTCGGTCGCGACCGCCTACCAGTCGATCGTCTGTCTCGCCTACCTGGCGCCCGGGCTGACGACCTTCCTGGCGCTCGCGCGCGTGCTGCGGAGCGGCTGGTTCGCGCTGCCGGGCGCGTTCGTGGCGCTGACGATCTCGGCCGGGATCACGAGCGGCGTCGAGGGCGGCGTGCACATCGGGATGCTGGGCGCGCGCCTCGCGTGGGCGCTCGTCCCCCTGCTGCTCGTGGTTCTCGTTCCGTGGATCGAGGGTGACGCGCGGCCGGCGAGGGCCGCCGCGCTCGTCGTCGCCGCGGTCGTGCTGACCCACCCGGCCGCACTGCCGGCCGCAGTGACCTTGCTCGTGCTCGGCGCGCTCGCCCGACCGCCGCGGCGCGCGCGGCTCGTCGGAGCCCTGCCGATCCTGGCCCTCGGCGCGGCGCTGACCGCGTTCTGGACCGTGCCGCTGCTCGTCCGCGTCGCGCACACGCGCGCGCTCGCCTGGGGCGAAGAGCCTGCCATCGGCGGCCTCGGCGCGGCGCTGGCGGTGGTGGCCCTGTTCGGCCTCGCGCGATGCCGCGGCGCCGGATCGCCCGGGTTCGTCGTCGCGCTCTTTCCGTGGGCGATGGCGCTCGTCGTGATCGTCGACCGGTTTGCGCTCGAGCCCCTCGGTCTACGCTGGCTCCCGGCCAACCGCGTCGTCGACGGCGCCTGGATCGCGTTCATCCTGGCCGCGGCTCTCGGCTGGTCCGGAGCGCGCAGCGCGCCGGATCCGAGCCCGGCCGAAGACGCGCCCTCGCCCGCGCTATTCCCTCGCCGCGAGATCGTCACCGGCCTCGCCGGCGTGCTGCTGGCGGTCGTCGCGGCCTGGCCGAGCCCGCGTGCGTTCACGCTCTGGCCTCGCGCCGCCGACTGGCCGTCGCTCGCATCGATCGAGCACGGGCTCCGGCTACCGGATCTCTGGGCGGCGCTCCGCGCGGCGCCGGCGGGCCGCGTCCTGTTCGTGCGGTCGGGGATACCGCTCGTCTACGGCGCGCAGGAGCGCGGGGCGTGGTATCGGCCTCACACGCACGTCACCGCGCTCGCACCGATCTTCTCGGGCCGCGCGATCATCAACGGGACGTTCACCCACCCCTCGCCGATCGCCGCGCTGACGTACCGGGGCGATGCCGGGCCCGGGCCGATCACGCGCCTGGTGGAGCAGCTCGACGGGGTCTCACTCTTCGGCCGCCCTCTGGAGACGCTCGATCCCGACACCTTCACGCGCTACGCGAACACGCTCGGCGTCAGCGCCGTGGTGGCGATCGACGAGGACGCCGGGCGCCTGCGCTTCCTCGACGACAGCCCCGCCTTTGTTCGGCGCGCGGCGCCGGAGCCGTTCCTGATCTACCTTCGTCGTGATCCGGTGACCTTGCCGCGCCTCGCCGGTCCCCGGCACTGGACGAACGCCCTGACGGCCGGCCCCGACGGCTGGGCGTCGACGCGCACCGCGTACTATCCGCTCTGGCGAGCACGGGTCGACGGCGCGCCCGTCGAGACCCGACGGGGAACGGACGCCGACCTCCAGGTGAAGCTCGATCCGGCCGCCGGCCCGCGCACGGTCGATCTCGACTATCGCGCTCGTGTCCCCGAGATCTGCGGCGTCGTCGTCACCGCGCTCGGCGTCGTCGGGCTCGGCGTGGTCGGACGACTCTGGAAGGCCGCCTAGGCGCCGGGAACGTGGACGGCCAATCCGCGCTCCTGCTCTTCGGCGCCGGCCTGGCGGGCGGCGTCGTCACCGCGATGGTCGGCGGCGCGTCGCTGATCACCTTCCCCGCGCTGCTCGCCGCGGGCCTGCCGGCCGTCATCGCCAACGTCTCGAGCACGGTGGCGCTGACCCCCGGCAACGTCGTCGCGGGGCTGGCCGATCTGGAACGGATGCCCCGCTGGGACCGGTCGTTCGCGACCCTCGCGCTGATCGCGATCGTCGGGAGCGTGGGGGGCGCCGCGCTCCTGCTGGCGACGCCCGAGAAGGCGTTCACCGCGGCCGTTCCGCTGCTCATCGGATTCGCGACGATTCTCTTCGCGCTGTCCGGATGGATCCGGCTCTGGATCGCGTCGCGAGCCGCCGGCGGCGTGCCCTCGCCGGGCTGGAGCCACCTCCTCTTCGCGCCAGTGGCGGTCTACGGCGGCTACTTCGGCGCGGGAATGAGCGTGATGATTCTGGCGGTCATGTCCGTCAGCCGCACCGACGAGTTCCGCACGGCCAACGTGATCAAGAATTTGCTCTCGGGGCTGACGAGCTTCGTCGCGGTCGTCGTGTTCGTCGTCCAGGGCATGGTCGCCTGGCTTCCCACCCTGGCCGTGATGGCCGGCGCGGCGATCGGAGGGCTCGTGGGCGGCCGGCTGGTCCGCGTGCTGCCGGCCGAGGTGATGCGTTGGATCGTCATCACGGTCGGATCCGCGCTGACGCTCTTCTACGCCCGCCGCAACTGGCTCCCCTGACGCGCGCTATGCCGCGATCGCCGCGGCGCCCGCGTCGGCGCACTCCTGGTCCTGCTCGCCCGTGCCGCCGCCGCAGCCGATGGCGCCGATGACGCGGCCGCCGCGCACGATCGGCGAGCCGCCGAGCGTCGGCAGGATCTGCCCCTGCAGGACCGTCGGCGCGATGGACCAGAAGCCGCCCTTGGCGACCAGATCGGCCAATTCGGCGGTGCGTTTCCTGAACGACGCCGCCGCCATCGCCTTGGCGCGCGAGGTCTCAGGGCTGAAGAAGCCCGTGCCGTCGCCGCGGGCGCTCAGCACGAGGCGACCGGCCTCGTCGACCACGGTCACCGTCATCGGCGCCTTCAAGGCGCGCGCCTTGGCCTGCGCGGCCTTCACGGCGGTTTCGGCCATCTCGAGCGTCATGTCGATCATGGGGTCACTCCTCGCACGGCGGGGCCCCAGCCCCGCGACGTGCTGCGGCTCGCACTAGATTTACAGGCTCGCCTCGCACGGCGGGGCCCCAGCCCCGCGACGTGCTGCGGCTCGCACTACACCATCGGGTCGTAGTTGAAGTACTGGGCGGACGTGACGTGCGGCACCAGGTGGTGCTGCAGGGTGCCCGGGAAGATCTCGGCGAAGCTCTCGGGCGTCCAGCCGTCGGAGTTGTGCACGCGCATGATCGGCCGCTCGTGGCTGAACAGCATGATCTCCTTGCCGCGCACGCCGAAGACCTGGCCGGTGACGTCGCGGGCCGCATCGCTCGCCAGGAAGACCGCGACCGGCGCGATGTGCGCCGGCGAGAGCTTCTTGATCTTCTCGACCCGCGCCTTCTGCGCCTCGGTCTCGGTCGGGATCGTGCCGATCATCCGGGTCCACGCGAACGGCGAGATGCAGTTCGCGGTCACGTTGTAGCGGCCCATGTCGAGCGCGACCGCCTTCGTGAAGCCGAAGATGCCGAGCTTGGCGGCCGCGTAGTTGGCCTGGCCCACGTTGCCGATCAGCCCCGAGGTCGACGTCATGTTGATGATCCGGCCCCACTTCTGCTCGCGCATGAGCGGCGCCGCCGCGCGGGTCACCGCGAAGGTGCCCTTGAGGTGGGTATCGATGACGGCGTCCCACTCCTCCTCGGTCATGTTGAAGATCATCCGATCCCGGAGGATGCCGGCGTTGTTGACGACGACGTCGACGCGCCCGAAGGTGTCGACCGCCGTCTTGATGATGGCCTGACCGCCGGCCATCGATGCCACCGAGTCGTCGTTGGCGGCGGCCTTGCCGCCGTTCTTCGTGATCTCGCCGACGACCTCGTCGGCCGGCGCGCTCTCGGCGCCGCTGCCGGCGGCCGAGCCGCCGTAGTCGTTGACCACCACCTGCGCGCCGTGCCGCGCCATCAAGAGAGCGATCTCCCGGCCGATGCCGCGGCCCGCCCCCGTCACGACCGCCACCTTACCCTTGAGCATCATGAGCGTTCCCTCCGCTCCTGGAGTCAGAAGCCCGACGACGATAGCACAGTCGTCCCCGCGCCGAGGCTTCGGTCGAAGGGCGGCGCTTCAGCGCCGGCGCGAGTCGAGGGCGGCGACGAACGCGCCGGCGAAGACGAAGACGATCGCGGAGTAGTACACGAACATCGCGAAGGCGATGAGGACCGACAGGGGGCCGTAGATCTCGTTGTAGAGGCTGACGCGCTGGATGTACAGGCGGAAGAGCTGCTTGGCGATCTCCCAGAGCACGCTGGCGAGGATGGCGCCCGCCAGCGCCGGGACGACCCGCACCTGACGGCGTGGGACGTACCGGTAGGCGCAGTAGAACATCACCGTCGACAGCATGAGGCTCAGCGGCAGGGCGGCGAGCTCGAACCAGCGCGGGGCCAGCGGCAACGAGTGCACGGCGAGCGCGCGGAAGGCGTGGTAGAGCCAGGTCATGGTGCTGACCGTGAAGAGCAAGAGGCTCAGCAGGAGCGCCATCCAGCTGTCGCGCACGAGATTGCGCAGGAAGCCGCCGTCGCTCTTCACGCCGAGCAGACGGTGCAGGATCAGGCGCGAGGCGCTCATCAGCGGCGTGGAGACGAGGACCAGCGTGCCGGTGCCCAGGAGACCCGACGCGGTGCGCGTCTCGACGATGCGGAGCAAGACCCGGGTGATCTGCGTCTGGTAGACCGGAAACTGCTGCGCGAGCTGGCCGACCACGTGGCGCGCCGCTTCCTCGCGCGCCAGCACGAAGCCGACCAGCGAGACGCCGAGGAGCAGCAGCGGGATCAGGCACACCAGGAAGAAGAACGCGAGGCCGGCGCTCATGAAGAAGCCGTCGGCGGCGATGAAGCGCGAGACTGCCCCTCGCGGGCCGGCGGTCACAACTGGCGGTAGAAGTGGGCGCGGTCGCCCCCCTTCACCTCGAACCGACGCATCTTGTTGTCCCGCTTCACCTCGAACGTGAGCGGCTCGCCCGGCTCGTGCCGCCAGAGGCTCATGTAGAAATCGCGGCGGCTCGCGACTTCCTCGGCGTTGAGCGACACGATCACGTCACCATCCTGCAGCCCGCCCCGATCTCCGGGGCCGTCGGGCACCACGCCGGCGACCACCACGCCCTCCTCGACTACGTACGCGAAGATACCGATCCAGGCGCGCCGCGGCCGGCTCACCACCCGGCCGTAGCGAACCATCTCGTCGCGATGGTCGCGGTAGCAGTCGATCGGAATGGCCAGGGAGCTGCGCGCGATCTCGTTGAGGTTCAGGGACACGGTGCCGGCGAGACGGCCCGTGGTCGTGAAGAGCCCGCCGCCGCCGTAGCCCGGGTTCGGCGCGTTGGAGATGATGCCGCGGTCGATCAGATATTCCCAGTACGCCTCGAACTCGCCGAGGTAGGTGACGAACCCGCCGGTGGCGCGCCGCTCTTGCGGGCCCATCGCGCCCAGCAGGATCACCTCGTCGGAGCGCTCGACGGCGTCGGGCGCGCCGATCTCGGCGGCGACCAGCCCCTGCCGGTTCACCTTGATCAGCGCCAGGCCGATCTCGAAATCCTGCGCGACGATCTCGGCCTTCGCGCGGCGCGGCTTCTGGAACGCGACGGAGATCGTCTGGGCACCCATCACCACGTAGTTGACGGTCAGGATGAGGCCCGAGGGATCCACCACCACGCCGCTTCCGAGCCGTTCGTTCCCGAGAATTTTCGTCGACGGATGGTCGCGCGAGACGGTCGTGTGGATGTACACGACGCTCTGCAGGAGGTGACGCACGAGCTCGACGGACGTATCCATGATCGCGGGCTACTGACCCTTCAGATGATAGCCGAAGAATTCGGCGACCCGGCGCCGCGAGTCGGCGAACGCGCCGGGATCGAAGGCGACGGTGGCGCCACAGCACTCGTCGGGCTTGTTGTGGTTGGCGACGTCGGCCAGGAACGTCCGCTCCTGACCGATCACGTCGAAGTAGTGGTAGGCGCGCGGGTACAGGACGATCCTCGCGTCCGCGCCTCGCGCGCGCATCGCCTCGACCATCTCGACGCAGGCCTTGGGATCCGTCCAGTCGTCGGCGTCGCCGATCAGCACCAGGAGCGGGCGCGTCACCAGCTCGTTGACCAGGGAATAGCAGCCGCCGGGATAGAAGCCGATCGCCGCGCGAAATCCCGGCTGCGGCAGCGTGACGCCGCGGCGCCGGGCGCGCTCGAGACTCGGCCCGTTGATCGTGGCGAGGGCGAACACGCCGCCGTTCGACCACCCGACGATGCCGACGCGCGCGCGATCGACGTACGGTCGCGCCTGCAGGTAGCGCAAGGCCCCGATCGCGTCGTCGAACCGCTCGGTGTTGGCGATGTCGGGCAGGCTCGGGGCGCACGAGGTGCCCATGTGCCGCGGCGCCCAGCTGTCGACGAGCAGCGCCACGTAGCCCTCGTCGCGGAACCAGCGTGACCACTCGTGATTCGACTCGGAGACGCCGGCGCACCCGTGCATGAGCACGACGGCCGGGAACGGCCCCACGCCTTCGGGACGCAGCTCCCACGCGGGCACGCTGAGCGGCTTACCCGGCGTGGCGTTTGGAAAGGATAGATTCGTCGAGGCGCAGCTGGTGAGGACGATCGACGCGAGAAGCACCGACAGCGCGCGTCGGAGCATGAATCGAGCATACACCGCACCCCAACGCGGGGCGAAGCGAGAACGATCAGGCGCCGCGCTCGCTTACGCGACCGAGTAGACGCCGGCGGCGACGCGCCGAAGGCGTGATGAGTCTTACACGTCATCCCGCTTTGACGCACGCCGAGATCCCGTGATGTCCGGCTGAACATTGTCGCGAACGGCCCGATGATTGGCGGTCCAGGCCCCGATTCGGCACGCGCCGGCCCCGTAGACTGCCGCAAGGGGGTGAGGCGATGGCCACCTCGCGTGTGCCCGACGATCTCGATGTCGTGCGCGGCATCCTGTACGCCACGTTGATGTCGCTGACGCTCTGGTCCTTGGTGTGGGCGCTCCTGGCGCTGCTGACCGCCGAGGGGAGCTCCTTCTAGCCCGGCGGCGTTTCGGGGGTTGAGCCGGCGCGCGGCGCCGAGTATTCTGACGCGCGTGCTCACCCTCGAGCACGTTCCGCTCCTCTTCGGGCGCGATGCGAGCCCCGCGCTCGTCGCCTTCGATCTCGCCGACGGCGGGCGCGCGATCCGTCTCTACCGCCGGGTGGGCGGCCGGACCGTCACCGAGATCGCGCCGTTCTCGCCGTTCCTGCTGCTCGCCGAGCGCGATCTGCTGAAGGACGCGCCCGGGCTGCTCGCCGTCGATGAGCTCGACGGCCCCGGCGCCCTGCGCTGGCGCGCG
>Ga0306924_10003838_pt1 | contig 14543 bp, 10 predicted proteins | sample sta12Can44000111_FD_203756 | JGI IMG/M metagenome (GOLD analysis project Ga0306924, IMG submission 203756) | Lab enrichment of tropical soil microbial communities from Luquillo Experimental Forest, Puerto Rico - statanox.12C.anox.44.000.111 (v2)... | ecosystem: Environmental > Terrestrial >... | reverse complement strand
GCGAGAGCGGATCGCTCGTGGGTGGGAGTGGCTGGGGCAGCATGTCGGCCGGGAGCGGGTTCATCCCGTTGTCGATCGACGGTGCCGGTATTACAGTGCCCGGCTTCACCGGCTGGTCGCAGCGCGCGCCCGGTGCGGGGCAGGTTAGTAGCTGGTTCGGATCGCCATACCACGGGTTGGTTCCCAACGGCACATACGGCTCGGTGCTGCGGCACTCACGCGGTGTCGCCGCGCGCTTGCCGGGCACGTCGACGCACGGGTAGTTACGGGCACCGCGGACCGCGTTGGGGGACTCGTGCGGGATCTTGCAATATGTGCCCGCCGGCAGCGGAGCGGTCGTGGTATCGGCGGGCGACCGCCACTGGGATGGCGGCAGGAATCCGGTCAGACACGGCGGAGGCTGGTTGATCTGTACACGGAAGCCCAGGGTGAGCGTGCCCGAGTAGATGAGGGTGTCCATCACCGCGACGGCCTCCGGGAACCCCACCAGTATTTGCTCGACGTTGTCGTGGTAGCGCTTGAGCATATCCAGGACAATTTCGAGGTTCGCCAATGTCTGCGGCAACGCCTCACGGACGTCGCTGAACACCCCGGCGACGGCGTCGGCAGTGGGAGCGGCCTGCTGCACGGCGCTTCTGAGCGCTTGATCCTGTTCGGCGGCTTGGCCTCCGAGGACGTTGAGATCGGCAGCCCAACGTTGGATGGCGTCGCCGGAATTGACTTGACTGTCCAGAATTGGCGCGCTGTGCGCGATGATGTCGTTGACGGGGTTCAGGTTGTCCCTGAAGTCGTGGACCGTCGCCTGTGTCGAGTCGACCAGCCGTTGCAGCGCCGGTCCGATCCCGCCCACCGCCTGCGAGGTTTCGTCGAGCAACGACGCGATCTTCTCGGGAGGCAGGGCCTTCAAACCGCGGTCAATGGCGTCCAGCGCCGGAGCGATCTCGGCCGGCACGGTGGCTTTGGTGATGGTTTGCCCGTCGTGGAAATACTGTTGGGGGTTACCACTCGCTACCAGGTCGAGGTATTGCTCGCCGACCGCAGAGACCGAATGCACGTTGGCCGATGCGTCGATGGGAATCCTGTAGCGATCGTTGATTCTTAAGGTTGCTCGCGCGCCGCGGGAGGTTGGTTCGACCTCGGTGACTTTCCCGATCGTGATGCCGCGATAGGTCACGTTGGCCGTCGCGTACAGGTTGCCCGACCTCGGCAGCTGGGCGTAGAGCGTGTATTGACCGACGCCGAGCAGGGCGGGCACTTTCAGGTAGTACCAACCCAAGGCAAAGAGCCCGATCACCGTCACGATCGTGAACACGACTAGCTGGACGTGAATCTGGCGAGTCAGCATATCCCGGTGCCCCGTTCCACCAACGGTCCGTTGGGGGCATCGTGTGCGTTGGGGGTGAATCGCACGTCGGGGAGCATCGTGCTCGGATCGCGACCCCAGGCCTGCTCAAGCGCGCGAAACATGCCCGAGACGCCGGTTCCGGACAACAACCCGTTGTCCAGTGTGCTGAGCGTCAGGTCGAGTGAGCCCGTCAGGTTGATGTAGTCGCCGCGAATTATTTTCGGGAGCGTGTCGATGTTGAACGGCACGGTCAGAAGCAGCCTCAGTGCGCCCACCAAATACGGCGCAGCCTTGCTGAGTTCGCACAGCGGTCGCTGCAGTGACCGCAGGTTCGTGTGCGGGTTTTCCCTCGATGGGGCCAGCGTCGGGTCGACCGCGCTGCTGATCCGGCCCACCGCCTGAACCGCGTCGACGAACAAATCCTGGGTGTCGGCGAAATGTTTTATCAGCGGCGGGAATTCGGTGAGAACCTTGTCCAGCGTGTTGTTGCGATTCGCCACGATGGTTACCAGCCGGTCCGACGAATCGATTGCCCGGGTCAGGTCGTCGCGCTGCCGGTTGATCTCAACGGCGAATGTGTCCAGTCGGTTGAGGAACTCGCGAATCTGGTCGCCACGCCCGTTGAGCATGTTATAGACCTCGTCTTGGATCACTTCCAGATTAGGGATGCCACCGCCGAGCACGATCGTCGCGATGCTGGCCAGTACACGTTCGGTCGTCGGGTAGGCCGACGAGTTCTTCAGCGGGATGGTGTCGCCGTTGCGCAGCAGACGCGGCGACGGGTCCGCCGGAGCCGCCAGTTCCAGGTGCTGGGAACCCAGTAGGCTAGTCTGGCCGATCTTCGCCGTCGCATTCGCCGGCAGCTTGATATCTGGCTTCATTCCGAGCGTCAGGGTCGCAACCCAGTTCTTCATGTCGATCGAGCGAACAGTACCAACCGCCACGTCGGCCACCCTGACCAAGCTGTTGACGTTGAGCGCCAATGTATCTGGCATCTGCACATAGATCGTGATCGCGCCTGGCCCGGTTCCCGGGCCGCCGGGCACCGCGACGTTCGCGATGCCGCGCCATCCGCACGACATCAGCACCGTCGCGACGAGCAACCCAGCCATACAACGAAAGACGTTGCGACGCAAATTCAACCGCCTCACCACGCGCATTGCTATCCTCCTGCCTGGACCGGCAAGTCGCCTCGCGGCGGCGGCCCGGGTTGCGGGTACCACGGCGGCGGCAGCGGGTTGGTCTCGTCGTACGCGACCGGCGGTCCGGGTAGCCGGGTCCCCGCCGGAGGGGGCGCGATATCGGGCCCGCCCATCAACTCGGCCAGCGACGTCGGCGTGAGCATGTTCTGGGTGAATGCCTGCACCTGCACGCCCTGCATCCCGGGCGCCACGATCCAGCCCGGCTCGTTATTACCATGCGAGAAAGGCGTGTCCCGTGACCAGATCCCGGGCACCGTGGTGTCTTTGTACCCTGGCGGCGGGTGCAGCCGGCCGTCGGAATAGGCGACCATCTTCGGAAGCACGCTGGCGGTGGTGATCGGGTTCACGCCGAACGGCAGGTAGTTGAACTTGGCCGCGTCCATGATCGGCGCCAGGTATTGGGCGCACAGTTCGGCGGAGTTCTGGTAACCGAGGCGGCTGGCGGCCTGAATTGCGCTGCAGATGAACTGGATTGGGTTCGCGAAGTTGGGGATGACCGGCAACGCCACCGCGGCGCCGGTGACGGGCACGTAGATGTTGGTGACTCCCGCGATGAGGTTGGGGGCCACGTGCAGAGCTGTTTCCAAACCATCCTTGGGTTCGGGCTGCATGAGCGCGTTGGTGACCTCGGCGAGGTCGCCGATGTCGTGGGCCAGCACACCACGGTTGTCCTGAAAGAACTTGCGGGCGGTCGACAGCAGGGTGTTGAGGTCGCGCAGCGCGTTGGCCAGTCCGCGGTCAGTGTTGGTGAAGTTGTCGGTGAAGTTGGCCAGGTCATTGTTCAGCGCGGTGAACTGCTGATCGCTCCGGTGCAGCGCGTTGACGAATAACGCCAAGCTGCGGATGGTCTGGAAAAAGTCGCTGCTCCCCGCATTGAGGGTGGTGACCGCCTCCGATAACGCAGTCAGGGTTTCGTTGATCTGCCTACCCCTGCCGGCAAACCCGTCGGCCGCCGACTCGATGATGTCACCGAACGGTCCCTTGGGTTGCTCGGGTGTGGGACCCAAACCGTCGAGGATCCGGTCGATCGAGTTACGCAGCTCATCCCACTCGACCGGCACCTGGGTGCGCTCGATCGGGATCACTGCGCCGTCCTTCATCACCGGCCCACCGGAGTAGGGCGGGGACAGCTGAATAGTGCGAGACGCCACCAGGCTTGGGTTGAGGATCGAAGCCGTGGCGTCGGCGGGAACGTTGTACTTGTTCGAGTAGTGGAAGCTGACCCGCATCTTGTCGCCGGCAGGCTCGATCTTGTCGATGGCACCGACTCCCACGCCCATGATCTGAACCCTGTCCCCCGGGTACAACGCAAGGGCCTCGGGAAAGTACGCGACAACGGTTGTGGTGGTCAGCCTCCGGTACAGCTGCCAGCCCACAACACCGGCGATTATCGCGAGCACCACCACTGAGGTCGCAACCACCACCGAAGTGCGGGAAACTCTGGGCAGCCGCATGTTTCGGATACTGAAGATTGTGGACATCGCCTATCCCCCCGTTTGCACATTCTGTGATCCGGTGCGTGCCCCCGGTGGCGCCGCTGGGGGAACGGGCACCGGCGTTCCGAGTACATCGGGCGGTGCGAGGCCCGGCACCCCCGCGATCGGTATGCCCGGCGTCGGCGGCAGCCCGTTCGGCTTCGGCGCCGACGTCGCCAACTCGGGCGCCGGATAGGCGCCCGGAACGGGGCCGAACGGGCCTCGATCTAAAAGCGCGCACGGCAACGGATCCCCGGGCCGCGGCAAACCGTCGGCGGCCGGGGTGTACGAGCACGGCGAGCCCGGCGGTACCGCCGGTCCCGGATGGTCCGGTGTTCCCTCCAGCACCGGCGGCGCCGGTGGCGGTGCACCATTAGGCAAGCGTGTGCCGTTGGGGTCGGGGAACCGAAACGCCGGCAATCCCGCGTCGCGCCAGAACTGTTCAGGGTCAATCCCGCGCTTCTTAAACGCCGCGTCAACAAACGGCTGCAGCAACTGACCGGGCAGCAGGTTGGCCAGCATCGCCTTGAAGTACGGGCCCGACGCCAGGCCCTCGCCCAGTGAGGCGAAGAACCTACTGGCCAGAACGAGAACCTCTGCCAGCTCGCCCTTGCGCTGCACCAGGACGTCGCTGACCGTGCGGAGCTGCTCGAGCACGTGACCGAGGTTTGGGTTGTCGGCGACCACCCCCCGCACCTCCTGCTCGAAGGCGTCCACGCGTTCCAGGAGACTCGTGATCGCCTGACCGCGCTCTTTGACCGCGGCCAGCAGCGACTGGGCGTTGACCAACAGCTGGTTGATCTGTTCGCGGCGGTCGCCCAGGGTGGTGGCGATCTTGTTGGCGTTGGCCAGCAGGTGCTTGAACTGATCGCCGCGCTGGCCGATCGTGTCCGAGAATCGCCTGACACCGTCGAGGGCGTCGCTCAGATGCGGGTAGGTCTGGTCGATGGTGTGCGACAACACGTTCAGCGACCGCTTGACGGCATCGATATCCCAGCCCGTTGCCGCCTTGGTGGCGTCGAAGAATGCGTCATAGATCCGATACGGCGTAGTGGTCTGCCCCAGGCTCAGCACACCGCCGGGCCGCAGCCGCTCCGAGCCCCGCGGCTCAATCTCGATGTCCTTACGGCCGAGTATGGTGTCCGTGCGAATGGCGGCCCGGCTGTCCTTACCGATCTGGATGCTACCCAGCGTGAAGCCGACGAGGACCTTGTCGCCGTTGATCTCTACCGAGTGAACCAGACCGACGTTGATCCCGACGACGCGCACCTTGTCACCGGCCCTGATTCCGGCGGCATCCTTGAACTGCGCGTAGTAATCCGGTTGCGCGAACAGCATCGGCACGCCGGTAAAGCTCTGCCCCACCCCGAGGACGAGCAACACGATGATGATGCTCATCAGTCCCGTGCGGCGCCGGTTGAATTCGGTTAGCACCCTCATGAAGGCATGCACCTACCCGTCGGCTGCCCGATGAGTTTGACGGTGCGGACCGGGCCGCCGGGCTGCAACCCGTTTACCGTGATCGAGAGGTTGCACAGGTAAAAGTTGAAGAAGTCGCCGTATATACCGCCCGCGCGCCCAATGATTTTCAGGCCATCCGGTGCCCGCCGGAGCATGTCGTTGAGGTCGTCCTTGTTGTCGACCAGAGGCAGCAGGATCGTTTCCAGGTGGCCGAGCGTGTCGTGCAGCAAGGGCCGGTTGTCGGCGAGCAGGTCGGCGACCGTGGCGACGGCGTTGCTGATGGCGACGGTGGAGTCCGCGATCGGGTCTTTGTGGTTCTTCAGTCCGGTGATGAGCACCTCGAAGTTCTTGACCGTGTCGTCGAACTGCTTCTGGTGCTTGACGGTTGTGTCCAACACGGTGTTGAGGTTGTTAATCACCTCACCGATCGTTTGGTCGCGCTCGGCCAGCGTGGACGTGAATTGGGCTATTTGATCCAGGATGTCGCTGATCGTGCCGCCCTGACCCTGCAACACCGTGATCAGTGCCTGAGCGATGGTGTTGACCTTCCCCGGGTCCAGTGCGCGGAATAGCGGGCGGAACCCCCCGATCAAGGCGTCCAGGTCAAGCGCCGGCTGGGTGCGCTCGATCGGAATCGTGCCGCCTGGCCGAAGCAGCGTATTGCCGTCACCGCGCTTCAATTCCAGATAGCGGTCACCGATGAGGTTCAGATACCGGATGTGCGCGGTGGTGGAGTCGTAGAGCGGGAGATCGCGATGGACGCTGAAGTCGACGCGGACCCGCGTGCCGCCGTCGATGAACTTGACGTTGGAGACCTTGCCGACCTCTACGCCAGAGGCGCGGACGAACTCGCCACTGTGTAGGCCACTCGCGTTGCTGAAGATCGCCGAATACCCGTCGGTGCGGTCGAAACGCATCTGACCAAACACCACGATGATGATCAGCGTGAACAACAGCAGCACCACCGAGACGGCGCCGGCCTTGATAACAGTGCCCCTGTTGTTCATGGGTTGATCGTGTTCTCCCCCATTTGGCGTCCCCAGACGTACTCCATCGCCCACGGCGTACCGATTCCTAAGTGGTTGTCCGGAGCGATGCTGGCACCGTTGTCCATGACCAAATACGGCGCGGGCCACAGATCGCGACTCGTGCGCTGCCAACAGCCCGGCCGCCCCTCCGGGCCACCGCGCGCGTTTACCCGCGGCAAGTTGTCGGGATACACCCATGCGTCGGCCCCGCCGACGAGGACGCCGGTTGCTACACCCGCGTAGCCATTACCGCCGGCGGCTTTCGCGACTTTGGGCGCGAGGTCGTGGAGATTGCGGACGAAGCACAAGAGTTCGGGGCTGTAGTCGTCGGCTAGCCGCGAGGTCGGGATCAGGTCTTGAAGGCCGCGCCGTAGATACGGCCCGCCGCGTTCGAAGATGTCGCCGCCTGTGTTGCCGAAGCCGATCGCCGCCATCAACGCGGCATCAAGGTTGGCCTGGTTCTCGGTGAGGCTGCGGGCGGTGGTCACCGCGTTCTGCAAGAAACCCCACAAATCCGGCGAGGCGGCGGAGTACACGTCAGCCAAATTCGCCAACTGACGCACATCGTGGCCGAACTGAGGGATCCGCGCGTTCACGTCGGCGAGGATGTCGTTCCCGTTGGCAAGCGACTGCCCGAACTTGCCCCCTAGCCCGTCAAGCGCCTGGGCGAGGTTCGTCAGCGTGACGTTGAGCTTGACCGGATCGATCTTCTCGGTGATCCCGACCACCGTCTCAAACAGCGAGTTGAACTCGGTGGTTATGTGCGACGCGCCGATCACGTCGCGAGGTGAAATATGCTGTGGTGAAGGGTATTTCGGTGTCGAAAACACGACATACTTGTTGCCGAAGGCCGTGCTGGCGTCGACCTGAGCATCCACATTAGCGGGAATCAACTCGATGTACTTGGGATCCACCTCCAGCGTGAATTTGGCTTTAGGCTCGCCGTTTTGAGTGATTTCCTCGACTTTGGTAACCCGGCCGATCTGCACCCCGTTATAGGTAACCCTAGCGCCGGCATCCATCGACAGCCCTGCCCGAGTGGCCAGCATCGTCAATTGAGTGCTGGACAAGAATGCGCCCCGAAACTGAAGCCACACCAACACCAACGCCAGCGCGAGGACAGCCAACGACACCAGCCCCGCCGTGAAATCCGACAGCATCCGAAACCTCTTCAGCGGCAAACGCATAGCCGCTACACGGTGAGGTTGAAGTTGGGATCGACGCCATAGAGCGCCAGCGAGGCCAGCAGGACCACGGCCACGATGGCCACCAGTGACGCGCGCATCGATCGGCCGACGGCGACACCGACGCCGACCGGGCCGCCGCTCGCGTTGTAGCCGAAGTAACAGTGGTTGCACATTACGATCGCCGCGATGATGAACGCCTGCAGGAACGACCACATCACGTCGTTGGGACGCAAGAAGGTGCTGAAGTAGTGCTCGTAGGTACCGATGGACTGTCCGTAGAACAGCGTCGTGACCACCTGCGCCGACAGGAACGCCAGGACCATCGCCAGCGAGTACAGAGGGATGATCACGACGAAGCTGGCCAAGATGCGGGTGGATACCAAATAGGAGACCGATTTGATGCCCATCACCTCGAGCGCGTCGATCTCTTCGCTGATCCGCATGGCGCCGAGCTCGGCCGTGGCGCCGGCGCCGACCGTGGCGGCCAGTGCTACCCCGGCGACCAGGGGCGCCACGATGCGCACGTTGGCTAGTGCGGCAAAGAAGCCGGTGAATGCCTCAACGCCAATGTTGCCCAGCGAGGCGAAGCCCTGAATTGCGAGCAGCGACCCGGCAGAGAGCGTGACGAAGCCGACAATCGCGACCGTGCCGCCGACTACGGCCATCGCGCCGGTGCCCATGCCGATCACAGCGATGAGCCGCCGTGTTTCGGTGCGGTACTCCCGCAGCGTGTGCCCGATCTGCCCGAGGGCGGTGACGACGAACCGGGCGACGCCCCCGACAGCGCGAACAGATCGCACGGGCGCGCCGACGGACTGGCTCATGCGTGTGTAGGTGCGGGGGTATCGACTACGAAGGACAGTTGTTGCGCTGCTCATGTCAACGCCCCGTCCCGAATCGAACCCCAATCGTGGTCAGTACCACGTTGATTGCGAACAGCGCGATGACAGCCAGCACCAGGGTTTCGTTGACCGCCGTGCCGACCCCCTTGGCACCCCCACTTGTAGTCAGGCCGCGGTAACAGCCAACCAGACCGGCGATCAAGCCGAAGGTTGTCGCCTTGACAACCGAAATCACGACCTCCGGCAAACCGGTAATGAACGTCAGCGTGGCCAGGTACGCGCCACCCGAAACGTTCTGGATGTAGACACTGAAGACATAGCCGCCGACGAGGCCAATCATGATCACAGCGCCGTTGAGGAGAAGCGCGACGAACGCGGAAGCGACGACACGGGGTACCACTAGGCGGTAGATCGGGTCGATGCCGAGCACCTCGAAAGCGTCGATCTCCTCACGGATGGTGCGTGCCCCCAGGTCTGCGCAGATGGCCGTGGCGCCCGCCCCGGCAACCACGAGCACAGTGACCAGAGGCCCGAGCTGCGTGACGGCGCCGAGCGCGGCACCCGCGCCGGAGATATCCGCCGCGCCGAACTCACGCAGCAGGATGTTGAGCGTAAAAATGATGAGCACGGTCAACGGAATCGAAATCGCAAGGGTCGGCAGGAACGACACCTGTATTAGGAACCAGACCTGCAACACGAATTCGTCCCAACGGAAAGGCCGTACCAGTGCCTTGGCGGCGAGCACGCACATCCGTGAGAAGCCGCCGACCGCGCCCAGCGCAGGGGTCGTTTGATCCCGGACGTAGCGGGCGAGACTGCTCGGCGCCGTCATCCGCCCGCCCTCACGATGTCGCCACGATCCTTGCGGCGCAATGCCTCTCGCCGCGCCCCCCGCCGCGCACCCGGAGCCCGGCGCATGACCATCATGCTGGCCCACAAGTAGTCCAGGATGTGTTCCGGCCCAACGAATCACAACCAGCGGCGCTTATCGGCGCCATGGTTTCCCTCCCCCGTTACTGCCTATGTGTTCCTCTGTCCGTCATCCCGCTTGCTGGTCAATTGAATCCAGCAGCGCGACTAATTCGCGGTGACTGCGCTCATAAGCCTCGGTGAGCGACCACGGGTCGACTGGGCTGTCCTGGGTGAAGGTGAATCCCACCGCGAGATCGGAACAGTAGCTGAAAACGATGGTGCTGAACCCGAACCCTTCGATCACACCGCCTACCGGATAAAGCGCCTCTACTTGCGCGCCGGCGATGTAGACCGGCACTGACGGCCCGGGAACGTTCGATATCACAACGTTTGTGGTCACGCCCGCCATCCCGGAAAGCAGCGCCGCGGCACGGGACGCGCGGATAAACAACGCGGGCATCAGCAGTTCGTCCGCGCCGCGCATAGCGGTGGCCGGGACGGCGTGGTGACGCTCCTTGGCGACGCGCAGCGCCTCATGGGTCTGTAACAGTCGTTTCTCGGGATCTTCTTCAGTGGTGGGTAGCTCAATCAGCATCACCTGCACGAGGTTGCCGTTCGGCTCGGTGCCCTCGCCGCGAACCGAGATCGGAATGAGGGCCACCAGAGGCTCCTCAGGCACCCCGCCGAGCCCCAGCAGCAGGTGCAGAATGGCACCAGTTGTGGTGGCCACCATGACATCGTTCAGCGTCACGCCGTAGTGGTCCTTCACCCGCTTGGCCTCATCGAGTGATACACGCGCGAAGGCCCAGCTGCGTTGGTTCGAGGTGACCGGACGATCCAGCGCAGTTTTCGGCGCTTTCAGCCCTTTACCTTCGATGAGCGTGCCGTCACCACCTAGACGCGCCAGGCGAGCCAGCCATCGTAGCGTCCGCGCGAGAATGCCGACACCCGGCAAGACCCGAAATGGCATGAGCTGATCGAGGTATGGCAAGCTGCGGATGCCGCCAAGCAGCACGCGAAGGCATTGCCCCGGCATCCTCGCCACACCCCGGGCTAGCAGTTCGCGCCTCGACGGTGCGCCGCTGAGATCACTGCTGGGCGGCAACACATCTCGGCCTGCCGGCGATTGGTCGAACAGCATCGTATGCAGGTCGAGCCCAGAGATACCGTCGACGACCGCGTGGTGCAGTTTGAACATGACTGCGACGCGTCCATCCTTCAGCCCTTCGATCACGTAGAGCTGCCACAGCGGGCGTGCGTGGTCAAACGGTTCCGATACCAGCTGCCCAACTGCCTCCGAGAGGGCCCTCTCGTCACCCGGCGACGGCAACGCGCACGCGCGCACGTGGTAGTCGAGGTCTATGTCGGAGTCGTTGACCCAATAGGGAAAGTCGATTCGCAGCGGGACGTGCATGAGTTTGCGATGCAATGCCGGTGCGAGATGGATCCGTTCGGCGACCAAGTCCTGTAACACCTGCCGCGTCACGGGTCGCTGTCCCTCCGCTGGAGCAGCCAGAATCGACACCGAAGCCATCTGAACCTTCTGCTTGTCGGTCTCGGCCGAAAGCATGAAAGCGTCAGTCATGGATAGTTGTTGCAACAGCGTTCCTTTTGTCGTGATGGAGCTCAACTCAATCCCGGGAGGGCGCTCTCCCGGGCACTTGCGACTGTCTCGCGAAGTGTCGTCTCGGCATCTCGCGTGGCATGCCAACCGAGTTCACGCTCGGCCTTCGCGGTCGACATGATCACCGGGACCGTCAGGGTCTGCAGCCAGTCGGACATCGCGGGAGCGGCCGGCAGGCGTCGCTGAATCTGCGCTACCGAGTGCGCGACGACCTGCGGCAGGCGTACCGCACGCCATCCGAGCTCGTGAGCGATATCGGTCATCGTCAACTGCCCGGGCGCGGCCAGGTTGTAGAGTCCGGGTTTGCCCGCGCCGACCACTGCGGCGCACAGGGCCGCAGCCACGTCTTCGACGTGGACGATTTGGACTGGCATGCCGAAGTCGGGGAGCATTCGAGCCGGGCGGAGCAGTCGCTTGACAAGTATCCGGTCCGGCAGCGCCGATGTGAGTTGTACGTGAGGCAAGATCAGTATGAGGGCGTGGGCGCCTGGGCCGCCGACAAACGGCGGGCGAAATACGAAGGTCTCAGTCTTGCTTCCTTTTACGGCCGCCTTGAGCGCCTCTTCGAGTTCCGCTTTTTGCGCGGAATAGTAGAAGTGCTCGGTGTCGGCGATCGGTGTTTCCTCGGTGAGCAAGGGAGGGTGATCCGCGGAGAAACCGTAGGCCGCGATGCTGGACGTGTACACGATGCGGGCGCATCCTTCTGCAACGGTTGCGTCAAAAACATTGCGTGACCCGGACAGGTTCGTCGCGCGTGTCGCCCGCCGGTCTCCGAGGATCAAGAAGGCCAGATGGACCACGACGTCTGCGCCGCCGACGAACTTAGCGACGTCGTCTGGGTTCGTGACGTCGCCTTGGACGAAATCGGTTCGCCTCCAACCATGATCGCTCGGCGTGAAGGGTCGCCGCGCCATCGCAACTATCGATCCGACTCCCGAAGTATTTTCCAGACGTCGGATGAACGGTCGTCCGATTTCGCCGGTCGCGCCCGTAACGGCAACCCGCAGGCCGCTCGACACTCTTCGAGTCGAGGTCATGTCACTTGTCTCACTGGTAGCAGGATCGCCGACGGATGCTCCGGATCATGGAAGATGCGCTGATCGGCGGGCAGCAGCTCCGAATGCTCGTGCAGACCGCGCCCCGTACCGGGATTGCGGGCGAATCGCGGATGGGCCCCAGACGACACCTGCACCCGCAGCCGATGGCCGGGCGCGAAACGATAAGCCGTCGGCCACATTTCCACGTTTGCTCGCCGCGTCCCGTCCGCGGCCGCGGGCGGGCATTCGCCGGACAGACGCTGCAAACCATCGCAGACGTTCGTCGAGACACCGCGCGTGTCGACATCGCACAACCGCACGAACACATCGGTGTGGACGCGACTTGAACCGAGGTGCACTTGGGCTCCGACTGGGCCGATCACCTCGAGCGACTTTTCAAGCGGCGCACTCGTATACGTCAGGACATCTGGCCGAGCCTCTAGCGCCGCATTGTTGAGCCGCGCTTTGCCCAGTCCAGGGCCGCCGAGTGCGGGAGTGGGGTCGGCCGGATCGTATCGATAAGCATCGGGCTTGGACGGAACCGGCCGCGCGGGCGACAAACCACCGCATCGGTGCAGATACCATTCCTGACTCTGGGTGTCAGAGGGTGGCCAGTCCGACATCTGCCGCCACTCTTGGGCACCCGAGACATATACGCGCACCGGCGCGCCGGGCGGCATGCCGGTGCCCTCGATGAGATAAGCGCGCAAAACCTCAATCGCCCGTTTAGTTGCCTTGGCCGTCAATCCAAGTGCGAAATGGGTCCAAGGGCCGATCGTGAGGTGCACGGTGCGGCCGGCATTGCGCAGGCGACGATAGTCCCGAAGCTGACCCGGCAGGAAGATGTCGTGCCATCCCGTCACGAGGCAGACGGCGGCTTCGACACGCTCAACAGCGTCGGAGAACACGCGGTCGTCCCAATAGGGATCGTCCGGATCGGAATGCGCGAGCCAGTCCTGGTAGTGCGGCATGATCCTGCCGAGCAGTTTGCGATCGGCGACGGCAAGTGGCCACGTCTGCAGCGCGTTCCGCAACCTGGGTCGAAAGAACAGTTGGTGCAGCTTCCCCCATCGCAGCTGCTGGACCGCCGCGATGTAAGCCCACCCCAGCGCCAACTCGAGCGAGAAGCTTCCGCCGTGATACGTCTGGCTCCGAGGGTCCGAAGATGATGCCGCAACGACCACGGCGGCGAGGTCCGGACCGGCGTCGGCGGCGATCGCCCATTTCGCGATGCCGAGATAGCTCGCGCCATACATGGCGAGAAGTCCCTTGTGCCAGGGCTGCCGGCGAATCCAATCCAAGGTCGCAAGCCCGTCATCACGTTCGCGGAATGGCTCGAGCGTGCCGCCCGAGCCGAAGGTGCCACGACAGCTCTGCAGCAGAACCTGCAGGCCCCGTTCGGCGAGCAGTCGGCTGCTCACCGTCGCGACGAACCCACGCCGCCCGTAGGGTGTGCGGACGAGCACGGTCGGCATCGGGCCGGCTCCACGAGGCCGGTAGAGATCGGCAAGAAGCGTCACGCCGTCAGACATCGGCACGCGTATTCCGCGGCGTATCTCGAAGTCTGATGTCGTCGCTTTGGGTAGCCCTAGTGCGAGCTCCCATCTTTGTGCCCGCGCGCGGTATCTGAGCCGGCGCAGTGCGGACGGCACGTAAAAGTCCTCAACGAAGGTCATCGGCGGCCTAGTTGACGGAACCGGCCGGCACGTTGCAGACCTATTCCGCCTGCGGCAATAGTGATTACGGTGTCGGGCAGGTTCATGGCTTCTCCGAGTCGGTCGCTCACCGTCGGCTAGATGTGCCGCTCATGACCGCTCCAGTAAGGCGTGCGCAGGTCCTTCTTGAGAACCTTGCCGGTGGGGCTTCGCGGCAATTCACTCACGAAGGTGAACTGTTTCGGCGCGCGGATTCCGCCGAGCTTTTCTCGGCAGAAGGCGCGCAGGTCCTCCTCGCTCACCTCGGCGCCCTTTTTGAGCTCAACAAAGGCCGTCACAGTTTCGCCCCAGTCCGGGTGCGGTAACCCGATGACGGCACACTCCTGCACCGCAGGGTGCGACCAGATCACCTGCTCGACCTCGCTGGGGTAGACGTTGAACCCGCCCGAGATGATCATGTCTTTCTTGCGGTCGGTGATATGCAGGAAGCCCTCCGGGTCTAGCATCCCGATGTCGCCGGTGTGCAGCCATCCGTCGACGATTGTTCGTTCCGTCTCGGAGGGGGCTTTGTAATAGCCCTTCATCACGAGATCGCCTCTGACACAGACTTCACCGACCTCGCCCTGGGGAAGAATGCGTCCCTCCTCGCCGAGGATTTCAACACGCACCAGAGGGGCGGGGCGACCCGCCGCGGACAACCGGAAATCATCGGCGATCTCGCCGTTCTTGAAATGCTCCTCGGGACGCAGGTAAGCGATCCCCGACGGCGCCTCGG
>Ga0306924_10003837_pt1 | contig 14544 bp, 14 predicted proteins | sample sta12Can44000111_FD_203756 | JGI IMG/M metagenome (GOLD analysis project Ga0306924, IMG submission 203756) | Lab enrichment of tropical soil microbial communities from Luquillo Experimental Forest, Puerto Rico - statanox.12C.anox.44.000.111 (v2)... | ecosystem: Environmental > Terrestrial >... | reverse complement strand
GATGACGTTCGATTATCACGCGGTCTTGCAGCTGGCGGCACCTCTCCCCGCAGGGGAGAGGTCGGATCGCGCTTGCGCGATCCGGGTGAGGGGGCCGGCTCGATAACGGTTTGTGACCCCCTCACCCGGAATGTGCGCGCGCGGCGCGCACATTCCGACCACTCCCCTGCGGGGAGAGGTAAACCGCGGCTGCCTCAACGTCAGCGAAACACGCTAATAAATGCGAATGCAAGGACCCGTCAAAAAGCGTATATCTGACGGGCCGTTAAGGTGGCAGTGACTGCTTGACCGGCAGCGTCGTGGTCCAGCCGCGGGTCGGACTCGACACTAAATCCACTCTCGTGCAAAGCGGCTCGCGCGGCGCATATTCGAGATGGAGCTCACGACACAATGCGCACCCCAGCCAAGGAAAGGGGTTCACGCATCTCGCAATGGCTGAGAGCGATATTCGTCGGATGCTTCGTTGTCGCCGTGACCGCGACCGGATTATTCGCCTACCGGTATTTCACGCTGCCGAAGACCATGACGATCGCGGCCGGATCAGTCGACGGCGAACCGGTTCGCGTGATGACGGCAATTGCAGGCCGGCTGACGAACAGCAATTCGAGCATTCGCCTCAAGATCGTCGGACTGGGCAGCGGTCTCGAAGCAGCAAAGGCCTTTTCGACCGGAGAGGCTGATCTCGCGATTGTTCGAGCCGACGTCGCAGATCCGTCGAAAGCGCGCACGGTCGTCCTTGTCAGCTATGGCGTCGTGATGATCATCGTGCCACCCGGCTCCCCTGACACCCTGGACAGCCTCAAGGGGAAGACGATCGGGGTGATCGGCGAGGAGATCAATCGCAACCTCATCGAGGCCCTCGGTCGCGAATACGATTTTGCGGGCGCGAAGGTCCGCTTCAAGGACCTCACGATCGCCGACGGCCAGCAGGCGTTCCGATCGCGCGAGGTGAACGCGCTGCTCGTCGTCACGCCCAACTCGGAGAAATACCTTTCGCTCCTTCGCGGCATCTTTGCGGGAACCTCCAAGCGCAGGCCGCAACTGGTGCCGATCGACTCTGCCGACGCCATTGCGAATGTGGCGAAAGCCTACGAGAGCTATGAGCTGCCGAAAGGCTCGGTGCGAGGCTCGCCGCCTGTCCCCGACGAGGATCTCACGACACTGCGTGTTCCCTATTATCTGGTGGCCCACAAGAACATCAGCGAGAGTGCGATTGCCGAGCTGACGAAAGTGATCATGGATGCGCGCAGGGACCTGCTCACGGAATATCCGCTTTTGGCGCAGGTGAGCGCGCCGAGCACCGACAAGGACGCATACATTCCCGTGCATCCCGGTGCGGCGGCCTTCTACCAGGATACGCAGCAAAGTTTTCTGGATAAATACGGCAATGAGCTCTTTCTGGTTCCCATGGTGCTCGGTCTGATGGCCTCCCTGCTGACTGCGGCCCGCAAGATCGTCGGATTCGGGCCCCCCGACAATATCGCGAGTGCGTTGGACCCCCTTCACGCGTTGGCTGCCCCGATCCGGCACGCGCGCAGCGAAGCCGAGTTGAGCGCAATCGAAGAGACGATTGATAATATTGTCGGCGCACAGCTGCGCAGGCATGCGAAGGGCAAGAACCGCGCCGCTGACGCCGCGGCGCTGAGCGTCACCGCCCAGCGACTCGAGCACTTGATCCAGCACCGCAGAAGCATGCTTTTGGCAGCCGACCCGAAGGCACGATTCGAGCCTGTAGAAGATCAGCCCGCTAGTCTTCGTCGGTGAGTAATCTGCTCGACCGCTTTGGTTGCAAGAGGCACCCACATTTGCTCCGCGCCGAACACGAGCTTCAACACCAAACAAGTAGCTGGAACGCTTTCATAGACCACAGTGCCGAGCAAGCCGAGGATGAGAATGGGGACTCGAAAAACAGGAACCGCAGCTCTGGCCGTCCTCCTTGTAGTTTCGGTATCCCGGGCTCAATCGCCCCATCAGCATGAAGTCTCGCCATCTCAAGGCACGCCGCCGGCCAGCGTTACGGCCGAATCTTTCACATCATTGATGATGCAAGCCATGGAACGCATGCACAAGGATATGAGCATTGTCCCGAGCGGCGATCCCGATCGTGACTTCGCCGCCATGATGATCCCCCATCACCAGGGTGCCGTCGACATGGCGAAGGTCGAATTGCAGTTCGGCAAGAACCCGGTCCTGCGCAGGCTTGCTCAGGGCATAATTGTCGAACAATTACAAGAAATCGAAGTGATGCAACGTGAGCTGCGGCAACTTCCAGCCGCTTCGAAGGAGCCGTGACATGAGAGGCTGTCTATCCGCGCTTGTAATACTGACCAGCACGCTGTCGGCCTTTGCTGGTCAGGCGCCCGGCGCTGCCGAGCAGCCGGACATTGCAGTGAGCGACCACGATCGTTTCTATACGTCCGATCAATTCTCGAATACCGTGTCGGTGATCAACCCGGCGAGCAACAAGCTCTTGGGCGTCATGCGATTGGGTGATCCAACACCCGGCAATCTAAGCCCGCTCTACCGCGGCCAATTGCTTGTCCATGGAATGGGCTTCTCGCCCGATCACCGCACCCTGCTGGCTGTCTCGATCGGATCAAACTCGGTCAGCTTCATCGACACGGCAAGCAATACCGTAAATCATGTGACCTACGTGGGGAGGTCGCCGCACGAGGCGTTTTTCACACCAGACGGCAAGGAGGTTTGGGTCAGCGTGCGCGGCGAGAATTATGTCGCGATCCTGGACGGCCAGACCTATCGTGAAAACTCGCGCATCGAAGTGCCCAATGGGCCGGGCATGACGATCTTCTCCCCGGACGGCAAATATGGGTACGTTTGCTCCAGCTTCAGCCCGGAGACAGTTGTTATAGCCACGGCGACCAAACAGATTGTCGGGCGGGTGAAGCAGGAAAGCCCATTCTGTCCCGACATTGCCGCTACACCGGATGGGAAACAGGTTTGGTTTACGCTCAAAGACATCGGCAAGGTTATGGTCTTCAATGCCCAGCCGCCGTTCGAAGTGATAAAGGTGCTTGATACCGGCCCGATCACCAATCACGTCAATCTCGTCCGCACTGCGGGGGGTCAGTTTGCTTATGTAACGGTTGGTGGACTTAACGTGGTCAAAGTCTTTCGCACCTCGGATTTCGAGCAGGTCGCGACAATCGAGACCGGCGCCCTCCCGCATGGGCTGTGGCCCTCCGGAGATGGTACGCGCATCTATGTCGGTCTCGAGAATGCTGATGCTGCCGCCGCCATCGACACACGAGAAAATAAAGTGATCGCCACCATCCCGCTGGGCCAGGCACCACAGGGTGTCGCATATGTGCCCGGCGCGGTTCCGACCGGCGCGGGCCTCGACAATCTTCAGCCTGGCGGCGTAGCCGCACTGTCAATACAGCTCAGGCTCTCACCCCCGGGCGGGAAGGCCATGACGCAAGTCACGTTGTTCGACCAAGGCCTGGTGCAGGTCCTGCAGGCCGCGGTGACAGGCCTGGAGCCCAAGCAGCCATACGTTTTGGCACTGGCATCACAGCTGGACGGAGGGGGGAAATTGGAGCCGATCGCGAGCTTCATGACGAATCCGGCGGGTGCGGCTATTGTGAATACCGTGGGTCCGATCCGCCAGGTCGTCGAAGTCTCAACTCCAGGACTCCGGCGCTACCTCGTGATTGCACGTGGATCATCCGAGCAGCTTGGGCAGCCCGTGCAACTACAAATGCCTTGAGGTGACAGCGACCGCCCATGAGGGGTCGGCTTGATGGTCGCTTTTGATGTGGTGGACGGCGTCTGCTCCCGGCGACGTGCCCTTGCGCACGCCGGTCACCAACGTGGTGAAAGTCGCGCCGCCCGTGGTCAATTACCAAGGGCAATTCCCCTTAGTGACGCCTCGGGCTGTCCGAAGCGGAGGAAATGCGCTGGTAAGATTCATGCAGACGCTCACCGACGGCTATATGCAGCGCGATCGGAAATGAGCGGGAGCAAGAACTTCGCGGTGCCGAATGCATTATTGGAGCCGTCGATGGCGTCATCGCCACCGGTGCCATCGGGGGTGCACATCGAAGTAAAATAACCCACACTTCGGTTAGACTCAGCCGGGCGCATTTGGAGGCTAAGCATGGACAAGCGGTTTTCCGCTCCATCTCTGTCAACCCGCCGGTGCTTTCTCGGCGCGGCTGGGGCCGCGACCCTGGCGCCGGTGACCGCTCTTGCTGAGAACATGGTCAAGCTTCCGCTCCCGGGCGGGCCGGATGAACGGGCAATCACCACGGCCTTTCCACAGAAGGGAGCGCTCATCCTTCAGCGTACCCGCCCGCCTTTGCTTGAAACACCGATGGACGTTTTCGACAGATCGGTATTCACGCCGAACGACCTGTTTTACGTGCGCTGGCATTGGGCCGGCATTCCGAACGAGATCGACGTGAACAGCTTCCGGTTGACGGTGCACGGACACGTGAACCGGACCATGTCGCTGTCGCTCGACGAGCTCCTCGCACTCCCGCAGATGGAGCTTGCTGCGGTCAACCAGTGCTCGGGCAATTCGCGCGGCTACTTTCAGCCGCGCGTTTCCGGCGCGCAATGGTCGAATGGGGCGATGGGCAACGCGCGTTGGGCCGGAGTGAGCGTCAACTCCGTTCTCGATCGCGCCGGCGTGAAAGCCGGCGCTGTCCAGGTTCGCTTCAAAGGCCTGGACGATGCGGTGCTACCCGAGGCACCGAAACTGATGAAATCGCTCGCTGTCGACCACGCGCGCGATGGCGAGGTCATGCTCGCCTACGCGATGAACGGCGAGCAGCTTCCGCTGCTCAACGGCTTCCCGCTGCGGCTGATCGTGCCGGGTTGGTACTCCACGTACTGGGTCAAGATGCTTAACGACATCGAGGTGCTTGATCATCCTGATACCAACTACTGGATGAAGACCGCCTACACCATTCCTGATACGCCGCATGCGAGCGTGCGGCCGGGAGAAACGGGGTTCAAGTCGGTGCCGATCAACAGAATGGTACCGCGCTCCTTCATCACCAACATCATGGCGGGTGAGAGGCTGCAAGCGGGTGCCCCGAGGCTCGCTCGCGGCATTGCCTTCGGCGGCGACAGCGGCGTAGCCCGGGTAGATTTCTCCAGCGACGGCGGCAAGAGCTGGCAGCGGACGCAGCTTGGCAAGGACGAAGGCAAATACGGCTTTCGTCAGTGGCAGCAATCGTTCACGCCGGTCGCGGGTGCACAGGTTCTCATGGTCCGATGCACCAGCAGCAGCGGCGAGACGCAGCCCGATACGCCGAATTGGAACCCGAGCGGCTTCATGCGCAATGTCATCGAACAGACGCACATCCTCGGGGCCTGAGGAGAAGAACATGTGGCGCACGCTGTCGTCAGTTGCCCTTATCACGACATCTGTGCTCGCACCTCTTGGTGGGCAAGCCGCGCAGAAGTTCTCCCTGAAATCGGTGAGCGTCGATCTCCCCTTCGGCGATCGCAGGTTCCCGGATGGGCCGGGAGCGGATGTGGTCAATGGCAACTGCCTGGCCTGCCACTCCGCCGGCATGGTGCTCAATCAGGCGGCTCTGTCGAAAGCGCAATGGCGGGCCGAGGTCGAAAAGATGCGCGACGCTTTCAAGGCGCCGGTCGATCCCAAGGACGTTGATGCGATCGTCGACTACCTCATTCGTCGGCCTTGGGCGGCGAAATAAGCCGAGACAGGGCGCTGGTTTCGACGCTGCACCTCAACCGGGCGTAGCGGTAAGCGTGGTTCCCACCGCACACCCGCGTCGGGAGGGAACAGGTGTCGGCTCTCGCGCGGAGTTGCGAATAGTGACCCGTCCTTTGGAGCCCATCCTTCATTATCGCATGTCGAGGACAAAATCGAACTGCGCCGCAAGGCCGTCCGGAATTTCCGCCAGTCGCATCACCAACTCGCGCCGGAAAAGGCCGTCTCGCGGGTTGGCGGGCTCGTCGGGAAAATAGAGCTGGGTCGTGAGCACTGGCCGCTCCGGAGCCTGCACTTTGACATGATAATGGCGGGTGCGACCCGGATAGAGCGCAGGCAGGATGGTGCGGAAGCGATAGCGGCCCTCACCATCAGTGAAGAGGTGTCCGCGATAGCGGAACCCGGTGGTGTCGTATTTGCCATGCTCATCGGCATGCCAAAGGTCGACCAGCGCTCGCTCGACCGGGCGGCACGAGCGGGTTAACACCTGGCCGTTGATCTCGACCAGTCGACCCTTGGTATCGGGCTCGACAAGATTAGCGCGTCGCGGCGAGCTCGGTTTGAAATATGGTCCCTCGGTCTGCCGGATAGTCTCGTCACCATCGTGACATTGCGGAGTGGAAGCGGCGCCTTGCGCGAAAGTCAAAGCGGGGTACCCGATTGCGAGCCCAAGGCTGCTCGAGGCCAGGGCTCTGCTCAGAATTCGGCGCCGTGACAGATGGGCGGACATATCATCTCTCCTTTGGCCTAAGATATGAATTCGTAAGCCAATTCGACTCAAAAAGTCGGCAGGTACTCGTCGAGGGTCGAGCGTCGTAAATTTAACAGATAAGCGGGGCGAGATCATCATGCACCTTGAGGATCGCCTCCCTCTTGCGGATGAGGCGGCGAGACACAGTCCCGTAATACCTTCTGGCGATTTTTTCGAAAGAAGCGATTGACGCGCAATATGGGCTCATCCCAAGTGTGATAGGCCCTGCTTGGTTGAGGTTGCTGGCGAGAAACCAATGAAGCTGCAGTGAACCCAATGTCCGATCGAGTCATCAACACCAACGGTGCAGCCATCCGCGTCGAGGAGAGCGGAGCCGGAGAGCCAGCGCTCATCTTCCTGCATTATTGGGGCGGCTCATCGCGCACTTGGCGCATCGTCATCGATCGGCTTGGCGACAAGTCCCGCTGTATCGCTCTCGATCAGCGCGGTTGGGGCGCCTCAATTGCCACGGACGCAAGATATGACCTATCCGTAATGGCTGACGATGCTGAGGCCGTCGCACGCCAACTTGGTCTCGGCCGCTATGTGCTGGTCGGCCACTCCATGGGCGGCAAGGTCGCACAGATTGTTGCCGCGCGCCGACCGAAAGAGCTCGTGGGATTGGTGCTGATCGCACCTGCGCCGCCGACGCGGATGCCTGTGCCGGAAACCGTGCGCGCCGGCATGCTTCAGTGATACGGCTCTCGTGCGGGCGTGCTGCAGGCGCTTGCCGTGCTCGGTGGCGAGTCACTGTCGAGCGAATTGCGCGAGCAGGTGATCGAGGACACGTTGCCCGGTGCGCCCGAGGCCAAGCGTGCCTGGACCGAACGTGGCATGATCCAGGACGTAACGGCAGGGCTCGACGCGGTAAGGCTTCCCGTCACCGTGGTCGTAGGCGACCGCGATCAGGTCGAGCACGAGGCTGCGCTCAGGGACACTTTCGCCCGCTTTCTTCCGCAGACAAGCTTTCGGGTGTTGCAGGGCGTCGGGCATCTTTCTCCGCTGGAAGCACCGGATGCCCTGGCTGACGCCTGTAAAAATATGCTTCACTCGCTTTGAGCGAATGATCGTTGCTACATCGCGACCGCTTTCGGGAACTCTGCCGCCAAGTGATCAATGAAGACGCGGACGGATGGCAGCAGGCCCTGTCGATACGGAATGAGAGCCGTGATCGTGGAATCGCCAGCATGCCAGGCGGGCAATACCCGCCGGAGTGCTCCCGATCGAACATCTTCGCGACATACGTAGCCGGGCAGCGCGACAATGCCGAGACCGGCGATCGCCGCCTGCTTGAGGGTGATCATGTCGTCACTCAACAGCCGAGGCGTCAATCGCATCACGACTTCGCCCTTCGCCTTGCTCGTATGACGAAGCCGCCAAACGGGAGCAACCCCCGTGCGCATCATGAACAGAGAAGGATGGTTCTGAAGATCTCGGGGTGTTTGTGGCGCTTTGCCAGCGTCGAGATATGCCGAGCCTGCGAACAGGAACCAGGGGGCTGGCGTTAGCGTCCGTTGCACCAGGGTCGAATCCGGGAGCGGGTCCGAATGGGCCCTAATCGCGACGTCGTAATTCTCGCCGACGATATCGACAATCTGGTCGGTCGCGTGCGCGAATATGTTGACTTTGGGATAGCGTACGAGAAAGTCAGGCATCATATCGCGCATTGCGAACTGCATGGTGGCGACCGCCGCGGTGCAGCGCACGGTGCCGGTCGGTTCATTCATCCGTTGGCGTATGGCGGTCTCAGCCAGTTCGGCCTCACCCAACATCACCACTGCGTGGCGATAAAATTCCTCGCCGGCGTCAGTGATCGCGAACCGCCGGGAGGTGCGATTGAGCAACCTGACCCCGAGATTACTCTCGAGCTGCTGAATACGGTGGCTCAGCGTCGACTTCGGAATTCGTAGTGTCCGACCGGCGGCCGTAAACCCGCCTCGGTCAACGACCTGCACAAAATAAAAGAAATCGTTCAAGTCCAGCACGTGGATCGTCCATTTAGTTGGACGCTGAGTTGCGATTTTCGCGACTTTTGGGCCGACAGTCCACCCCTTAATTTCCTGCGCTTAGATCGAAGATCGCGATCACGCTCACGATGCAGCGTCCGAAAGTCCAAGGGGAGGCCGTAGGGAGCGGCGTCAATTCAATCCACAGGGCTCGGCGCCGCCGCGACAATGCTTGGCGTCGCATCGCTCACCGCAACCACAACTCACCTTCTTTTCGAGAGGAGAATGTCATGCCCGATCCAACCCGCCCCTACGAGCCGCTTACATCTGAAAACGCCGCTCTGGTCCTCATCGATCATCAGGTCGGCCTCATGACTGGGGTTCGCGACTATTCGACCGGAGAGCTCAAGCACAACGTGGTGGCGTTGGCCAACGCGGCTAAAGCCCTGAAATTGCCGATCGTCGTCACCACGACTGCGCGCGACAGCATGTGGGGGCCGACCTTTCCGGAGCTGGTGGAGGCGCTGCCTGGCGTACCGATCATCGATCGGTCATCGGTCAACGTGTTCGACGATCCCAAGGTCGCGCAAGCCATCACCGCGACCGGCCGCAAGAAGCTGATCTTCGCGGGCATCTCGCTCGAAGTCTGCGCGGCGTTCCCTGCCATCACTGCCATTGGCAAGGGCCTCGACGCCTATGTCGCCGTCGACGCCTCCGGAACTTTCAGCGAGACCAAACGACAGGCCGGGCTTCTGCGCATGCTGCAGGCCGGCGTGATCGTCTCAGATTACGCAACCCTCATGGTGGAAATCCTGAAAGACAACGCACGACCCGAAGCTGGCGCCGTCTACAGTGCAATGGACATGCCCTGGGCGAAGCTGGTCGGCCAGATTGCGCATGCCGGCAAGTAAACTTCGCCGCTCGACTGCTAGCATTTGGGGAGCCTATGAACCAGGCCAGACATCGGGAACGAGGCCGAGCCACTTGTTGCTTGCCATTCTTGAAACGTGCTCCATGCCGAATTGCGTGCGGGCTGGAGTAACGACAGGTACTGCGTGGAGGATTCGATGAACAACGCATCGAGCATTACATTCGATTCGGCGGAACGCGAATACAATGAAGCCTGGAGCGCGCCATCGAGCACGCGGTTCGAGCTTCCGCCCGTAGACGTCAACAAAGTCCTCAAAGAGCGATATCGGGTCAGCCCCGAGCGCACCCTGACGCGCGCCATGATCTGGGACATGGAGACCAGGAAGGCCTGGGATCCGCTCACCTACATTCCCTACGTGGTTTCGCAGGCCCGCTCATGGGGCCGAACGATCCTGCGCGATGGCACGGCCCGGTTCTGCCGGTCGTCATTGCAGCGCGGATGGATCACCTCGCAGGAAGGACGCGTCCTTGAGGACGTTTTCGTCAGCGACCCCAGGCAGACCATCTACTTCCTGGGACGGCCACAGATGGTCGAAGATACGGGCGACACTCTCGTGGCGAGCCCCTTCCAGCCCCTCTTTCATGTCCGCCACGCTGTAGGCGGATCAGAGCAGGCGCCTTTGAACCTCTGGAGCATCGTCCTTCTGACGAGCGCGTCGGATCCGCGCTACTGTGAGCCGTTTGAGCAGATGGTGCATGCAGGATTGCTGCCAGGCTTCCTCGAGATCTACATCGAACGGGACCTTAAGCTTAAGTTGAACCGCATCTGATTGAAAATCCATGTTCCTCATCCATCGTGGGATGTTCCAACAGGTGCTCTGATGGTTCAGCCATCCCCGTCCGCCTCCGCTCCCTCCCCATGTAACTAGAAGTGACCGACAATGAGGATCGAGAAAGGATTCGAGCATGGGCCTTCTCGTTGACGGGAAATGGGTCGATCGCTGGTACGACACTCGCGTCACCGGAGGCCGCTTTGTCCGTCAGGAAAGCAGGTTCCGAAACTGGATCACTTTGGACGGAAGTCCCGGTCCGACCGGGGAAGGCGGTTTCAAGGCCGAGCCTGGACGCTACCACCTCTATGTCTCGCTTGCGTGCCCCTGGGCGCATCGAACCTTGATTTTTCGCGCGCTCAAGAGACTCGAGAATGCAATCTCGCTCTCGGTCGTGCATTGGCTTATGGGCAAAGAGGGCTGGACGTTCGATGAGGGCACCGGCGTCATTCCGGACCCGGTCCTTGGGGCGCGCCGCCTGTATGAGATCTATCTCCGCTCCAACCCGACCTACACCGGGCGGGTCAGCGTACCTGTGCTTTGGGACAAGCAGCGCAACGTGATCGTCTCCAACGAGTCCTCGGAGATCATCCGCATGCTCAATTCCGCGTTTGACGCGATGGGGGCGGCCTCGGGTGATTTCTATCCCGCTGATCTGCGAGAGACGATAGATTCCTTGAATGCGCGCATCTACGACACCGTCAACAACGGCGTTTACAAAGCCGGTTTTGCCACCACGCAGGAAGCCTATGAGGAAGCGGTACGTTCGCTATTCGCGACCTTGGACACATTGGAGGAGCGGCTCGCAAGAGAGAGATACCTCTGCGGGGCTCGGTTGACCGAGGCGGACTGGCGCCTGTTTACCACTCTGGTCCGATTCGATCCCGTCTATGTGGGGCATTTCAAATGCAACGTGAAACGTCTGATAGATCATCCCAATCTTTGGGGATTTGCCCGCGAGCTTTATCAGTATCCCGGAGTCTCCGACACGGTGAACTTCACCCATATCAAACGGCACTATTATCAGAGTCACAGCCAGATAAATCCCACGGGCATTGTGCCGCTCGGACCAGAGATCGACTTCCTGGCGCCGCACGGCCGCAACTCAAAATCACAGTAATGGTCAGCGCCGAGCCCCCACCTACCCCTTCATTGCACGGCCCCACACGCTCTCCCAATCCTGTCCGGAGGGGTCGGTCATGCGTCCATCGCGCTCGTAGAATTTGTTCGGGATCTGGAACATGGCGAGCATGAGCCCGCCCTCGGGCGCGCAGGCAACGTGGCGGCTGCCTGCCTCGCGCCAGACGAACTCGCCCGGATTGACTTCGAGGCCCGCTGCCGGGCCTTCCTTGTCCACGAGCTTTCCTTCGAGCACGTAGGTCTGCTCGATCTTGACGTGCTCGTGGTCGGGCAGAACCGCGCCGGGGGCAAAGCGTATCAGCGCTGTCACCAGGCCGGTTGCCGAATCAAACAGCAGCGTCTTGACCTCGCAACCGGGAAACCGGGTCTTCTGCCACTCCATGTCGGCCGGACGCACCACATGGGAATGCGCGCCGGCGTGGTCCTTGGTTTGCGTCATGGCGTCCATTTTGCTGGCTCCTTCTCGTTGCTTGATACCGTCAACATGCTCATCGGGCGAATGAACGCAAGTAGCACTTTGCCATGCTTGCGATACTCATGAAATCGGAATCAAGCGTCAACACCTATACCACCAGCTGCGGCGCGCATCGCGGCCGAAGCTCACGAGATATTTGGGGTTCAATCCCAAGTCCGGGACGCCCGAGTCCACGACGCCGCGCGCCTTTGGCAAGGCAATTAGCGTCTTCTTGCTCAGCGCGCGTCTTCGTTTTCGGCGCTCGATCCGCCGGCGGGCTCTATCTACGCCTTGGCGCGGTAGGTCGAAGTTGCTGTCCAACGGGCTAGCGCGGCTACTTTTACGTCTGCTGGATGAGCAAGAACGGGCTAAAATGGTGCGCTGCGGTCAAGGCTGGATGTGACCCCAAGCGGCGGTTAGCGCGGCCAAAATCCCGCATTGCAACAAGCCCCTGACTCGATCCTCACCAATGCGCTATAGCTAGGGCTGCAGATGCAATTCGATCGATTGAAGCGGCGCGAGTTCATCGCCCTACACGGCGGCACGGCGGCTTGGCCGCTCGCAGCGCGCGCAGCGGCCGACGATGCCGGTGATCGGATTCGTCAGCGGCGGCTCGCCTGAGGCCTTCGGAACTGTGAGGCCGCGTAATTTCCTCTCATTCGATCGGCGGAATGGTGCGGACCCAGGCAATCAGCGCGCTGAGGTCGGCCTCCGTCATCTTGGCGAAATAGATGTGCCGCGCCATCGGCAAGTGGAACGAACGCCCGTTGCGGTCGATACCCTTCACCAAGGCATCCCTAATCTCGGCGTCGGTCCACGCACCGATGCCCTTCTCTTTGTGCGATGAAATGTTCTTTGCCGGCACCTGACCGAAGGGGCCCTTGAAGATGTAGCCGCCCTTGCCATACCAAGTCTTGTAGTCCTGCGTGCCGTCGGGCCTGCGCGAGTGGCACTCCATGCAATGCGCGATGGTGGCGAGATAGAAGCCGCGCTTGGGCGTGTCGTCCAGGTCGGAATCTCTGAAGGGCGTTTCGCCACCCGGAATGCGCTCGGTGTGAGAAGCAGTCTTGTAAATTGGTGGCGGCACCTGATTCCTGACTGCCCGGATGGTCTTGGTATAGGTCGCCACCGCTTCAAGATCGCCGGCGGTAAGAATCTTATAGAACGGATATGGCATCTCGTGCGCAACCTGCACGCCGTTCGGTCGCATGCCCTCGGTCAGGAGCTTCTTGATATCTTCAGTGCTCCAGGCGCCGATACCAGTCTCAATATCCTGCGTGATGTTGGCCCCGCGCACCGTGTATGCTGACTCATCCCACACCTGCGATCCGCCGGAGAACCGCCGCTGCTTATCCAATACACCGCCGGGCCGTGGCGTGTGGCAGCCGTCACAGGCCATCACCGCTTCGACCAGATAACGGCCCCGCTCTAAGGGCGAAATCTGAGCCGTTGCGCTCGTTATTGCGGCGGCGAACGTCACAAGGGCCACAATGCCGCGGTAAAGCATGATTCCATCTCCGCGCTACACCTAAACATTGACGTGTCATCGATCCGTAGGATTGGTCGGACATTCGCAGTGTTGCTCCAGTCATCGATCCATTCAGTCGATGCACTCAATTGTCTTGGAGCCGGCAACAATCTTACTACCACCACGCCAAGTCTTCTGAGACGTGCTGTTCCACGCGTCTGCGAATTTCTTGGAGATCAAGCGTGCATTGGGTATGCTCGCGAGTACCTGATTTCATTCCCCACTTCTCGCAGTAAAATCTGTTTTCGGAAGCGATTTCCAGCGCGTGTTGTCGCTGGGCAATTGCCTGCGCGTGTAATATTCGAGGAAAGTTCACAATAAACATCACGAGAAAGGCGGCTAATAGCAAAAACAACGCAACTTGCATTGTATCAGACACGCGATGAATGGCGCTCCAGTTCTTTCGTTCCAACACGGAAAACCTCCGAGAAACGGGAGCGACATTCAAGAAGGCAAGCCGACCTGGTCAGCCCGCGGCGAACGCAAGACACTGCGACAGATCAGATTCCTTGTGCCTGCCGAATCAGGTCGGCGGCCTGCTCTCCGATCACGACGCAAGTCGCCATCGTGTTCCCGGTCGTGATGCGCGGCATGATCGAGGCGTCGGCGATACGCAGGCAGTCCATGCCGTAGACGCGGAGCTGGCTGTCAACGACGGACATTTCATCGCGGCCCATTTTGGCCGTGCAGGCTTGATGCCAAAAGGCGGATACCGCGTTTCTCGTGAAACTCTCGAGCTCGCCCGCTTTTAGATTGCCCGGCATAACCTCACGCTTCGCGAACCGGCTCATGGCGCTTGAGTTGCCGATCTCGCGACAGAGCTCTATCGCACGGATTAGTGCCTTCATATCGGCAGAGCTGGCCAAGGTGTTGGCAACGATTTCGATGGCGTCAGTCGGATTTGGCCCAGCGACGCGCAGATGTCCTCGGCTGCACGGGCGAACCAGACCCGCCAACATTGACCATGAGTCGACCGGTGGCGAAAAGTGGGCGGTCTCCGGAGTATAGAAAGGAACCTCTGCCAAGATCGGTTGCAAATCGGGCGTGTCAAGGGATGGATCGCTCTTCCAAAAGAAAGTGGCCTCACCACCGCTGTTCCGCATTGGAAGCGGTGTCTTGTATTGCCAGACGCATGGAACGATTACGTGATCGCGCAAATTCCGCCCGACACCAGGAAGATCCTGAACGACATCGATTCCGGCATGGTTCAATTCGCTCTCATCGCCGACGCCCGATTGCATCAGTAGCTTGGGCGTGTTGATCGCGCCGAGCGAAAGCACAATCTCGCGGCGAGCGGCAATCCGATGCGACCGCCCGT
>Ga0306924_10003835_pt1 | contig 14546 bp, 22 predicted proteins | sample sta12Can44000111_FD_203756 | JGI IMG/M metagenome (GOLD analysis project Ga0306924, IMG submission 203756) | Lab enrichment of tropical soil microbial communities from Luquillo Experimental Forest, Puerto Rico - statanox.12C.anox.44.000.111 (v2)... | ecosystem: Environmental > Terrestrial >... | reverse complement strand
TTACTCCTACAGTTACCCGTATCCTTATGGGTCTCCGTACCCGTATGGGTATGCTCCCGCGCCCGCTTATGGTTATGGCTACGCCCCCTATTAAGGAGCATTGCTCTTCGAGGTGGATCTTCCCCCTCGGCATCCAGGGAATGAGCGGGCGCAAACGTGGCAAGTTCGCCCCGCTGGAGGGAAGCGGATTTAAACCGTTGTAGAGAACGGACGCACTCTCCGCCGCGCTGCTCGGCGAGGGCGCGCAGGCGGCCTGGTCGTGGCTTAAGCAGACGACCTGATCCCCGATAAAGGGCAGTTCCGCTAGCGTTTCCACCATCCGCTTGTTGTCCGGCAACGTTTTTTCGGGATATTTTGGCCGCTCTTTTTGGCCGGCTCCGAGCGCCGCTCAGGACCCGGGCCCTGTACGACGCCACATATTTCGCCGGGCTGCGCAAGGCCGGGATGCCGGAGGAATGACTGCAACCCGTCGCCTTGCCGCGATCTTGGCGGCCGATGTCGCGGGTTACTCCCGGCTCATTGGGGTGGACGAGGGCGGCACCCTCCGAGCGCTGAGGACTTCCGTGCCGAGCTGATTGATCCGACGATCGCCTCGTACAACGGCCGGCTCGTCAAGACGACGGGTGATGGCCTGCTGGTCGAGTTCGGCAGTGTGGTCGATGCCCTGCGGTGCGCGACCGAGGTGCAGGCTGGGATGGCCGAGCGTAATGCGACTGTGCCTGCGGACAAGCGCATTGACTTTCGCATCGGCCTTCATCAGGGCGACGTGCGGAAGCGCTCTGCGTCGCGTTTTTTGAAGACGACACCAAATCCTGGACGCGAAAAATCGGGCGCAATCTTACTGTCGTGGGGTTCCGGGGCCCCGTCGAACAGCATGTGCTCGATGCGCACGTGGTCGTAGGAACCATTCGAGGTGGCGCAGCCGCGGTAGCACACGCGGCATGAAGATGCAGGGCGTCGCAGTGTCCTGACAGATCGACGTGCTGGGCCTCGCACAATGCGGCGACCTGCATAAAGCCGGTAACGCCGCCACAGCGCGACACGTCGGCCTGCAGCACCTCGACCGAGGGCAGCGCGAGCAGGCGGCGAAAATAGTCGAGGTTGTAGCCATACTCGCCGGCAGCGATATCCAACCCGGCGGGGGCACGCGCCCGCATCAGCGTCAGCCCGGCAACATCATCGGAGCTGACCGGCTCCTCGAACCATCTGACGTCGTGTTCGGCAAGGTGCTCGGCCAAGGCCAGGGCCTGTTTCGCCGAGAAGGCGCCGTTGGCATCGACGAACAAGCCGGCGTCACCAATCGCGTCGCGCGCCGCAGCGACACGTTCGGTGTCGCGCGCCGGCTCGCTGCCGATTTTCATTTTTACCCAACGGCAGCCATCGCGTTCTGCCCAACCGGACAGTTGGCGGCCTCCACCGCGCTGGCACGGTCATCAAAGTAGCAGCCTGTAGCGGCATGCCGGGCCTTGTCGCCGGTCAGGATCTGCCAACGGCGAATGGGACTTCAAGAAGGAACATGTTCGCGCCGAAGGACCGTCCAAAATCTATGTCCGCGATTGCCGCAGAGGCTGTGGATCGATCGCTGCCCGTCGTTTGCTGGTAAACCATGCTGGACCGAATTCGCAGAGTGGGCCATCGATCGGCTCGCGGCACGTGGCAGATGGAATTGCTCGCGCCGCCGCCGACGCTGGCGCCATTCGCGCGCCGCATCGACGCCTATGCCGAACGCGACACTGATTTTGCTCGGCGACGCGAGTTGCCAACGGGTCGAGCGGTCTTGCTCTTCAATCTCGGTGGCGAGCTGCGGATCGAGGATGCTGCCGGCAATCGCTTTGGCGGCGAAGTCGAGTGGAATGTGCGCGGGACAACGACTTTTTTCCGGGTGCCGCCTGTCGCGAAGTGACGGAAAACGCGATCGGGGCGCCAGCGATCACCGGGTTAGCAGCCCGGTGCCAGCGAGCAGGATCCCGATGACATTATAGAAGAAGGCCCGCGACAGGTTCTGGCGGATCTTGCGATGCGCTGCTTCCCGAGGCCGTACACATCGCAGTCAGCGGAGATTGGCCTCCGAGCACATCAGCAGTCGCGCACGCCCGATGATCGCGCGAACCGCGATGTAACCGATAGCAGCGACCCCGCGTATTCACCTGTGGCGGCGAATTGGACCGCCTGATTTCGGAGCAAAGCTGCCTCAGCCCACCGGCTTCGACCTGCGGAAGCGGCTGCTTTCTCTCGTGAGTAGGCATCAATACCGGCGGGACGAGAACGGCGCGTCACCCTCCCGTGCCACAGACCAGGAGGGCCGATCATGGAGTTACGTACGATGGCTCGGATGAACAAGACCAAGCGTGTGATTGCGATCACTGGATTGCTGGGAGGGCTGGCCCTGGGTGGCACCGCCGCCTTCGCTGAAACGAACGTGCCACCGGTGTCAGCGAGCAACGGGGGCGCCATGATGGATCATCAGATGCCGGACGATCAGGGCGGGATGCCCGGCATGATGATGAACGGCGGGATGCAGCAGAAGATGACCCGCATGTCGGCATGAAAACGTGCTTATGGTATGCGGGCGGCCTGGTCGTGGCTTAAGCAGACGACCTGATCCCCGATAAAGGGCAGTCCCGCTCGCGTTTCCCCAATCGGCTCAGCTATTGTTGTCCGGCAACGATTTTTCGGGATATTTTGGCCGCTCTTTTTGGCCGGCTCCGAGCGGCGGGTTTCCGAATGCTGGTTATGAGCCGCATCCGTCATGCGGCGATTGTCCCTTAACCGTCCGAGCGATCGCAACCGCATCGTAACAACCGGGCCCAGCCGTTTTCCAGCCCGCCCGCCCAGAAGTGTTGCGCTGAGATGATGTCGGTGTCGGTTGCGGGGAACCCGAAAAATCGTTGTCGGACAACCGTAGCTGAGCGGATGGTGGAAACGGAACTGCCCTTTATCGGGCACCAGGTCTTGCAAGAGCGACTAGTCAGAGAAAATACTGCGCTCAACAAACCATTTCTACGGAAGACTATTAATTGTGTGTTGACCTATATAGCACTTCGTCAATATCGCGAAATGCTTGAAAGCGGTTCGGGTCTCTCAAGGGAGAGCAATCTGAGTTCGGCGGGTGTGGGTGTTTTATACAGTAGCAAACCGACTAAAGACTAAAGCTTCCCTGCCTTTCATCAGGCCGTCGTTCCCGTTCTTTGCGTGATGCTGCGGATCGTGCAGGCGCAGCAGTTGGCGTAGCGAAGATTGAAGCGAGTGTCGGGTGAAAGACGATGGATTGTGCTTCATCATTGCGCATCATCAAGGCGCGGATGTAAGGCCGCTTGAAACCGCAATCGGATATGTAGACGGCCCCCGGCTCGGTGAGGACGCCGATACAGCCAGCCCAGATCAATATATCGATGACAGGCTCAACGAGGTCGTCTTTGCCGACCTTACCGATAATGACCTGACGCAGCTTTGCTAACGAAGTGGCTTCGCCCAAGAGAGAAAGTTCAAAAAGCAAATTTTTGGCATCCGGGACAATATCGGCTAACTCGCGGTCGAAATCCTCCAGAACCTGCCAGCCGAGTTCCTCCACGCCATTTCTGTAATCGGCCTCGTCGATCTTTTCGCGGCCAAGCGTGACGGCTCGCCGCCGGGCTGTTTCGAAAAGCCTTATGAGGTATCGCGGCCTCATCAGCGAGGCGTCGAGCAGGAAATCGAGAGCAGGACGCCCTGATACTGTAGGGACGGAAACCTGTTCCCAGACGCTCCGGAAACTAGGCGGTTTATCACCGAAACCGTGTAGAACTCGACGCTCGAACATTTGGAGCAGCATCTCACGGTCAGTCCACTCGATGCTGGCCGTTGCAAGCTTGCCGTAGTCCGCCATGCCGTGGACGACAAATTCGTAAACGTCGCTTCTGAGGAAAATCGCCCACTGGAAATCGGTATTGGTTCGTCCAAATCGCCTGCGAATGTCCTGCAAGCATTCTACGAGGCCGATGATAATAAGGGTATCAACGTCGGCAAATCCGCTGGGTGTCCAGAAGCGGTCAAGGTTGTCAAAGAGAAGACAGACTATACCCTTGAGCCTGAGATAGCCTAGGACTTGATCCCGCACGGCACGGATTTCAGACCCGTATACGATTTGGAGCGTTCGGGATGAAATTGCGCCGATTGGTTGATCGCCGTGAACGGTTGCATAGTACTTATCGACAATCCGAGCGGTTAGATCAGAGAGCCGAAGGGCAAAATCGCCCGAACTATCGACTCGCTGCTCGTATGCGGCCTTCAGGCGGTCATACGGTTCGAGAATTCGAGAATCGTATCGGACTCGCTGCTCATCCTTTTCGAGAAGCTTATAGGCGATTTCGAGCCAGATGATGTATTCCCAATAGGCAGCGATGAACTCCTTGCGGGTGCCGTGAGATAGTTGGTCAAGGATAAGTTCCTTGAGCCTGATAAGCTGAAAACCTTCAGGTGCGAGATCGACGACAATGTTGTTTCTGTTGGAGCGGACTTTATTGCGCGCCTGAAGAAAAATAGCAGTTTTTCCACTGCCTTTGCGGCCAAGGATTATGTTTAAGTCTCCGTTGAGGGTCAGTCGGAATTGCTCGGTTTCGAGGAAGTAAGTATCAAGCTGTGTGGCCTCGTTCTCCGCAGCGGGATCGCCGCAGTAAACCGCGTCGAGGTATCGACCGGCCACGGGTCGAACTTCTACATGTGAGTTCTGTGCCTCTGCCACCGCGTCTCGGAAATCGCGCATTTTTGCGTCTATGTCCGCGACCGCATCCCAGCGGGTAGCTAGCTCATCGAGATCGAGCGGCAGGCGCGTTCTATTGGGGGCGAGCAAAAGGAAGGGGATGTCGAGGCCCCGCGCTATCCCAATCGCGAACGCCGCTCGTTGGTTCTGGCGGAATGCTTCAGGCGCGGATGTCTCGTGCCAGATGGCAACGACACCGAATGATTGAGCGACCTGTTCGAAAGCCTCGGTAGCGGTCAGACGGTCGATTTCTTGCGGATTGAAATTGCGGAAGCGCATCCGCAGGATTTTTTTGACGTTGCTGAGGGCGCGCCGGAGGAGATCGTCGGTTCGAGAAGAGTGGAGGACGTAGACGGGTGTTTCAGTATTCCGCTTTGGGCGCGGCCACGGTGGGGTTGTGTATGGCCTGCGCAATATGGCGACGAGTTGCCCTGCCTCGCTGAACTCGTCGTGACCGATGTTATGAAGGAGTCCAATTTCTTCGAGGAGCTTGCGATCCTTGTTAGTTGCCCTAATGAGGCGCAGGGATTTCTGTGTGCCCAAGGCAAGGCCAACCTCGTACGTGACGTTGTGGTTCGGCTCAGAGATGTCGGCGACAAGGGCGTCTGCCGTCTCAACCCACGAATAGACGGATCGGTCGATAGGCTGGCCGGATGCGTCGTTGCGGTTCCAAGGGAGGAACTCGGCTTCCGACGAGGAGGCTGACTTGCACGCCTCACCGATAACTTTTGAGACGAACTGGTCGACTGATGCGAAGGCGACGAAGGTGGTATGGGTCATCCGGGTGCTCCGGGGGTAAGTTGGAGCGCTCGGTGTCAAGATTCAATGAAACCGGAAATCGGGGCCGTGCTGGGGTGTGCCTATCGGTAGGTAGGTTGGTTGCGTCCGGTGTGTTAGCTGAGACTTGATCGGACAGACGGTGTTGGCTGTGTGATCCGATATCCGCTGGAGAGAGCTGGATTCGAACCGTCGGTTCCCCGTGATGCGCCCCGGTCGAGGAATCAGGTTCGCAAAAATGGCTCCCCGCAGGAGAGAGACGGATTCGAACCGTCGGTCCCTCTCGTGTACGCATCGGCCCCTTGTTGCCGAAGGGAATGCGGTAGCGATCGAACGGGGCAGTCTCGTGATCGTAGTATTCCTCATGAGGGCCCGAGGAATCCCTTTACCTCCGCCAGTGTCCGTCTGCGTCTGAAATCGCGGCTCGATCGCCGCGCATAACGGCCGCTCGAGACGGGGTCGCCGCTGCTCCAGGGTTGTCTTGCCAACGCGCTTCGGGACAGTGCGATGTTGGCACGGTGCGGCCGCCGGACAGCCCGCCACTTTCGCCAGCCTGCGGTAAGCAGAATAGCGATACATGCTTTGATCAGTGAAGTAATTTCTCCGGTTGCATTAACCAAGATCGAGGTTTAGTGCTTAATAATGATCAAATTCCTCAATGTTCAAAGCGCATTTGAGCACTACAACCGTATGCTGAGGGGCAATGGCCCCGTTGAGACACGGGCTGGATATCAAGGCGACCGTCTTTACGTGGAGCATTACCACGGACATACGGGCCAATTTATTATCGGCGCGGTTTTCAAAAAGGGCCCCGGCCGCGACCCGGATTCTTTTCTCGGCCTGTTGTCGGGACCACGATGATACCGGAGCAACTGAGCTGACTGACAGGATTTGTCGCGTCCGTCGCCCTGTCGATATCCCTGCGCCGCCTCGACGGGCAGGCGGATCCTGATAGCGTGGATGGGCTCGGCCGGTTTAAATCCCCGGATCGGGCGCGACAAGGGGGGAGGGCCGATGGGGTCGAGCGGCGCAGATCGGGACGCTGATCATCGCAACGAGCGGCGTCCAGCTCGCCAACGGCTTCTTTAATACCTTGATTTCCTTGCGGGTGGCGATCGAGAGTTTCGAGGCGACCATGGCCGGTCTCGTCCTCAGCAGTTATTTCGCCGGCTTCACGTTGGCCGCGTTGCGCTGCGGACCGATCATCGAGCGGGTTGGGCACATCCGCGCCAGTGCGTTTGCCGATGGCCGTGACGGTAAGATCGACGCCGTCGACGGCGACTGCATTTGCTCCTCACCGCGAAATTAGCCTCTCGCAGGCAAGGAAGCATGGGGTAGCGCGGCTGTCATCAGAAACAAATCACGTATTTATTTCCGCTCAGAGGTCTGATCACGGTCTGTTTAAGTACGCCGGGTGGAGCGGGTTGCAGGCTTTATGCCGTAGAACTAGAATCGATGGTTCGCAGGCTCCCCGCTGGAGGGGGGAGGTTCAAGGAAAGGATTGTTGCCGGCGCCGCGCTGGAGCGGGACGGGGTGGTGGCGTTTCGCGGGATCGATGGGCACCGCATATTGAAAGAAGAGTTTGCAATTGATTGCAGTCTATCGAGCACCTACCGGCTACTGCATCGGCTAAAATTGAGTTGGTTGGCGCCGCGGCCGCGACACGCGGAGGCCGATGCGAAAGGGCAGGCAGAGTTTTCGCAACTGTTGGATTGCAATTAGAACGAGTCCGGGCGGCGCAAGCACGCGGCACGCGAGTCGAGGTGTGGTTACAGGACGAGGCCCGGGTCGGTCAGAAGAACACCCTGACCCGGGTGTGGGGGCAAACCGGCAGCCGGCCGGCAGCACCCAGGGATCTCGGCTTCGCCTCGGCCTATCTGTTTGGTGCGGTGTGCCCGTCGGAGGGCAAAGCGGCGGCACTGATCATGCCGATTCTGCAATACCGCCGCCATGAACCATCATCTCAGCGAGATCAGCAGCCAGGTCGCCGTCGATGCCCATGCCGTAGTGATCCACGATCGTGCCGGTTGGCATCGCAGCCAAGCTCTCGTGGTGCCCGCTAATATCTGTTGGAGCTGCCGCCTTACAGCCCGGAGCTCAATCCGGTCGAGCGGATTTGGCACTATCTGCGCAGTCATTGGCTTGCCAACTCGGTGTTTCTCAGCCTGGCCGACGTCATGGATGCCTGCGAGATGGCCTGGAACCGGTTCGCCACCAACCACAGCCTAATCCGCTCGCTCTGTGCGGTCGCCTGGGCGCCGGCTTCGCCCGCTCTTTAGGCGGCACCCGCTGGAGGTTAACACTCGTGTCCAGAAATTTCCGCAGATCGGTATAAGCTGGTGCCGAGATAGACATCATGTCAAATTTTTACGTCCGCGGAATACTGGCCAACCTGGTAACGCTCGCAGTTTTGCTCGCGTGCCTGTTCATTCCCGGAGGTACGCTCAACTATTGGCAAGCGTGGGTCTTCGTGGCGGTGTTTGGGGGGTCCGCCCAGGCGTTGGGCATCTATTTTCTCATCCACGATCGAAAGCTCGTTGAGCGCCGTATGAACATCGGACCGGTGGTGGAGCAGCGACCGGCTCAGAAACTCATCTCAGCGCTCTTCATGCTTGGGTTTGTAGTCTCGCAGCGACGTCGCAGCCGCGCCAATTTGCGGCCACCATCGCGGTCCGCGTCGGTGATTGACCGACTGCTCAAAAATCAGAACCCATTGGAAAATTGTAATAATCTTCGACTATCCTCGCCGTGCCGGCAGAGACAAAGGCAGCTACGGCGGGCTCAGGTCTTCCGCGCAACGGCGCGGCAGTTGAACGCGCCGAGCGCAAGGGGGTGGCGCAGGCTCGCATCGAGTTTCAGGCCGATGAACGCTGCGCGGTAGAGCTCCTGTCTTCCATCGTCACGCTCGACCGTGCCCTGCCTCCGGATAGGCGCACCGGACAGCGACGAGGTGATACAGCCGCTCGTGAACACGGGCACGATCGGGCCGGCAGCTGTGCGGAGATCGGAACGGACTTGTCGGGTTCCGGCGGCAATCCCAGAAGCGATGCAAAGCCAGCGCCGTAGAATAGCAAAGAGGAATGCTCGACCATCGGATTGACGGCGATGATGATGAACCGATGCGCCCACTTTGGGCCCGTCATCGCCGAGGTATTAAGCGTCATGAAGGCGAGCGCATGCCCCAGCCGGCGGGTTTCCTCTTGCCAGTCACTGATGAGTTGCTCAGTTACACGCCGCTCCCGCCGGCGCTCACCGCCGCGCCGTCCGGCGACTCGACGGCGACGGCGGTCGTGGCAGAGGAAGTGTCATTCGGCATCGACCGCTCCGGTACCTAACCGGGCGCCACTCGACGCGACAAACATGAAGACAAGCTGAAGACTGCTTCGCATTCGGCCGATCGGACGCGCCTAGGATGATCACCCGCGTGGCGTGTGCGAGACCGTGCAGTAATCGTCGAGAACAAACTCAAAGCGGCGGCCCTCACGCGGCCTTTCTTTTTGTACAGCGATAGGGCGCCAGCATCTAAACTCGATGCGCCGGAACCCCTAACCGAAATATTGATGCAGGCTGCTTAGAACTTCACCAGTGATTGTCTCGCTGCGACGATTTCGTCATGATCGCGGCAACGCGCGAGGGAGCGAAAGTTTACAGACTCCCCGCTAGAGGGGAATGGATTCGAACTTCCGGTTCCGCGATGCGCTCTCATCGCCAACAGCGCGGCCCTGGTCGCGCTAACCCCGCACGGCATAGAAAGCGGGCCGCAAATCCATGCTCCGGGCGGCGGGTCACCAACAGCATCGCGCCAGGGCCATCCCGCCTTGTCGTCATCGGAAACAAGAGCCGCCCTCCGGGTCTAAGCGCATCGAGCCATGAAGATAACGGATGGGTTGCACCCGCACTTGCCACGATCGCGTTGACCGGCTCAAACGAAGTGCCTGCCCCGTCCGCGTGGATCACTTTGACCTGGGACCAATCAGCGAGCGCGATTTCCGCTTTCTCGGCTAGCGTCGCGTCAATCTCGACTGCGGTGACCCGCCCGGCTGGGTCTACAAGCTCGGCAATAATGGCTGTGTAGTATCCGGTGCCGCAGCCTAGATGGAGTACCTGTTCCCCAGGTATGAGATCGAGATGATCGAACAGATAGGCCCAAAGGCTCGGCTGACCGTTGTTGATGCCGCGTGACTCATCGAGTGCAATTAACACGTCGTGATATACGTGGCTCGGGCTGTCGTCGTCGGTCGTCCAGTATTCGGCTGCGTTCATCGGGCTCTTGATCCGCCAAGGCCCTGGCCCAACAAATTGCTCGCGCGGCACGGTGGCAAAGGCATCGACCACAGCGGACGACCTCACCTTGGCGGTGAAGCGCAATTCCGCAGCGTACCGCTGGCGAGCTTGCTCGACCGGCTCCAATTCGCTCGTGTCTAGCTCGCCATTCCAGCCCCCGTAGCTTCGGGAACTTCGACTAGTTTCCCGGATTTCACGTCGTAGATATAGCCGTAAATCGGAATGTCTTTGGTCGTGTGGGCATTTACGCGCTATCGGCGACGCTTCGGTGTCGATGTGCGTATGGCGGCGACCATTGCCGGGTCGGCTTTGATTGCGACCTATCCGACAGCCCGTTTGGCGACCGGCCTGGACACGCATGTCCTGCGGCTTGCCTTCGCAGTCTTTCTCGCCACGATCGCTGCCACCGTCGCCTACCACACGCGACATGGTGCTGCGAAGGTTTACGCAGGGCCGAAGCGAGCCTGGGGCTGGATCACGGTCGTCGGACTTATCGGTGGCGCGTTTTCGGGGTTTTTCGGAGTCGGCGAGGCGTTTGTTGCACCGCCGCTGCTGACAACGTTTTTCGGATTGCGGCAGTTAGAGGCACAAGGTCTGGAGCTGGCGCTGGTTTCCCCGAGCGCGCTTCTTGCATTGCTGGCTTATGCCGGGGCCGGTCAGGTGGATTGGCTTGTCGGATTGCCGCTTGCGCTTGGTGGCATCCTGGCGATCTCCGCTGGCGTCAAGTTCGCCAGCCGCCTGCCCGAAAGACGGATGCGATTGGCATTCTGCGGCCTCTTGCTGCTTACCGCAGTGCTGCTGGCGCTGCGGGGGTGACCGCAGCCGAAGATCAGATTGCCTTTCGACGAGGAGAGGATTGCTGCCCAATCACCGCCAAGACGTCCGAATCAATCTCTGTGCCAGTGACCAAGATGGGTTAGGCGACGTATGAACTTCCCGGTGTCGATTAAAAGGCGTCCTCGTTGTCAATCTAGTGGTGGGCCGGAAGGGTCCAGAAGCGGCGTTGCCTAGCGGTCGACCTTCCAAGAGACGCAAAAATCGGCTTCCTCTCCAAGGCCATCTAATGCAGAGTCGGCTCCCGGATAAGCGGCTCTGATGGAGAACAAGCAAATGGCTGCCTATGTTATTTTTGACGTTGGACCGTCCGATCGAGACGCGATGAAACCGTAACTCGAAAAGGCTTTTGACACGCTTATACTTTATGGCGGCAAGGTGATTGCTCGAACTAGCAACATCGATGTCCGTGAAGGCAGCCATGGACTAGGTTGGGAGCCAACACGGATATTAATCATTGAATTTCCCAGCATGGAAGCGGCCCGGTCTTGGTATGAATCACCTGAATATCAAGAAATCCTACCAATTCGGCTAAAAGCTTCTAAAGACAACATGGTGATTGTCGAGGGGGTCTAGAGTGAGCCCCGACACCATCGATACCGCGTGCGCATTGCGCTGGGCCTGTCGCAGTCCGATCACGCTCAGTGCAGTGTTCCCGTTAGGTCTGTTAGCTGCTCGATCGCAACTGTGACCCGACGCCAAATTTGCCGCGCCAGCGTGATCGCCCTCTGTTTCAAACTCGGCGGCGGGTCGGCATTCGCTTCGGCGTCGTCGGCATATCGTTTTAGCATCAACACTGCGACGCCCCAGATGTCGATCTCCCGTATCACGCCGAACACGGTAACCAGCGTGCGTTTCGAAGTCCTTGAGGGAAGAAATTGGGCTTCGCCAGGGCATGATTTATGGGCAATACTAATTCGGCCTTAGGCCAAACGGGTAAGAGGGCGAGGAGGTCGAGATGGAGATCAAAGGCGGCTGCCTCTGCGGCGCTGTGCGCTACACAGCCGGGGCCGACCCGACCAGCGCGACGGTGTGCCATTGCCGGGATTGCCAAAAATTTACCGGCAGCGCGTTTGCCGCGCTGGTTCGAGTACCCAAGGAGGCGCTGACCATCGAGGGCACGCTCAAAACGTTCAGTAGCATTGGCGGCAGCGGCAATCCGATCCTCAGGCACTTTTGCCCGGAATGCGGCTCATCTATCGCCGAGGAGCCAGGAACGCGGCCCGGTGTGATTATTCTAAATGTCGGGACGTTTGATGATCCGACCGTCGCAAAAGCGGGGCGGGAGATTTTTCGTGACGACGCGTTGCCGTGGGTCGGGGTGCACGGCGAAATCCCGCGCTTCGCAAAGCGGCCCGATTGAGATCCAGCAGTAGTAGATCGCGCTTGTCCTCGCGCAGTTGCGGCGGAAATGAAATCCTATTTCAGACGATGTGGCTGTAAAAGGAGGAAATCATGATAGAGATCCGCAAGATCATCACCACCCGCGAAACAACTTTTCGGAGCTTGGCGTCGAGGCAGATCGGCCAACCACGCGGGCCGTGGGCATGGCCGTGATCCGCAATCCCTTCGCCGGTCAGTACGTCGAGGATCTGAGACCGCTGTTCGAAGCTGGTGCAATGCTCGGCGAGCGCCTGATGCCGGACTTGGTGAAATTGCTTGATAGACCCGCAGTCTCCTATGGCAAAGGCGCTATCGTCGGTGTCGCTGGCGAAATGGAGCACGGTGGTGCCTGCGTCCATCCGATGCTCGGGAAGCCGATGCGGGCGGCGATCGGCGGCGGGAAGGCGGTGATCGGGTCGAATGTAAAAGTGGCGGCAGCGGGTGCCTTGCTCGACGTGCCGCTCGGACATAAGGACGATTCCTGGTCGTTTCCGCATTTTGATACGATCACGGTCACGGTGGCCGATGCTCCGCGACCTAACGAGATCCTCGTCGTGATGGCGATTGCCGATGGTGGGCGGCTGCGCAATCGGTGCGGTACCGAGCCAATCCGCTAAGGGCTGGGCCCGACGAGGCCGATCCAGAGACTCGTCAATGGCGAGAGAGCTTTGGCGCGCGATTCCCGCCTCTCCCTGTTGCTCATAAGGAATAAGTCATCTGGGTCAGGCTGTGGTAAAGTCTGAGGGTAGAGACCGGGGAGACCTCGGCATCAGGGAGAATGTACGCCATGAAGAGAAGGATTTGCGCTGGCATCGTTTTCGTTGCTTTGGTATGGCTGGCACTTGCTTCCGTAGCTGTCGCCGAAACTCTGCCGTATGCGAAGCCCGAGGAAGTCGGCTTTTCCTCTGAGCGGCTAGGGCGCGTGACGGAAATGCTGCGTACCAACATCGCTGAGGGTGAGATCCCCGGCGCTGTGCTGCTAATCGCGCGACACGGCAAGATAGCCTACTTCGAGAGCCTTGGCCTGCTCGACCCACAGGCAAAAATACCGATGAGCAAAGATGCGATTTTTCGCATCTACTCGATGAGTAAGCCGATTACTACCGTGGCGGTGATGATGTTGTTTGAAGATGCTAGGCTTGCCCTCAGCGAGCCGGTCGGGAAGTACCTTCCCGCGCTGGCCAAAATGCAGGTCGCTACCGACAACAAGCCAGACCCCGAGGCCGATCCACATAAGATCACCACAATCCCAGCAAATCGCCCGATCTCGATTCAAGATCTGATGCGTCATACGTCCGGGCTGACCTATGGCTTCTTCGGCGACACCCCCGTGAAGAAGCTCTACGCAGAGGCAAAGCTGGGCAATACGGCTGAAACCAATGCCCAATTCGTCGATCGTATTGCCAAGCTGCCACTCTCGTACCAACCCGGCACGACCTGGGACTACAGCCATTCGACGGATGTTCTCGGGCGGCTCGTGGAGGTAATTTCGGGCAAGTCACTCTATGAGTTCGAACGAGAACGCATTCTCGATCCGCTGCGGATGAGTGATACTAAGTTCTACGTCACGGACCAAACGAAGCGGCCGCGGATCGCCGAGCCATTCGAAAATGATCGCAAGATCGGCAATGACTCTACTATTGGCGACCCACGAGTTGGCGGAGCATGGGAGTCGGGTGGTGGCGGCATGGTATCGACCGCGATCGATTATGCGCGTTTCTTACAAATGCTTTTGAACGGTGGCACCCTCGATGGTAAGCGGATTCTTGGCCCGAAGACCATCGAGTACATGACCACCGACCATCTCGGGAGTGCAGTGGTTCCGGGGCCTTATTATCTGCCGGGACCAGGGTATGGCTTCGGGCTCGGTTTTGCCGTGCGGCTTGACACGGGTGTCTCCCCGGTCAACGGCTCTCCGGGCGACTACAATTGGGGTGGTGCTGGTGGAACAGCTTTTTGGGTAGATCCGAGGGAGCAGATGTTTGTGGTGTTCATGATGCAATCACCATCACAGCGGATGCGCTATCGCCCGCTCCTTCGCGACATGATCTATGCCGCTATTGTCGACGAGGCCCACTACCCAAATGACAGTCGAGCCCGCTGAGCCGCCTACCTGGTGGTTCAGAAATCGACGTGACATCGACGACTCTTCCGGTTCGAGAAGGAGGTGCAAGCCGCTCTCGGCCTTCGCCCGGTTTTCACTCCCACGCCTTGCTGCCGACCCGGCTACCCGATGGGTTGGACCCGTCCGCCGCATCGCGCTGGCTGATGTTGTCTACGAAGATAAGTGGGCCAGCGTACCGAGATTAGGGTCGGGCAACGCACCGCATAGTTGGATCAGCAGGTTTCTATACCCTTGGCGCAGCGCTGCTAACTACCCACCGGAGCGCAACCCTTTCAACTTGAAGGGGCGAACCGGCCTGTGCCTAGCGGCGCTTTCGTGGCTCGGTCCTTTCCCAGCGATACCTCAATGGAAATGCCCTATCGTCCCGCGCCCGAGCAAAATCATGCTGAGTAATGCAACGTCGCC